>Ga0126342_10003762_pt1 | contig 25408 bp, 19 predicted proteins | sample Cyp1metagenome_FD_92528 | JGI IMG/M metagenome (GOLD analysis project Ga0126342, IMG submission 92528) | Coral microbial communities from Lord Howe Island, Old Settlement Bay, Australia - Cyphastrea 1 metagenome | ecosystem: Host-associated > Invertebrates > Cnidaria > Coral ... | reverse complement strand
TAGGATTTCATGGAATTTAATGGGATTTCATATGATTCAACGGGATTTAATATGATTTCATAGGATTTCATGGAATTTAATGGGATTTCATATGATTCAACGGGATTTAATATGATTTCATGGGATTTAGTGGGATTTAGTTGGACGTTTGCTGAAGGTTTGGAATGGATTGAAATGGTTGAAAGGTCGCTATGCCAGCGATGCCCTCTTGTCCTCAACTTTTCTTGGGTCTGGTTTCCAAGCAGCTGCTACAGCATGGCCAGGCTGTGGCCTACATTGAGTCCATAGCGGTTTCAAGACCTTGGTTTGGGGGCACGGTGGTCTGAGGATTGATTTCCACAAGGTTTCCGTAGCATTATTATAGGGTTTTCACAGGATTTCCATCTGCGTACTGGAAAGCAAAACCAAATATCTATTTAGTATCCACTGAACTACCATTTTTGTTGATTTATGGTTTTGGGGGCCCAAATTGAAACCCTGAACTTGGTTGAAGAGGAAAGTTGCAGAAAACATCAGAAACATGCAGAAACCACTTCGATTTAGATGGTAGACCATTGTTGCCTTGTGCCCTTAAATTGGATGAAGGGAACATTTACAGGAAACCACTATGTTTGCTGGGTAAAACTATGGTTTCTTGTATATAAGTTTCCCGGAAAAAATAATCTTAAATGCATCCATCGATTCTCTAAACTGTCACTGGTAAGGCGCGGTGCTGGCCTGGCCTCTCGATTGTTGAATTTTATGGAGGACAAGGTCAGGGATTGGTCTCAAGTTCGATGTGCGTTTCTTGCATTTTTGATGCACTTCCTATGGGTTTTTACCAAACTATATCGATACAATTCTATGTATACACGTACTCGTATTTTGTTTTTTGTATTCAAACTATTTTTGTTTGGATGCTTTTAGAACCGGAACGGCTTGCCAAAATTTTGCACAGATCTGCTTGTCAAAGTGGGCCAGGCACGTGCCTGGGGTTTGCGCCTAATCGCCCTGCATGTACATCGAGATAATTGGCAGCTCGACGAAGACTCCGGGGGACTTCGGGTTCAGGGACTTCCGTGGGTTGTTCGAGAATAGGGCACCCCTAAACCCCATGGCGAAGCATGCTTTTCCTTATTAAACTGATCATGTTTGAGGCATAGCGGCATACCCCATTTTCAGACACCTGGATGGGGGGGCCTGGCAAAGGGCCCACAAGCTGGAGTCAGATCCTGAGGTCGGCCCTTCGATTCTACGAGAAGAAGGGCTTTGAGGCCAAAAATGGAGTCTCTGCATGAGAGTGTGTGCTTTGTGATTTGCTTGAAAAACTGTGAAAAACTAACATTGAGGCCATCGTAGGTGATTTTTCTTTCTTTCCTCCATTGTGCTTCCAGGTCACGTCGGACTGGCTTGGATGGGGTGACAAGTTCTTCCTGCTTCTGAAGCCTTTGGAAAATTGAATTTGTTTAATCTTTTAGACTTTGATCCCTTGTTTGCTTTCCTGGGATTGCTATTGATCTGGCAAGTTTAGCCAGCACCGCAACCCTGTCGATTTGAAGACGACAGCTTTCCACCAGCTGATCGTTTGGATTTTGAAAAAATATTGGTGATGGTCGGAGCCGTTGGAGCGCGACGGCTTCTCGGTCCATTAAAGCAGCATACCAGAGCTGAAGTGCCGCTGCACAGGTTGGCTGCATATCTCCCAATGTGGTGCCGTTTCCCCGAAAAATCAGATGCAAACGGGCAGTTTATATACGGCCTTGATATGCCTTGATTGATTGATCTTCTTTGTTTGTTTATGGAGGCTTCCAGATGTTTGAGACACGTGGAGACAGGAAGCAAACCTCTGTGTCTTTGCAAAATTCCACAGTTCGCTCAGCGGAAGTCCTGCTGAGCGACAAGGCTATCTATGCCCCCGCCAAGGCACTTTGTACAAGATCAGTTTGGATTAGTGACTAGTGGGCATGGAGCTCCAGAGAACTGCCAGTGATCATGACCTCAAGATAGCAACAATGCTCGTACAAGCCAGCAGGGATACATGGAAGTCTCACAGCCGTTGCCTAGAAATTTGCTACGGGCAAATAACCTGACTTACGACTTGTCGCTTGATTGTTTCGAAACATGACCCTGGGAACTTCTGGGTGGGCAGATTTATGTGGCGTGAGCTTCATCTCAAGGTTTTGATGCGTATTTTTATTGGAACGTAATATATATATATGCACATATATATATATATATATATATATATATATAATATTACGTGTACTTAATCCATCTGAAAACAGAGAAACACACTCGCGAACCTCCGAACATAGTGCAAAAATCTGGCAAAGACGGCGACGCTAAAGGCATATCAATATCAAAACATCATCAATTACTCTGGATAGGAATGCCCAATAAGAACATGATCTTGCTGCAGGTATCTCAAACGGAGCCAGCTGATTTTTTGTCCATGGCGGCAGTGAAATCAATTATTCAATATTATCCAATCATGATCAGGGTTTGAGAAATCTTGAGAATTCTCCGAAATCTTCCAAGACAAAGACTGAAATCTCTCTTCACTCTTGGCTCAGCTGAAGGGAACTTGCCTCCCCAACCCCGCGGGTTGGGCCGCCGGCCGATGGCGGAGGAGTCGGCGGAGCCGGCTGAAGCAGCGCCGGAGCCGGCGCAGGGGGAGCCGCTTCCTTCGGAAGAGGCTACGAAGGCGGCACCTTGCCATGTTTGGACCATCAAAATGATAAAAAAATCAGGGGAAAATGTTCAGAAAACATCAGCATGGGTACCCCAATCATATAAAGAGGGTGGTTAATACAAAAAAAATAGAAAATCTGTGATTCCCTCGGCATCAAAATTAAAGCAAGAAATGGGGATATCAGCAACTCAATTTCGACTTGAGAAATGTTATGTCGACAATATAGCAACATATAGCAACCCACAAACATGAGGGATTTCACTTTCACCAACAGAATTGTGGATCTCAACCATCCAAAATGCGGATTGAATTGCACACACGTGGTGCTATAATGAAGCAAAGAACATGGGAATAGCAGCAATTTCTGGGGGGTTAACCAGCAATTATTCCAAAAACACATGGCTGCAATTTGGAATCCAGAGACCGACATATGGTGTTTTTCAGTATTCAATCATGCATATTGTTAGCATGTAGTGGTTCTTGTCCTGTATGTGTTTTTCTGCAAAGTCATGGTGATCATGTTAGGATACTGTTCTTCTCGATTCATTTTTTGTTGCAAGTAACTGATCCAAATTTTAGTGCCCATCTCTTCATCCGACACGGCTCGCAGGAGGAAGACAAGGAGGAGGAGGAGAGAGCTGAGTGAAGACAGGTCACCAAATCACCTTCTAGGGAACTTTTGATTGTTTCAGGGAAACTTTCCCCTGTTTCTTGAATGAGGGAACAACTCCTTGGCCTCTCAATCAGGGAGTTGTCCAAATATGTTTTCTTCGTACTGATGTTTGCATGTTCGTTTTTTTTTTTAACGTTGTGGACCGTTGTGGATTAGACACCCTCTAGCTCACATCTAGTTCACAGTTGATCAATTTGCAGAAAACTATCGATTATCATGGGAGACCGTAGCAGCTTCCCCAAAGTCACAGAGTTTTTCGAGCGGCCGCTTACTGTTCCTGCTCCAGATATTCCAGATAATTTGTTCCGTCTTTGCGAGTCTTCAAGCAGCTTCTCAAGACTGTCTCGCCACAGTCCATCTCTATGAAGGGGGCCACAAGACTGGTAAACACGGTACCCGTCGATCTGGAAGTGCAGGCCAGGGTCTGAATGCCAGATGAGAAGGAGCGCTACAAGATGCTTCCAAGAATGTGGTGCTAAAAGGAGCTTTGCGAACTATGGTTTTAAGATGTTTCAATCCAAGACAGTATCAAAACTTCAAAGACTCAGCTTATGTCTTCCCAATGCACCCTGCGCAACCAAGCTTCTACACGTCCTCGAGGGTTGAATTTTGGTGGCCCCGTTTACAGCAGACAGCTATTGTGCGAAACTTTGGCCAGAGGAAGGTGTTGCAAAGTGCTTCACGGGTGGGATTTGTAGAACAAGATGCGAGGCAGAGCTGTCTGCAGCTAAGAATTTTTGGAAGGACGGCAGAAAGCAGAAACGCTGCCGCCTTCTAGCAGGCAGATTCAGGTGATCCTTACTGTGAGCTTTGGCTGGCGTCAAACCATGGGCTCTATTCCAGATGAGGGCCTTGCGATGAATGTGCTTGGGAATCGAATAGTTTCACCGCGCCATTTGTAGCCAAGCTGTAGGCAGTAGCCAAGCTTTTGGCTAGACCGAATAAGACATGAGTGTTGCAAACAGAAGTTGTTTTTCTCTTGTGCAGAGTACAGTCTAGGCACAGCAGGAACTAATCCTCAGATTCTGTGGAGTTTAAGATTGATTCAAATTGTACGTATCCTTCATTCCTGCGTCACACTTTTGGATTGTTTCAAATTGGACACGTATCCGCAATACGTTTGAGAACACACACACATACACATGCCAAGAATATTTTGGCATGAATTATACATGCCGCTGTAGATGCATGCCATCAACATGTCGTACTTCTACACACTCAAGTCAGTTTACTCGCGCACCTGGTGGTGTCATTAATTGTTTGGCACACTCCCTGTATGATTTGCTTGTCTGTGCATTATAATAATATATATATATAATAGACACAGTTCACCATATAGCAGTGTTCGTGTACATATCTACTTTCTCTTTCTTCTCTATTCAGTTCCTTCGTTGCAGTTCACTTCGCAGGACAGCGGCCTTCCAGAGGTAGGGGGACACCCAAGTTTGACCTCTTCTGAAATGATTTATATAGTTATGATATGTTATGACTTTATGACCGTCATCTATGATGATGTGTGATATGGCAAGGATTTAAGTGTACAGGGTAGATTTGGGTGGCAAAGTGCTCGAAATGACCAGAACCTTCGGATTAGGAGGCTTGAGAATTGAGCAATGCCATGTTTTCAATTCTGGAAAGACACGGTGCACAGTGCGCAGGATGTGCGCAGGCAATTCCAAAATCATCCGATTTCCATTTCCATTTTCTTGGGCACAGACGTTTTGAGAGGATAGCTAATACTTGAATTACCATGAAACAAGTGGCCATGAAGCTAGAATAAAACTGGTTTCCGTGCTTGCCTTGTCCCATAACTTGCTGGTTAGTTCTCCCATCCCAAAAAAAATGGATGGCCAAATTGGTCAAATCACCACGTCGAAAAGAAATCCCCAGGTTTTCTGCAGGTTTTGTGGATCAAATCACCCGTCTGGTGCCAGCAGTGCCAGGTAGACTTCGATGCCTTGCGGCGAGAGCTGGCAGAGCAGCTTGACGTTTACCCGGTGGCACAAACCCTGCCGATGTCGGGATAGGGGATCTCCAAGTTATGGTAATTTCAATGAGGAAAAATATTGAAAAAAAATTATCAACCACCAGTTTTCCCAAAATTCCCAGACAATGCCATGTCTTGTGATAGCACAGCAAGGATTGAAATGATGGGGGATGCAGAGCATAAACAGACCATTGCTACGAGACCAGTGTGGGTGTTTGCCCAAATGTATTTTGCCGCACAACTTGCGCTAAGGGAAAAGGAGCCACCACCACCCGCCAGCCGGCCAGTGCCTGAGTGCTTCAGATTTGTCGCAAATTTTGGTTCACGCGGCTGGGGGAACCAGCAATCCACTGTTTGGTACTGAAAACTCCTCCGGCTGACCGCCGAGGCCGGAATTTTGCCTCTTCGCAGACTCCGCTTCAATGCAGGGCCGGAGACCGAAGCAAGAGGACACCATGCCTGGAACCGCACTTGACCATTTCGAGCTTTGGTACCAGACACCCCAGAAAGCACGTGACTGGGCGGTGGGGAAACTATTGTAATTTGCAATACTGTAATTTGATGTATTTCAGGTTTTGGTGGCAGTGATGTTTACAGTTAGATTGCTTAATGGCTTAATCCCACATATCCCAGAGTTTGCAGCATTTCATTGGGTCGAAGCGGGGTCTAAATGGTGGTACCAGGATCGACATGTGAAGATTCCTGACCTCACAAAGGCGGCGAAGGCACCGCGGCAGAGCAGTGAGTTGCACTTGAGATGATGATGAAGAGATGTCTTCTCCTTGTCTTCTCCTTATCCTGTTGATTCTTGTTGCATCTTGTACCTGTTCCATGGTGTTCCCACAGCTGACTTTCTGCTTACAGCTGGGCGCCAACGGCGCCATGTATCGCTTCCTGGTGGCCCGTTTCCTGGTGGCCATCGCCTCACATGACTTTTGGCCCCACTATGGTGGCCGACGAGAAGTGACCAGCCTGGATGGCGAGTGGCTCTTCGGCTTCAATGCCTCGAAGGATTTGGATGTCCTCCAGGAGATAGCTGGATATTGCTGTGCTGTTGAGTAGATATGGGAAGATTTTGAACAGATGATATTAGATTTGATATTAGATGATATTAGCTGATATTAATCTATAATATTAATGATATTAATTAGTTATTAGATAGTATTAGATGATATTAGATGGTTTTAAGATTCCAAGCTTAGATGGTTTAAAGATAAAGGATGTTGTAGGATGTGGCCCGATGTTCCACCATACTCTGTCTGATTTGTGAGTTCTTTGTTTTCCGCGGCTGGCGACTTACGTGAACTAAAGATGAAGACCAGAGTAGCGGTTACAATCATCCCGCCGCTTTGTTGGTATTAGCTGCAGAGACAGTGTGTTTTGCATTTGCACTTCTGTTCAACACCTCTTGTTCTGTATATATATATATTATATATATATTATGTACAATATATATGATATTACAAGAATCACGAACGCATGATTCCGGGGACACACACACACACAATTGAACATCATATTCTGCAGTTAGAATTATGTGGCACATATGTGGCACATATGTGGCACATATGTGGCACTTGTGCCGCGAGATCTGCGAAGGACTTTGATACAACCACGCCTGGCTTGACCCCACACGGTGCTGCGGTACCCTCCAGCGTTGATGCCGTGCCCCCTGGAATCCTTGGACGTCGTGGCGTGGCGATGTACCGAAGGAGCTTCCAGCAGAAGGGCCGTGCACGACTTCAGTTCATGGGATGCTCCTTCTACTGCCGAGTCTTTGTAGATGGAAAAGAAGTCGGAGAACACCGGGCTGGTGGCTTTGTACCCTGGTGGCTTGACCTGGAATCACCATCACCATCGGAAATCACCAGAGAACTTTTTGTATTAGCAGACAACCGCTTCAACCGAACCACTGCACCACTGCACACCGGTGGTGACTTCTGGCATTATGGCGGTTTGGTGCGAAGTGTCTTGTTGCACGACCTGCCAGATGATCCTCGTGAGGCCTGGGTTTGGCGTGCCCATGTCATTCCGAAAGCAAGCGAATACAGCAAAGGGTATCCCAGTGGACAGGCGCGGCAGAACTGCGATGAAAGTTGTGTGTCAAAAAGCAGCTTTGACTGTTGAGGGTGATGAACAGCCTATTTTGAGAATTTCGGAGTTGGGAAGTGGAGAATTTGATTGCCACAATGGAGAAGTATTGTTGGACATTGGTTACAGTATCAATGTAAAAACAACCAGTCATGTTTGTATCCTGGGGAAAAGGTGGCCCTATTGGAACTCCCCATTTTTGAGCCAAATCTTGTCCGGAATTTCTTCAGCGCATCCCATCACACCCAGCAGGTTGACATCAATGTGACTTTAACCTCCAACTTTAGCGGACCCATTTCCTGTGGGATTGCCTTCGATGACTTCAAGGAAGAGATCTTCAATGTCACAGCCAAAGATGGGAAGTTTAGCATTCAGGTGCGCCCACACTTTTCTGGTCCATATTTAGTCATTTAATCTGCAAAAGTCACAGGATTGGAGCTTCATCCCAGACACATCCCAGGCATCACAGCTGAGGCCATTGATGTTCCGAGGCCACGAACTTGGTCCAACGTTGATCCACAGCTTACCACCGTTACGGTGAAAACCTTTGGTGCTTCAGTAACCGAGCGATTTGGCATGCGAATTTGGGGCGTGGATGACGGACACGTGACATTGAATGGGGAGAAGATCAAATTGCATGGCTGGAATCATCATACACAGTGGCTTGGTGCAATCATGTTGACATGTTCCAATCTCTTCCATATGTTCACTTGGTTTTGATATACGTTTTGATTCCAAAATCAAAACAAAACATGTTCTCTTCCAGTTCCATGAAAGACCAGCCGCGCCCAGAGGTGGCTCGATACTGGAGCTTCTCCCACTGATGAGCAACTGGACACAGACATGGCGTTGCTGAAAGAGGGCCGCGCCAATTTTGTGCGAGGAGCCCACTACCCTCAGGATCAAAGATGGCTGGATCGCTTGGACATGGCAGGCTTCGCGATGTGGGAGGAAACCTTGGGCCCTGGTGTGTCTGTAGAGGACATGCAAGACTGGTCGCATTTCATGAAGTACCAGTTGCAACAAGTTGAGGAAATGTTGGAAGCCAGTATGAACCACCCATCCATCATGGTGTGGGCTTGGTTCAACGAAGGTCCTTCAAATCATCAAGAGGCCTGTCCTGCATATGCTGCCTGTGCACGAATTGCTGGAAGGGATCCAACGCGGCTTTTGTCTTGGGCTTCCAACAAACAGCAAGACGACAAGTGCTTGGAGTACGCAACTGCTGTGAGTTTTAACGGCTACCCCGCGTGGTATTCTGATCAGCATCAGCTGGACGCACCGGCACGTTTCTGGAACCAGAACGTTGCATGGGTCCGAGACCACTATCCTCATAAGCCCTTCTTCATTAGTGAGACTGGGGCTGGCGGCCTGTTTGAGTGGGACAAGAATACGACGGATGCTTACTGGACACTCAAGTACCAGCAAGAGGTCATTGATCGAGACGTTGATGTGGCTCTGGGAAACGAAAATGTGTCAGGGCTTACGCTGTGGCACTTCTTTGATTTTAAAGGCAACGACGGAGCACAAGCCTGCGGACCGTGCCATTATAAACCAGATACACAACCACCTCTGTGTGCCTGGTACAACATGACAGGGTCTTGTGGCAGAAGGCCCGGTGGACTGAACCACAAAGGAGTGGTAGATGCCTACCGACGCAAGAAACCCTCATTTGAATCTGTTAAAGCAAAGTATGGACGGAATCCGCCACAGATCATGATCTGATGATCTGATGATTTGAATAAAAAATCGACCTTTCGGCGTGCTTGGCGGCGAAAAGAAGCTGAAGGTGCCTCTGACACTTCAGGATTCAATACTGATCAACATCACTGTTTTGTCCTCACCAGAAGCCATAGAGTGTCGAACCAGGCCTTGAAGATGCCAATCGACCACCTTCCACAGCCCTGCGCCTTTTTTTCGGTCTATGATGGCCACCAGGCCGCAGCAGATAATCTTTTCTGGATACGGTCCTTCAGATGGAAGTTTTTTTACTACGGGTTTCAAAATGCACAAATTTATGGTATGGCCTTTTGTAAAAAGCTGAAGTGCTTTGCCATGCTTTTGCTCGGCAGCAACAGCATCTTAGAACAACTGTTAGCAGGTCCCGATTGATCAGTTGACGCGCCCCCAAGTCTCCCACCATCAGGTTCCACCGAGACTGACAGTCTGGGTTTGTCTAAGACATGCAGGATACCGGTATGCCATGGTATACCCTACTTTATGGCCACATTGCTGACTGGGGGTGCCAACATGGGGTAAGCTCTGTCAGGGACATCAGTGCTCCGAGTTTGTAGCGAAGGGCTTTCATGTGAAGCTCCTCAAACGGGTGCGGGGCCATGCGGTTGGAGAGGTGGCAGTTTTTATCATTTCTTACAGCATTTGCCGCTGTGGGTTGGACTAAACGCGACGCATTTTGTGAGTCCGTGAGTTTGAGCCATAGCCATTAAAACATATCAAAGATGTGGATAATCTGTGGACTTATGACCTCAGAAGCAACCTCGTGTGAAATGTCTTTGTCATGTCTGCAAATACCCAAGATCAACATGGATTATCATCCCCCATTAAAATGGCATGACATCGCTATTTGGGTTATCCCCCATTCACAGCATGGATTTGGCTGCCTACTCAGTTATCTGCCGACACGGACTCTGCCAAGTGGACGGAGGAAAGGATATGCCGCTGGCCCAAAGGTGGTGTTGGATGTGCTCGGGGTTAGCTTTGCTGGCTAGGATGGGTGACGGGTCTGCTCAGATGTTCATCATGCTTCAATGAACTTCAATGCTTCATCATCTTTCATCTTGTTTGTGTTTAATCATTGTTCATAACCCAGAAGAAACTGTGGGACTTGACTGCACCAGTGACCGGAGTTGGCCAAATTGACCAAATGCCCAGGTAGCACTTTGAAGGAGATTTGTGAGGACACCGCCAGGGTTTTCCTGTGAGATGGTGCACTTCACAGATGTCACTTAAAAGTGGGCAATTCATGGCAAAAACCCCAAATTTCATGGAATTTCGAGCTGTACTTTCCCATACTTTCCCAGTGCGGAGACACTTTTAAAGTGGGCGCAATGGTCGTTAGGAACTGGACTCCGAGTTCCTCCAGAAGTTTCGAACATCTCCGGATGGAACCACCTTGGTGCGCAGATCCGCTAGGGTGAAACGGGCAGAGGATAGATTTTCAGTTGGATTACTTATATAATCTTAAAATATCTGAAACACTAATATACATCTAATATATAATATTACATATGCATATCATATAGATACTAGTATATATGAAATACATTGGATTCCATTTAGATTAGAATCCATTTAGATTATATTGGATTATATTACATAACATAGACGCCCGCTACGTTGCGTCGCATTTTGTTGCATTACATTACTTTACATTACATTAGGTTACATTGGGTTGTATTACGTTGGGTTACATTAGGTGACATTACTCGTAGGTTACATTAGGTTACATTAGGATGCTTTAGGTTACATTAGTTTACATTAGGTTACATTAGGTTACCTTAGGTTACATTACATTACATTGCATTGCATTACCTTGCATTACCTTGCATTGCATTCCTACCTACCTGCCTAACTAACTCACTCATTCACTAACGAACTAACTAACTAACTATCTAACTAACTACCTAACCTAACACTACTTACCTACCCCTGCCTATAGCGGTAGGTACGACTAAACATAAACCCTACCCCTACCCCTACCGCTGCCCCTACCCCTACCCCTACCTACATAGTTACATAGCTACATAGCTGCATAGTTGCATAGTTGCATAGTTGCATAGTTGCATAGTTACATACATATATTGCATGCATGCATGCATGCATGAATGCGTGAATGCGTGCGTGTGTGCGTGCATCAATACAATACAGTACAATACAAAACAGGACAAGACAATACACAACCATACCATACCATACCATACCAGACCAGACCAGAGCATGCCATACCATACCAATGCATCCATCCATCCATCGATCCATCCATCCATGCATGCATGCATGCATACATACATACATACATACATTTGATTTATAGAGATTACACCAATATGATCTAGTGCTTATAAATATAATATATATATAATGTATCTATAATTAATCTATTATTATCTATTTATTTACTTATTTATTTATATTTATCTATTTAGAGTGAACACTGAGTCCCATGGCAGGTTGTTGCGCTCGTGGTGGGCACGAAGCTCTACACCGCTTGGGCACTGCGCTCAGAATCTGCATGGGGTTGTCTGGAAATGATACCCGACATGGAATTTTTAGATAGGGAAAATGAATGAGAATGATGAACCGGTGGATTTACCCCAATTTATGGCGATTTAATGGGGAAAATGATGATAAGTCACTGCATTTTGGGTTGCCCTGGTTTTGGACAAACCCATATTCCTTGACAGAAAAAACATTGGAGAGCGGGCAGTGGTGGGGGGTGGGTTTTGAAAAAACAGTCCCCTTCTAACAAAAAACACGCATCTCTTTCGATTTGGGGGATTGTAAAAATGAGTTGATGTCAGGTAGTTACGCCACAAGATGTCATATAAAAAACGCGAGATGACTTTCAGAAAGCAATTGAAGATGCCAAGAGCCATCGCCCTCAGGTGGGTGATTCTAGATTGGTTTTATGCCAGAGGCCGTCGGATCTGGAAGTCCGGGAAGTCCTGAGGTTGACTGAAATCCTAAGAGGGACTGAAGAATCTAGGTAAGAGATGAAATCTGAAATCAGAATGTTTGGCCACTACATTTCGTTATAACAGGGTGTTTTCCCCAAATTCATGAGTGCTTTGCCACCCCACACTCTCGGCTTCGATTCTTAAAGATGCTTTGCACCCATTGAACAGTCAATGAACCACTGCCAGCAAATGTTGTGTCATACACGGTACGCTGCGCAACTCTACTAGGTCACAGATGCAGCAATTGCTATCTGTGGCGGCAACCAAGGACCAGTCACGTCCGACGCAGATGCAGGGTAGATCCTGATATGATTTCATATTATTTCATATTATTTCCATCTATTCCAGATATGATCAGATTATATCAGATTTGATATAGATTTCTAACATTGACTGGATATGACTGGATCGACTTGATGATTTTCATCCTTTTTCACCTCCAAAAAAAATGGCCAACTCCGAGTCTCAGGACCATCGGCCGGGTCTGGAGGCTGAGGCCAAGCGTGTCAAAGATGCCGGTGGCATTGTCCTAGACTTCGGCATGGGCGTGTGAGCTGATCGGAGCGGTGGAGCAGCAGATGGGCCCAGAAAAATTGGGGGACTTTGTGGGTTCAGAAATCTTCGAAACTCGAATTTGCATGGGAAACTTATGGAACATTGTGGAACACATGTTGACAATCCTCTGGACTTGATTGGAATTGGGGGTACCCATGTTCAAACCCAGATGCTGTTGCGGCTTCCAGGTACAGGGTTGCCCATGATGGATACAAGGCGGCCGAGTTGCTGTGGACAACACCGAAATCGCCGCAGAAACGTGTTCAACACACATCCTTACTTAACGGCTTTTCAACCACCAAGAATCACCACTAAGAATGAATAATGGTTTACTGTATTTTATTAACCATCTATATATAATCATCTATGGGGGTTGAATCCATTGGTCAAAGTCAGGAGAAGATGCGAGAGATTCGACGCCAACAGGCACTGGGCATGGGCTTTGCGGGCAAGGAGCGGGCCCCGGTCGTGTTTTCCCCTGGCGGTGACACCTGCGGTGGCCGGTGAATGCCGGTGCCGGCGGTCCTGGCAGGAGCCGGTGGCACTGGCTGTGTCTCGTGCCATAGGTGATCGAGACTTCAAGGCATGAAAATGGCGGTCAATGAGTGATGGAAAATCGCTGGGGACAGGACAAGTCTTGTAGCCTTTTGCAAGTCTTGCGAGTTTTTTACAATTTCATGTTCATTCTGATTCTTTTGAGTTTCCTATTCATTCGTTCTGATTCCATCTGATTCCTGTCTTTGTAGATTTGCATCCTATACTTGAAGACAGTAGCTTTCACTTGCATACCCTCTGGTAAACTAACATAGCTATGGAAAATCACCATTTTTAATGGGTAAATCCACTAGAAATGGCAATTTTCAATAGTTATGTTAAATTACCAGAGGGTACATCGTGCAGGCAGTGACTGGGAAAGCGCTGCTCATCGCACAGCCGGATGTGAAGTGCGTGCAACTCGATAGGATCCCTTGCGGGATATCTCGTCCTGAGTTGAAGTACCCTCTGGTAAACTAACATAGCTATTGAAAATGGCCATATATAGTGGATTTTCCCATTAAAAATGGTGATTTTCCATAGCTATGTTAGTTTACCAGAGGGTAGCTCTTGTCTCTAGACTCTAGGTGGCTCGTGTCAAAAATTGTCAAAAGCCCTAAAGCTCTAAAGATTAGGGACGACAATAGAAAGGCGATGAGGCTCAAGTTGGAGACTCATGAGCTGGCACAAACCGACAAGATGCTGAGCATTTTCTCGAACTGCTGTGGCCGTCATGATGCAAACGAATGGCAGGACGCACATGTCCATGGCGTTGATGTGTGATGGAATTTCGGACGTCATGCGAGACGAAGAGGCGGGCTGCATGTGGGGACCGAAAAAAAAATTGGAGACTCCCAGTCCCAGTCCCAGATTGAACACCAAGACTTCTGACTGGAAGCCGCAACCCTCGGATATCTCGGATCTTACTCCTTTTACATCCTGAAAACGCTGTGAATCTCCTGAATTGATTTGCCTTTACCATTGCACTATCCTTTAAAGTGGCATTGCAGGTTCGGATGTTCCACAACCGCAAATTAATACACACAGAGTTTGCTGCACACTGGCATTGAAGATCATGGACGATTCGGGCATGTAGGCTAGATTTGGGATCATTTAGGCTGATCAGATCATAGGATGCTGATACAAGATGAGACAAGATTCTGATAAAGGACAGTGATAAAATGACTTAATAAATCATAGTAATTAAATGTAATTAACCCATATTAACCCTAGATCTTAGTGAATATACCATATAATACCATATATATATATATATTATATACACATATGTACGATATATATATATATAATAAAATACTTATAGCAATTGATTGATGCTTTCTGGTCTATGACGATTCACTCGGCGCTCAGATTTGTGCGGAGCTGGAGATGAGAAGACCTGGTCCACCGGACCCGGTGAAGCGTGGCTTGATGGAATGGACGGCGCCAGGGCTATTTCAACACGATGCCAACGATGGGGATACCAACCATGGGGAAACACATGTGGAAGTATGGGCTATAACTGCTATAACCAACAAAGAATATCTATGTTCAAAAATATTACTCCACAATATGTGGACGTATTATAGCCCAATAATGGAACATGGAGATCCAACAATATATTCTACGAATTTGTCCAAACATGGGGGATTGACACGCAGTTGACAGTTTGAATGGTACGGTTGCTGATCAACCATTGGATTGAAACAATTGGGGCACCTTGTTTTCAGACAAAAAATAGTGGAAACTATATGGGTTTGTCTGAAAATAGTGTACCCCTACACCCAATGGTTAATGATCATTATCCCGACTAAATGGTTATAATTGGGGGTATACGCCATTTTCAGACATACCCATATGAAACTATGGCGGAAAGAAATCAAAAGATTATTCCCAAGATTCTGTAAATACATCATATCACAAATAACATCACATTCATGATTGTTTTGGCTTGTGAACTTTGTGTCATTCTTTCTTTTCGCCCATTGCCCGATCTGCCTTTGAGACTTGGAGCAGAGGATTCGCATTTTGAGGAATCACTTTGGTACTAACGGCAGATTCAGGGGTACCTGGTAAAGCAGCAGCAACTTCCAGTAGCAAAACAAACATGCACACGTGGGATCCCTGAGGTTGTCGAATAGCGTGCGGGGCTCTGGTTCAGGAAGCCTACAAACGCGGCAGTGAGGACGAAGACGTAGTGCTTTGGTTTATCAGATTTGGATGTAGAAATTACATCAATTCGCAACAATTTACATCAATTTGCGTCAACTTACGCGATTTTATTTATATACATGATTCTACATCAAGTTACTCGTTGCAGCTGTTTGCACGTTTTTATAAAAACATCCTGAGAATATGGGTCGTTACTTTCCGGTGGATTCAAGCAGGTTTTTTTCCTGTAGAGGGGCTGCTCGTGACTGTCTAGGGCTCAGCGGCTGGATGCTGCAGGATAACCTCACGGTGATTTTCGTTCGTTTCCAGTGGGAAGGCCTGGCTCTTGAGGGTTTTTCATGCTACCGATACCTTTCAAACAAACTCGAAAAAAACCGTGAAATGCCTATCTGAAACTCTGTATGGCTATACAGTTTAAATATGTTTATAATTGTTTATAAATATGTTTAAAATCCATGTCATAGAGAGGTGAAAGGTGAACAATTGTCGCAAGGCTTCGCATTCGAAGGCCTGAGCTATCAACATCTATCAACTAGATTCCAGATACAAACAGTGAGCCAATGCTGGGACGATAAGCTGTCACAAGAACTTGCTTCAGGGCGAGACTTCCAGCACAGCATGGTCATGTTATCTAGCGTCCTTGGAGAAACACTCGTTACTGAAGTGTTGTTGCATGAGCAAGCGTGAATTGGGCAGGCGGCTACAAAGAGGCCTGAGTTCACATTATGCCATGTGGATGTTTTTAAATATGCAATGCGGCGATGTATCAACATGCGGAGCGAATAGCTTCGTGGATTCGTTCGATCACATCCCAATTTGACAGTTGAAACTGCTTCAAGTGCTACATCAGTTGTGTCGAGTGCAAGGTTTTTCACCAGTGACAGTATCAAAGAGTCTTTGATACTACATCTATATACAACTCGTGTGGTTTTTGCAAAGCTACTACTGAGTTACTGTCATAGAGGAAGTCGCCGATGCTACGCATCCATCTTTTGAGGGTCTCCGCCGCAGGCGCCATTGCCAAGTAGCCACCCCTTTGCCAAAGCCATGGCAGAAGCAGCGTCCAAAGGCAAAACTGCCGCTGCCGCCTCGAAGAAGAGGTCGGTCATCTCGACAAAATGCGTTAAACCGCTGTAGTTTTTTTTTTTAATGATGATTCATGGTGATTAATAATGAATAATGATGTATGAATGACATATAAACGATGTACAAAGGATGTATTTAATGTATGATTATGATGTGTAATGATGTACAACGGTATAATGATGTATAATGATCTATCATTATGCATATGATATATATATATATATATACATATATATATGATGTACACTGGACTTTTGTAAGATCTTTCTGGATGTTGCCCGAGATAGTCCTTGCAGCACACCTTCTTTCAGTGTGCGTTCAACCGCCAGCAATTCTTCCAAATAATATAGTAATATGTTTGAAGCAAAGAACGATATGAATTTGATATGCACTGAATCCTGGAACGATGTCCGGCCAGATATGGAACTTCGAAGGGTGTAATTTTGGTCCAGGCGACAAGAGGCTGCTGCAAGTGTGAAGCGGCAAAAAGTGGACGCCTATGAGTCGGGATCCACAAGATTCCACGGAAAGGTGATGCGACAATGCGACATGGCCGGGCTGGATTTCTTTGAGAATGGCTTTGAAAATAAGGTGCCCCATGGTACCCCATGGTACCCATTGGCGAATCATCATCCCTACAAAATCTACCAATTTTTGGTGCCCCATTTTCACACACTGGTATCTCACAGAGTTTGAAATGCCAGGGACTTTGGCCGTGCGATGTCCAAGGCGTGCTATCGCCCAACAAAACCGGGAGGAAGAAGCCCGATTGAAGGCTGGAGGTTTTGCAGAGAGGTGTTCAGTCGCCTTTAAAGACTTCTGGAAGGATGCCGTTCTTATTTTGACACTTAAGGAATGCTCTTGGTTCGTACAGCATGTGCACCTCGCTAAGGGTCAGGAAATGGATTTCATGTTTCTAAACCGAAGGGGCAGGGTGGGCAGGGCATTGCTCAGATTTGCGTGTCTTTTGGTCGCAGCTTTGGCCCAAGTCGGGCAGATATGCCGACCTATCTCTTTGAAGGTGCAGATGAAGTTAGTCAAGGGAAACACAGCATATCTACCGGCAGGGATATAGAATCACTGTTTGTCCGTACAGTGTCTAGCTGGGGTTTTCTACTGTCCAGGTAGAATGAAGCTCCAAAGCCCAGATATAGGTTGAATAAGACTGATTGACAACTGACATTAGTCTTTAATTAAACATCGGATATCCGCAGATCAGTAATGATCGGTCTCAAGGCTCAAGGCAACCCTGATCTTGTGAAGGATAGAATCGCTGGGTGACAGGGGTTTCCTTACTGGTAGTGCAGGATACGACAGAGGCAACAGAGCTGCTATTGTTGAAAGCTGCAGACAAGCCATTGGCAAGAAAACCTGCACGCGTGCTCAACAGAAGTATATACTGATGATAGCATTTTCTGGTAAACGGTGTCAACCAGCTCTGAGTGTACAGTGGCTTTGCGAGAAGCCCTTGCCTGATGAAGCTGCCACGATCCCTTACGGACAGCCGATGTGCATTTGGGATGCTTCATCTTGCTACTGACGGAGGTTTTCAGTGGCAGCTGTGACGATTTACGGACAACATCGCAGGGGCATCGATGTCTCATCAGTAGATCAGTGTAGTCAATTCGCAGAAATCATACCGTTTTCAAAATGGCGATAACCACATGAACATAGTTTCACAACGTTTCACGTGCACTTGCAGGGTTGCTCCCACCCATTGTAGGTAGATGACAGCCAGCCTCACCAGGAGAGGCTAAAATGGGCTGGACCTTACCGAATTGCCGCAGTTTGCGTCATGTCCTTAGTCAGCTGTTGACAAAGGGATAGAGCTGTTTGATGTATTTTGATGTATTTCATTGTTCCAAAGGGTGGAAGCTGTTCAAATTTAGAAAATGAGAATGTGCGCCTTCCAGACAGGCTTTGCCAAGCGTTCAGCAGCTGCATATTATGGGTTTACATTGTCTACAGATACACTTGGTAAGTTTCTGCGGGGAACAGAGTCGAGGAATGGCAATGTAGGCTGATGATTTGGTCCGTGATAGGCGGAGATACAGGAATGGTACGGGAAATTGACTTCAAGAGGACGGCTGTAGGTAGTGCAAAGACTTAACCATCCCGACATTTGGCTGCCCTCTCCAAGGTCTTTACAGTCGTCAGCGGCAAGTGGTTGTGGGACCGCTGATGGCCTCACTATGCCTTGCACTTTTCACATCAAGATAAATCTGCTGAGCCAAGAGAGATACTAAGTGGATCTTTCGCATCCTTCAGAACGGACAAGTAGTTGCGCAGAGTTTGCCACGGCAAGGACAGCTACTTTTATCTCTACGGCATTTTCGGCAGCAAGTTGACACTGGAGCGATGGCTTGTTTGGCCACCAGGGATGTTGAAACTTGCATTGGTATCGAAGTAAAAAGAACATGTCGCAGCATCTCTTTGAAAATGTTATGTGTATTATTTGTGATATTTGTGTCCAAATCATTATTTGGTTCTTTCTATCCCAACTACTAGTTCCTCTTTCCATTGTTGTACCCCCCCAATTTTTCAGAACATCCCCCACTGTTGGTTGCTACCTGCTCCCATTTTCACTTCACAGGAGTCCCGGAGACTTCGCTTTGATCCCGCAAGGGTCACAACACGAGAGCCAAGGCTTTCATACCAGTGGATACCCCGATTTATGGCAATTCTAATGTGAAAAGTGATGAGAAAACATTCAATGTCCGGGGGAATCTCAGCTCTTGAGACATCCGCACAATGGTGAAACAGTGTTTTAAAATGTTGTAAAGTTGTTCCACTTGATTTTGGATCAAACATGAAGTGCGCAAGTATCCAATTTTGCAGCTACCCAGGTTTGACCCCAATACGCAGGGTGGTTTTGAATTCGGCCAGGGAGTGAAAGAACAGCCTCACGAGGTGCGCACTGGGATGCTGAAACAGCTGCAGTCCTACTGGTTCTATTGGATGCCATTTGGCAATCAACCTTGGCGATTGAAACATCGTATATAAATAGGGCTGAAAAATGGGACATCTATAAATGGCGGGGTTCCCATTGCCCGAGTCGCAATTCACCATGGTTGGCTGAGAGTGGTTGTATGTGTTCGACTGACTGGAGTCAGAGTCTGTGAGCCTTTTAAAACATTTTACCTCCTTACATACTTATATAATTAATCTTATATAGTACTTAATGCTGTACTGTTCCTTCCATGTTGAGGTCTCTTTTCTCTTCACCTGGATCAGTCTTTGATTTCGCAGCTGTACCCTGCATGAAACTTTTAGCGTTCCAGTTGCTCAATCGTACCTGTGATATCATGGAGATGTACTGAAAGCAACTAAATTGTTTGGGACAGGGAAGATCACAGGACTTCTATATAGTTGTGAGACGTTCCGGCTGTGTTTTGTTCTGTGTGGAAACATGGAATGATCCATTTGCAATTGTTGTCGGTTAGACACAGAGATTGGCCATGGCCACGACTTACTGCATGCCATTTGTCGAGTTTTGATGTGTGAAATGGTACAATGGCGGCTATTTTTTTAGTAGAAGAAAACACATCTGTTAACTGAATTGTCTGTCGAAGAAGATGCTCGGAATCTCCACATGTCAAGGGTGAAAAGTTGGCCCCGCTGCGCAGGTCTTGGCGTGGTGACAAACCTGCTGGCGAAGTTCCAAAAATGGTCCAAGCTGAGGGCATTTTCCGTTTGTCTTTACACCAAAATAATGGGACCAACATGAGATTTGCATGTTCTTGTTCTGGACATGCTCCCCCACCCCCCCCATCTTCCCAGTCCACAAATCCTTTTAAGAGAGAAAAACTAGTTGTTAGGGTTTAGAAACTCAGCAACATGGAATGTCATTGGTCTCAATGGTTCATGGCTCAACATGGTGGAAGCTCCTTCGACGTTTGCAGGTGGAAGCGAACGGGGCGCCCGACACAAAGGTGAAGGCTTGAGTTGTTTTTTTTGGGGGGGATCTGGGTGGATGGCCACAGGCAGCAAACATATATTTTTCTTGTATATCTATATACATCTTTATACATATATATATATATACTGTAATATACATATGTTCCATTATCAACCATTATTAACCATTATCATCTTTTTGCATTTCAATTTTGAGTTCCTTGACAATGTTGGACTTCTGGATGAATTGGATGATGTCCCGGGTCTAAGGCTGTCAAAGCGCCCGCAAGTGCTAGACTGCCAAACTTCAAACATTCCAAACCAACAATGGCTTTGGTTTCTTCTCTTTTGGAAACAAATGGCATATTAAATCATATATATATAATCATATATATATATATATGATTTAATATATATATATATAATTATATATATATATGATTATATATATAATTATATATATAATTATATATATATATATATATTAATCCTCATCCTCGCCAATCTTTTGCCGAGGAGTCCAAGGAGGAACCCAAAGACTCCGAGGAGAAAAAAGAGGAAGATGATGACGATGGCCAGGGTCTCCAAGGTCCCACTTAGACATAGTTCGCTGGCGCACCCACAAGCGAATATCTTTGGCTACAACGGGTAGAATTCTCCGCGTTAAGAACAAGTCAGGGGAATGGTAGATGCCACGCTCCTGTTCCAGATGTTGGGAGAAGTATCCATGAACTTTGCATGCAGCACACGCCTGATACATGACTTGCTCAGATTTGTTGACCAACCTGGTAGCTATCGCATTGGGAGGCTCTGGGTTTGTCCTTTTTCTGGGGTATCTCCGAATTTGATGGTTGATCATTATTTTCCCCGCTAGGATATGATGGCCATTTTGGTGTATACCATTGTGTAGCACATTTTCAGAGAAACCCATCGGGCGGTTTGTGTTTGCAAGAAATACCTACTACACCGGGCGGCTCTGGCACAGTCTCCTTGATGGCTGAGGAATGACATTCCTGTGAATGCAGCCGAATGAGTGTGTCACGGAGGTCTGCAAAGCCAAGGATCAAGAAGCAGCCATACCAAGAACATGGAACTGTGTCCAACTGCAGACACCGTCAATGACACCAATTGGGGGGTAAGTATGAGTTGATTGGAAACAGAAGCCCTCTCATCATTGGTTCCTGCATTTTTTTGCATCCTCTCGTGACGCACCTGGCTGCTAGTTAACGACTGCTTGCTCCACAAGCGCACCTATGCTCACTACTGTCGTTGACACGCGAAACAAGATGTGTCGTGACTGTCCTCTAGTGATTTTTGGACAATTGCAGTTGTAGTGGTGTTGCGCCTTCGCCATCTTGAGCCGAGAAGAATTCGACATGTTGATGTAGATCTAGTAGACCCTTGAACGGGGAACCTCGTCCAGCTGCAACGGCACGGCAAGTTGTTGGGTTGGCATGGTTTGGCACATTGACTTTGGCTCAAGTTGTAGGAAGCTAAAGTAGAAGTGACCTGTGAGTCTTGCTGAAGGCCGTCATTGTGTGATGTGTACGTTCAAGACCTGATCTGGTGAACGCGCCCTCTTTGCTCATGCCCTGGCACTTGTTGAAACGTCTAGTACTGAGTACCTTTCAGGGACCGCTCGAGTCGACAGTGACGGTTTGCTTCTTTTCTTGCATCTTCTGATGGGCGAACAAGAACTGAGATAGGCTGAGATGACAGTGTTTTGACAGGCTAGCTGCTTCAGCATGGCTTTGCAAGAGGCAGGGCCATGGGAGAGATGGACTTAAAGGGGACTGGCTTGTGGCGCACATTCTGCGCAAAGGAACAGATGCATTATACTTGTATCAGTATCAAAAAGTATTATGATACACTAGATATAATATGTGATAATATGTATATGTATACATATATATATATATATATTATATATATATATATTGCTACATATATAATATAGATGTAGATAGATTTTCAGAGTTGGATCCCTTGGATTCAGAATCAATAGAAGCGTTGCTTTGTTTTGCAAACAGCTTCTGAGTCTTCCAGGTTCCACCTGAGATTTTGCACTGCAGATCCAGACGGCAGACGATTGAGGCCATGAGCATCTACCGAGGCACCCTAAGGGCAGCCAGCAAATTCACAGTTGTCTCCTCAGGAACAGGCTGTTTGGGGGGATCGCAGCGATGCCCAAGCACTAAGGTCACTAAGGGGTCAAGGCAACAGAGACGTTACTACTAGGGGTAAAGTGCCGTCACTTGCTTTTCAAATCACACATATATACGTATATATAATATTATATATAATATAATAACATATATATATATATGTATATATATATATATATATAAATGATATGAATATGAACGGACTGCGGCAGAAAGGTGCGAAGAGGAAACGATATGTTCTGTAGTCAACAGTAACGGGCGGCAGGCGAGTCTCCCTTCCAAGGATTACAATTTCCGACACTACTTCGCCAGACGGGCACGTGAAGATTTTCGCGCAACTTGGCATAGCAGCATACTGGACACAGGAAGAATGACACCGACAGACACAAAACGCAGACTACAGTATCTATCCATCGGACAGGTAGTTCTGGCCTTTGCTTTGGGCAGGTTTGCAAGTGAACTTCACCACTACCTTCAATTACTAGCTTTTAGCACGCTGTTGGATTTGCATGTTAAACACTGCCGTGTTAGCCTGTTGTAACTTCCTTTTTTACATCCTTTTGCAATCTTTAGAGCAGTTGTGTCAGACACAATGCAAGGGGTCGAAGAGAAACAACGTTGGATACTTACACCCTGGGCATCCATTTCCACCGTTCATTCCTAGACCTCATTAGACATTCTTCGATTGATAAATGGAGCCGCCAAGTTTTATTGTTTCTTGGGACAACCAAAGAAAACACCGGAGATATTGCAAACTGGAGAAGGTCAATGGCAGTAGCATGAACTCTTGCAGCCATCAACCAAGGCCTTTTATGGTCAGATCCTTAGCTTGTCGGATTGTTGTGGTTAGAGCCTGTGATGCCACCGTCAAGGGCGAGATTAGGTGTTGTTTTCTTACAACTCTCCTCCGGCCTACTTTTTTGTTTGGTATGGTTTGCTGGGAGGAATCCAACCCAGACAGACCCAGCTGGTTGCCGTGCGATATCCTTTGAGGTAGCACCCAGGTAGATGATGCAAGCCGAAAGGCGGGGCTGTAGATGCTTTAGGATGACGACGAAGAGCGTGACCCAGAAAGTCATCTGATCTCTATGCGGGGATGGGATCAATACTCAAACCTAAGGGACCTCTTTTGTGGGCGATGAACCATATACAAGCCACTTTGGTCACAAAGATGTCAGGGTTTTGATCCATAGTTTGTCATACATATATATATATATATATTATATATACTCACATAGCAAAAACATGCAAAAACACTGCAGCAATGAAGACAGCACATCTTCTGAACTCAGAACAGTGATGTTTATTATGGTTCAGCCTTCAAGGCCAATCAGACTGGACTTGCCAGATTAATGTCATTCGTATTAAACGAATGTCCGAGTCGGAGCTAGAGAAATCAACAGCGCCTCTGCTGGTGGAAGTCAGCACATGGCTAGTAAGTGGATATAGTAACCCATTGTATCTCACTTAAAACTGGAATTAATTGGATATAATGACCTTATTGATCCTTATTGTATCTCACTTACTAGGAGAATGGCTTTAATTAATAATATATACTATAGATTATATTAGCCAGCTACCATCCATTTACTTCAGGAATCATCCCAGAACATGTCTCCCTTCACCTCGAACATACACAGCTTTGCGCCTCATGGGATGGCTACGAGAAAATTCAGCATATACAACGAATTTACCATGTTTTTGTATCTTTACATTGTCTTTAAACAACATTCAGAGAAGTCACGCTAAAAGACCTTCAAACCTAATCCATGGGTTTCCTGCATGTCTCATAGCTAGCGTATGAACCAAGCAAGCAGGCTTTTTTGGAGAAGGCCAAGGAAAACTTGAACATGCTGGAGCGACAGAGCATGGTGAGTCAAATGTGTGAAGCTAAGGCAGCTAACTCGAAGGGTGATGCGAATGTCAGTTCAAAATATGTATATAGTATATATATATAAATTATATGAGTTATATTCTAATATATGGTATATGTAGTGGTATATGTAGTGAGTCAGTTGCAGCGTGGTTTTTTTTGTCCCATGCAACAAGATTGTCCAAGGTACAAGGTCACATCGCCCATCACAAGGAGATGATCCTTTGGCCCAGGAGTTGGACCTCTTCAGAGCACCGTGATGGCAACGAGAGAAGCATAAGCGGCAAGCGCCGCCAAGGTGTCATTTCATGTTGCTTAGCCAACTTAAAAGCCACATCACGAATGAATGATCTCACATGCAGGGAACCTAGGTGCATGTCAAGTCCAGTATCATCGCATCTGTGATGTTTTTCATTTGGATTGAGTTTGCATGATATAGCAACATTGAACAGACAAAATGCAGCTGGTGAAGCGGCTGCCTGGAAAGTTGTGCAATACAACAGTTGTGCGAGCAGCGGAAGTAGATGTTTTGAAGTTGGCCAGACATTCTTGCGCAATGAATGAAGAATTGCTTCGATGTAGTATGATCCATTCCCCCTTAAAATTTACTATCAACTTCAAGACAGAGGAGATTTTACGCGTTTCTCACAACCGACAAATTCGACCAATCAATCGGTCGATCAAACCCCAAATAAAAAATATTCCAAAAAATACGCAATAATGTATATATATAATATAATATAACATAATATAATATAATTTAATATAATTTAATATAATATAATATGATGTAATAAAATATAATATAATATAATATAATAATATAATATATAATATAATATAATAATATAATATATATATATATATAATATAATATATATATAATATAATATATATAATGTAATATGATATAATATAATATAATACAATACAATATAATATGATATAATATAATATTTATGAATAATATATATATATATAAATGAATAATATATATATAAATGAAT
>Ga0126342_10003761_pt1 | contig 25409 bp, 22 predicted proteins | sample Cyp1metagenome_FD_92528 | JGI IMG/M metagenome (GOLD analysis project Ga0126342, IMG submission 92528) | Coral microbial communities from Lord Howe Island, Old Settlement Bay, Australia - Cyphastrea 1 metagenome | ecosystem: Host-associated > Invertebrates > Cnidaria > Coral ... | reverse complement strand
TTTAACAAATCCAATAGAATTCTATTAAGATCTAATTGACGTAAGCCATATCCAAATTTTTATGGTTCAGAGTTGCTTATTTATTAAGGGGTGGTCGAGAAACTCGCCAGAAGGTACCCCCCTACCTACCTGGTGGGGGGGGGTTGATTAATCCGATGTTGCCATTACTTATAACTATAGTTACTGGGGCTTATGAACCAACTTATAACTGGGGGGGGCCGCATTGTAGTGTTGGGACTATCGTAGATATAGCTGGACGGACTTATAAACTTCTAACTGTGGGCACCGCCTGGCAAATCCTTGTAGTATTTGGGCCGTAACCCATGCTACCCCCAAACATCCAAACCCGAAATCTGGGCATCTTGATACAACCGCCTGAGACAGGTGCAAGTGTGAAATCATGTGCTGACTATCCTACGCTGGAGAAATTATCATCATACAAGGTGCCGCCTAGTTCTGTTTGTTGCTTTATAATTTATGTAAAAATAATTTTAACCTGGTTGGTGGTTTTAACCATCTTGAAAAATATTAGTCAATGGGAAGGATTATACCATATGTTATGGAAAATAAAACATGTTTGAAACCACCAACCAGTCTGGGTAAATTGTAGAATTGCACCAACCGGAAACAAGGCCATTTGAGAATGATTCCCCTTACTAACCATGATTCCAGTGAGGTCACAGTGAGGTGACTATAATTTGCCCAGGCTATAAACTATAAACCCAACAGTGAACCTAGTTGTAAACCAGCTTAGCGAACAAACTAGGCCCGACATCGTACCCAACCTGAAAACATAATCGCGTTCTTGTCTGTTTTGTTGAGCCACATACAGTATCCCCCCAAAAAAACATGTGGTAATTCTCAAATTTCAACTATGAAGAGACAACATAACTAGGGAGATATAAATCAATCAACTATTTGATTGATGAAACCACCAACTATTAAGTACTCAACAAGTAACCTTCAACCACTTCTGGTGAGGCCGTGAGGCCTACTAGCACATTTCCATACATTTCCCGGTGAAATCCCTCCAGTAACTGAGGCGCAAACTCCACGGTTGGATACCATGAATGAAGGCGAAAATAAACTGCGCCACGGGAATGTCACGACCGGCGGTGGGGATATATTTTCCAGCGGCTAGCAGTAGATCCGGCGACAGTTTTTCGCCCGGCTACTGGTCAAGTTACATGAGAAGTTCTTCCAAACAATAAGGATTTAAGCAACGATTTAAGCAACGATATATTGGGATGTCTTGTTTTATATGGCTTTAAGCAACAATCATAGGATATATGAAGGGAACATTAATAAGGAATATATATGCTGAACACCTGAGCTATGCTGAACAAAACAACACGACGTATGGTGATGGGCCGTTGCGATTTATCCGATGTTTCCACCAATTTTGGATGGTATTTCAACCCTGGCAGAAAATCATGAATGGGATGTGTTCCAAAAAAACACCGTTAATTGTGTATTTTCAAGTGGTGAAAAGAAAGATAAACGGATTTCGCAACGGCCCATCCACAGGTTTTGTGGTGTTCAAAGGTCAATCATCCCCATGGTCCCATGGTTTGGCTGGGAATCCATGGGAATCCCATGATGGCTACAGCGGGAGGCAGCATTGCGGGCGGTGCTAAATGGGAGAGTTGCGGTGCTGTGATTTCTGTGTGATTTTAGTGTGTGTGTTTTTATGAAGAATTCTTACTTTGTACAAAACTAAGGCTGATAAATATTTTTCTGCGCACTAAGGTAAGAATAAGTAAGGATTCTTCATAAAATCACTCACCGATTGCACCGCTTCTCCCATTTACAAGTCCGACTTATGTGCCTTTCCATGCTCAGCTTAGACACCCAAAAAAAAATGGTGGGTTCTGGCGGGCCTTCTCTCATGATACAGCACTATCCAGCAGCAACATCTACCGATAAAAATGATGATCCTCACAGCATGTGTTTAGCCTCCGAGATGTTTCCTGTTTCCTGTCTGAGGGCTTGACCCATGTGGAGACTATGAAATAGTACAGCTTGACCTCAGGCGGACGTAAAAAAGCCTACCATAGAACCATAGCCTACCCAGCCTAGCAATCTAGGCTGGCACTGGATAATTCCTGGTTTGCGATTTACTTTGCCTGGCAATCATAGTATCCACCTGGTGCTTTGTGGCCAAAGATTCGAGGCTGCAAGAGAAACTATTGACCCACTGCGGCTCCCTAATCAAATGTGTCGGGAGCCTTGGAGATCAAATAAATCAATATATTATACATGTATACAATGGTATATATATATAACTATATATATATGTATAACTATACATATACAGAACCATGAAAGGACTTTGCAGAAGAAGTAGTTGTGAATCTTAAGTTCTTTTGTGGTCTCAAAGGTCCAGCTGGGTCTGGGTGACGTATTTTCAATCTCAGCTGTACGCGCTACTCAATTTGGTGCAAAGGAGACGCCTAACATTGCATGTATTGCTTTTTGTTTTTCAAATGTGTTCGGAAAAATTACCAATGCCAAGAAAGACAAGCATGTTCTAACCAAATGAAAAATAATCCACAAGTATGCGGCACACGTGTCAATATTCCTTAGGTATGCCTCAATTTGCTGTGGCTTGGTTGCTTAATGGTATTCCTGGGTGAAATCTGGGTGAAATGAATGAAGTGAACAATGGTATGTCTATATGAAACAATATCGTCTTACCCATATTTATAGTGAAATTTATGGTGAACCGTCCAGGAAACCATATGAAACACATATTTGGCTCCTCAGTCTACAGGTCTCAGTCTGCGCCACCACTCTGATTTGACTGAGATAAGGGCCATAGGTCTTCGCAAGCACAAGACCACACCTGTAGACATTACCTTGGCAGTGTCAAATCATCCAATGCCAATGTGTGGCTGAAAGATAAGAGACACCACATTGTGAAGTATGGGGTATATATAGTTCCACATGATTGCGCAACCAAACTAGGGACTAGAATAATTTACCATATAATTCTGAAAAACACAAACCAATATAAACCAATCAACCAAATTTTTTCAGACAGGAATTTACAAGTAATGCATATGAATAATCAACAAAAGCTCTTTCAATCAACCCGAGCCGGGCAATTTTAGACCTTCGACTGGGACCCGGACGATGAGGAAGATGACGTCGATCCTGGGTGACCGAGGTACCCAGCGGTTACCCGGCAGATTTTACAACTGTCATGACGACTACCCGCCCTGGTAAACATACCAAAAACTAGGGAAAATCACCATGTTCAATGGGTAAATCCACTATTTCTATGGCCATTTTCAATAGCAAACTGTAAACATCTGTAAACGTTTACCAGAGGGTAGTCATGACATGTCCTCCACATCTTTGCCCAGTATTCTATCTGGACTTTGCGTTTGTCAAAACACTGCGTTGGGCACGTACCGAATACAGATGATCACTTTGCCTCACCACCATGATTCGACGAATGAAACCCAACTTGGACAAGACTACATATGATAATATCCAAACATGGGGGTAAAGTTGCATCAATCTCACCTTTTCTACATCTGTTTGGAGGTTGCAAATGTATCAAATGTCTTCTGATCAAAGGTGGATTTCACAAACATAACTGGATCTTTCTGGGTAAATTGCAATAATTCACCAAAAATATCAATGGGAATGACTCAGGATCCAATACATGGAGGTACGTTGGTACCATATGTTTGGCCATATTTTGGAGGATATTCCCTGAAATTTAGGCCTGAAAAATCGGCCTTCGATATGGTACGTACCTCCAATTTAGGTTCCTGAAATGGCCATTGATTTTGTCTTTTGATGTCGAGGGTCGTTAAACTGTTCCTTCACATCATTCACTTTATTTTTCCACTTATAGAAAGAAACTAAAGGATGAATGAAATCCATTACCAGCTGGTTATTTAACATAGCCATGGAAGATCCCTTATAAATGGAGGTTCTAATGGGAAGATCATCTGTAAATGGGCAATTTTTCATAGCTATGTTAAATAACCAGAGGGTATACTACCTATCTAAGGTTGGGGATGATGTATTGAACTAGTTAACGAATGTTAATGGGCAATCATGTCCTTTTGATAGAAATAGAGGGGCCGGGAGCTGGTATACCATCTATCATCATTTACCTGTGGTTCAAGGGGTTTCTAAAAAAAACTTCTATTAATCAACCAACCAATGGGAAAAGGACATCTATCTGGGTAAATGAAATAATATTTCACTAACCTGAATCTTGCGGCCATTTGGGGATGATTTCCCTTACTAACTATGATTTCCAGTGAGGGAGAACAGTGAGGTCGTGATGAAATTTACCCAGATCTATGTTAATGGGATTTCAAAAAGCAACAAATATTTCACAGACACCACCTTGTGGGTCCAAGGCAAATCCAAGTCGCTCGTAGTCTTCTTTTTAGGCGAGTTACTACCATGGCTACCATAGTTTTGAGAAACATACAAATATGTCCAAGAAAACATTACTATCACGATTCGATGAGTTCCCAAACATACTTTGATTTTGTTTCTTTAGTTTGTAATCGTATGAGATCCATGGATCAAGTGATGGATCTTTGACCATCAAGCAAAGCTGCTTGAAGCTAAACTGCCTGTGTTCAGATATGGGTCAAAATCCACCTCCAAAACGGTGACCCCAAGATTTTCCAGTGCTAAGATTCGTCACATTTGTCACCAAAACAACCTCCCAAAGGGAGGTTTTTTGCTGGTCACCAAGCTGTGGATCAAAAAATCATGTGGGTCAATCCATCAATCAACTTGTCAACATAAACGAATACTCCAATCAGCAGTGTATTAATATAATATGGAAATATATGGAATATCATTGAAAAATATAATATCACTAGTTATATAATTGTGGATAAATCATATTCCATATCCAGTGAATATACCCTCTGGTTATTTAACATAGCCATGGGAAATGGCCCATTTATAGATGGTTTACCTATTAAACATTGTGATTTTCATGGCTATGTTAAATAACCAGATGGTACTTCTAATTACTTCTACAGCAGACTGTTTTTTTCGAAAGAAATTCTTCCCCCATAGAGAATCCCCGAAAAATCACATGTTGGGGGCCTAAATGGGGACCACTCAACGAACCACCAAGACTTACCCATGCCTTGCGAAGGTGCAGTGGGTTCCGACCTCCCAATGCCATCAAGACTCAGAAAGGCCCACTTTCTGCGGCCTCCACGCATCAACATATATGACCTGCCGGGAGAAATAACTCGTTCTTTGATGAGGTTATACAAGTTCCTTAAGCAGTATAAATCTGGATGCATGGTTACAAAATGTTAGAAACATGTGAATCCGATGTGATTTTTCATTCCAACTCATACTCATGAAAATCTCATGTTTCATGGGATAGATTCACCCATGAAACTCCTTGAATTCTTGGGTACATATGTAGGCAAATAGACCATAAAAATGGAGGATCTGGGGCGGTGCCCCGCTCTGCAGAAGGTGCGTTTCGCGGTGCCTACTTCGAACTTCGCGAAAACTTCGTTTACGGGACCAGCTTCTACTGGTTGGTGATTTCAACCTACCCGTCTGAAAAATATGAGTGAAAGTCAGTTGGGATGATGACATTCCCAACTGAATGGAAAGTCATTCAAAATTCCATGGTTCCAGTCACCACCAACCAGTCTAGGTAGCAGAACTAGCAAGAGCTGGTTTTCCATGTTGGGGGTAGAGAGTTTGAGGTGCTCGCCATTGAGAGGATCGAGCACTTCAGCTCATCTTCATAAGGCTCTTTCTCGGCTCCCTCTTTCTCCTTCTTTCCAAGTTCTTTCAAAACCTGTCTTATCATCCTGCATCTCATTCTGGACTGGCTTCGCAGGAAGGTGGCATAGGCGACCATGCGAAGCGTCTGCTCCGCAAGGGTATCCCGGCTTTCGTCATCCAGGTCCATCATTCTTTCTATTTCGTCTTTTCGCTTTGCAAGCTCCTGAGTCTTTTTCAGATCTTCTTCGGCCTTCTCCAGTTCTATCTTGGCATTCTCAAGGTCCTCCATGGTGATTTCCCTTTCACCATAGTGGGCTTCTGTCCAAGCCTCCTCTTCCAGAGCCCCTGAGACTCCTTCCGGTCTCGTTTCAGTTGTTTCTCTGGCTTCAGGTCTCTCACCTCTCGAGGCATTCTCTTGGTCTCTGTCCAGTCAATGGACGCCCTAATATTTCTGGCTTTTATGGGCTTTTGCAGAAAGGGAGTATCTAAACAGGTATCTACCCCAGTTGTTGCCTTTAAAATTAGCGAAATATGATGATCAACAATTGGGGAATTGGGGAAATGCTGGAAGACCATACCATACACGAGTTTCTAAGTCTAAGCCACATTTATATCGGTCCATTTTTTTCATCGACCATGGTTGGCCTCACAGATCCGCAGGATCCGCAGCAGTTCTGGGACGCCGAACGAAAAAAAAAACCAGAAGCTGTTCAGCAAGAGCAGCTGTTGGCATCCCAACCTCGGGCGGTCGGGTCGGACATCGGTCCGGAGGCAGTGTCTGATTGGATTATTTTTTTGTGGATATCCAGTGGATCTGAAAATCTTTACAGAAAGATTATCCATGTTACTTTAAACTGCAAATTCTTGAGTCTTGGTTTAAGATATAGTTTCTGTGTGTTTCTCAAAGATAAGAGATATACGCTCCCGAGATGGAGCATGGGTTCAGGTAAATGTTGACCGTCACTGGGGACGGAAACAAAAAAACATCACCATGCACCAGTTGGTTTATCCAAACATTGGTGCATCTCCCATTTCTTGAGGGGCACAAATCTGAATTTGTCTGTATCAACCTTGACATCCCAAGAAACCTCCAGGAAAAAAACACGACAACTATAATGCTGGGTTGAACATATCCTAAGCTGGGGCTGACATTCTTGTGCCATTTCTGCAAGTGTAAATCCTACAAGTCCTAACACCATCTAATACCATCATAGATAACCCTGCTGGGATACCAGGGAATGGGATGCACATATTGTTCTTCCCCCGTTCAAATAGCGGCAGGTTATGAGCTATTCCTTAAAAAAATAATCACCGCGCAGGTCGCATAGGCTCAAGGGGCACATTGGATGAACATCTTCCCAAGCATTCATCTCTCAACCCCAAAGAAGGGGGCAAAGTTTTCGTCCAGCATGCAGGTTGCCTCCGCAACCTGTGCGATACATGTCATGGGGGCGCTTTGTGATTTTGATCTTCGTCAAAAAAGGCAGCCGTTGCCATTGCCGAAGATCAAGGGCTGAGCATCGATCTGAGAGGTCCTTCGTTGAACTGTGAGTGGTTCGTCCCAGTGTGAGGCATACATATTTGTCAGGTGAAAACAATAACTAACATAGCTATTGAAAATACCCATAGAAATAGTTGATTTTCCCATGTGGATCTTTCCATAGTTTTTTGTTAACGTTTACCAGAGGGTAAATCACCATTAAATATCATTAAAACCCATTAAATCACCATTAAATCACCAATGTATAGAACAACACCATTTGTGGAACATCAAAACCCGGTGCGGGAAAGACAAATCCACAAATCCACACGGGTCTCGTATGGTCTCGTCACATATGGCTAAACCATGCCGAATCATTTGAGGGTCTATAGCCCATATATATATATATATGTATATGTATATATAAATATACATATATATATACAATTATATACATATGTATATATATATATATGTATGTATATATATATATATGTGTATCAGCATATCAATCTAACCGTCGAACTGGATACATTTCAAGGGTCATAGCCTACTTGCCAGTCCGGTGTCTGCCAGTCCGCGGCCCAAGGGATCCAACATGGACAAAGGCTACCACCGGTTATAATGGTTGTTATAAGCTGTTATAAACCTGTTATTATGGTTATAAATCACTATTGAGGTTAATAACCTGTTATAGACTTATAATTACAACTATAGAAGCACTTACAAGTGGATGTTATAAACTATTATGGTTATAAGATGTTATAAATCACTCCTCAATGAGTATTATGGTTAATAAGATGTTATAAACTTATCTGGTTGGTGGTGCAATAACCATCTTGAAACATATGACAGTCAGTTGGGATTATTATTCCGAATATATATATATATATCGAAAAAAAAGTTCCAAAGCACCAACCAGCTCTGGTTGTATCCCAACCAGCTTCTCCTCGTTGCTTTGAGGCTCATGCTTCATGTTGAGCAACACGCCTTCTTCACTCCACCTGCCACGGTCCCCCGCGGCCCCGCGGTTGGAATCTCTATCACTGTGGGGCCAACTGGGGCCATGTGGGGGCACCATTGTGAAGCTCTTTTCTTGTGCAATTAGCTATGATGCAATATTGTCAAGCAGTAAGTAAGGATGGTAAACAAGCCAAATACAAGGTTACAAGCTTGGATACAGTCAGTGAACATATGTAAAAATGATGTGTGATTTGGTGTCCACCATTCTCAAGTCTACAAGCTTGACACAGATTCCGAGCATTTTAGTGATCTCCATTCAACGGGTCTTGGACATTGTCCAATTGGAGCAATTGTTCTACAATTGGAAACAGCAACCAGTGATTAATCAATGACTATTTCAACCATTCGTTAGCTATTTCATATTTCATTAACCATTTCAACATAATGCAAACCAATCAACATCATTTTCAATAATCTAGTGCCATCCCCAAACATGCAATTCAATCAATCCCATTTCCTCTCTCATTGGGACGTTAGATCCTCTTTCAAGGAAAAAGTTGTTGGTAAGAAACATATGGAATTACTGACCTGCTCCTAGTTGCAGGTACAAAGGAAAATGTCACATCTTCAACTATATATATATATATACATTCTATATACCACCAATCCCACAAGCACGTGTTGGATGCTTCATTGGGATATATATATATATCTACAGTATATACATGGTACATATACAATCATTATCTTACACATACAATGTGGCCCCCCCACTTATAAGTTGGTTTATAAACCCCATGAATACTATAGTTGTTTTGGTATCATAAACCATAGTGAAATTGAAGTTATGTGCACCAACTTAGCTATCATGAATCAGCCATAAATCTCATGAAATCCCAATTTTCCTTTAGTTTTGCTATGGTTTTTCCTATGTTTTTGTTTCCACACATTCAAGTTTTATTCCATTCACCATCTACCCTCTGGTAAACGTTTACAAAACTATGGAAAGATCCACCATGTTCAATGGGTTAATCCACTATTTCTATGGCCATTTTCAATAGCTATTTTGACACAACCAGAGGGTATATCCATCAATATCCCAGTATTATCCCATGATTATCCCATGATCATGCCTATAAAAACATAGTAAACCATAGTAAACCTATTAAACCATAGTAAACCCATCATTCCCTCATTCCCTACACCAAAAGCACCAGTAAGATCATCTATCCGCTCCATCTCCTGCCTCTGTTCCAAGTCTTTGTCTTGAAATTCCAGACTGGCCTCGCTCCATGGCGAATCAAGGAGGTTTGTCATGATGGGATCATTACCCTTGATGTGGGGCCAGTGATGTGAATGTTGGTTAAAAAAAAAACCTATGAATACTAGAGTTTTAATAGGTATCATACACCATAGTTACTTAGTTATTGAAGTTATGCGCACCAACTCAACGCTATTGTTTGGAGGCCCAAAAAAATGTAGGTATTTTTCTTCGGCTCCTACAACAACTGTAGTTCGAAGATCCGTGTTCACTACAGCTGGGCATTTCTTTGGGCACTTGTAGCCATTTCATCAAAACGACGCCGCGAGTTATACCACACCTGCATGATACCCGTACGATAATCTCCAGTTGGAAATCATGTTTCGGTCCCAATGATATCCAACTGGATGGTATTCGTTGCTGGATACCAAGTTGTACAATCACTTCAGATCCTTAATCCTGCTGATCTTAGGTGATATTGACAGGAGAGTTTCCGTTGAGTCCTCTTTTCCCAGTTCCCTTTCAATGTCTTGATCTAATGTTAGAACAAAAAACAAACATGATGCGCCGTGTCCAGATCACGTTGGCACAAAATGCCTACTTTCTTGCCGGGCTTGTTTTGAACAATATCAAGAGATGAACTGGACACAGATACCAAACATGATTAAACAATGTGCACCCACATGTTTATCCACATCCACTGCAAAATCACTATGGGCGATGCTCTGCTAATCCAACCATAACTAATCCCATTGTTTTGCTTCAATCCCGATCCAATAGGTCCGGGTAGGTGCAAAAAAAACAACTTCACCAATCGCTTCAAGCCGAGAACATACCAGTAAAAACGAAGTCCATGAAATTAGTGTAATGACATGGACTTAGTGGATAACATTAATGGATACTACATTTATGGATACTTAATAATTGGATACTACATTTATGGACTTAGTGTCATGGACTAAGTCCATTACCTGTCCATGCATCCAGGGCCTTCGTGTCATCGGCATCATCTATGGATGCTGCACGCTCCCTTGGCAGAGTGAAACGAGGCTCGGATTTCCGGAAGAGGCAGTGATTGTTGGGTAGATAGGTACCCTCCGGTAAAGCTTAGATCAAAGGTGGTACCCCAGTTTCTTAGCTAAGTTGCTCCACATAAGATTCTATACGCAGTGGGTTAGTGGTGGGTGGCTATGGTCGTTTTTTTGAGAAGTTGGTGGCGCCGGTATGGAAATCCATGGATTTTCCCGAAGTTCATGTGCAAACAGGACGGTTTTTCATGTTAATATCTAATTACTGCATATTGATTCAGAGGATAAAACACATACCCCAGGGCAATGTAACATAGCTGTTGAAAACATCCTGTTTCAACAGGTAAAGCCATGTTCATCCATTTTCCATAGCTATGTCAAATTTCCAGAGCGTACTCGGGGGGGAAGGGGGCGTCCTCTTACATGGACATTCGCTGCTAACTATTACCATCCTTTCTGGTTGGTGGTTTCAACCTACCCCTCTGAAAAATGATGGAGTGAAAGTCAGTTGGGATGATTATTCCATTCCTAATATTACTAATATATGGAATATTCACAATGTTCCAGTCACCACCAACAACAGTTATTTTTCAACCATTAGCCACTAGATGCCACTAGCTATATTTCTTGCTGAACCGCCCATGGTTGGTCCTTAAAGAACGGCAGGGATCCAACCCCTGTGGTTCAATCCGAATCTTTTTGCTCTGAAATGATCCACATCTTTGTTGATTCGTTGATGGTTATATATTGGTGATTAATGGTGATTAATGGTGATTAATGGTGAAATATATATATTCCATATGGCATTTATGAGTTCTGAAATGGGCCACAGCCTGGAAGTTCAAACATGAGTTATTTAAGTCATTGTTTTGTCAATTGTGTGTCAAACCTCCATTTTCAGATCTGTCATTTTTTGGCAATTACTTGTCAAACCTCCATTTTCAGATTTGCCATTTTTTGTCGATTATTTGTCAATGTCCATTTTTTAGATTTGTCATTTGTTTTGTCAATTGTTTGTCAATCCTCCATTAGTTTGCCATTCTCTTGCCAATCTTATATGGGGATGGGTCAAAACCCTGGCACCTAGTGAACATCAAAATAGCTGGTAAATGGATGTTCATTCCCCTAAAAATGGTATTAATATGTATTAATAGGTATTGATCCATACCCATATCAACTTCCATCGAAATCGAAACTTTCAGCAGCAAAAAGTTGTGAAATCAAGGAAAGCAGATGGACCTTTACCAATTTTTGATGGATAATAGTGCGAAGCATCATTTTTCTCCAAAAAATGCATCTGATTAACAAAGCATTGCATGCTTTAGTGGATCTGCGGACACCAGCGACAGCCATATGGATAGATTTCCCCGCTGACTTCGTCTTCTCAGATCAATGGGGACGATTCTCACATGGATCTGAGGTGTCCCCCAAACCATTCGGAAGTAATCCGGGAAGCTTGCAGGAAACTCTCAGGATCAGGAGCCAACTCAGGAACCTCAAGTTCCACAAGAACATCCGCGCGCATGGTATCCACAGTCTGCCCACGCTTCGTCCAAGCAGAGCATCTGGCAAGCTCAGCATCGCCAGAACAAACCCGAGCCGATATCGCGTCAACCAATTGATCTTTGAGGTCAACAGCAAGCTGATTCACCGGAAATGTCAACAACAAAGTAACATAATTCTAAGAAATTGACAAAATATTGTCGAAACATCGACGACATATTGACAAAATATATTGGAAATTTATTGATAAACTATCGAAAACCCATTGAGCACCGATTGACAAAATATTGACAAATAGTTGACACATAATTGACAAATAACATCAAATAACTGCTTTGCTGATTTCCTGTCCTTGGCTCCCAGAAGACTTCACAAGACACCCACAACTCGTGGTTAAATCCCACAGGGTGGTGCCCCAGTTCGTTAGCTAAGTTGGCTTTTTGTTGGTGATATATCGAACTAGTTAATGGGATTATAATAGTGATATATCTATAGTTAATATATTTATAGGCATGTGATATATCTATAGTTGGTATATATCTATTTCACTATGGTTTTTGTTGGTGATATATCTACAATGTGGCCCCCCCAATTATAAGTTGGTTTATAAGCCCCGAGTAACTATAGTTATAAGTACCATAAACCATCGTTATTGGAGCTATAAACCAACTTAGCTATCTTGGGGGCCTCACATTGTATAGTTAATGGGATTATAACCCATTTATAACGGGGGGGGGGCACCACCTTACATAAAGCTCTGCACCCTGCAATTGACTGCTGGTCTCCATGTCCAAGCTCTACGTCAGGCCGCTACAAACATGTTCACGAGTTCTACTTTTGGGGAATTTAAGCAACATGTAAATATTGTATCCTATGCATATTCAATGGTCACTCTACTAGCACTTCTGCATCACTTAGCTATCACCGTTCTTCATTGCAACATGAATATATTTCAGACAATATCTGAGTTAGAATGAAAAGTGCTTGTGTTAAAAGAACACGATTGTTTCAACAAAAACTGCAGTTTTAAGTGACAATGTCCTCTCTTGAAGAACAAACATGTTCTTCAAACAGGAACACTCGATATTTGAAAAGGCCGTCCATGTCTTCAAGGAATGCTTCAGCTTTAAACGCAAATGGCTATTGAGAAAGCTGGATCTTTTCAATTAGAAGTGTTTTTTGAAGAAAAGAAAGTACCTTTACAAAGTAATGCTAAATATGTGTAGGTAATTATGTGTTTTTTCTTTCAAAATGCAACTTGTTGAAAGACTCTTAGACAAAACCAATTTTTTTAATAAGATTCTGATAGACAAAAACAATTTTTCATTTGCAGCATTATTATGGGATAAATCCCAGTATTGGTTGGTTTATATTCCGTTAAATCCAAAACCATATTTGGACACATCAACCGCTTCTCAATTGTACCGAGATATAGCCATAAGACCAGTAAAGAGGACTAGTCAAGCCTTATAAAACCCCTATAGCAATCCTACAAAAACCACTCGTCAACCCCTATAGTATCGTTATCCAACCACGATAAATCCAATCACATGTATCCAAGATGTATATAACGTTTTTTAATATTCAGGGATAACATGTAACTTATGTAACCATTAAGAGATCCCTACAAAATATCGTAAATGGTTTCAAATCCATACCACGATAATATGGCCAAAAAAAATCGACCTCTCCCATATACAGCACAGTCCCACCTTAGAGTGGAGCGGGTGGACAAACGCGAGCCCAACAACCTCTGTGACGATGACTTGGAGTAACTCACTGGGGCCGGCAATTGGGATGTCTGATCTTACCATAGTGATAACAATGCTCACCTCCATCAGCTGGGAATAGCTTAAATCAGATTGTGGTTGCATAAATTATTATGGTTATAATGGTTGTTATAACCTGTTATAAACATATGTTATTATGGTGATAAATCACTATTATGGTGTCATATCCTGTTATAGACTTATGGTTAACAACTATAGGTGCGCACTTACGTGAGTGGAACTGCACCCCCAAGTACAGTACCATACAGTACCCAAGAAATGGGGATAAGATGGGGCTGGGGATGAGATGCACCTGGTAACAAAAAACAACCAGTTTGTAATCAAACAAGGACTGGATTTCGCAGAAACACATATGATGTTGATATACCAATCTATTTTGGTATTCCCAAAAAAAAAAACGGATAAGAAAATGCGATGAATTTGGATATGACCAATAACTATACATACGATAACGATAGTGCTTTATTTTGAGTAGGAATAAGTGTTGCGGGATCATATTGATGCTTAGATATTGGGAATCCAAATTAATGAATCACTAAGTATCACTTAGATATTCAAGGTAACTATATTATTGGGATAATCCCAATATATCCCAATGTTACCTATAGTGACTAGAGGGAAGATCACCTAGATTGATCTACATGGGGATGTATCGTTGGGTAAGGTATCGTAGATTGGCTTCACCCACAGCTATGCATAAGAGGTACCAGCCTTGGCTATACAATTCATGTGTGAAGAAATTGGTTATACATAAATGATTAAATGGAGATTCCCGCCACGAAAATATTGCTATGCTTACAACTCCATGGGGGGAATATAGGATACATCGGCATGCTATCCAACCAAAATGCAAGTGTGACCAAGAACTGTTTAGGGATCTCAACCCAATTCTTGGTTGAATCAGTGTATATACCCAACATTGATCGATATCACCGACTCATTCCTATGGCAACACCAAAGATGAAGAGCTGTGTGTCAAAAAAACGGGCGATCATGAACATACTAAAGATTTAAAAAAAAAACGGACTAAAGAACAGAAAAACAACATCAATCAGTTGGGACCATGCCCACCCCCAAAAAAATGGGTTGAACATAGAATATCTTTGAAACCACCAATCAGCTATCTCACGCCTCGCAGTCACAGTCGTCATCTCCCACACCAGCGGCAGTGTTTCTACGATTTGGTGGATTGAAATAGTCCCTTTACCCACAGGATGGTTACCCCCAGTTCTGCTTGTTGGTTTAAAATCCCATCTAGATATAATTATAAGTATCATACAAGATTGTCTATTGTTATTATAGTTATAAACCAACTTAGCTAACTATGGGGCCCATCCTGCACAATATCAAATACCACCTTTGAAACCTGGTTTAGTAGTGGATCTAATCTCTTTGGGGGGCCTCGTGGGGCAGATTCTTGTGGTTGGGATGGGGTTTTCACAACTTGTCAGGTTTCCTTTCTCCAAAATCTCACAGGATTGGAGCATTGTATTGACAGACCATACACAAGGAAAATGCATGTTTTGATCGTTGTTCTTCTTTTAAAAACATTGCGCAAGCGGCTGAATGTATTTGTTAGATCTACAATGAATGACAATCTTCTTGGCTGTCCACCATGTATTGTCAATACAACAAATTCTCCGGCTGTTTCTCTGTCTTGTGGTATGCCGTGCCGCTACGAGCCAAACAATACAGCAATGTTCGGCGAAAAGTGACCCCAGCGAAAAGTGAGTTTCCGGTTAAGAATTTTCCTGTAGAAGCCATCCATTGAATGTATTTAACCCATTCAGTGGACTTATACTTGGTGACTCATCCCACTTAGCAAGTGGGTTATAACCCCAGTTATAAATGGGATAAGTAGGGTGAATCCACTTATAATTGGGGTTATAACCCACTTACTAAGTGGGATGAGCCACCAAGTATATTTGTTTTTTTGGCGGCTCTTCCTTTGAAAACTGCTTGAAATTCGTGACACAAATGAAAGCACACACATTCTTGACATGCGTTTGGATCAAATTTCACTGGGGTTGGTGTATAATACCAAAATCCCCCATATCTGGGTAAATGAAATAATATTTCACTAACCTGAAATAAGGCCATTTGGGGATGATTTCCCTTATTAACCATGATTCCAGTGAGGTCGCAGTGAGATCGTTATAATTTACCCATATATATATAATTCCTAAATGTTTTGACTGATGGATCAAGGGTGATTGTTCAGTTCATTGCTTATGAAACCTATCATGACCATCATTGGACCATCATGAGGATAGGGGAAACGATGTTGGCCAATCTGGAAAAAAAGGATGGTTACCCTCTGGTTATGTCAAAATAGCTATTGAAAATTGCCATTTATAGTGGATTTACCCATTAAAAATGGTGATATTCCATAGTTATGTTAGCTTACCAAAGGGTAATAGGATTATGAATGGGATAAAATAGGATAAACATATTTAAATTGAATTTTGGATAGTATAGTATGATTGATGATAAACCTGCAGCACATCTCTCCTCTTTTGCCATCGCCCACATTGGGGCAAGTTCCAATGGCTGTCTGTTGTGACTCCGGTCCTGTGCGGAAATACTCGCGGAACATGTTAGCTGTGGGATCCTTGTGTAGCAGGTGTATCACATGTCAACTGAGATGATCCATTCAAGATTAACTAATTGGTGGTATACCTACAAGTTCTGAAAAATATGAGCTTGTCAGTTGGGATGATTATTCCCAACTGAATGAAAGTGATAAAATTCCATGGTTCCAAACCACCAACCAGAGATTTTTCTCTGATCTTTCACTCTCAATGGATCGGTTTCAGAAAAAATCGAAACCATACTTTTGGGCTTCAAACGAGAATGTGCCTAGGGGATCTCAAAAGCCAGCTGTCAATGGTCAATTTCACTTTGAAAATTGAAGTTTGGGCTATCCCCCATTTTCAGACTTGCCTGTATCACTGCCCACTTATAATGTGTAAATGTGTATGTGTATATATATATATATATATCATATATCATATTCATATACATATACCCTCTGGTAAACTAACATAGCTATTGAACATGACCATGTATAGTGGATTTTCCCATTGAACATTGTGATTTTTCATAGTTATGGTAGTTTACCAGAGGGTACATATATGATGGAACATCCACAGCTCTTACAAAGCAATGAACTAGTTAAGAAAATCAACAATTCAACCATATTCATTTGTTTTTTTTCCGAATATGTTTTTTGAACGTTCCATATTATATCTACTCCAAGATGACAATATACAACCATCAACCATATATATATATCCTTCAACTATATATATATATATCCATCAACTATATATAGATATATAAACACATATATATAAACACATATACATACACATAAACCCATCAAATATATATATATATATGCATATGCTATTAGTTACATATATAATCATCAATCAGCAGCAGTCTTCTTACCAGCTGCCGGGAACTGGACAAGTGGGTTATAAATGGCTCCTGCAAGGTGGTGCCTCCCCCAGTTGATGGGTTATAAATGGGATTTATTGCTGATTTATGATAGCTAAGTTGGTTTATACAATAACTTCAATTTCACTATGGTTTATGGAAATAAACATAAAGAAACCATAGATCAATGGGAGATCTCCAGGATCCAATACATGGAGGTACGTAAACGTACCATATTTTTGGCCATATGAATTGTGGTGATATTCACTTTAGGCCTTATATAGCCATGGAAAATCCCAACCATAAATGGAGGTTTGTAGCTGCGAAAATCATCTATTTCTATGGGCCATTTTCCATGGCTATGTTAAATAACCAGATGGTATAAATGGCTTATAATCCCATGTAAACTAGTTCGATATATCATTACATCACCAACAAAATTCATCGTGAAATTGGACTTATTTGCATGGCTTATGTATTTCCTAGAAATCATAGATATTATTAGTATTTATTAGTTATTGGATTTATTTGCAACAACTTAGCGATTCCGAACTGGGGGCGCCAGCGTGTATTGATTTAAGTACTGTTGTTAGTTGTTTAAGTATCATTGAATTGATTTAAGTACTGGTCTATTGATGTCTATTGTTTATTGGTTGATTTATGTTGATTTATGTTGATTTATGTTAAAATCTGCTACTTGCTTGAATGATGCTTGCTTGAATTGATGTTAAAATGATGCGTATTGATATTACATACCCTAAATAGATGTGTAATTTATTATTATTGTTTTTTCCCGGAAAGAAAACATGTTTCACATAGATCTCCAGAAATCTATAAGAATGCAGGGATGTTCCAGGATTCGCCAGAACGGCTTTGACTTGGATTTTGTCAGGTCATCATCAACCAGCGTGGGCGACTCAATGATGCGATAAATCGATGAGCCACTATATGCCAGCTGTTGTTTCTTAAGTTGATTCTATCCCAATCTGCGTTGGTTTAAAACTAAAATTCATCACTATGGTCTATGGATGTCTATCTGGTTGGTGGTATACCTACCCTTCTGAAAAATATGAGTTTGTCAGTTGTGATGATGACATTCCCAGCTGTTTCTGGAAAAAATCATGAAAATCCATTAAAATCTATTAAACCACTATAATCCATTAATCCCAACCAGTGATTAACCATCATTAACCATCATTAACCCATTAAACCACCAACCAGCTATGGTCTGTGCATGTCTATGGTTTGTTGTTCTGATCATGAGGATTCACCCCCCCAGTTGTTGGTACAGATTCGCCATTGATAAACCAATAAAGGGGGGCTTCAGCCCCTTTATCCATGGGACTTCCATCGTTATGCTTGATAAAAATACCCCTCTACTTTGCTTGAAATCACCATTTATGAGCATTTTAACTTAGGGTTGGTTGTTTATATTTGGGTAAATTTCGAAATATTTCACCAAACTGAAACCTTGCAGCCACTTCTGGATGATTCCCGAATCTATTCACCAAGAATTCCAGGAAAGGAATCAGGACGTGAGGCCCAACAAAAACATATGCCCAGATTGAATATGGTTTAAAATATGGTTGAATCCCCAATGCTCATGTGAATCACCATTAAATACTGCTTGGTGTTTATAATGGTTATAATGGTTATAATGGTTATAATGGTTATAATGGTTATAATGGCTATAAATGGCTATAATGGTTAATGGCTATAATGATTATAATGGTTATAATGGTTTTAATCGTTTTAATGGTTATAATGGTTATAATGGTTCATATCCTGTTGTAAACTTATCTGGCTGGTGGTATACCTACCCCTCTGAAAAATATGAGTTCGTCAATGGGAAGGATTATCCCATATATGGTCCCATATATTATGGAAAAATAAAACATGTTTGAAACCACCAACCAGTCATGTGAATCACCATTAAATATCATCAAATCACCATTTTTTTCCGTGTAAAATCCCGTGTTTCCCAAGCAATCTTCTGCCAACATCGCGCATCGCCGGCACAACTTTCAGGTGATACGCTCCAACATCAACGCACATTGACCTGGCGTCAAGTGGTTTGCCCGGGTTGAATCCCTCCAAGGTGGTGCCCCCTCAGTTATAACTGGGTTACAGTATATATATACATATAAATATATAATCCCATTCACTAGTTCGATATATCAACCATAGTTATAGGATCATATTTGGTATTTATATATATATATATGCTAACATAGGATATATATGTATGGTATATATGCTAACATTTGGGGTATATTGATGGTAAATGTTACCATATATAGCATAGCTGGGTCCTATGGGATATATCTATAGTTAATCCAATAATCCAATTCACTAGTTCGATATATCCAGATATAAACCATAGTATTGGACTGATATAATCCAATTCACTAGTATATATATATATATATCCAGTATATCTGTTTATATCTGTTACAAACCATAGTGAAATTGGACTTATAAACGCACCAACTTAGCGATTCCGAACTGGGGCACCGCCCTGCAGTCGAAAGGCCTGAGGGTTTGATCCTTTGAAAATATTCCACCCGACCCTTGTGGGGCTTCCGTTCACGAAATCGCTAAGTTGGTGCACATACCTTTAATAACTATGGTTTCTATATATATCTGGCTAAATTAGAATATTTCACTAACCTGAATTAAGGCCATTTTGGGATGATTCCCCTTACTAACTGTGATTTCCAGTGAGGTCGCAGTGAGGTCGTTATAATTTACCCAGATATACATATATATATACATATATATATATATACATAAGTATCTAACTATAGTTAATGGATGTTAATGGGGTTTATAAACCAACAAACATCACTGGGGGGGGGCCAGATAATGGTATCTTCAGTGGGTTAAAACCCTGGTGCCCGCAAAAGTACCTTAAAATAGATGGTTAATCGATGGTTATTCCCCGCAAATATGGCAATAACCAAATATGAATGGTTATTCCCCCATGGCAATATAGATGGTTAATGGATGGTTATGGATCTTTAATATGGCAAATATGGTTAGTGGTAACTTGATCCATACCCATATCTTTAGTGGGATATGATGTTCCTCCATTAAGCACCAAAAAAAAACAGCCAAAGCAACTAAGGTTTGCATCTGGCCAAAAGACATGACCCAACAGGCGATCTTGTCATATGACATCAACGCCAACAACTGGTTTCGCAAGAAACAAAAAAACTATCATAGATGGTTAATGATGGTAGTTAATCATAGTTAATCATCATTGAAAAACAAAAGGGTTTGCCGATTTTCCGACATTCTTTTGAACAAAGAAGGGCCCAAAATTCAGCTTTTCAGTGGCCATGGCGCCATTCATTCCCTGTTCATTTTCTCACCTTGAAGACCTGCTGCCGCCAGTGTTTCGTTGCGGTCCTGTTTTCGATGGTCTTCCATGGGATGATGGGGATCATATTTCAAATCATTCAATGTGGGCCCAGTGATGTTTGTTGGTTTAGATTCGCCCCAGTAACTATGGTTATTTGCGTACCATAAACCATACTGAAATTGGAGTTATGTGCACCAACTTAGCTATCGAACGGGGGCCTCACATTGCTGGTGGGGATCGTATTCTGATAAATCCATGGTAAATATGATCATGGATGACATGAAATATGATATGAAATCCCATTTGTTCACATGGATGACATGAAATATGATCAATCCCCCAGTATATATATAGCTAGGGCAGAAACTTTTGCTGGTGCAAAAAAATGGGTATCCCAAAAACCCATGTGGCTTCTCAACCCATTTCAGATTTCCACATGGGTATACAATGGATGGCTACAAATCGGTGCTCCAATGACTAGATTAAGTAGGGTTTATGGTGATTATAAAGATTTCACATCCATAGTCAAAGGGGTATGTAAACCCTTCAATCCCCATGTGAATCACCATTAAATATCATTAAATCGCATTTTTCCTGGTAAAATAGTTTTTTTTCCAGCTTTGTTCATATCTATTGAAAGTCATGGTTGTTCAGACCGCTCAGGTTATCCGATGCTCCAAGTAGATGCACTTGGAGGATCATCCAGGGTTACTAAACAATAAACGACGGGATGATCCGAAATCCATGCATGAACCTAAAAGCCCTATTAAAAGCCAAATAACATTTCCAAATGATACATATCCACATGATATATATATATATATATATTTATAATCATAACAATAATCATTATTATTATATATATATATATTATGTATCATATAAATATATATATATGTATATATATATATCTGCCAGCTTGTTTCAATTGGCAGCTCCAGAATTTATAAAATTGTGGAAATGATTCAAATAGATAAGCTCATGATTGGGGACCTGCTAAATACGATTGATGGTGCGCGTATGTAAAAAAAAAACATATGGAGGTTTCCATAAATGGGGATACTCCAAGAGCTGGATGGTTTATACTGGACAATCCATCTATATATACATGGATGATTTGGGTCATGGGTACCCCATGTATGAAAACCTTCATATCAATGTATATGCACATGATACCCACTAGCGATGTGAAAGTCAGGCTAACAAACTTGTTTCACATGTTGATCTAAAGCCATGTATATCTACAACAGCAGTCGATCCTGACAGAACAACTGCGCTTGTTACCCTCTGGTAAACATACAAAAAACTATGGAAAGATAGATCCACCATTCTTCATGGGTAAATCCACTATTTCTATAGCCGATTTCCAATAGCTATGTAACAAATTACATCCCATTTCTATAGTTGTTTTACCTATTCAAATCCACTATTTCTATGGCCATGTTCAATAGCTATGTTAAATTACCAGAGGCTATCTGTACATCTGCAAGCTTTCGCATCCATTCCCGCCTTGTATTCTTTCCTCGGCATGGTTGAAACGAGTTGGAACACCTGCAAGGCCAGCGGAATTTTTCGCCCCAGAAGTTGAACAACATCATCCGGAAAATGAAGTGGTACCCGGCCTGGTAAACTAACAAAAAGCTATGGAAAAATCCACCATTTTATAGCTGGGTAAATCCATTATTTCTATGGCAATTTTCAATAGAAAACTGTTCGTTTACCAGAGGGTAACATTCTCATTACCCTCTGGTAATTTAACATAGCCGTTAAACATGGTCTACTTTTTTAGTCTGCTTGGTGGTGCAATAACCATCTTGAAAAATACAGTATGAGTCAATGGGAAGGATGACATCGCATATATGAAATGGAAAATAATGATTAAAAAAACATCCCGAAAATGAATCTGGTTGGTGGTGTCAGCCCCTCTGAAAAATATAAAAGTCAGTTGGGATGATGACATTCCCAATAATATGATGGGAAAGTCATTCAAAATTCCATGGTTCCAAACCACCATCCAGTGAATTGGCCACATGATCATTAGATTGGCTCGAACTTGATTAAACAGAGATACAAGTACAACTTGATGATGGATTGATTGTTGCTTTTCGTTTCTGAGGGTCCCTATTTTTAATGGATACAAACACCATGCTACAACAGTTGGTTGCATCGACATCATAAACCTTCAGAACACTTAAAAAACACAATTCACAATGTTCACTGAAGCAAAATCGGGGCGGCTAATCCCCACAAACTTCTCAAAAAACCATTGACATTGTCTGCAGCTCCTGCAGCAACCCATCTATTTGGGTGTTGGGTACGAGTCAAATTTTGTGATTTCGGCCATGTTTCCAATGATTTCCAATGTTGATAAACTTACCGGCAGCAAAAAAAACATCTCCAACATACTAGTACCTTCTGAAGTACTATTTCCAGGGATAACTTGAATAACTTGAAAGTATAAAACACATATTTTTGTGTTGTTTTTTTTGGGGGGGTTTATGATGGTTTATGCTTGATGTGTAGCATGCTTTTCCACTCCTGACCTCCGTGTCACTGAGAAAACCCTCCACGTGCAGGTAATCATAGACCTGCAAGGTGGGGGCTTTTGTGGCAACGAAATCGCGACAAGTTGGTGCACATTACTGAGTTCACTATGGCAACTATGGTCCCCAAGCGATAGCTATATGGTTCATGGTAGATATAACTAGGTAGATATATACAACTCTAGCATTCATGGGGTTTAACACCAACAAACATAACTGTCAGGGCCCCCATATTGTGTTTGAAACAGGATTAAAGGATCCCCAGAAAAAAAATCCGAACAGATTCCCCAAAACAAATGACCGACCCAACGGAATCATCAGATTCTTGGGGGAAATCACCCTTTGATCAAACAAAAACACAGGTGATAAGCTATAAACCATCATATCAAGTCCTGAAAACAGAACTTGGCAAATAAGGACAAGTCGTTTAATCATCATATTGTTGGTGCGGACATGGTTTTTTCTATCCATTCGTAGGTCCTCAGGTCCTCTGAGCCCAATCACTATAAAGACTGCCCCCAAGGCCTCAATTCATCTAGTGAGTTAAATTGATTGATTATGCATGTCACACTTTCACTAGTACCCCCCAAAAAAATATAGAAAAGTAAACTCCTACTAAAAAAAATAGTGATACATTACTGGCACATTATTGTTTATCTTTATGGTGAGTGCTCAGTTATTTGGTTAGTCCTGGAAGGAAAAAGCCATTTGACCGCCATTTTAAGACCATCTTAGCTGCGTATCCTCCGTCGATACCTGGGTTGACCGGATGAAACAACGAAACCAGTCCCGACATCTATTAGTTGGTCGAGTTTTTTCTTGCGATAGGAGTCCTGGGCAATTTTTCAAGACCCTTAGAGGGTCTCTTTCAAGTTCAGAAGTTATGTTTCTATACTGTATATACATGTGTATATATATAATTATATATATATTATATATACATACTGTAAGTGTTTCTTCGAATGAGTAACAAATCTGGTCTATTTTGGGACGTGGAAGCTGTGTATCTAGCCTTTTCGGATAACATGGTTCCTACATGCTTCAGAACAGGTGCTTCCCCTTGTCCTGGTACGTCAAACGGCGAGAACGGGCAATTTGACACACACGCAGACTCTCAGTCTTATGTTCATGGACTTTCCCGGCAAAGGAGGCTACCGTTTGACTGAAGATAGATTCCGCTTGCTTGACTTCTTCAGCTGCACCCATGATGGCTGTGTCATTGGCGTATAAGAAATCACCTATTCCTGTTTGGTGTTCCTCCCGTGGTCGTGTATATTGTTCCGTTGCTACGCTGCCATCAATCTTGGTGATATGAATGCCTGGAGTTTCGTTTACCTCCTATGCTGCCCTCCGCAGAGCTCTGAACCCTCAATCCTTGGTCAGGCGCCAAACTCCCAACTTATGGGGTTTTATTTCGCCATGGTTATACCGTAAGTTATACCCAATTGTTATACCCTCTGCTAAACTAACATAGCTATTGAAAATGGCCATCCATAGTGGATCTACCCACTAAAAATGGTGGATCTTTCCATATTTTCTTGTATGTTTACCATAGGGTATACCTCAACTGCTGCTCCAAATAGATAAATAGGGAAACCAAGAACCATGGTAACTATGATCCAATGGTGTCCCCATTGGATCATGATGAATTCACCAATCAGCTGCTGTGAAAGGCCAGATTTACCAAGCAATTGCACAAGTTCTTTGGAAACCTTTTTCCAGTATCCATTGCCAATCTTAGATACTCTACCACAAAAAAAATAGTTGCTTTAGTAGATAATCCCATTGATAGACTAAAGGATTAAAGTACCCATCCAAGGTTAACCTAGTATCTCTGCGTCCACCAGGGTTTGTGAAAATCAGCGGTTGACATGTTGGTCAAGTCATGATGATTAGTGTTGAACATGAACGACATGCCTAGGCTCTGGCTGCTGAGAGAGCCTTAACTTCAAGCGCTAACTTCATACAGTATGTAATCATCCTCGGATAAACACACATTGATGTGGAGAATCCACCATGTAGATCATTGTCTGGTTGGTGATCTCAACCTCTCTGAAAAATATGAGTTCGTCGTTGGGATGGTTCTTCCCAATATATGGAAAGTCATAAAATTCATGTTCCAAACCACCACCCAGGCGTCCGGTTTTCGGATCAAATGTTTCCAAACACTTCTTTTTTCCCAAAAGCATCTCCGATGCTTGGGTTCTCGTTTAGTTGCACTCACCGCGGGGGAGCGAGACTGAGTGTTCGACGGAGATGTGTTGGACGGAAGGAAGGAGGAAGGAAGGAAGGGA
>Ga0126342_10003760_pt1 | contig 25411 bp, 22 predicted proteins | sample Cyp1metagenome_FD_92528 | JGI IMG/M metagenome (GOLD analysis project Ga0126342, IMG submission 92528) | Coral microbial communities from Lord Howe Island, Old Settlement Bay, Australia - Cyphastrea 1 metagenome | ecosystem: Host-associated > Invertebrates > Cnidaria > Coral ... | reverse complement strand
TGGATAGATGGGATAGATGGGATAGATTGGATAGATTGGATAGATTGGATAGATTGGATAGATTGGATAGATGGATAGATGGATAGATGGATAGATGGATAGATGGATAGATGGAGAGATGGATAGATAGATCGATAGATAGATAGAATCAGATAGAATAGATAGATTAGATAGATTAGATAGATTAGATAGATTAGATAGATTAGATTAGATTAGAATAGATAGATTAGATAGATTAGATAGATAGATTAGATAGATTAGATAGATTAGATAGATTAGATAGATTAGATAGATTAGATAGATTAGATTAGTTAGATTAGATTAGATAGATAGATTAGATAGATTAGATAGATTAGATAGATTAGATGGATGGATGGATGGATGGATGGATGGATGGATGGATGGATAGATAGATAGATAGATAGATAGATTAGATAGATTAGATAGATAGATTAGATAGATTAGACTAGATGGATTAGATAGATTAGATAGATTAGATAGATGAGATATATTAGTTAGATAGTTAGTTAGTTAGATAGATAGATAGATAGATTAGATCGAATGATCGATAGATCGATAGATCAATAGATCGATAGATTGATCGATCGATAGATAGATTAGATCGATAGATAGATTAGATCTATAGATCGATAGATTGATAGATCGATAGATCTATAGATCGATAGATCGATAGATAGATAGATAGATAGACTTATTTGTATATATATATATTATATAGATATATTCTGATTGAACGTAGATATTGAGGTGACTGTTAAGTTTGTGGTGTCAAAGCGCGCTTGTTCTAGGATGTTGACATCTTGAACAAAATGGAGAAATAATGCAAAAAACATGGGATTGAAACATGCAACTCTGAAAGGCAAATGGAGAAAAACTGCAAAAACTATGCAAATCAGACCAGAGACCAACTGGACAAACATGATCTTGGAAAAAAATTGCAAAACCTAGGCAAAAAGCAAACAAATGCAAACAAAAAGCGAAAAAAATGCAAACAAAATGCAAAAAAAATGCAAATCAGACCCGGGACCAACTGGACAAACATGATTTCGGAAGCAAAATGCAAAAACCTAGGTAAAATGCAAGAAAAATGCGAAAAAATGCAAACTGCGCTTTTCCACCAGCATTTTTCTTGCATTTTTGATTTGCATTTTTTTTGCATTACATGGTGTTTTTTTTCAAGATTGCAGTTTTCTAGAATACGCCCACAAGGCGCCAACACAATGTTAAGTATATTATCTCACTTGGGGTGCAAATAAGTAAGCAAACACACATATATATGTATATGTATAGCAACCCCAAAAGAATAGAACAAGTAAATCTGAAAATTTGGTGATTATTTATGTGTCCATCTTGGGGATGTCTAACTTTGTGTAATAGGGGATTCACACATACTTAGCACCATACATTGGGGGGGTTCAATGGGGGTGTCTAATATTATGGACATGGAATTATATCGACCGTCACTACACTCACTCACCATTTTCGAGCAAACATGCCAGTGACATATGTGCCATGTTTAAAAGTCCATTTTTTTTCATCTTGGGGGATGGCCATCAATTCATTTGTAGGGATCTATGTGTTATGGGATGGATGATCATATCTTATATACTTGCCATAGTAGCCATGTTTTGACCATGGCACATCTCTGATGTGGTAAATGGAATATGGGTTAGTGGTGTGCATGTTACATCCATACATTGGGATGATGATCCCCAATAACATTGGCATATTTTTGGTTGGGTGGTTCAAACCACCAACCGGATAATATACAATATAGCAAACCCCACTTAAACATGGAAAAGATGGAAACGTAGAATCCTAGTAAAATCGTGATGAATATTGATGAATTACTTTTCTATCTTTTTCTGGTGTTACTATATAATAGTTCGCTGCCAACTACAAGTTAAGGGGCTTCAATCCCATCGGGGATCACAGGCGGTGGAGGGCTCGGGCGTGTTGGCTCTGGTGTCACCACCCTGGTCCCTGCGCTACGTCCCCTGGCGAACACCAGGGACCAACCATGGCGCCTCCTTGGGGATGGCCAGGGGTGACTTTCATGGCTATAACCAGGGGATTTTAACCTTTCATAAGCTGGGATATGTTGGGACCGAACTATGGTGAAATAACCATGTTCCACGGGAAATCTTCATCACGCCCCAATTTTTTGGGGCTTGTCAGGTCATGTGAGTTTTCAGGTAATTACTGAAAATGGGTTGCAAGGTTCCATACCCTGAGAAACTCGCTTCGAACCACCCTTCATTGCGACCCGGTTCCTAAGTGGGATGTAGCTGGTATGGAAATCCAACTTCCGTAGATTGATTTGCCATTTAGAATTGTCAAGTCACCATTTTTACATGTTAAATATCCTCATATCTTGTTGCTTAAATCCTTCTCTATTGTGTTGGTCAAATACAATTGGGATAGTATAATAACCCTGGGCATTTCATTTTAGCTTGGCTTGTACCTTAACACTGCCAACGCATTGCCAGCCCAGAAAATGATAAGAGTAAAAAAAACGATAACAAGCTTATACATGTGCATGTTCATGAAGCCTGAAGATGGCAACCTGCACAGGCCTCCAAACGATAGCTAAATGATAACAAAATCGATAACGACATATGAAACAACGCGAGCGTCTGGGCGGATACCCACCTGACCGGTTTGAGCATATCAGTTTTCGAAGACCTGTATCTTTGATAACTAGCGACGGAACAGACGGAACATGAAAGGACATGAAAGCAAAATGACAGGAAATGAATGCAAAATAAAAGGAAACATGAAAGGAAATGAATGCAAAATGAAAGACGATGAAAGGAAATGAAAACAAAAAATGACATCTGTTGACTCTCAACCAAGGATGCTTTCACACCCACAGAAAGCTGGACAAAATCACACTTCTTGTCTACAGGGAGCTCACCACCTGAGAAAACGATAAGAGAAACACCCGATAACGTGTTTTTGGGTCATTTTAAGAGATACCGGGTTTTTATACAACCATTAATTGTTTTTGTTGGCTAGATCCCTTAATTCTTTCTACTACATCTGGGTAAATTATAACGACCTCACTGCGACCTCACTGGGAATAATGGTTAGTAAGGGAAATCATCCCCAAATGGCCTTAATTCAGGTTAGTGAATTATTATAATTTACCCACAGTACATCCCAATATGCCAAAAAAATAGCGGTGCTGACCGAGGTCTTTGGTCCTCGAAACTTCCAACTGGTCATCCGAAACGTGGCGGATCCCACACGGGGGCTGGTGCTCGGGTCGAGTGGCCAGGCAGCACGACTGGCAGGTCAAAAAAGTCAGAGATGTTCGGGAAAAAGTAGGATTTTGCCGTGATAAAATAAAGATTTCCATGTTTTTTTTAATCATGGGAATAGATCGATCGGTAGATAGATAGATGGATGGATGGATGGATGGATAGATAGATAGATAGATGGATAATATATAATTATATATATATTTATAGAGAGAGATATTTCTCAACAAATACATAGAGAGAGAGAGGGAGAGAGAGAGAGAGATATCTATATATATATATATTATAATTATATATAGTAACCCCTTGTTAAGCTAGAACAGTAATTGACCACGATTTTGCTGAGTAGGAATTCACTTTTCTGTCATTTTCTATCTGAATTTAGGGGTTCCCTTTAAATGTTGTTTATCTTGGCTGGAAATCTTTAAGTCGAGGCCAAGCCGATGGTGTCCGAGTTGGTGTGAGCCACTGCGTAGTTATACTACTGACACGGTATCCGCGGAATCCGCATCAAGATGTTCAAAGCATATCTCAGAACAGAACTCATAAATACTCATAAAACATAACATGGCTATCTATATGTATTATCACCATGTTGTTGTTGTTGTTGTTGTTGTTGTTTTTTGGGGGGCCAGTCGAAGAACCACATCTTAAAGGTGTCTTTCCGTTGAGGTCCCAATGAGCAGATGCTCCGTTCGATGGCTGAGAAGCTGATCTCCGAGTTGGGCACTCAAGTGGCCCTGCTGGGCCAGGCGGAGGCCTATCAGGCAGCGACTGAAAAAGTTGGAACCATGGAACCATTCATTACAGCAAGGTCTGTTGGTGGTTGCTGTTGTTGTTGTTGTTGTTGCTGCTGTTGTTGTTGTGGTGGTGGTTGTGGTTGTGGTTGTGGTTGTTTTTATTCTTGTTCACCGGAAAAAAACCTGTCTTTGCCAGGAAAACCGTGTAGACCCCCCTAGGTGACGCTATTCCCAAACCTTCCCAAAGTGTCATCTGGCTGGGAAACTCAATTCGTAGCACCAACTGGCTCCCCATGAACAATAATTATTAAATAACTGCTCCCTTTTAACCACAGGATCGGGGTACTATCCCTCAGAAAAATCTGAATGTATGGCTATAATCCATCGACATATCCACTATAAATGAAACACAGATGAAAAATATAAGTCACATTAAGGCATAAAATAAACATATATAAATAACATTAAACACAAGCCCACATGTTTTTAAATAGCAATAGAGGTGTCATATACCGTTTGCCCAAACTTTTCACCCGAAAAAACGTCGAACTCCGAGCCCGGCAGACGCTGCACGGCCACCCCGCGCTGCTGGCGCGGCTGTCTTCGGCGCCCTTGGAGGTGGCAGCGGAGCTGCAGATCCCCACTGCGCCACCGGAGGAGGAAGCCTTCGCCATCACTGATGGACGGTTTGGTGACCGTTAAAACATGGAGGTTTCAGCAATTTATAAGTGGTTAATAGATGTTAATAGTGGGTAAACCCAATGGTTTTTTTTGTGGTTGGAAGACTTTCTTCCTTTTTTGAAATGGGGTATTCAATAAGGGTCGAAATTAGTTGGGGGCATGGACAGCTTCACATATAGACTTGTAGAGTAAACGGATGTAAATATAGCTATAAACTATAACTAATTATCAAACATCTGGACAAAAGAGGGTGTTGACCAAAAGACGATTGGGAGAGAAAAGAACAAACCATAACCCATTTTTTCCCACCGTGGAAGATTGCTTTATCAGGCTTTGCAAAGCAGTAAGGAGTGGTAGATGATTTTCATGGGGCGATTTCAACGTCAGGAAGTGCGCCCGGACGAAGAACATGGTGACTGTCCCATTTGCACCCCGGTGGCGAAAGCGCCTTGAAATGGCTTGGGGAGGTGAAATTCAGCACGTTTTGAGATGTTTTGGGATCCTTTTTATACACCAATGAGCTTTGAAGTAATGCTTCAACTTTTAACAAAGGAGCTAACTAAGTTCAAGACGTTCGCATCAAGTGAGGCCTTGAAGCCATGGGCTCTGGAGAGGCGGCGATGCGCTGTGCTGGGGATGGGGGGCAGCACCACTACTTTCACGCCAGGCCGGGTGGGGGCAAGACTTGGTAAGAACAATGAAGGTTTACTTATTAGTGGTTGGTTGAACCCCAACAAAATCCTTCAGCCTTCCTAAGGTCCTAAACCCTGTAATTACAACCCTTGTTACTTGTATCCCCATGTTTCTTTTCTGGCTTCACGCACAGGTGTCTGTCCACCTGGGTTCGCCGCCGTGAAGGGGGTGCTTCAAGCGCCACCTGCCCAATGTGCCGGGGACAGCTGCAGATGAACGGCCAGAGATTGCAGGAGCAAAACTGGGTCAGCCCCTGGGGAAAAAACGTGGTGGATGCAGGGGATCTACATATATACCATTTATCTATTTATTTATATATATATATATTATTTATATGGAACCACTAAAATATGGTGTGTGTAATATTGTGAACCGGGGCTGGGATGAAAAAAAGTCATCATGAATTCATGAATTCTTCACCCCCCAAAATGGACGATCAGTAACGGCAGGGTGAGAACTTTGTGTAAAAAAAAGGGGTTGTAAATTGGTCATGACATGGTAAAAACATGTAAACATATGTTGTTGTCGTTTTTTTTTTAAAAGTGGTTTTGTTGTGTTTCAAAAAGATGGCAATGTTGTGGCCAATTTATCCAACTTTTCAAGCAGGAGTGTTGTTCTTCCCTTCAGCCCAGGTGGGCAACCTTGTTGGCACATTCCATGCGCTGCCAACCGAAGTAGACCATTGACTGCAGGGATTTTAGAAGCTCCAATTTCTACTTATATAGCGAATTTCAATCATGGTTACTGGTTGATAATGGTTGATATATGCCTGCCAGTCTTGATGCTTAAGTTACAGTTTCTATCCCCATGAAATCCCATGAACTTTGCTGCAACAAAAAGCTTCACCGAGATTCGGCCAACGAAGCGATTCCCAGGAATTCTTGGATGGAGAGCAATCAGCGCAGCTGTCGCAGGTTCATTCCAGGGGCCCGTTCCCTTCGGGGATGGGTCGAAAAGGTGTCATGAATTCCATGGCAGGGAATTCCCCCGAACAAAAGGGCGATCGTTAAACATTGTTTGAGTACCAGAAGGTACAGCCCGAACGAAATCCCTAAAATGAATTCACCACATGCTGAACTTTTGGGGGTGTGATATCAACATAGATCGTGGTGAAAGCAACGTATGGCTAATACATGAACTGAGTAGCATGACCAAGTAAGTATAGCTAGATTAGTTAGTAAGTCCGAAATTCTTTGAACAAGTGTGGATGCATAGTATAGCCAGGGTGCACTAGTCAGCATTCAATCACGCTTAAAAACTCAGGTTTTCAGGCTGGCGGGTTATGTTCAGATGCAGACGAAGGCTCTCTTCAAAGCCCGTTATTTCATGGTTTTGCAAAGTGATCTCTGATTGCAAAGGGGGCTGCCATCGTATATCTTCCTGTTTTCAAAATCCCCTTTTCCAGCAGCAACATGATTCGTAAATCGGCGTGCGCGGAGCTGTTTCGCAAGGTTACAGTACCTTACCCTTCCTTTGTGACATGGGGTGCCCTCATGTGAGCCAGGATGACCGAACCTACTTGCAATCGATTTCAGACCCCTTGCTGCAGAAAACATGTTGGAGATCGCCTCTCAAATCGAACGATGATACCCAATCGACTTTCATTTCTTTGGGGATCTTTGGGGTGAGATAAAGATAGCCACCGCCTTATAAGACTCTTTCTACAAATTTCAAGAGAGATATCTTCAACAAAACCAGCGGGCAAAATTGGGTCTTCGATAGCAGGTGAATTCTCACGTGCCCCATTTACTAGCCACTTACAAACTTCACAATTCTTGAGATGGGACATCCAGGTTTTTGCATGTCCTTTTTTAACTCGATGAATTATGTTGAATTGATTAATGATCAATGGAGAGGTGCCCCCTGAACCAATAATATTCAATAGACATATGACATACTGTATGTCTGTTGGATCTCAAACCGGCTCAGGGCGTCATTGTTGTTGGGTTTTTCAGACGGTGACACGACGACTTGAGGATGGATTGTGCGGCCGAAACAGCTGGAGCACCATGAATCGAGTTGAGAAGGCCCACATTCATCGAAGGTCAAGCCAGAAAAATTGGAGGTTTTCCCTACCACATATTGCAATTATCCACGGGAAACATGGTAACATGGGGGGTTGCATCACCTGCAAACATGGGGATTTGAATGGATTTGAGAGTTGGCCAATAGGGGCGGAAGGGCGGTTTGAACATATGCACATCTATGCCAGCTACAACTTGATGTTAAAAACAAGGTGCCAATATGACAGAACTTGGTGCCTTCTTTCAAATACTTTTCAAATTTGAGTGTGGAAGGGCCTGCGAGTCATAGATGTTGGCAGTCTTTAGTGCTAAACCAAAACCATCCAAATTATGTTAATCTGTGACCCGTTTGCTACATGAAATGATTATATTTCAAGGTTTCCAGTGTGAAGATATCACCTACGTACTAGTATTGCATATTTATTTATTTATTTATTTGTTTATTTATTTTCTTTATATATATATATTTATTTATGTACTTCAAGAACCAACCATCACGCAAATAAACATGCCAGATGTAGGCTAATGGTATGTTTTTGTTTTCCAGTTATGCACCCACGTCAAATGCCAATCATTTTTCAAGCATACAATCATCATACCCCCTCTTTTGGGTCAGCCTTGGGTTGATACTTCAATACTTTGCACACTTTGCACGGTGGTCATTCTATTAACCCAACCAGCTACCGACATGTTTGCAGGGTATCATCACATCACGAAGATTTGGCCAAATTTCCCGGCCGGAAAGGCAGCTTATGCCGGCGGCCTGCTGGCTGCAGCCAGTTGGGGCTTTGTGCTAGGCGTGGCACCGTGGCACCCGACGACCGGAAGACCCCGAGCTCCTGTCGGTAGAGAAAGCGGTCCCAAGTCGTGTGGTGGGGTTCACTTCACTTATTACTTCTTGATTGGTTAAAAGAGAAACGTGTGAATGTGGTAAACCATGGTAAATCGGTAAATCCAATTTCTTTCAACATCCCATTGCATCATCCCATAGTATAACAATAAACATGTCATAAACCTCAATCAATAGGGGTGACTATGGCATTGGGCTCGCCATAAACGACCAATTTGAATGGGGTTCTCTTCCGTTGAATCCAAAACCGGTTACTTTATATAGTCGCTGCCAGCTGTGGATTGGGTGGCCATGAATCCGGATTTCCATGGCAATCCTTCCCTCCCAACATTCAGTATCATGAAGTACAAGCCCACATCAGTGGGCTGCTTGCTGAAGGATGCTGAAGGTATCTCCTGTCACAGACTTGGCTCAAAAACAAGATGCGGGAAACCTAATGGTGTTTCCGGGTAAAAACGATGGTTTTCTTCAAAGTCATTGAATTTATTGAAGCCCCATATTTTGTGGCCGAAATCATGTTATATAAATCGATATGGCTCGATTTAAACCGCTTAAATCCAACCGAAGTATTGGCTGGTAACATCTGTGATTTTCCATTCTTTCCATTGGGACACCGGGTTTTCCGTCTTCGCGGTTCGCCTGGGAGGCTACACTGAGCGAAGGCATCGGGTGTCGCACGCACTGGTCTTGGATACCCTGCCAGCAGAGTTGCCTGGCAGGTTTGTCTCAGTGAAGACAATGGGAATATCATGGGAGAGATTACGAAAACTGGTTCTTGCCGGGGATATATGTTATAATATATATATATATATATGTGTGTTTTATTTTATATATAATAATAATGATAATGATAATAATAATAATATTAATAATAATAATAATATATATATATATATGCTGTGAAATATATATATATATATATACATATGTATATATATATATATGTGTATTTATATATATATATACATATCATTGAATATATATATATATATATACATATCATTGAATATATATGAATATATATATATATATACACATCATTGAATATATATATATATATACATATCATTGAATATATATATATATATATCATTGAATATATATATACATATCATTGAATATATATATATATATATATATATCATTGAATATATATATATACATATCATTGTATATATATATACATACATATGTATGCATATGGATTTATGTTTTTTTTTTTTTTTAAAAAAATAAAAATCTATTTAAAACAAAAAATGGATATTTAGTGGAATAGTCATGGAATATTGGTTAAGATCCTCCTCCAAAAGTAGCATCATTCAAAGACACCTTTTCTATGAATAACACGTGTATATGTATAGAGATACATACTTTTTCAAGTATTTCATGGGACCTCAAAATATATCCTTTGAAAAAAAGGGCATATTATATTCCCCAAAATTTCTGGTGCGTTTTGTCCAAAAGGGCGGTTTCTGCACAGGCACCAACTGGCACAGGGACTGGGATGGCTGGCAGGGATCATCGTGTCCTGCATTCGGAAGCTCGGCGAAGCAGAATCGTTGGGATATATCATGGAAAATAAGATAAGATAGATAAGCCGTTGGAAATAATTTGGATATGAATCTATTTATAGTTGGTAAAGAAAATTATTATACTTGTAGTTCGAGTTGGGATATAAATCTAATATAATATATTACAAACCATGGATAAGCCATTTTTCATAATATATTTATATATCATGGGATCGAATGGAATATACTTATAGTTAACGTTATAATGGAATTTATAATTGAAGATCTACGAAACGTAATTGAAGATCATGGAAAATCAATGGGGATATCATCGGATATGTTGAGGATACAGGGGGATATACACATATATAATTATATATATAATATTTGGATGGTGGGGAGAGAGGCTTTGCTGTTAAAAAAAACTGATACCAACCCGGTGACGTTTTAGCTGATGTAGATCGTGGTCATGTTTTGCCTGGAAGTGGTTTCATTTGGGTCTGGAGACGGGGAAAACACCAAGAAATTTTGGGAGAAAATGATGGGTTCACCAGTAGATTTACCCTCTGGTTATGACTAACAGTTTGCCATGGAAGCCATGACCCATAGAAATAGATGGTTTACCATGGTTTACCTATTAAAGATGGGTGGATCTTTCCATGGCGAACTGTTAAACTGTTAAATAACCAGTAGATTCAGGGCTGCATTATTTTCAGACAAACCCATGTTAGTCAGGGCAAATCTTGCTTTGGTATCGGAAACGGCTGGGCAAAATGCATCTCCAAAGAGGAGCGTGAGGTCACGGGTGTGGTCACTGCTAAGCCGGGGAAATTAATTTGCACAATTATACCGGTATTAATTTGCACACCGGTAAAACGGAAGAAACTTGTTATACATACATACACACACACATATATATATACACCTATCTTTTCCTGGGTAGGCAGTAGAAATGACTTTTCTGTATTTTCATTTTTTTTGATTGGTTCCTTAATCTTCATCCCCATGAAGATTGCTGGTTTCAGATTTTTCTGGTTGTCCTTCCGGCCGTGATCGCCATCTGGCAGGCAGAGCCTCCGTGATCGCGAGGACCGCGAGGACCGCGAGTCGCGTGAGCGGAACCGTCGCTGCTAGCCTGAATGGGGCCCTGCTGAGAGTTATCGTTGAGTTGTTAGAATTTATTTGGAGATTATTCTTTGGGAGTGGGCACACATCATAGTTTGATGGTGTTCGATGGAACTGAAGACTTTCGGAGTGTACTCTTTCAGTGCTATTGCCATTTCAAAAAAGCAGGTGCCAGCCTGAGTCTGAGCGAGATACTTTAATGTTACGGTACCTTTGATGTTCAATGGCTGTGTGCCAAATGCACACCGCTGGAAGTTCTGATTTGGGATCCAAGAAAGCAGGAGTAGCCCGTACTTGGATGTGCATCCCAGTTACCCACATTTACTCAGTGCTTTAACAATTGTCAAGAACTTATAAACCTATAACCAATATAGCCCATCTAATCCCATATTATAAGCCATATATAGCATATATATAGCCCATAGCCCAATGTACAACCCATACAACTGGCTTATACTATGGTTCTCGCAGCCAGAACTCGTGTGTTCTGGGATCCCAGCCGCCACACCTTTCGCACAGCGTCGGTCGAGTAGGTGACCTTGGTGGCAAAAAGACTCGATCTGAGGAGTGCACAACGCTGCGAAACCGTTGGCGATGGAAAATCACCACTTTTTGGTAGGTAAACCATCTATTTCTATGGGCCATCTATACCATGGCTATGTTAAATAACCAGAGGGTATATCCATCTATAGATATTTATATCCACTTTTAAAAATCAATTAAAGACATGGGCCATGGCTGCCATAGCTAAGTGTTAGTTTACCGGAGGCTAAATGGTGATTGAAATATGAAAATGATCCGTAACTGAACGGATGTTTTTTTCCATCAAGCCTTGTTTGATTTCCAGAGGGTATACGGGGTGGAAATTTCCAGTTTCAAGTTGGTTTATACAATCGTTTATAATCCCAGTTAACCATAGATACAACCTCTATAGACATAAACCCTAGTTATTCGATTTCGAATCAAACTTAGCTAACAACCTGCGATACCAGCCTGTGGCTATTATTTTTGCAACGTGGCTGTGTCTGAACATGGGGGCCAACCAAATGGCAATTTTAGAAAGATTAAAAACATAATGATTAAAACCTAATGTTATTCCTGTTTTCCTTCATTTTTATTGAATTCTCAGGTGCCAAACCTGTTATATACAACCCATAGGATAAGCCAGCAACCTTGCCCGGCCCAGCGCCGTCTGCCGGCGTGAATTTAATCCAGTTCGATTCTAATGTCATACCAGCCCCAATTTAACAGTTTATTTTATTCTACAGATGAAACACTATGAATCTGTACCACAGCCAGGGATCCAGAACCCGGCCTGTACCAGATGTGTTGTGGTTTTCGTCCGAATTCCCATTTTGGTTGGTTTAATCCCCATTCCTATTGGTGTAAGCCTCATATTTAGTGGTGAAATCCCTACAAGGTTTGTAAGTTTATAACCCCATCGAACCATTTGACTGACACTAATTACCATACACACCCATGAAACACCATAGTTAAAACAGTCTAAGTCTACACTACATTTGTGAGCTACCATAATACTGTGAAACCATAGTTGTTCCAAGCATTCTAAGTTTACTTGCTCCTAAACTAACTCTTGAAACTAAGATTAACTTGAGTAACTAACTTTTGAAACTAACTAGGATGAACTGATGAACTAAGTTATAAGCTGACTTTAGTAACTTTAGTAACTAGGTCACTTTTCGATACCTTTAGCAACTAGGCGCCGGACATCAGTTCCATGCGCCATGGAGCTGCGACGTACGCGGCTGTGCCCCTGGAAACCCGTGGGCATCGATGCCCTGGCCTTCAGCCCCAGCGGCACGCTGGCCGTGGGAAGGGAAAATGGCGCCATGGATGCTTGGCGGATGGCGGATGGGATGTTTCAGCTTGGTTGAAGGTGAAGGTGGTCATCGACGTATGTATATATATATATACACATATACATATATTACAAATATACATATATGTACACACGATATACATATCCACACACACATATATATAATTATATATATATACATATATGTGTGTGTGGGTACGTAGCCACACCAACAAGTGACAGCTTTTGCCGAGCTCGGCCAGGAACTCTGGGATTCGAAGACTTGGCACTTACGATGTGCCTTGGCCAAGTTCTGAGCTCGCGAGCTGAGCTTTTTTCAACGGGGGATTTCACCAAGAAAATGATGAAACATGGAGATTTAACCAAGGATATTTATGATGATTTAGGATCTAATATTCATAACTATGGGGATTTAATATGGGAATGATGATGATTTAGATGTTCAAAACCCCTGTTGGTTGATGAGTATCGTCATTGAACGGTGATTTTTACATATTTTCACCATCAAAACCATGGGGGCCCCATGGAAGATCATATAGATGGGAAATCCCATTCTGGAGATGACTTGGGATATGGTACGGAAATGGCAAGATATGGTAAAATTGGAATGGAATACAATAGAAATAGAATGGGACGATATGTGATTGGATTAGCCATGTGATGTCACTCTACATCATTTGAAATTGGGGTATACCATGGTATACATGTATACCCAAGAATCAACCTCGGTTGGGGATGGTGAATGCCGTTGGGTTTACATAATTGGGAAAATATATGAAAAAAATGCATAGTATAACCTCTGATAATTTAAGAGTTTGCTTTGGAAAATGGCCCATGAAAATAGATGATTTATGATGAGTTACCTATTAAACATTCTGATTTACCATAGCTTCGTTAAATTACCGGAGGTAGGACAATAATGGGTTTATTATGGAATACCACGGAAAATATAACCAAACTTATTATGTAGTTGGATGATCCATCGTAAAGTTCATTGGGATAGAATTAATCTTATCAGGGAATTATATAGAACTAAGTATAATCAGAAAGTGGATGGTATATTACCCAGATTCGTCATCAATCCACTAGTATGGATTTAAATATTACACACTCCCATTGTACACATAGGGATTATCATTATGGGACGGATGACCATACACCACATACAATGTTTTGACCATGGTGCCATGGCGCATATGTTAGGGAAGAGACAGCCAAATGAATCTACCACCATTTTCATTCCTATTCCAGACTTTTTCGCGCTTCAAAGCCATATTCCTATAGCAACTCCCGAAAAGTTCCAAAAGGATAGACAAGTAACATCTAATACTAACATAGTGCTGACTGCTAACCTTGCTTTCTCCAGATCTTGGGGGTCCTATAACCTTCAACTCCAGGTTTTTTTTCCGCGGTTCAGTGTCCAGGTTCCTCCCCTGGCAAGAACGGCCGCTCGGTGGTCAGCATCATCTGGGTGCCTGGCAGTGAAACAACGCCCGAGCGGCTCCTGAGCGCGGGACTGCATCGTGAGATCACCGAGTGGGACGTGCAGACTCTGGAACCGATTGAGATCCTGGTCCAACCGCCGTGGAATGGGCGGAACTCACCGGCGCCGATGAAGCGTTACGGATGGGTGGGAAAAGCTACAGGCTACGGGACATCATTTTTGTTCCATCAAAGATGGGGATGTCCTGAAATGTTTCCCTTAAAACAATCCAATGACAGGGCGTTTCCCATAAACCATAGACATAATCATGAGGAATGAAGCATCAAAAGTACGTGTCGACCATGGTGTGACAGCTCCTTTTAAGATTGGCCATGCGGATGCCGAGTAGTGGGCACACCTTTCTGGGGTGGAAGGATCTCCTGTGATTGGCAGGTTTGCACTGGCTTTGTCTGAAATTCGGCTAGCCCCATTTCGTCCGTGAAAATCAATGTTCATATTATCATGATCCCCATCTCAATGGCCATTTTTATATCATGATATATCATGATATATCCCATGTTAGATCAACCATGATAAATCCGGCCGTTCGTTGTCAGTAATGTCTGTCCAACTCTTTGTAGCCTGGTAAGCTGCAAATTCATGGTCCCCGTGGCATCTCCACATTGTCCACTTGGCCTTCCCAGCCATCTAGGGTTGATCACCAGATTCGCCCTAGCTGCTCTTCCTAGGGTCTTGTCATTTTTGGGCCAAAAAAATTGGGAAACGCCAAACGTGAAAAATCCTCAGTATCTCAGAAAGCTGGTGCCTGATGTCTTTAATCAGCACATCGATCCAATTCGATCCCCAACGCTGCGGATCTCTGGAAGCCCTGGAAGCCTTGGACCGGACCATCTGAGGACCGCCACTTCGGGCGGAGGCGCCATCTGGTCCCTGGCGATGTCCAAGGACAACTCGACCCTCTTTTGCGCCTGCGATGATGGCAGCCTTCGTAATTTATCCTTGGAGGGCGGAGTGGGCTCGTTGCTCGATTTGCTCGCAGGGGATGCGCTCGGCATGGGCATGGTAGAGGATCGCCTATGGTGAAGAACGGTAGGCCCAGTAGGCCACACTTAAATTGGGTGATTATATGTGATTATAGAGCAATTCAGGCAATTCATGTGAAGTATTATGGGACCCCTTATTAATGATTCACTACTCAAAAACACATTCAACGCTGTCACTGATTGCATGAGATGGCAGTTGGGGGCAGGATGGCAACATTATATATTCAGAATTTCTTCTAGTTTCAGTTAAGAACAAAAATAACGAACCATATCGAACCATCAAAAATAGGAGATTTGCATAGATTTGCAATCTAGTGACTGTCTTGGAGGCCACAAGAAGATTTCAATGAACATTCCATACGCGGACCAGGCTGGGACCAGGTGGCCCTGACCCGGCCAAGGCTCATGTACAAAGGTTCCATTCAGGTGGAACAGTCGCGCTTGCTGTGCCTTGGAAGTAACAACGGGAGAAGAAAATGCTGGGAGAAATTCGTTGCTTGATATGGTTTGATTTCTTGCCACTGGAGGATTTGATGATCTTATAAGTATAATATCCGGTGAAAGGTGCATGATGCAACCGTGGTGGTCATTACAGCACATAAATCACCCCCTAGTGCTGATCATGCTGGCTAAGCATCCAAGATCAGTCATGTTTTCATGATCTTTCCATTGTTTCAACATTCTTTTCACCATGTTTTCCCCTCAGAAAAAATGGGTCGTTCGACTCGCAACCGACGTTCGCCGAAGCTGGCTGCCCCGATGTAGATAAGGAGCGTGGCCGTGGGCTCGGAGCCGGGCACGGTCTTCGCGGGCGGCTCTGAGAGTCGCATCTCCAAATGGTCGGTGCGGCCCGGGGATGGGTCGTATGAAACTGTCCCTTGGGGTGGAAAAACGATGGAAAAACAATGGAAAAACCACTAAATAAATATGATTGTGTGTCTGGGGGAATTTAGAGTGATTTGTTGGTGATGAAGAAAGAGTGTAGTAATAACGTATAGTTGGAAGTGATTGATGATTTCATAGTGGTTTCAGCATGTTTCTGGTGATTGATAGTGATGTTTAGTTGATTTTCATAGTGATTTATTGTGATTTATGATGATTGTACCATGTTTTTTTTGATTCTATGGTGATTTCTATGGTGATTTGCAGTTTTTTTCACCCATCTCCATTGCTCCAGGTAACCAGCAAGACAAATGAGGGGAACATGATGGTGGAGCGCCCTGGAAATGGGCGTGGGGCCGACTCTCAGCATACCTTGAGCCTTGGTGGATCATGAGATTTCACGTGTGGCCTCCTGGCGAAGGGTAGTTTAGTACCGATCGTTGTTTTCAGTACTTTGGGTATGGCATAAGCTATAATTAACCTATAATAAAAAGCCAAAGAGACATGTAGGAGATCGAAGATTGACTATGATGATCCTCGGATTGTTGGTGTCATTTATTGTCATTTATCATGAATTGAATTTAGTACGTGATGTATTTGTTGGAATATGGAATGATGATGAGGATGTGGGTGAGGAATGAGGAATGAGAAATGAGAAATGAGAAATGAGGATGAGGACGATGAAGATGACAATGAGGACGATGAAGAAGATGAAGATGAAGAAGAGAATAGGGACGATGATGATGACGATGATGGTGGTGGTGGTGATGGTGATGATGGTGATGATGGTGGTAATGTGTTTGGATACTCCCAATCTAGGAACAATTCACGGACACTATCACCACATAAGTATCTCAGGATTTGGCGCCTGCTCAATTTGGAGGACGAAATGCTGGCCAGTGGGGATAGCATCGGTCTGGTTTACATTTGGGACATCGCCGCTTGGCACTGTGAAGCCTGGGCTTAGTGAAGAGAAGCACATCACTTGGTGATTTTTTTTGGGGTTTCTGGTATATATGTATATATAATTAAATTGTTAATGCCCCAATTTGCTGGTTCAAAAGACATTGAAAGTTCTTAGTGACTTGTAGTTTTGTGATCTGTCAAACACCCCAATGTGGCAAACCTACCCTTTGATAAACCAACATGGCTATATGGAAACACATTTTTTGTAGGTAAATCGAACTAAATGGGTGGTTTTCGATCGCAAACTGTTACACAAGGGTTACATAACACTATGACAACCATTCATCACTACCCTCTGGTAAACTAACATAGCTATTGAACATGGCCATATAGAAATATATATAGAAATAGTGGATTTACCCATCAAACATGGTGGATCTTTCCATAGTTTTTCGTATTTTCCCATGGAGGATGGGCTTGGTCACCTTCCCCCCTGGCCCTTTACCAAACCAAGGTGGCCTGTGTGGTGCTGCAGCGCTTTGCCCAACACCAGGGAGCCTTGGCCGCCTGTACGACCCAGGTCAGATCAGATCCAAGAAATTTGAATCAAATTACCCTCTGGTTATTTAACATAGCCATGGGATATGGCCCATTTATAGATGGTTCACCTATTAAAAATGGTGATTTTCCATGGCTATGTTAAATAACCAGATGGTCGTACTTAAATCTTTGGTATTCAGAATAGGTTACCATCTGGTTCTGACTAACACTTCGCCATGGAAAGATCCACCCATTCTTAAGTTCGGTAAACCATCTATTTCTATGGGCCATGGCTTCCATGGCTATGTTAGTCATAACCAGAGAGTACTAATAGATTGAATCTTCAGATCAGATACCCTCTGGTAATTTAACATAGCTATGGAAAATCACCATTTTTGATGGAAAAATCCACTATTTCTATGGCCATTTTCAATAGCTATTTTGACATAACCAGAGGGTAAATCAAATGAAAGATGGCAATCCAACCAGTGTCGGTATTTCACATGGACCTGGACATACCTGCACCTGGACCAACTGTCATACCATAACGCAACGTGGGTGATGGATTTGGCGAACGAGTTGGTTACTCATCCCCTAAACGTTTACTGGATATATCTGGATATGAAATGTCATAAGTTTTTGTTTTTTTTTAGTAGGCTTTTAAACAGATAGACATATGCTATGTCTATATTTCTTCGCCTTTTTTGTGGGAATTTACTTTTTTACGAAAATCTTGGGTGGCTCTGTGAGCCAAAAAAAATGACAAACAATAACCACTTAACTCACCGTGTCATATACATAGTGGTTACATATAGTGTTTATGCAGATATATCAACAGTTTAAATAGGATGCCTAATAGGCATATGTATATTTTTTGTATCACTATTAATTTCAGTGGGGGTACTTTCTTCTCTATCTTTCTTGGGTGTTTTTTTTTTTTTTAATATATATATATATATATTATATAATTATAATTATATATATATACATATATATTCACCACAAGAAACAGACAGACTTTACGTTTCGCCATCGCCGTCCATCGTTGCTTTTAGGGGACGTGACAGCGCTGTGCAGCAACGGTGAGCTGCTGATGAGTGGCGGCATCGATGCGAAGATTGCGCACTACACCCGCCTGCGGGGATCCCGGGAGGAGCTTCGAATGGCTTGGGACGACTGGGACGACTGGGACGGGGACATGTTGGTCTCTGGTTATGTCAAAATAGCTATTGAAAATGGCCATAGAAATAGTGGATTTTCCCATTAAACATGGTGATTTTCCATAGCTTTTTGTATGTTTACCAGAGGGTAGGCGTTTTTTTGGGGCAAAAATCAGGGACTTGGAGTGGGATATGAATATTTTTGAGGGAATTTTATGTTTTGGTTTTCAGGAAATGTCGTCGGAAATGTTGCGAATTGAATAGGAATTTCATGGGGTCGGTTTAATATCCCAAACATGTTATTGGGAATATTCCATTACACCAATAATACATTTCTATTCTATTGGGGATATCCCATTGTACATTTTACTGGGATTTAATGGGGATTGAATGCTTTAATGGGATTTATTGTGATACAATGGGATTCGGAATTCAATGAGCTATTTCATGAATCAGATAAAAAATGGTCAACGGTTAGTTTCACGTATAAGAACGTGTCATAAACTGCCCTTCCTAAGAAACAATCCCCTAATCTGGGAGGTTTATGATTGGGTGTAGCCCATCAGATAGGGGATGATTGCCACAGTTTTATGGGATTCTTTTATGGGATGAAACATCGGGTATCATCGATTTTTCACAAGCAACAATTCTTATCTAAATTTCAGCCATTCAGAAATTGGTTTGGGCGATGGACGTCCATCGAAATCGGTTCGGTTGATGGTTGGTGAAAAATCTCCGGAGGAGAGAAGCATCAAAAACCCATTGAGATTTGACTTTTTTGACTTGGGGATTTGACCATTAGGATGCTGAGTCTAAAACCACCATGGGAGTTTATCCTATGAGTGAGGGATTCTACTGACCATACTTCGCTGGTAAGCATGAGGGATTTTGAAACTGGTTATATTGATTTCTCACCACGTTTTCCTTATCATCTTTTTCCCAGCATGTATAAACTCATTTGTTTGAAGGGATCTGAAGCAATGTTTGGCACTTGGCTGGTGCTTCACTTTTGGCAGCTGGTCAGAAACTATGGTTGGAACGATTTTGCGAATGGGATACCTTCCCGTAATCTCGCATGGCAAATGTTTTTTTTTTTACATCGCAAGGATTGATTACTAGGGAGTACATCCATTCATATTCCATCAATATTCCATAGAATATCCGATGAATATTCCATGATATTCCCATTACATCCCTACAAAAGTAAAGTTAAGTAATGGTCACAAGCCATTGGATTATCCTACAAAATTGAAAATTCACAACTACCTGACAGATAAGATACCCGGAAGTTTCTTGGGGGTGTTCCTGAGAGATCTGCGATGCTGAAGATGCTGAAAAAAATGGTATATAGTATCTTATAAATCCTCATATAATGTGGGTAAAACAATGCCCCATTTTTGCCAGACATGACTGGGAATGGTAAGTTAAAAAACCACCGATAATTACTCATTTCTGGCGATTTGCCATATGGTGCAATTAACCACTATAAAGCACCATTAGCCATTGGTTTTAACAACTATTAAGGGTGGTTTACATTGGTTTTCCCCATAGTTTACTGTATAACCATGTATAACCCACGAACCATGGCCACTAACCGTTAGGGCGCTTCGTTCGGCAGGAACGATGGTTGCACAGCGATGTGACCTTCTGCGACTCGTCTGTTTTACAGAGCAGCGCGTTGATCGACATGAAAAATCCTTTGCTGATGAGTTGATGGATGGGATTATTATGGATAGTTATTGTAGGTTATTTAATAGTAATTGTAACCACTATTATTAACCACTTATGGTGATTATTACTCTGGTTGGTGGTTTGGAACATGGCTTTTATTTTCCATTGTATATGGGATCTCATCCTTCCCAACTGACTTTCATATTTTTCAAAAGGGTTAAAACCACCAACCAGTTATTATTTTGCTGGTGCTTAGTGGGGAATGGATGGGAATGGGGGAATGGGATTATTATTGATAGTTATTGTGGATCATTCCCTCATTCCCTACTAAGCACCAGTAAGTTATAATAAGGAATTTACTATATTACTATACCTGTAGGGAATATTATAAGTATAATATAATAATAAGGAATTCCTATAGCATTATTAGAATCAGGAACTTACGGTAATATTCCTATAGTATTATTATAATAAGGGGGATTATACTGTTTATACTTATTTTACCTGTAGGAATATTACTATATCTATTACCTGGCTTATTGGTGATTATAATAATGATATATTAAATAGGGATTATGATATCTGGCTTATTCGTGATTATTACCTACAGTCGGAATATTACTATTTCTCAATGGGAATTTCAGGATCCTAAAATGGAGGTACTGTACCATATAAGGCCATATTTTGTGGGGATATTCCCTTACATAGCCCTTACATAGGCCTTATATATGGTAGGTATCTCCAATAAATCGGTTCCTGAAATGGCCGTTGAATTTCTAACCTACCAGTCTTGGATTTTTTTCCGCCATGTTGGGGGATGGTCATCAGTCCTCCAGGGGATTTGATATACCCACCGTGTAAGACGAATCCCCAATGATAGTGGGATGACCTCAACCCATTCAATAGGGGGTGGAGAGACCTGATGACACCAACAGATCACAAACCAAATTCAAGACACCCTTTGACTATATGGCTATGAATCAATACCTATTAATACCATTTTTAGAGGGATGAACATCCATTTACCAGCTATTTCTATGTTCACCAGGGGTACAAGGTTTTGACCCACTGCCATATTGATATGTGGTGTGGAATTATGAACTTATTATTCATGATGGATTGGATTGGTTTAAGGGAAAATCTTAACCAGAAACCATGGTTTTTCCCTCCAAATCCAGGGTTTTCCCTTTCAAGTCTGGTTGTTCCCCATTTCGCAGGTCATTCACACGACATCCGGGCCATTGCCATCTGGAACAGCTCTCAGGCGCCACCACTGAAAAATGGTCCGATTTTCAAAGTTAATAGATGGTTAAACGGTTCAACCACAAAAAGTAACGGTACCCTGCAGTAAACGAACAGTGTTCTATGGAAAATTGGCCCACAGAAATAGATGATTTACCCGTTCAACATGGTGATTTTCCAGTTCGCTACATTGAATTACCCCAGGGCATTCCATGTGTGGGGTAGAACATGCTAGAACTATGGTTGCCAGTGGCGATTCGGGAGACGGCTAGTCAGGGCGACCGGCAAAAACCCACCTACGTCTCTGGTGGTGTGGCTGGGAATCTTTTCGTGCAGGCATGGGGCGATGTGGGAAGAGTGGGGGATTCAAGGACGCCAAAGAATGTTCACGACACAGTGATATTATTTGTATATTTGTATAATGTGGGTAAAACAATGCCATGTTTACCAGCCATGACTGGGAATGGTAAACATACCACATCATACCACCTATAAAAATGGTGGATTTTCCTGGGGGATGGTGCAGATGGCATTGTTTTACCCACATTTAAATCTTTCTTGGCCATTTTCAGTGCAAGGTCCGTGGCCAAGGGCGAATCAAAAGACCGATGGCCTCTTGGATCCCTTGGGTCGGAAGTTCACGGGCCATCAGGGGCACCCTCTGATTATTTAACATAGTTATGGAAAATGGCCCATTTATAGATGGTTTATGGATGTTTATGGTATTTGATGGTGATTTACCGATTAAAGATGGTGATTTTCCATAGATACGCTAAAGAACCATAAGGTAATTAAATGTCCCATTTTGATTTGTTTTGGGGATTTTGAACATCACTTTCAAGTACGTATTTGTTGGAGATTGTATCCCCAATAGTTGGTGATGTGAAAAATGAGTTCGTTTATCAACCCTTGATATGGGCAGATTCAAGATCCAGCGCCAGAGTTCTTGCATGCTTTAGTGACCTGCTGAGCATGCCATTCTGGGGTGATACACAAGTCTGACCCACGGCCAACTGTAGGGGGATTGGATATTACAAGACGGTATGCACAGTACATCAATCATCAACATCATTTTCCTGAGAATTTAGTTTCCTAACCATATGACAGAAATGATATGGTGATTTAATCATCTTTAATCTATGATATTTAGTCGTATTTAATCTATCATAATGCTGATTATGCTTCATGGTTTCCTAAGCATTGAATGGTTTCATGGTTTCCTAAGCTGATGAAGAACGAATCGCCCAGGAATGCTCCGCCTTCTCACCCTTGATGCACCAAGTTGCTCTGGCGGAGATTCGGAGATCATTCGGTGAAAGATCCAATCGCAAGGCCGCAAGGTGGTGCCCCAGGAAGTTAGATTGGTTGATAACATTCGATAACTAAGGTGTATGGCAATAATTCTAATTCTTGTTACTAGGGTATACTAGGGTATACTAGGGTGTTGGATTCAGTTAAATGATGTTGGATGATGTTTAAACCAACAATCATAACATATATTGTTAAACTGAATAAACGGAACATCAAGGGGGCATCACCTTGCAATGGGTGCTCAAAATTTGGACTGTATGGAGTTTGAATCATGGTTGAAGCATCAAAGGAGGGGTTTGACCTGGTTGAAGCCGAGGTATGATTTGATGGAGTTTCCCTCTTGCGACCTCTTTGAGAGCCAATATTTCATAGAGAAAACATGACAAACCATGACAAACCCTCTCTGGGAGCTCACCTCCTCCGCGCCAGTGGCGCCACTTGAGGTGTGCTTTGCCCAGTCCAGTCGTTTCATGCTCACGCAGCAAGCAAGACGGCTGCACCTTTGGTATATGAAGGACCGGAGCGATTGGAAGAGCTATTGAACATGGCACATTTATAATTAGTTGGCTTGTCTGTGAATAGTGGTGATTTGTGAAAGTTATGTGAGTTTACCAGAGACTAACTACGGTGACCCCTCCAATAATAGCTGGTTGGTGGTTTCAAACATTGTTATTTTCCATAATATATGGGATGTCATCCTTCCCATTGACTAATGATTTTTTTTTTCAGATGGGTAGGTATACCACCAACCAGATAGATGGTTAATAAGCCCCTTGGTGAATAAGAAGACCTTGATCATCAGTCGCCTTTGGTTGGCTGAATACCCTGCTTCGGATTGGTCTACTATGGTGCCCCAGTGTCTGTTGCTTAGGCCCAATGATCTATAGATATCCACCACAGCCTATAGTAGTATTCCACCAATATACCCTTCAGTAAATTAACATAGACCCTGAAAATAAGCAATTTATAGTGGAAACTAATCTTCCAACCCCTATCTGCCAGGGTCTATGTTAATTTACTGGACGGTAACTTAACCACGAAATTATCATTCTCGTTTTGGTTAGCTACTGTATATCCAACTTGGTTCAAACCAACTTAGCTATCGTGTTTTTTTTGGGCCCCACCTTGCTCAAGTTGAGAAGTACCCGGTAAACGAGCAAACCCCACTGGTGAACGTTTGCTTCATGTATTTAGTCCTGTGCATGATTAGGGGAACATGAGATGCTGCAGTTTTTTCCAGGTGCCTAGGCTTGGTAATGTGATACCTTTACTGAATAGGATATTGTGGATATATATATATATATATTTATATTTATATTTATTTATTTATGTACACACACATATATATATATACACATAATACATCATGATGCTCAAGTTGAAGATGCTAGCAAGGGAAACTGACCTGCCTACCACAATTATCAGGCAGTTCCTTTTGGGCTTGGAACCGAAGCCCTGGAATTGGGTGCGGCCTCCATTGCAGGAGCCACAGCTGCGGCTATTGGACGGAGAACTGGTTGAACCTGAAGTTCAGAAGGTACCGAGAGCTTTCAATGATAAACTCGGTTGTGCACGTAAGCTTTCAGGGTGCTATTTTCTGCTACCTGCTACCAGTCATTATCCAAAAGTCTGCCTTCCGCCGGTTTTTGCATATTTTCTTGAGATGAGTTTGCCACGTTCCACCTGTTCCATAGACAGCCTGGTGAAACAGGCTCTTGGTTGAACTTTTGAAGCTTTTCTCTTTCATCCGGTATTATGGTCCTCCCAAAGTCATTGACAGTGCAATATTTTTCCAGTAACATTGAAATCTTGGAGGGTAAACCTTATTTTCAGGCCCCAAGTTCCGAACTTACGATGTTCCGCGAAGACGTTCATAGACGTTCCGTAGCGGGATCACCTCGCCTCGCGAGGTCATCTCCATCATTTTGGCGAGGAAAGTGAAAAGCAACCCACCTGAAGCGCACTGCCAGGACCTCATGAATAGATAACCATTATTTTTTTTAAGACATACCAAAATCGGCTGACTTTGTTTTTCTTTTGGGTTGCATATATGTTTTATATTGTTACATAGTTATTGGTCAACTTTACTTTATTTCCTTGTCACATATAGTAATATAGATATTTAGATAGATATATAATTACACATATTATATATACATATATATATATATATTAACACACACACATATATATATATATACATATAAATATATACATATATACAGTAAATATATATACATATATAAATAGATATACAAATATATACATATCCCAAACGCTCATGTTAGTATTGGAACCCTCAGAATGCCTTGGTCCCTCGGGGAAAGAATGGTGAGGGCCCATGAGGGCCTCTAAGGTATTCAGGACCCTCAAATACCCTCAAAGATCACTGGTTTGGATGTGTTTTGGATCCTGGGACGGTTGGTTGACCGCAGCACCTTTTTTTCATCGGCCTCCCTGAGCG
>Ga0126342_10003759_pt1 | contig 25413 bp, 16 predicted proteins | sample Cyp1metagenome_FD_92528 | JGI IMG/M metagenome (GOLD analysis project Ga0126342, IMG submission 92528) | Coral microbial communities from Lord Howe Island, Old Settlement Bay, Australia - Cyphastrea 1 metagenome | ecosystem: Host-associated > Invertebrates > Cnidaria > Coral ... | reverse complement strand
TATGATATAATATGATATATAATAATATGATATATACATACATATACATATACACATATACATATATACACATATATACACTTGTATACATATATAATATAATATAATATGATATGGTATGATATAATATGATATATAATAATATGATATATACATACATATACATATACACATATACATATATACACATATATACACTTGTATACATATATAATATAATATAATATAATATAATATGATATGATATAATATGATATATAATAATACGATATATACATACATATACATATACAGATATACATATATATATATGTATATATGTATAACTATTGTATATGAGAGTTTCCCCACTCCGAGATGGACATTTTTCTGAAAATCATCCGCAAAGTCGAGGTGTGTATGGGCACAACTATCAGGATGCACGCCGTCCACCAAGCATTGGCTATGGAGCCAGGCTGGGTGCGGGATCCATTTCGTAAATGGGTCAAAAGAAACCCTAACTAAATAGATAATCTATTTATATATATATACTATATTTATCTATAGTTAATATGATAAATATATTAATGGTAGATATATCTATAGTTTATATATATATTACTGATAGATATATCTATAGTTAATATATATATATATATTAATGATAGATATATCTATAGTTAATATATTCCATAGACAGTTAATGGAATAATTTTATGGAATATCATAATAACTATTTCCTAACTATGGTGTATGATAGATATATCTATAGTTAATGGAATATTTTTATGGTATAGTGGGATAACAATGGACTCACTTTATTTTTTCGTAAATGGGTGAGAACCCCAGTTAGATTCATGGACTGTCCCCACTTATGGGATGAAATAGGGGGTGATATGTGAATTTTGCTCATTCTAGATTTGGTCACAAAACCTCCTCACTGTAGCTCCATATTTCTGGCCCTTTGTTGAGACGTTGGTTTCACACGCCGCGCGAAACACGGCCGGGGCGTGGCAGGCTTTGCCCCTATTGGTCCAAGAAGGATACCGGCGCCGAATACTCACAGCGATGCCCTCTGGGCCTTCGATGCCCATACTCCCACGGCGCCAAGGATGGGAAATCCCAGGGATCCCAGGGATGCCATTCTAAGATGATTAAAATAATGGTTATATCCCATTATAATATATAATATATCGGACCGTCTATGAATTATCATGATATTTAGATGGATATATATATATATAATCACTGCTTGGTGGTTTGGAACATGATTTTTATTTTCCACAATAAAAAAGGGACCATCCTTCCCATTGACGAACTCATATTTTTCAAGATGGTTAAAGCCACCAACCAGTAATGGTTGATATCCAAGAATAGTGGGATTATTGAGTCCAGAAACCATCATTTCACTACAAGTTGGAAGATGAAGGCGGTCCTGGTTTGATCCAGTCTGAGTGTTCCATGGAAATCTGCGCAGAATCTTCACTTCTTACCCACTTGAGCAGTGCTCAAAACCTTGTTGGTTGATGATTCTAGGGGATTTTACCACCCAACAATATTGGGGATTATCACAATCCCTTACATATCAACCGACTAGTATTTGATACGACGACAGAGGGTTTTGAACGCATATTAAAAACTCAAAAACGATTTGGAAGACTGTTCACATTTTTTGAATTTTTCTTTATCCTTGCAGCCTTTTGGGGCTTCCTTGCTGAACGTTTTTGTTGTTACACCTTCCTTTCTCTTTAGGGGCCTTTAAGCAGTGAAAAAAAATCAGGAGCAGTTGTATCATCCTCACTATTTCAAGACCGTGATTTGTCGAGACGTTTGTGGGAAGGCGAGGGAGGGCGAAAACGGGCGGCTAGGGCAGGCATGTTGCGAAACTCCACCATTTTTTGATAGGTAAATCATCGAAGTCAATGGCCATCAAGAGCTATGTGAAATTTTCAATAGCTACTGTGGATGGAAGAAATCCTGCACCAGCTGATAGGTGGTAAACATCCATTTATAGGGTTTCAACCATCCAAGGTGGTGCAGGATTTCTTCCATCCACAGTATGTTCAATGGCAATGTTCAATAGCAGGTTCAAACAGTTTAGTCTACACCTTTGGCTTTGCCTTGAACGAAACATCGCAAGTGAGAGACTTCAATTCCTGCACAGCCAAATCTTAACTGACATGGGATATCAATGAATGGCTTTCAAACATGGGAGATACATGTCCAATACATGTTTAATACGGTTTTTGTGTGTTTGTTTTGTTTGTTTGTTTGTTTGTTTGTGTTAAACTAGTCATTCAATCTGTGGCTTCGGGCTTCTAGAAGCGAGAACCGACTCACGGTCCATCGATTTTTTGGTGACCACCTCATCCCATCCCCCTGATATTACCCTCTGGTAATGACTGTTACATAGCTATTGAACATGGCCCATGTATAGTGGATTTATACCTATTAAAGATGGTTATTTTCCATAGCTATGTAAACGTTTACCAGAGGGTAACTCCCCATTGCATGGTCCCTATGTGATTAATCATCCCCTAGTTTTTACTAAGTGTGGGTGCTTCATATGAATGGAAGGGATACTTTCAACAGTTATCCCGTGAAATATCAATTTGCCAGTTAACAGTTATCCCGTTCATCCCATTAGTTACTAGTTATCCCATTAGTTAGTAGATCTTAAGATACCATTAGTAGCTATCCCAATAAATAATCATAGTAAGAGTAAGAGTAATACGTAACAGTAATCTCACATTAATCACCATTAATAGTTATATAATATATCTATATATTGTATCCTATGAATAGTTTTACAATCCATTAATATATGTATATATATACGTACATACCATTAGTGAGTAATATCTCAGTATAATTCCACTAATAGTAAAAGTAATAGTATCTCCCATGAATCACAGCAATAATAATGGTAATAGCTCTACATATGGGGTAGGTCAAAACCTGTTACTATCAATTTTTGTGGGATGAACATCGATTTACCACCTATTTTGAGGTTCACCAGGAGTACAGGGTTTTGACCCATAGCCATAATATATATATATATATACATGGTAAAACATACGGTAAAGTACGGAAGTTATGACAAAATGTATGGTAAACATATCCTGGTATATATATACAGTGTATGTATGTATATATATATGGTAACCATGTTATTGTCCCATTCATATTATATCCCGTTAAGTCTGTTCACTTCCGCCCGGTCTCTCGTTACGTTGAAAAGCGCCGCCAGGTCTGTCCCAGGCAAAAGCTTTGCGCCTTCTACCATCATCGCCATGAAAAGCGTCCCACACCACAGGATGGGGACGTGGGCCCGTGGGGCTACCGGGTGGTGGTCATCTATTTGTAGTATAACTATAGTATGGTATAGTATACTATAGTAGTATAATTACTATACTATACTATAATATAATTAGACCTATAGTATACTATACTTATAATGGAACCACTATAGTATTACTATAGTTCTAATTCTAGTTATACTAGAATGTAACCTCATCTACCTATAGTTATAACCCCCATCAAACTTAAATACTACTAGTTAGAATCACCATAGACAGGGCTGCTCCAACCTACAGGCAAATGATGGGCACGTTCGTGGGTGAAATAGGTGCTTTTACCTTTGTATTTGGGATGGCCATGGCCCAATGGCGCCGGGTTTCAGGGGGTTTAGGACATCACATCGGATATCACATGACTGCGAGTCAAAATTACTTACCCCAAAGACTGAGCGGCTGAATACTCAGACTGAGCGGCTGGGATGTTTGAGTGAAAAATAACTCTTGGCGACCATGACGTTCAAATCAAAGTTAAGCCCTAAGGTTTAGAAAGTGTCATCCTATTCCCAGGGCACTAATAATTGTTGCCGCACACCCTCTCTTCCGCAAAAAACTATGTGGTGATATATGACTAGAATTTTGTGGGTGAAATCTCTTCAAATTGGTCCATCATATCTTTGATTCACTTATTTATCACCCATACGGTCTACATTTTTGTTGGCTAACTCCCAACATTTTGATATGGTTTTGCCGCCAATTTAATCTAGTTTTTCAGGCTATTTACCAATGCTTGCGTGGGTGTGAACTGTTCACTAAATCCACGATTTTTTCTTTGCAACATCATCTTTTTTGGGCTAAATTCTACCATTTTTTTCAATTTTCCTCCCTGAAATCATCTTAAATCACCATTTCTGCGGGTGCAATCCTCCAAGTTTTAGATGCTTCGGTGATCTATGTGGGTTTGTCTGAAAATAGGGTATATTCCCAATGAAATAGCCATTTAATAGGGATAATGATCAGCAAAACCATTGGGTTTAGGGGTACACTATTTTCAGACACACCCATGTAGTGATTTTTGTACCAGGATGAAGTGGACTACGCATTGCCATTGCCAACCGAGAACCTTTCGGACAAATGGACAGCGGTGCCTCGCCGGGCCACGCGTTTCTGACCGGGATTTCTTTGTCATCCACTATGAACAGGGAATCGATATATACATATATATATATATCATATACATAATATATGTATATGATATATATAATATAAAGTAATATGATATAATATATAATAATATGATATAATGTGATATAGTATAATATACTGTAATGTAACAACATATGATATAGTATAATATAATATAATATAAATGAAATATAATATATTTTTATCATATGTACAATATAAATATAATATAATAATAATATATATATATATATATATACACATGTATGGCATGTTTTTTTAAACATTCTTGTTTGGGGGTTCTTAAGCACATCCAAGATGATGGTTTCTTTGCTTGTGTTTTTTTGATCATAGTACTTCATAGTAGCCCTTGAAAAGATACAACCATTTTTTCCATGACTCATTGCGTCAGAGGACTTTTACGGAATTCGATCCATAGTACTTGGGTTTGTCCATGGCATACTCCAAAGCATGGTAAACCTTGGTAAATCCATTCATATTATCCCTAGTTGGTGGTTTGGAGCATGGCTTTTATGACTTTCCATTCAGTTGGGAGTAATAATCTCAGCTGACTCATATTTTTCAGAGGGGTAGGTCAACCATCAGATCCCATTATGCAAATCTGCAGACTATCCAGGACTATCCCATTGGGTGAATCCCACCTGGCCCCGACCTGGATAACTGTCTGTTGCTGACAACTACCGACTACCCAATGTTGCGGCTGTTGATCATTGTTTTTTTTTGTCATTGAGTCATTGGATCGGTTTTGTTGGGAAGATCTTAACCGGAAACCATAGATTTTACCATTAAACAAGAGGGATTTTCCTGTAATTCTTCAGAAATTCCGTGAGTTGGGGTAGCATTTGAGTAGCAACGAATTCCATCCTGGGTTGGAGTTAGCTATTCGCACCGTGCCGCTGGGGGTAAACTGAACAACCCATCTGAATGAACTAGACATGGGTGATATAAGCATGTATAAACCGTCCTCCAAGTGACGGTTTATTAATGTTTATTATTGGGTTGAGCGCATTCATATTTCTGATGATGTTTCAGGGGCTGAAATCAGCAACCAGTGACTATTTCTGTTGGGAAAATGACAGGATAGAATTAAATCGGATTGTGACTAGAACAGATAAATAGATCAGAAAGACAAAAAGACTGATGGGTCAATTGTCAATAGATAAACATAAACATATAATATAGAATTCAATAGATAAACTTCTATATGATATATGATTGTATGTACAGTAGAATATCTATATATATATAGTAATCCCTTAAAAGATAGGAGAGTAAAAAAACTTCCAAATCAGTTGTTAATTGCGTTTCCATTTTTCTTGGGGCGTTGCTATATATATACATATTATAATACATATCTAACATTGTTAGTTTTCGATATCCCATCCTATCGATATGATATCCCGAATCTATCCCTATTATATCCCATTCTAGACCCTCTGGTAAATTAAGAGTTCGACCCTGAACATAGCCATTGTTTAGGCCTTCATCCCATGACCCCAAGGCAGATCGTCCTGGGGTTGAAGATTTCTCCATCTTGATTTAACGTGATTTAACAGTATCCTGATATATATATATATATATTATGGTATATAATAATATAGTATGATATATGGATTATAATATTTTTTAAATAGTATCTCGGTAAATTTCATCGCGACCGAGCCCTGTGCGACCGAGCCCTGGAATCATGGTTTATGTTAGGGAAATCATCCCCAAATGGCCTTACAATTCAGGTTAGTGAAATACTATAATTTACCATAATTTACCCATATATATATATATTCCCTATTATTTAATGTACCCTATGATTTCCCAATGAATATGAATGTAATTCATACGGATACATATATCCATATCCAATATAGATTATAATTGTATATAATTATATCCAGCCATTAATCCTAGATCATTCCCATATATATATACATATCATATTCTGATGACAATGCATATCTTATATCTACTGATAATCTACAGATATATCCCAGTAACACCCTAATATAATATACTGTAATATATGGTATCCCATTAGATATATATATATATTATATAAATTCACGATATGGCGCTGTGTAGATCTGTATAGTTTGCCTTTTTACGTGTTCGCCCAGCGATCATCGCCAACCTTAGGACTTCCTGTCTCCGCCATTCATGCCCGAGACCACGAAACAGGGAGGGAATGGCCTCAGTAAATCGGAACGAGAGCCTGGGCTGGAGGAAGTCAGCAAAAATAGGGGACTTCACTGGGGAATACCATAGGAAAACCATGGGAAAACCATAGGAAAATGGAGGTTCACCCGGCCTGGTAAACGTTTACATAACGAACTGGAAAGATCCACCATGCTATCAATGGGAAAATCCACTATTTCGACTGGGCCATTTTCAATAGCTATTTGACAAATTACCAGAGGGTAGGGGACTTCACTGGGGAGTTCAAGCAGAAATTGAGGATTTACCATCTGGTTATGGAAAACTGGAAAACCACCATTATTAAGTTCGGTAAACCATCTATTTCTATGGGCCATCTATACCATGGCTATGTTAAATAACCAGAGGGTAACTGATTTAACCATATATTCCAACCATTTCAGCGATTGAGTTTGGCAAATTCCATGGACTTCGGTGGGAAACTCATCTCTTGGAGATGTTTGGACGTTGTCATTTTGCATGGAAAGGGATACAAGGACCCCGCCTTGCTATGAGTTGGTTGTTCCATCTAACTATAGATATATCTATCATCAACCATGTTGTAAACCTAGTGGTTTGGAACATTTTTTTTATTTTTTCATATATTGGGAATGTCATCATCCCAACTGACTTTCATATTCTTCAGAGGGGTTGAAACCACCAACCAGGTTGTAAACCTATAGTTATAAACCACCTTGCCTGGTTAAATGCCATCCACATTAAATCCCATGTCCCATTCAGTCTCATTAAACGCCTATAATACTTGGTATAAGTACGATAAGACCATAAGATTTCCTATTAAAACCCAGGAACTGCTGATATTCCCATGAATATTCCCATGATATCACCATTTTTGATTCCACATCGAAGCCGATTTGCAAGCACCCAGGATCAGATGATGCAGTGTGTCTATTTTATGCCTCTTGGCCAAGGGAAGCTTTGGTTATACCACTGCTGGTTGCTTACTAGGCTCTTGAAAAGCCAGAATATAGCTTTTTCATGCTTTTTCGGTTGGTTCCTGTTTTTAACCAGCTTATAGTATCTTATACTTACATATTGACTCATATATCTAGCTATATATCTAGCTATATTATAGCTATATAAATATATATATATGCTATGTATATATTGCTTTCCGTTTCAACTCGAAGCCCGCGCCAACCTTAGACCTCGCCATGAGGCCAATGGGATCCCAGGGATCCACCGAACGCGATGAATTCAATGCATTTCGCGATGAGCGGACCGTAGGCAGCGCCTGAGAACCGGCCGAAAAGCCATATAGAAACCCAGTGGCGGCGACTGGCGGGTGTACTTTTTGTACTTTTTTTTTGGGGAATGTTCCAAAGGTTGTTTTAGACATGTTGGATGTATTTCATGGCAAAACCAGGGGATTTGAGTGAAGTCCGGATGTTTTTTTTGTTTGAACGTCCCTATCTGTCACTGAAACCCGCTTTTTGGGTTCTTGGTTTTTAGTTTCACCCATGGCAGCATGCGAGACCTTTTAGCCTGCTCTGCCTTGTCGTCGGAGTTATGAAATTAATCCAATTGTTCTATGTACATGTATTATATATAATGTATAATATATGTATATATGTATATATATATATACATGTATTATATATATATAATGTCAAGTTAGGATTAATAAACCCCGCGGTATTAATCGACCCCCTCTGCCAAAAAAAAATGTAATTTAAAAACAGGTCCCCCAGGATTAATAAACCGTTTGGCTGGGACATGATTAATCAACCCCCTTTGCTGAAATCCATTTTTTTTAACCAAAAGTTTCAATTGGTTTCCTTTTGGTTTCCTTTTGTTATATTTAAGTTGAAACCGCGTGAACACCAGAACCCATCACTGCTGATCATTGAAAATTTGAAAAAACAATTCCCCAAATGATCGATTTCTAATTAAATTCTTGATACTGAAATCATCAGTTTGGATAGCTCCCAAAGGGTACCCCCCATGAGCCCATGCCCCCCATTAATAATAATCAGGGTTTGCCCCTTATTAATCAACCCCCATGTCCCTAATGTTTTTTCTTTGGATTTGCCCATTCCCAATGTCCTCCACTTTCAGCCGATAGTTTTCATATCCCAAATTTTATGGTTCAGGGTCCGTTTATTTAGGGAGGATTCAGGAAAGACCTTGCAAGGTATACCCTGACCTATAGGGGGGTTGATTAATCCGATGTTAGCACTATTATGTATAATATGTATACATATATATATTTATATTTATAATGTATCACATGCTACATGGGTATGGATCAATACCTATAGATACATTTTTAGTGGGATGAACATCCATTTACCAGCTATTTTGGGGTTCACTAGGTACCAGGGTTTTGACCCATCCCCACATGTGCAATTATACATATATCAGACTGTCAGAATCTGGTGAAATCTGTCAGATTGCAGGGCTTGAATCCCAGCAGGATCGCCGTGGTTGGCCCCCAGCGAGGGGGTAAACATTCGCAGACTGAGCGAACGAGCGTTGTCCAAAAAGGGGAAGAGGGGAAGCTGGACATTTCCACGTTTTGATGTGATGTTCTGAAAAAGTGTGTTCCATTCGAACTAGATATGTGAACACACACATATATATATATATGTATATATATATATATGTATATACATATGTATATATATATACATAGATATACATGATTAATATATATATATAGATATACATATACATGTAGATTAGATATTATATATTACTAAGGTCTGTGATTTCCATTCAAATTGGAAGAAGCCCTCCCAGCGCCCATGGCTGGGATGGATGGTTTCCGCCGCAACGGGATCTCCCAGAAATCAACTGATTATAATATAATCATTGTCCATAACATCAATGGTTAATTAGGTATTATATATCAATGGCTAATGATTACTATATTATGGTTAGGTATCTTTTGAATCTTTTGAACAATATCATATCATCAACTCATATTTTGAAAGCACTAGTCATCTTGATGTTTTCCCAGCGAACTAAACCTCCATAAAAATGCTTGGGATTTTCCAGCTATGTTAGTCACAACCAGATGGTAATATCATCAGTCATCAAACACCAATATCTACCCTCCAGTAAACCAACATACATACAGAGAGCCCACGAGAGGGCGACCACCGTCCAACTCAAAAAAAAGCTTCGTGCTCGAGACGAGAGTCCACCATGTGTAGATGATTTTTAACGGAAAAACCCTGGATTACGGTCGCTACGTTAGTTTACTGAGATATATTGAGCCAGCAAACAAGATTGCTTAAAGTGTGACGATTAATAAAAGGTGCTGTTCCGAACTGGGACAGTTACCACATCTTCCTGGGAATTCCAGGATCCTAAAATGGAGGTACTGTACCACACAAGGCCATATTTTGGGTGTATATTCCCTTACATAGCCCTAAAAAATAGGCCTTGCATATGGTAGGCACCTACATTTTAGGATCCTGAAATGGCCATTGACCACAGACCAGTGAACTCACCACCAACAACCACGAAAATTTGTGGGCGAATCCCATCCCGCCCAAGAGTCCAATAAACTACGGGTAAAATCACCATGTTTAATGGGAAAACTCACTATTTCTATGGATAAATCACCATTTTAACAATAGCAAACTGTGACATAACCAGAGGGTACCCACCAAAATGAAGCCCTGGTTTATTGGATCTTTTCAATTGGAGGGCACGTGCCCTGTTGTTTGTGGGGTAGCCTCCAGGAGTTTGCGAACTGGAAACCACTGCCCAGAAATTCCCAGTATCCTCTTTTCAGACACCATCATGTAAATATGTGTGTATATATATATGTGCACATAATGTAGACACATGTATCCCAGTTCTGTTTTGTTGTGGACTTACCCAAGTACTAGCCGTGCTTGTGCGGATAATTATCAGATTTCAACCAGGATTTCTTAGAACCGGACCATGTTCGAATCCCAACTTCTAAAACATGCTTGAACCAGGATGTATTATAATGTATTATATGTATATGTGCATGTACACGCACAGATACAGAAGGTATATATATGTATATACTACCACTAGATTTGTTTGACCATTTAATTCGACGATTTCCAATTTCCCCAGCTACAAACCTTCGTTTAATTCGATGAAAACGTGACGTGAAGAGTTACCCAAAAAATTCTTCCTGCCAGGGGATCATTACGTGGTGAATGCCATCGCCACACATCCGCGTGATCTGTGTGCGAAATCCCAGGGGATGTGGTCGCGAAAACCATGGGAAAATCATAGGAAAACCATAGGAAAATGGAGGTTTACCCTCCGGTAAACGTTTAGAAAAAACTGTGGACACCCTTGTTTATGGGTCATTCAACTATTTCAATGGCAAATTTCAATAGCTTTTTGTATGTTTACCAGGCCGGGTATCCTTTTGGTGCTGCAATTTTCAATCGCCATCCAGGGATTTTTCTGGAGTTTTTCTGCTATTTTCGGGACGATCTTTGGATGGCCAACGTGTGTGTCTTCATTAAAATTGTAGTCAAACCAACTATATACTCGTATCACTTGGATGGCAAACTGTATTATAGTATCATAATCCAATTATATCATAATCCAGTTGAAGGTGCAGATGGGAAATGGGTGATTTCTCATGGGATAAAGAGCAGGATAGTAGGATCGGAATGAGATTATAATGGGATGATCATCTGTATATATATATAATGCTGGTTGGTGGTTTGGAACATGAATTTTATGACTTTCCTTATATTGGGAATGTCATCGTCCCAACTGACTTTCATATTTTTCAGAGGGGTAGGTCAACCACCAACCAGTTATCCACTTCTATCCAATTATGATTTATATCTCACATGGATTGAAACCGGTAGGATTTCATCATGTGATTTATGTGCATCCCTTTTTTGACAGGCCACTGATAAATACGAAAGTCAGCCATGCAATCGTAAGTGGTGAACAGTTATGAACATATTGTTTATATATGTATGTATGTATATATATATACATACATGTATATCTTGACACTAAGTGGATGGACTAATGGATGAACTATATATCTATATAGTTATCCTAGTTTCATTTTGTTTATACATATATATATATTGTTTAGTCAGATTTACAGAGTGTATCTGATTTACTCAGGTCAACATAATCATACCATTTATAGCTGAATGAACTCACCATGACTGGTCCTGCACATCCAAGGGGTGAAATGGGGTATGATAGCCATTCTCTTTGAGGGTAAATTGAGCTATATTAACTATATATATATATATTAAATGCTTGATATGAAAATGTGAATTAGTTTCGTGCAAACTAGCTAGATTGTTGTTGATGATGATGGTGATTACTATCATTATCATTATCATTATCATTATCGTCATCGTCATCATCATCATCATCATCATAATCATCGTCATCATCATCATAATAATAATAATCATCATCATCATCAGTATTATTATATACTATTAGTATTTCTATTATTTATTTTATCATTATCATTAGTTTGGTTCAATCTCTGTTAGTTTTTTTTTGGTGCGTCGTTCACAGTTCAACGTAACTCGCTCAGGTCTGGCAACCAGTGGCATTGACACCACTGCAGGGTGCCACAGAACCGACATAGCGACAGACCATTAGGGTACCGGGGTACCCCCAGTTTTACAATGGTTTATCCTACCCTCTGGTAATTTAACATAACTATGGAAAACCACCATTTTCAATGGGAAAATCCACTATAAATGGTCATTTTCAATATCTATGTTAAATTACCAGAGGGTAATTTTTCTGTAAATAATGGCTATTTCTAGGTTTTCTAAGTCATGGGGGTACCCCCAAATCATCCTTTTGCACATCGCCCGAAGGACCAAACAGCAACTTGTTTATCGGTGAGATCCCTCTGATATGGGAGTTTCCTAAAGTGGGGGTACCCCAAAATGCGGAAAAAACCGATTGAAATTTGGATGATTTAGGGGTACCCAGCATTTTAGGACACCACCACATATATGTTTTATAGCTTTCACTCCAAGAAATTTGCAGCAGAACTTAAATCATGGAGGGTTCTCCCAGTACTCTCGAGGAAAGTGCACACAGATCTGATCCATCCATGATTTTTGCATCTGACCCAGCCATTGGGCATTGCGGATATTGTCATTTGCTGGCTCCAAATTGGATGGTTACTAGCAATGATCTACAGTGGTGGCTCCATTGGTATACTGTTGAATATGTCTTTTGCACACTTGAAATAGTAAGATGCATCTGATTTTCTGATTCAGGATTTTTTACATAAACCCCCAGTGACCAACAGGGAGGGTATCAATTTTTAGTAATTCCTCAGTTTTTTTTGGGGGGGTCAGAAATCTACCCCAGAAATCTATGGTCAGACGTCAGCGACCTGATGCGACCTGTGGCTAGACCCTAGGGATTCCTAGGGATTTCACATCGCCATGTTGACCGGAGGGTAGGTTATCTGATGTTATCTTCTCTATCCATATCCATAGTCATGGGGGTTTCCATAGTCATCGGGGTAGCCCAACAAACTCAATGGATGGTTTATTTTGATGGGAAAATCCATCTAACATCCATCTATAAATGGATGCTTTTTTGGACCCCTATGACTTAGGAAAACCATCCTTGGTCATGGCGCCGCTTTCTGCTGGTGATTTTCACTGGAAAATCCTTCTCCATGTCTTCCTGGGCACCCATTTTTCACGGTAAACATCACATTGAAATTCCGAAATCAGAAATCTAGATCTGGTGGTTTGGAACATGACTGAAAACTTTTCAATGTATTTGGAATGTTATTCGAACTGACGAACTCATATTTTTCATCCCAACTTTTGGTAAACCTCAATTTTCCTATGGTTTTCCTATGGTTTTCCTATGGTTTTTCCTATGGATCCGATGAATCTTGCGAGGTGAAGATCTGGATGCCCAGCCGCTCCGAGGAAGCCATGCCGTGGGGGACACAGTGTTTAATCACTATTTAATCATAATCACTATTAAATTCACTGGATTGGATTTAATCATGTTATCCAGTGTTTAACATTCACAGTAGTGATGTATATATATATAATCATATCATGTTTATCTGGATTTATCATGTTATAGAGTTATAGCTGATATAGAGTTATTGGATTTATCATGAATTTATGGGATTTATATATAATTATATATACATACTGGTTGGTGGTTTGGAACATGAATTTTATGACTTTCCATACATATATATATAGGGAATGTCATCATCCCAACTGACTAATATTTTTCAGAGGCGTTGAAACCACCAGCCAGTGTTTAATCATAATCCAATATCAGATATAACATAATATGGATAGTGTTTAACATTCACAATAAATCCAATATCAGATATAATATGAGAATAAGAGAAGATATGTGATAATAATGAATTATTACTGGATTATTATTGGGTTATTATAAGACTACTGTTAAACAGAAGATATGTGATAAGAGATTGGATTTATTATGGATTATTCTCACTACATAGTGGAATTATCATTTATTATTATTATTATCAACAATCTACTAATCAGAATGTTTGAGATCCAGATGTTAATATGAGCTGTTGATGGATCATCCCATAGTAATAATCAAAATGTATATTTTTCGCTTTGGTGTTTTTTTTACTACACATGGAGGATTTTCATGCGACTTTATGATGATTTCATGATTCTGGCAAACCGACTGGTGAAGGATAGTGGACCATGGCCCCTTCAATTTGTGGATTTTCAGTAAAAAGGCCAGGTCTCCGATGGGCAATCTGGCAATCTGATGTTGTTTGGCCAAACGAGAAAGCGACGACAGTTTCGCAGTTTCTCCACCGCCTTGTTCTGATGGAACCCACATAAACCCGATGAACTCGTTCGTTATATCCTCCACAAACACTTAACCAAGTTTTTGCTGTTTTTTTCTCCAAGTTTTGGGTTTGGTTGATACACCCTAGAGACTAGGGGGGTGGTGATAACGGTGATACAGTTGTGCCGAGGTTGGACCTTGCCAACTTCCCATGGGCGGCCTGGACGCAAGCTGCATCATATTTGGGGTATCAAGGTACAAAAATCACCAGGACATAGGGATTTTGTGGGATGTTTGGGAAAAGAACCAGGAAATTGCTTCGGAAATTGGGCAGTATGTTTCACGCCTGCAAAGTATGATTTTCCGAAATGTGTGTTTCCTATACTAACTAACTGGAAAGTAGTGCTTGAGAGTTATGAGATTAAGAAAATGCGAAAAACATCCAGAAACTATTCAGCAATGACAGACCCCCCAAAATTGTTGTTCCCTTTATCTATCATTTGAACTGATACTTGAGACTTGGGAAACAATCTCCTCCCAAACGTGGATAGGACATGATGGGACACTACTTCCACCATGTCCCCATTGGGTTTTTCCATGTGGGTTAAGATATCTCAAAACTTTCCATGTCCCGTAATTTTATATTATCCCATTCTGACCCGTTATTAAAACGACGACATCTTCCATATCTTTGGTCGAAATCACAGAAAACATGTTTCAGTTCAACCTTCAACATCTTTGATGATATACAACAAATCCACAGTTTCCCATTCATTTTCCCATATTTTCGCCATCTTTGAAACCACATTTTCCCATATGTTCCCATATTTTCCCATATTTTCCAATATTTTCCCAGGGATATTGCCATCTTTGAAACATGGCTGCCCCCCTGGGAGGGCTGAGGTCAAAGAAATCCTCCGCGCCAATAAGACGCGGCACACCATGGCTGCGACGGATGTCCGGGGTCGCAGTTTTTGCACGTCGGTATATATGGAATGTATTCCATTGTATTCCTAAATAGTATATAAATTATATAATTATATATATAATTATATATATATATATATATACATAATTATATATATACATAATTATACACATATATATATATATAATTATATATATACATAATTATACATATAGATATATAATTATATATACACATAATATATGTATGCATGTCTATATTGTGACTTTCTCTTTGGGGAACCAGGGAGTCCAAAAACAAGAAATGAACCACGAGTTCTTCATGGTTCTTTGGTTGGGCGCTGAGGTGCACTTCATGGAGAACGTCTTCGGAGACTTTGAATTCCCGAATTTCGACGAGGCGTGGTCATCTCAATGAACCGAGGCCAGCGAACTGGAAAGCCATGGCCATGGCCAGTTCCTAGATTTACCTAGCTATAAAATGGGTGGATTTTCCGCGATGTGAAATCACCAGAGGATAATCCTGTGTTGACATCATCCATTCTCGGCCTATTTTTTGTATTTTTGTACCCTCTAACCTATTCTTGTGTCATATTTCCTTATTTTGTTGGTGAAATGGTTGTACGATCCAATGTAATTCTTTCTCCCTAATATTGAACAGCCTCTCAATGGTCCCAATAATGTATAAAGTATAAACCCCCTACTAAACCATGGTTTCTGGGGGGTGACTAAATCTTTTGAAGTCGTATTATCAATACGTTCAAATACGCCACTGTTTCCGATGAATTTTCCAGCCAACTGTGGCTAGAACCATCATCAAGAAAAAAGGTTATCCTCGCTATGCCTGGTAATTTGTGAATGTATCAATCCATGTTTGTTTTCACGATTCTTCATGTAACAATGTAGTCTGGGCAAAAAAAATCACGGGCAGATGGTAATCTGGTAGCATGTTCATGGGCAGATGGTTTTTTTTCATGTCACCATGTAGCCCATGATCTAATTTTCTGGTAATTTAACAGTTCGCTATTGAACATGGCCATAGAAAAAATAACATGTTGATGTCTCCATGAATAGCATGGTTATTTTTTTCCCATAGTTTTTTGTATTTTACCAGAGGGTAAACCTTCATTTTCCTATGGTTTTCCTATGGTTTTCCTATGGTTACAGAGGGTCATTTTCTTGCTGTAGCTCTTCATAGTTCCATCACCCTTTCGAGGATGATTTGATCTCGTCAGAGGACATGAACAGCCGGGGGCCAGTTTTCCGGGGGTAGCCTCTGGTTATTTAACGGTTTGCGAAGTGGAAAAGAACTATGTTTAAGAGGTAAAATCATGGTAAAATCCATATGTCCATCATCTATAAATGGTTAATTTTCCATATATCCAGGGGGTCAGAACTGCATTTTTGGGATGGTGGGATGGCGGGACGACTTTGGGGACCAAGGTTCACCCAGTGAAGAGGATCAGTGATGGCGTCGGCCCATGGCATCATGGCTAGCCCGCCATGTGGATCCTGAAAAACACCATGAGAACTGGCAAGTCATTCATGGGACGACCCAGGTGACTGTAGGATGGGTAGCTCAACCCAGCAGAGGTGTACCATGGGAATGTACCCCAGTTTTTTTTGCATGAACAACCCATGTCAGCGGGGTAGATAACCTCATCGATTGGTTGCTGAATCACCGATGATCCTTCGCCTCTTGGGTTCCCTCCCCAGCTATGAAAACAGTGGATAGTAAATGTAATTGTTAGTGACGAATACTTAAATGTGATGATCCTGATGTTGAGGGAAAATGGATGAAAATGGAATAACCCTGCATATCAGTTGAAGTTGTTACTTGGGGATGATATTGGTCAATTAGCTGTGCCAGGGACACAACTGCCAGGACATCATACTTCCATCTCAATATGTTCTGACAACAAATCCTCATATTTCTTGGTGAAAGGCGAAAGGCATTTATTGGAGTCAAATCGCCACTTTCTGCTAGTAAAAAGTGCAATTCTCATTGATTAGTCATGATTAATCCAGCATTTTAAATGGTGAACAATTCCCACATTTTTATGATTGCAATGTAAACATCCAAAGTTTTACTTAACATCTCTGGATCTTTTCCAGGATCCCGGCTCAGTTCCTGTTTCAAGGCGTCCAGGCGTCGAAAGAAAAAAGATCACGTCCTCGCAGCAAATTGATATCCTCAATTTTAAGAGAAAACCAGACATACACATATGCATAGATACATGTATATACACATACATACATACATGCATGCATGCATGCATGCATGCATACAGACATACAGACAGACAGACAGACAGACAGAGACACACACACACATATACATACGTACATACGTAAATACATATATCCATCCATCCCTCCGTCCATCCCTGCATGCACATAATTACAATATATATATATATGTATACCTGGTTTGTGGTTTCAAACATTTTTTATTTTCCATAATATATGGGATAGTCCTTCCCATTGACTAATATTTTTCAAGATGTTTAAAACCACCAACCAGATACACATAGTGTGTATATATTCCAATCTATGCTACCAAGATGGCGTTCCTCCCGGGTAGCAGCCAGCGCACGCCTTGAAGCATGTTGGGATGATGAGATCACTTGTGGGCTTTCCAATGGGCATAGCCCAATAGCTGGGTGGTTTATTTGATGGAAAAGCCATCTATAAGATGGGGGTACCCCAATCGATGGATGGTTTATTTGATGGAGAATCCCATCTATAAATGGATGAGAACTGGTTGTACCCCTCATGACTCAGCAAAGCTCCACTTAACCAACACATTTACCACATCTTCGCCACAGAAAAAGCTTCAGGTACGACACGGTGGATGAAGACTGGAAAGCTAGCGACATCTACGAGGCGTCAGAAACTCCATGCAGTGGAACCCATATCATGACTAATCATTCTATATCCTGATATTAATGACATTAATCTATACCAATATCATGACGATAGAATGATATAATTGTAGATATATACACATATATATATACATATACATACATATTACATCATTCTATAATTCTATCGATTTATCTATTCATCAAACTATCTACCCATCTATCCACCCGTCCATCCATACTCTGCGTATACATATATATATATATATATGTATGTACACGCACACATATGTATATATATATATATATGTATACATACACATAAATATATATATATATACACATGTAAATATGTATATACATATTACATATGTATATGATCTGTGTATGTACCCTTTCGCATCCTGCGCCGGAGCTTCAGGCCTTGCTCGAGGAGCCCTCTGGCGACGTGCCGGAGCGTCCGGACCGTGAGGCGCGACGCGTCGCGTCGCTCCGCGGCCATGGGATTAGTGGCCCTGAGCCATGGGAAAATGTAGGAAAACCATAGGAAAACCATAGGAACATGGTGATTTTAAACCAGAAACATGGGGATTTCATGGGATTTGATAGCTAACTTAAGGTTATACCATGATTGATTGGTTATTTTCACGGGGATTTCATGGGATGGAATAGGGATAGGGGTATTTTTAATGGCTCAACTGGTTAGTAACTGGAATATTACTGTTTTTTTTAGTGGATATAATCCAGTTCTTAACCAGTTAACTAATCCTATGGCCCATCAACGTTATCCATGATAGGTTAACAATTATATGTGGATATGGTCGATAGACGATGGTTGTTTGATTCAATTGATGATTACGGTGCTTATAGAACCCAATATATTGGGGATTATTACCGTCAATAGATAGCATAAACCAACTTTAAAAGCAGTTTGGGTTTCTATGAAGTTAGTCTGAAGTACCCTCTGGTAAACTAACATAACTATGGAAAATCACCATTTTTAATGGGCATATCCACTATAAATGGTCATTTTCAATAGCTACGTTAAATTACCAGAGGGTAGGTTGACCTGATCATTTTCTGCTTGGAATGACCTGATCATTTTCGGGGTACATTTTCGGACTGATCCACACCATTCGGGGAGATTGGCATGGAAAAGTTGGGGAGATTGACCCACATTGACCTAGGAAAATTGGGATTTGACCAGAAAAATGGGAACGACCTGCAACAACTTGGGATTTTAGCTGCACACATGTGGAATTCATCTGGAAGAAATGTGGACAGTTGGTGCGCTTTGGGTTTGAGGGTAGTTCTTGGCAAAACGCTTGCAAGCTTTGAGTCTTCTTTGCCCCCAACATCCCAAATTTCACCCTGGTTCCAAATCAGCTGGTCATTTGATTTTCAAATTACCCGGCCTGGTAAACATACAAAAAACTATGGACAGATTCACCATGCTTTTAGTGGGTCAATCCACTATTTCTATGGCCAGAGGCCATTCAGTGTTTCCATTAAGACCTGCATTGGTGATTGACAATATGGACTTCTTTCAGGCTATCTCAGGTTTCAGGATGGGGCCCCAGGGCCCCAGGGCCCCAGGTCGGAATCGCATTCAGTTGGTGCAAATAACATCTTATTTATAATAGTGTATGATAACTATAATATTATATAGGGTTTATAAACCAACTAGGGGTTTATAACTATAATATCAATAGTGTATGATACGCAAATAACTATATTTAGATGGGGCCCCATAAACCAACAAACATTTCACTGGGGGGCCCCATCCTTTTTTTTGACTTTTGTGATCCAAGAAGTGCCTTTTTTTTTGGCATCTCTTTGGGATCTTGTCGGGATATGATGTGATACAAGTACTCATGGATATATATATAAATTAAGAAATAGATAAATAAATATATATATACATACATACATATATATATATACACATGTATATATACATATAGCTGAATCACCAGTCAAGGGGATATGAGTGCAACATGGCTTGGGGATTGATTGATGTACAACTCGCCATGACTCGCTATCCGATCTATCCGATCTATGCCCATTAATTCCCATGATCCCAGATTGTTACATCCCAATTATCCCCATCTTCCGAATAATACATTGATATTACTTCATATAATGATAAACCCTCTGGTAATCAAACGTGGCAATGGACAATCCCCTTTGAAAGATTCCGGCTTCCCGGCGTTTTTTACCTCCATGAAAAAAGGGCGTTGTCACCTATGTACACATTTTTTCGATATTTCCTATGTTTTTCCCCATTGTTTCTAGCATTTTTTCCAGCTATGAGGGTGCCCATCATATTATCTAGACATATAAAACCTAATCATCGAATAATAGCTGAATAAGGTCCTATGATATAGAAAATACACTCATCATAATATGGGGATATAATGGAAAGAAATATATATATATATATAACCAGATAATATCAGATATATGGGGGGTTCCATGATTGGATCCCCAATAGCTGGACTCTGCACAAGGCACCGACTGTGACGGTGGACGGTGAGGGTATGACTCCAGAAGAGCAGGACAGATTTGGTCGGGATTTTCTTGGAGATTTGGGGACTCATGACATTTAAATACATTTAGTATATTTGATTTCATTTGGATGACTTCGTGGGGTATTTCATTTCGATGATTTTGGTCATGACGGTCAGTAAATATATATATATACATACACATATATATATACATGTATACATATACTGTATATACAACCACAAAAATTGTTATTCTAATGCAGCACTATACTATTCATGATTATGGGCATAAATGCTACTATACAACCAAACAGCGTAGAAACCATATGATCATAATGCAAGCATTCTTCACCAACCACTGATATACCCTTTGGCAATCAAACACGGCAATGGAAATTCCTCTATCAAGGGAATTTTTTCTCATAGGAACATTATTTATACATGAGGGATTTCCACTTGCAATGTTTGATGACCGGAGGGTAGATCTTGATCTGCTTGGGATCATTTACTAGAATTTCAATCAACAAACCATGAACAAATCCCATCAAATCCCATAAACGCCCATTAAAATCCCATCAAATCCCATGGAAGTCCATTCAAATACCATAGAGTATCCATGACATGACCATGATTTTTCACCAAACAAACAAGGATGCTGCGATGCAAGAGCTCTTCGAGGAGGCAAACAGAGGTGCAGATGGGAAATGGGTGATTTCTCATGGGATAAAGAATAGGACAGTAGGATCGGAATGGGATTATAATGGGATGATCATATATATATACATATTTAATACATATATATATACATATTTAATATATATATATATAGATACACCCTATGGATCTAATTATCTTCTTAGGAAGTGTTTGGGGTATGATTTTTGGGGGTTAAGTACCTTCTCAGACAGTGTTTGGATCCATAGGGATATATGTATATATATATAATGGGAATTGTGGATATTGCCATTGATATTCATTATTGGCGTTCATGATTATATATTTTTTTGATCCATTATTCTCTACTATTGACCCATATTATTCCATTAATATCCATACTATATCTATACTACTGTGGGTAAAGCAATAATAAACCAACCATTTAGGAATGGTTTATACCACCTATTCATGGTGATTTTGGGGATGGTTTATTATTGTTTTAGCCACATTAGTAGGATTGGAATGGGATCTTTCACCAACCATAGAGATTGCTGTCTTGGATGATCATCGGTTTGTTGAATGGGATGTACCCTCTGGTTATGTCAAAATAGCTATTGAAAATGACCCATTTATAGTTGATTTACCCATTAAAAATGGTGATTTTCCATAGCTATGTAAACGTTTACCAGAGGGCTTTTAGCATGGGAGAATGGGAGAAAATGGATGAACTCCGCTGGAGGGAAAGCGGTGATAAGCCATGGGATTTTAATGGATTTGATGCCCAATTCTTGGACAAGTCCAAGTGATTTTCTTTGAAACCAATAGACATCATGGGTTTTGTCATCATTCTTGACCATTGTGGATGGTCAACGCCCCAATCCCATATTTGAGTTTGTTTGAAAATATGCTCCTCAACATTGCATGGTTGTTCATCATATTCATCATATTTTCAATTACAATACATCATGGGTACCATTTTCAGGCACTCCCAAGTAGATCTTTTGGACGTATGCAATTTTGATCTGTTTGATCTGTTTTGCATGGTAAATGGTTTTTTTTGTTGTCTTTGGATGAGTGAAACCGTACGACGGACGAGTGTGCCACAATTTTCATATTGCTGTCCACGAACGATCAGAATAAGACTTTCCCACAACTTGATGGCCTAGATGTGTAATGTGTACATATTCCACATGAAAAATATAGACACATTCATTAAATGTATATTGCGTGTATATATATATTATATGGGGGTTTCCATAAATGGGATAGCCCAAATAGCTGGATGGTTTTTTTTTGGGTCCCGGCCTTGCAGGTGGCCCACTTGGAGCAGGGCCAACTATGGATCCTAGGCGACAGGTGCGATGGGGATGGGGTTCATCATTGGTATTGTGGAGATTAATATATGTTATAGTTAATATCAATGATATGTGTTATATTGGTTTAATATATTAATATGAAATTGATTTATAACGTTACAATTTAATAAATTTAAACTGATTGTTACTCATATCATATCTATATTGTTAATTAACTGGATATATGATATATGTTATTAGATTTATGTCACTAGATATTGTTCATCTTAATTAACAACTATGTCAAATTAAGTAAACATATGTTACTGTGCACCAGAGCAACCACTGTTAACCACTAAACAACTATGAATCACCGTTATTAGGCATTATCAAACGCCCATTAGATAATATTAGCTATAAAGCATATTTCAACTATAGTATATAGTACTATTAGTAGATTCTTAGCCATTCAGCTACTATTAGTAACAATATGATTAGTATTATTTGAGACGTATACCATATATTTACTATAGTAACATAACTATAGTGTAATACTATTTGTTCCGTTTAGCTATAAACCATATTGAACTATTACTGGTTGGTGGTTTGGAACATGAATTTTATGACTTTCCATATATTGGGAAGGTCATCATCCCAACTGACGAACTCATATTTTTCAGAGGGGTAGGTCAACCACCAACCAGAATGTATGTTAGAGTTAATATGTGACCTATCTAGTTATAATGAATTAGATATTGATTGTTACTTAAATCACCATTATATCATATATTGAGGGGTTGAAACCACCAACCAGTACATATATATATATATATATTAATAGTTATATTCTATATGACTGGTGATTTCTCCACTATAAACTATGGTGATATATATGGAATGATTATTAGTATATACTACTATTAGTAGATTATTAGCCATTCAGCTACTATTAGTAACACTATGATTAGTATTATTTGAGACGTAGACTATATATTTACTATAGTAACACAACTATAGTGTAGTACTATTTGTTCCGTTTAGCTATAAACCATATTTTAGCTATAAACCATACATATGTCCCAGAGCTTTTTTCGGAGGTGGCTTCGGACCTCGCGGTGGAACGCGCCCATGGCGAAGTGGCCGCGCAGGTGGCCAAGGCGAAGGCGGCCAAGGCGGCCAAGGCGCCGGGGTCATGGGATGTTTAGGATTTAAATTGGATTTAATTGGGATTTAATGGGGTTTAATGGAATTTGATTGGGATTTAATGGGATTTTAATGGAATCTAATGGGATTTAATGGGATTTAAATGGGATTTGATAGGTTTCAAAAGGGATTTTAATGGAATATCATAGCATCATGTTGGGGTTCATGGGATCATGCTGGGATCTGGGGCGAGTTCGGAGATCTGGGTAACCATGGGGTATGGGATCGCCAATCACCTGAAGGTACCCAACCCCCATCAAAAAATGTATTTTATGGGATATTTATGGGATATTTATGGGATATTTATGGGATATTTATGGGATATTTATGGGATTATATGTTTAAGGGATATTTATGGGATTATATATATATATATATATTATCTGGGGAATTAAGTTTTTCCCGAGAGCGTCTGAGCGCAGGGTTCTTCCAATAGTGGGGGTCTGTATCTCATCTTCTCATCTTCACATCTGCTCATCTTCACATCTGCTCATCTTCACATCTTCACATCTTCTCATCTTCACATCTTCACATCTTCTGATCTTCACATCTTCTGATCTTCACATCTTCTGATCTTCACATCTTCTGATCTTCACATCTTCTCATCTTCACATCTGCTCATCTTCACATCTTCACATCTTCACATCTTCACATCTGCTCATCTTCACATCTTCACATCTTCTCATCCTCACATCTTCACATCTTCACATCTTCTCCTCTTGCCCTCTTGCCCTCTCCTTCTTTTCTATTTCTCCTCTGAAGGCGGGGGCAGGGGCAGTGCCAACGAGACGGCACGAAACGCAACCCTTTCGCACGAAACGAGGTTCGATCGTCAAAAACTGCGGTAAAATTGCGATTTGCAAGTCCTCCCGCGCAACCCTTTCGCACGAAACGAGGTTCGATCGTCAAAAACTGCGGTGAAATTGCGATTTGCAAGTCCTCCCGCGCACCCTTTCGCACGAAACGAGGTTCGATCGTCAAAAACTGCGGTAAAATTGCGATTTGCAAGTCCTCCCGCGCAACCCTTTCGCACGACATGAGGTTCGATCGTCAAAAACTGAGGTAAAATTGCGATTTCCGGGTTCCTGTTGCAACTCTTTCGCACGACATGAAGTTCGATCGTCAAAAACTGAGGTAAAATTGCGATTTCCGGGTTCCCGTTGCAACCCTTTCGCACGAAATGAGGGTCGATCGCCAAAAACTAGGGTAAAATTGCGATTTTTTCTGTGTGCACAAAGCTTCTGTGTGCTGTGTGTCAAAGCTTCTGTGTGTAAAAGCATGTGTGTGTAAAAGCCTCCGTGATGTAAAAGCGTCTGTGTGTAAAAGCGTCTGTGTGTAAAAGCGTCTGTGTGTAAAAGCGTCTGTGTGTAAAAGCGTCTGTGTGTAAAAGCTTTTGTGTGTAAAAGCGTCTGTGTAAAAGCTTCTGTGTGTAAAAGCGTCTGTGTGTAAAACTGTCTGTGTGTAAAAGCGCCTGTGTGTAAAAGTGTCTGTGTGTAAAAGTGCC
>Ga0126342_10003758_pt1 | contig 25415 bp, 22 predicted proteins | sample Cyp1metagenome_FD_92528 | JGI IMG/M metagenome (GOLD analysis project Ga0126342, IMG submission 92528) | Coral microbial communities from Lord Howe Island, Old Settlement Bay, Australia - Cyphastrea 1 metagenome | ecosystem: Host-associated > Invertebrates > Cnidaria > Coral ... | reverse complement strand
GCAAGCAAGCAAGCAAGCAAGCAAGCAAGCAAGCAAGCAAGCAAGCAAGCAAGCAAGCAAGCAAGCAAGCAAGCAAGCAAGCAAGCAAGCAAGCAAGCAAGGAACATTGCGTGCCTTCGAGCATTAAATCAAAAACCCTAAACAATCAGCAACGCTTTAAGACACTTCGAAAAAGGACTGAATCAATCAAACCCACACAAACTCCGAACAAACTCCAAACCTACCCTAAATAAACCTGTCACCAAACTTTTAAAATCACCATAAACAACCCTAAATAACCCCTAAACTCCCTAAACCAACCCTAAAAAAACATCCTAAACGAACCCTAAATAAACGCTAAACCAACCCCAAAAAAACATGTGCCTTAGATTTGTAAGCCATCATGTTAAAAAAGGCATGTATCATAAATCAAGCCTAAATAAGCCTGAAACCGACCCTGATAAACCACGAAACCATCCCTAGCCAAATAGATATTATAGTAACCTTATATAAGCGCTCTAAACCAAGCCTTTATAGATCTTAAATAAACCCTAACCAAATCCTAAATCAACCCGAAACCAACCCCAAATAAATCACAATAAGCCCCAAAACAACCCGAAAGAAACACCACAAACCAAGACCAAATAAATCAAGAACCAAACCTAAGTAAGCCTTAAGCCGGCCCCAAGTGGGCGCCGAGCCAGTCCTGAATCACCCCAAACATACCGTCAACTTCAAACTGTCCCTAAAAAACCTCGAACTCACCAGTAACTGTCCTTAAAAAACTAACGATTACCTTCTGCAAATATGTTGTAAACAAGATATTCAAGGTCCAAATGGTTGCAAATACCATGCAGGGGCAACAGTTTTGGCGGAGGGCAGTGCGTGAGAGGTGCCACAGTCAATCTAAAAGAAAACGCGGGGAAATTGAAAAAAAACGGGCCACCGTGCACCCACTATGTCATGGTCATGGGTAAGGCCGCAGTGGTTCATCTCGTCACCATATTATCAATTATCACCATTGCCATTGATTGCCATAGTCCGGGTACCGTGCAATTTGAAGCTCTCAGCCGCTGTTTCAGCCATCGTTCCGAGGCCATCTTTGGGGCTCCCCCAGAACTGCCACATTTTTCGACGAAAACTCTTCTCGCAAGAGCTGGTCGGGGAATCTCAGGGCAATGTGCTGCCATGGATACTGAAGAAAGACGGGAGGGGGCAATGCATGGCCTTTTGATATCTTTTGATTCCATGCTGTCAGTGGGGCGTACAAGTGGATTTCTGATTATTTCTGTTGCATGAGCTCGCTTGAGGTTTGCATAGACAGCCATCACATGCTGCATGTGTGCTGCTTTCATGCATGTTGGTTGCAAGCTAGCCCTGACTGATCTGACTGGAAGACAAAACATTACACAATAATAAACAAGATCGCACGAGAAAGACTCTCAGCAGGGTTTGTTCTTCCTATGCGATTTTAAAGACATTTTCTGTTCGAGGCGCAGATCCAACGCATGTTGGAAGATAAAGCAGACTTGCGCGCTGCTGCTGCACAGGAGCTCTGCGATTTGTTTTCAAGATGAATGTCTGCAGGGTATAGCCAGATGGGCGCAAGAATTCAAAGACAATGGCATATGGCGTAGTTGTCCTTCCTTGCGTTGGCAAATGTTGGTAATCAATCTTTACACTATTTGGCGAGTCACGATGATGGTTGCGGAGGAGTTTCGCTGGGCCTTGCATTCTGGTGGCCGCTGTGGCGATGACACCATTGACACCGCTGCTGCATTATCGGTGGGGATTGGACGGTTTCAAAATCCAAGTCCCGTCAGGTCTTGTGGAGATGGAACAAAAGACATGCATGTGCTTTCTTATCTTTCCCGCTCGAAACGAAACAACTTAGATTCATGTTGAACTGTTGAACATGTCTTCATTGTCTTCCCAAAGCTGTGGCTCGGGGATTCATCTCGCACCAATTTTCTGCAGCCGCGGAGGCCTTGCGACAGCTGGCGTACCTTTATGGTTTGCCAGCACTAGATGCTGATGCTGCACGGCAGTCTCACGTCAGCACGTGTGTTTGGTAATTTTCATCAATCAACTCTGAAGCATGTCGACTGTTCAGCCTCGTTCACACTCATGATTGGATGGTTCAAGAATCAGTCTTCAAACAAAGGGGACACTATGATTATGTAGGTGAGCTTCTGAAGTCTAAGCTACCCCCATTGCTCAGAGCATGTCCAAAAGAGGGCGGCCTTCCATCCACTTTGCACCGAAGGTGTTTTGGACCTCGCGTTGATTTTGACTCCTTCGCATCCGCTTTGCCCACGCTGCTGCATAGAGCGCAGGAATGTGCAGGATGGCTCCCGACATTGCATCTCTCATTGAAATTTCTCACTGAGGAAGACAGTTCATGCTGCATATGTTGATCATTGCGTCATCAATTTGTTTGCTTGCGTTGCTTGTCTAGGATGTATCCATCATGCCCAAGACACTGACCCAAGCTAGAAATCAAATGAAATCAGCCAATCTGAGAGTCGCGGGTGATCAGTGTGTACTTCGACAGTGGGATGTCTACCCGAGAACCCACTCAGTGTTCATTTCATTTCATTCCTGGATGCTTCCTGATGCTTCTTGATGCTTCCTGTTCAGGACTTGACCAGTAAGATGAGGTTGGCCAAGCGCCGCAACGCTGCTTCAGTTTGGGACATCTTGAGACCACTTGAGAATCACCGAATTCAACCCTATTCAACAGGAGATCCCAGCTCTAACACCTCGTTCGGGACGGTTGGTCTGGTGATGTCTGCTGTCCAAGTGCAATTAATTCAGCGGGAAGTTCATCCGCCTGTGGGAAGATGGAAGCGATTGGAAGCGTATGTTGTGCACAATAAAACATCCGGAAGCTTTGTATCCATTGGTTGATTCATTCTGATAACTCTCCTGTGCCTATTGCATCCTATGGCCTATGCATGTTGGGCCTGGCACTCTGCCAAAGATGTGGCTACTCAATCATCATTCCAACTGGCCAAAAGCGGGATATATAATTCAGTGCAGTAATATTAGGTGGCATTTGTTCAAGTCTAGTGCGCTGACCTTGAGAGCCATAAAACATCGTGAGACACGTCGTAAAACATCGTGAGACACGTCGTAAAACAACATTTCAATCTGGACGTGTTCCATTATGTTCCATTATTTATTTTATATTTATACCATGTTCCTATCTTTCTTCAGGCATTTCAGGCCTTCCGCTGTGCTTACACTGCCAGATTTTAGGAGGAATTTGCTGTAGATGGGAGGTGAAGTCCGACCGCCCCTCAACGACCCTGCATCAGACAGGGCGGCGTTTCTGGAAAATACGACGGGATGGACGGGTCTAGAAGATTCATGAAGATTCCACAAGTCTCAAGATTCCTTTACAGACAGTATCAGAAAGTTGGCTATTGCCATTCGGCTTTTCCAACATGTTTAGGATGAAAAGCTTCCCTTGATGCTGTTGAAGCTCAAGCTTAGCCACGAACTTTTTCCTGCCAAAGGAAACGCAGGTCACGAAGCTGCAGCAGAAGTGTAGGAGACCCGTCCTTTTTGAGACAGCATTTGAGAATGTACTTTATGATTCCTTGTATGATTCCATGCCTTATATGGTTCCATACATGATTCGATATGGTCAGGATGTTCAATACCTTGGTACCTACCTGCTGTGAAAACTGACTGTTTCAAGAGGTCCACAGACTCTGTACCAATAGAGTGACACTGAAGAAACTCGGGCTTTGCCGCACGGTCGTCAGGTCACGATGTTGAACTCAATGGCCTCCAGAAGTACCTGGCTGAATTCATTGGACAGCTGAATGTTGCTGCATGGTTTGCAGTTAAATCTACTCAGGTATGTGATCGTACGATCCCCTTTTGAAAACACATGGGCTGATGGCTATCCACCTATCAGCCGTATAAAGGGATGGCCATCAGCCGTGTAAAAGGCATTAAAAGGGTAGAGCTTGTACAAAAGAGAAGTAAATAGATGTGATAATACAATGTAATAGATATATAGCCACACGACGTAGCAGCATATCCAATAGACTAAGATAGACCAGGCCACACTGGGTCTGATGCTTGGAAATACGTACTTATACGATCTTATACGTACTTTAAATTGATGAATTGTGGATGCAAAGATGAATTCTGAGTTAATGAGACCACATGAGACCACCTTGTTTGCCAACCACCTTGATTGGTAACCAAGTCCTGTCCTTCAATGTCCTTCAATGGATGCAAGATGGTGCAAGATACTCCATGAAGTGTAGGTACAAAGGTGGGCTGTTGCTCTTGGACTTGGCGTCATTTTCATCTTTTTTATTTCAAATTATTTCATAAATTATCATTTATTCTCATATTATGAAATAATTTGAGCTATTATGTAGATTTATGTAGTACTATTTAGTACTATTATGATGATGGGCGCATATGCAAACGGAGTCAAACAGCTGGAAAGTGGCTCCACGATCCTTGCGTCTGCAGGCAGGCCGCTTCCTTGTCGATGCAGTTTCCAGGCGCAAGCACAGAGTCGCACATTCATGTTTAAAACGAAACAGGAAACTGCAATTGGCATGATGGAATTGTGGAATTGGCATGATGCATTTGACATATGTTGACATCTGTCGACATATGTTGATGCTCTTCATGGGACACCTGAAGGTGGGTTTGCAATGGCTTACAATGGTCTACAAACAACATGGCAAAAGCAAGACGGAATACACAACAGGCTAAGGAATGAGAAGGATGCGTATCTTGCGCAACTAGAAATGGCCTGGATCAGGTTGTGAGCAAGCTCTGGGTGCATTCGGCTTCAAGGACCGAGACTTAGTTCCTCACAAGTCGCAGGTCGCCACGGTTTGTCTTGTTCGGGCATGTTGGGGCTAGCTTCGCTTGTCCAGTGCCAAACCGCAATGCTTTGTGCACGGACCTTTCATTTCTCCCAAACAAATCCAAACAATGCCTCAAGATTTGCAAAACAGAGTGTGTGGAAGATGGTGCGACATGGTATATAAACGTGTGTAGATATTATATGATATTATAGATTGCCAATGGTAAGGCAGTTTTCAGCTGAGATATTGGAGTGACTCACAAGTGACTCATCAGGGTACTGCTCCGAGGTCAAGCTCTTCCAGCTTTGGGCACCTTGAAGGATGAATCCTTGGGAGCCAGAAAAGTTAGGAAAGTTCAATCGGTTCAATGTCCTTTGCAAAACTCATCCTGGGGAACGAATCACTTCAGGGTCAGGTTTGTGTAAGGTTTTTGTCTTTGAATTGTCGCAGCGTTTGCAAGAGCAGTGGCCAAGGTCATCTCGGCGGCGCTTTACCACACAGGTTCCTGTGCCACTGATTGCTGTGGAGCAGCTTGCTCTCTTTAAGCTATTTTAAGCTTTTAAGCTTTCTGGAACATCGGACAACAGAGGTGATCTGAACATGTTGCTTTCACAAAAAGCTTTCACAAAATGGAAAAAAAACATAAGTGTGCTGTGCCCCCATCGAAACTTCTGGCTTTCCGTCCGGCATTCCACCGAGGCTTTAGTTGCTACTTTAAAAGTGTCCGAATGAACTCTGATTCGCAGTAGATTTGATATTTCTTGATGAACTCAAATACACCTCTTCCAACGGTTTGGTAGGCTGGCTTGAGATCAAAACTCACAAGCCTTCGCATTCGAATTTGGGTGCAACAAAGTATATGTGGCTTGACCACCTAGAAATTATGTTCTGTTCTGACATGTATAAATATCTACAGTCCATTTTGGCACATGTTGAGTTGAGTTTCCCCAACAGCAGTTGGGTCTCCTCTGCTCTTGAATCTCTTGACCACGCAAGCTGGATTGGGAATTGACAAAACGAGGTTACATGATATGACAATATGAGATACATTTTCTTATTTGAGTTTTCGCCATGGAGAGGTGACGCCCATCAGCGGACAGCCTCCGATCGCACCAGGTGCCGAAACCGTGCTGACTTGCGGCATGTCCATCAGTCCTGACATCTCACGACTTGTCAGCACTGAATGTAAAATCTTCTTGTGAAAGGTCTGCCAGGCATTGCAGTGTTTTCTCGTTCGTTCCTCTATCGGAAAATCGGAGTTTGTGCAGAGCTTGGCAGAGCTTGGCAGGCTTTGATGTCGGACAATGGGTCGGCAACTGAGTGATCAAGTCGCTGTTGGTCTCAATTCGATCTTCGATCGATTTCGGATATTTCGGTATTTGAATTGAACGAATTTCGGGATCTCGGGATTTCGATATTTCGATATTTGGCTCGAGAATCAGGTCGCTGAGATGGAGGAGTTGGAGCTTCCAAGGACCCGAAAATCCAAGTGTTGTGCCGGGCTTCGTAGACAAACCATGATAAAACATCTGATAAAACATGATAAAACCCAGACCCTGAGCCCTTCTGGAAGTCTGACCTTGGGATTGCATCCAGATGCTTGCAAGATCTTGCAGGTCAAGTGTTCACTCTACTCAGCCAGAAACTTTCAAAACTGAGCTTTGACAAATCCTTGTGTTGCAAATCTGTGCTGTTTTTTTTTGGTCAACTGTCTCTGCAACATTACAATTAGCACAATTAGCCGTAATTAGCCTTCCTTTTGCAAGTCCCGGATGCTACAATACGTCAATGCTAAGTGGCTAAGCCCCTGGAGGTCTTTTCCCTCAGAGGTCGCCGGGACCATTCGGCAGCTTCAGCTGAACGAGGCTCCAATTGCAAAGCCCCAGCGCTACAATTGACTCAATCGCCTCAGCACTGAAGAAAGACAGAAAGACAATGAAAGACATCTTAAGATTCTTAAGAACTCCAACTCAGAGTCGTCTTTGGTCATGGCATTGATTGCATGATGGGACATGTGAAAAATGATGTGAAAACTGATGTATTTCAGGACACAAAACAACCTGAAACCACCAAGTTGTTCCTATGCAGGCCTTTTGGGGGCACTTTAAGAATATCCCGGAGATGGCCACTGCCACGGACAAGCAGGAATCCGCAAAACCCTGATGCGCAGAATGTGGCAGGTGACCGTGTTCATACAGGGAATATTCTGACTTTGGTGATTCTTTGAACTAATCATTTTGATATTCTACATATTCTTCTCCACCTGCCAGGTGAGGGCCTCTAGATTTTGACAAAGGTGCAACTCCTTCCTCCTCCTCCTCCGCCTCTTTGTTGTCTTCATCCCCTCTGCCAGCTCAGGATGCTGTGGAATGCGTTTGGACCCGAACACATGTCAGATAGAATGCCAGATAGAAAGTCAGATAGAATGTGAGATAGACTGCCAGATAGAATGCCAGATAGACTGTCAGATGCCAGATAGAAAGTCAGATAGAATGTGAGATAGACTGCCAGATAGAATGCCAGATAGACTGTCAGAGTATAGAATGTCAGAATATATGTCAGGTAGAATGTCAGGTATAATGTCAGAATATATATATATATGTCAGATAGAATGCCAGAAAGAATGTCAGAATAAAATGTCAGAGTGGGGATTACTCGAAGTAAAATAACCTATAGATTTCTCTACGTATATTTATATACGTATGTTTTGTATGACTAGTTAACGGTGGACAAAAGTGTCAGAGACGTGCAATTTCCAGGAGATCCTTCATATCTTGGAGAACTTTGTGCTTGTGAATCGGCAGCTGGGCCCAATCAATGTTGCGCCATGGAAGATTTGGGTCTTTCCATGCTTTGTGTCATAATCACCAGAAAAAGATACCCCGTCAGATGTCTAAAGAATTCTTGTGGCTCACATTCCCCCAATGCCTTGAAAGATGGCAACTTGTTTTTGGTTGCCGCCTATGTCCAGTTCCCAATATTCTTTTGACCCTAGGGACCCAGAATTAAGTCAAAGCCGACAAGTTTCTGCGGCCTGAAGCATGGTTTAGCATAAATATGGTGCATTAATGTGCATTACATCATTTGGAAGTTGCTTTGAAGATTTGTAGTGCTGTATTCACTGGCCTGGGAAAGCGTAAAACCTCACCAAAGCACTGCCGCACTGTGTAGCCAGGAAGCACGTGGTCCTTTGTCAACGCCTCAAAACCACAGTTATAAGGACGCCGCCAACCAGAGTTTGTAGCTGCCTTAAAAAAAAACGAAGGAGGTGTAGTCATTGTACAACAGTCCCTCAGATATCATCAGGCTGCAGTCTATGGACTGGTTCCTTCCCATCCCAGTCAATCTTGTCGTGTTGATCATCAATTTCACGCTCAAAACCGTCAGCAGTACCACCATTGATCACCAAAAGCATCGCATGGATATCACACATCCTCGTTGTCATCATAGTAAAATAATGGATGTCAGTGTGTCTTTGGTATGTGCTTTCTTGTCCAAGTTCAGGGAAATCCCACTCGAAGCTACCACGAAGAATTTGGAGTCTTCGGTGGAACCTCCTTGCAATCCAAAGCAGACAAAGGATTGTGCAGAAGGAACTAGGCATGTTGGTGGCTTTGCCACTCACTTTGCCAAGATTGCAAGCATTTGTAAGCCTTAGATAGCCTTAGTGTCTATTGCCAAGAACCACTATTAGAACAATGGCCCAATGAGCCCCTGAGACACAATACATTGCGCTTGCAGTGCATCAGTTGTCGCAAGTGCTTTTTGCCTAAGTAAGATCCAGGAGGATAGACGAATGGACAGCTCCTGAGTTGGCGCTGCTTTGTGGCAAGCTGAGAGATGGATCCTTCGTGATGGTTGACCAATGTTGACAATGTTGAGACCAAGTAATTGCCCGTCTTTTGCAAAAAAAACAATTGTAGAAAATCAACACGTTGAGGGAATGAGTTGAGTTTGCGGAGCATGAGTCCCACAGGTCGTAGCTTTGCGGAGCTCTCCTACCTCCACGAGGATTTGTTACTTGCAATGACCGAGCAGGTGGTATCTACCCTGCTGCTTGGCCGGGACTTTGTGGAGCTTCCAAGAAAGGTCCTGTAGCTTGACAGAGCTTTAGCTTCAGAAAAGACACGAACCAACGATATGGGATATGAATGGATATGAGGTTTCAGGATTTCTCTGTGATTCTTCAGACATTTTGTGTGTCAGTGTCATTCAAATGCTGTGAACGGTTCAAGGTCCAAAGTGGTTTGACCTATCCAAAATGTTTAAGTTTAAATTTAACTTGGCGGGTCTAGTTCTCAACTGGACAGGTTCAACAAATCCACAAATTCCACAGCTCAACAGTTGAGGTCCGATTGCACAGCACAAGAGCTGTGCTTGTTGTTGGATGCATATGCCACGAAAAGATGCTTTGCCTGAACCTCTGCAAGCGGGGGCTGTCCGGATGACACACTAATGCCAGACCCTTGTCGCATTGACATGTTTGACTCAATCAATTCATGATTTCCTGTAATTAATTTGGATCCAATTGGTAAAGGTGTTTCTTCGTAGGAGAAGTGCAACATCAGTCCCTAAATGCAAACAACGATTCTGGCTGAGAAGCTTGCTGCAAGTACTGAGAGAGCACAGACACCACAGGTCCTTGAGAGTCAAAACATCTCAAACCATGTGGAAACATGATAGAATATGATAAAACCATATAGAATTATACAAAATCCATCAAGAAATCAAAAGAAATCGATCAAGGACTTGGCTCTCCAAGTGCTGGTTGAGCGAGGTCCAGTCGGTGACCGATGCTGTCACTGAGCAGACCCTCATGAGACTTAAAGAGCACGGTGGCCAAGCATCCGCTGCAGTGTTTGTGGCTGCAGAAGGGCTGGGATTTGAAGTACTGTAATATGCTGCAATATGCTCGTTGCCGTCGTCGTCGTCGTCGTCATCATCGCCGTCCTCGCCGGCGTCGGCGTCGTCGTCATTGTGGTGGTTGTTGTCGTCGTCGTTGTTGCTGCTGCTACAATACGCGTCAAGACTTTCGGAGTGTTTGTGCCAAGCATTGCTTGGATTTTAGAAGCTTGTGTTTTCAACAAGGATGTCAATGTGAATGTAATCGTAATCTTCCTAGGTAGTCAAATCAGCGCAGCACAAACAGGAACTGCAGTCGCAGTTCTGCTGGTTCTCTGTAGGAAGGTCTGACAGTCTTCGTGCCAACCATATCCTGCCACCTGTGTATATGAATTACAGTTTTTGCATGCTGATTTGGAGACTGATGCGAAATGTTCTGCAGTCTATTCTTTTCCGTCGGAGAGTCGGAGTACAACGCAAAGTGTCTAAAAGAAACACAACACCTCTTACTCTGGGAATGCCATGAAATTCTTTGCTACATCTTGTGCTTTCGAACAATTATTTATTCTTTTACCATGTTTGCAACAGGGATCCGGCATGATTCACCTTACAGGGATTGCTGGTGTGCCAAGGTTCACACCGTCACAGCTCTGTTTGCACGCCTCCAGCTACACAAGGCACGTTGCCCAATGATTGTTGAAATTCGGACAGACAGCCGTAGATCATGGTGCAGGCATATGCTAAAATCATTTAAAATCGATGAGAGTTGCCCAATATTGCCGATGTTCAAGAGTTGCTTGGTTTCAGCAGCAAGACATGCAGCATGGTACCAGTTCGCCCACAATCTACACATAGTTTGCCTCCTAGTGGGATTCCCATGACGCATGACCTTATGGTTTGCTGTTCGCTACCTCAGAAGCATTTGTCAATCTTCCAGGTTGGGTATGCAGAATGTTCGCCTCTCAGAAGTTCAGTTTTTGATATTTGATACACCCGACAACAAGTGTAAACTTCTGGAACAGGAAAAGGCAGTTCCACCCTTTGTGAAGCTATCAGCTTATACAATTATAGGTACAACATAGATTCTGACATGAGTTTGCAACATCCTCATCAAACCCCTTGTTGCAACGAAATCAACGAATCAAATTGTGAGTTGTGGTCGAGTGGGAACAAATGGCTCTAGAATCCTCAGGATAGAGGCATGATCTGAAAAGTTCCAGCAGCGAAGATTATTATTTTTTTTTTAGTTATTTTTAGTTACAGTATTTTAGTTGAAGTTTACGAAGTCAACCAAGCATTTGAGGTCCAGTTCGGGTATCTCGTTATATCTCGTTTGTCAGAACATCTCCAACTGCACTTGTGCCTCCAAGGAAGAGCTGATGAGAAGAATCTCCAGTCGAATCATTGAGGTTGGCAAAGTTTGGAGCACTTGGACCTTCGATGACTTGGTCACTTGCCAGTTCTGCCAGTTCTGCCAGTTCTGCTCAAAGAGCATTTGCGGCTGCTGTAGGGCAATGGTACGTACTTGTGCCGTTTGAACGGCACTGAGAAAAGGCAATCTTTCTTGACATCTTCTTTTCAGGGTCAAAATGAAGAGAATGGACCAGATATGACCAGACACTCTGGAGGTCCATTTGTGATCCACACAGATTGTGCATTTGTCGTTTTTGGACCAGCACAAATCCTGCCGTCACAATCCGTCACAGCAAGAACTCAGAATTTTGGTCTGGAAGGCGGTCGGCGACGCAGGGATGGAGTTGGAGCCTGAGATGGGCCTGAGCTTTGGGGAGGGTCGAGGGAGGTGTTACTGGGGCATACTGGGGCTTGTAGGGATACATAGGGATACTATGCGAAACTTTGGGTCTTGTGAGTTTACCGCATTGCAGCGGCCCTTTCTATGCACCTCTTGTTGTTGGACACCTGATGATTTTCTCAACAGTATTTGATTCGCAAGAAATTCATGTTTTAGGATATTTAGGGCTTTTAGACAAGTGCGGCACCTGTTGATATCAGCACTGCCCCAAAAAGAGTCTGAAATTGAGGCCTGGCTTCTCTGCAAGGGCCCGGGCACCAAGTTGGTTGACTCCAAGTGGAGGCTGTGCATTAAGGCTGTGGTTGCATGTAAATGGAGCGACAACAGTCCCTAATTATGTTTGCAGGCCATAGATAAGATTTTAACATGCGGAAAAATGAGGGCAAGCGTTGACTTGCCGCGAGAAAGTGGGGTCAGTTTACGGTTTTGAACATGTCGGTTTGTTGTGCTTCAGTGATGTTGATCAGTGATGTCGAGCAGTTTCCACTTTGCAAGTTTGTTGAACCTCCAAATTGAAAGGCACTCTTGTGCAAGCCCTTGCAGAGCCCCAGAAGTCCTCTGAAATCATGGCAGAAACAACTTGCGCACAGGACATTTGCATACTGGCCCATGCATTTGCAAAGCTTGGATGCTTGGCTCAAAATGTGAAAACTGGAATCGCTGTTCTTCCAAGAAGCGAACAGATGCTAACAGGGTCCTTGCCTTGAGGAGAAGTCCAGAAATGCGTACAATAAATTTCAGACGTTTCAAATGAATAGCAGAATGACATGTCTTTGTTCAGCCCCAGCGTTTTGCATGCACCAAGGCGAAGAAAAATCCCGAGACGTTTTCAACATGCTTTCAAGGTGGAACTTCTGAGATATCATAATATGGTTACTAGTATGAGTTATTATGGCTTAAGGCTTAAGCGTTATACTTGTTACTCGTTATAAGCATCTTCTCGCCTGTACGCAAACAGAATTTTACAATTACAAGTGCCTGTCTTCTGGGAACCTTTGAACCTCCCAACTTATGAGGTGACCAATTTGTACATGGAGAAACTTGCAGATTGCCAACCACAATACTTAGCGTATTTGGAATAGAATTGCTTTCAGGTGAGTTTGATGTATTCCCCATGTTTCGGATTCTTCGCTTCACCAGTGAAAAGTCTTTGAACCCCGTACAAGACAGCACCGCAGAGGGCAGCACTACCGGTGATGCGGGATTTTACTGCAAAGGAGCTTCAGTCACTGCTGGTCGGAAGCACCCAGCCGTGGGACTGACACGACTTGGATATCATTGAGATCGATCCAAGATGATCTAATATGATCTAATCTGATCTAAGAGAAATTAGGACCTTATCACAGCATCATCTCTCAACAGGGGGAAGGTGTGCACATAGATGCTTCAAGCTGCCGATGTAGAGGTTGTGTATCAAAGCGTTGCCTCGATACAATCACAGAATATGACAGAAAGAAAATATCCAAATGCCCACACCACCAGAAAAGCATGCAGTGTGGGAGCAGACGAAAACGCCGACTGACTCGTGACAGATATGGATTTTTAGTGAGTTGACTGTTTCGTTAAGTGATCTCCCCAAGAAACTCACTGGATGAGCAGCCACAGACCAAGCATGAGGTGTCCTGTGCGCATGCCCGTCACGCAGACAACGAGCTGCTGGAGAACATCTCAGCACAGGCAGGAGGGCAGAGATGTTGTACGGATAATTACGGAAACGGCTATCGCTAGGACTCGGCAAGACTCAGCAAGATTCGAGACACAGATGTGCCCCCGTCGTTGTTATCAGCCTCGTCTTTGCCGTTTCTCTTGATTAATGAATGTGGAATAGCAAGACGTTAACGTTTAAGAGCCCAGTAGCAACACACACTGCAAAATTCAAAGGCAAGACTGGTTCATGGTGTTCCCCAGTATTTTGGTAGCCACAACCCAGTCACTTAACATGTGCTGGTTTGGTTCCGAGATGTTCCGAGCCCAAGTAGGCCCAGCGGTGTATCTCTCAGTTCAGTGCTGAATCTTTGGCCTTGACTTTGCGAGGTCGGATGGATTTGGATTTGGAAGGGAAGCCGTGAGTCCAAGATAGTCCAAGAGACCACGCAACTCACAGATTCAACATGATTCAACAGATTCAAACAAGGGAAGAAAAGTATAGAAAAGTATAGAAACGTGGCAGACACAGAGGCATTTTCTGATTGGGGTTCCATTCCTAATCAAGCAGGACAAAATTCATCAAAATTCTACATAGAATCGGTCTTATTGCAGAATATTTCTATTGATAAAAGTGCAGAACTCATTCCATTTTTGTTGTTGCCTTAATCTAGATACAATATGATACAATATGATACAATATGATACAATATGATACAATATGATACAAGGACCATTCAGGACATGTCAGCCTGTTGCTGGACATTTCACCATCCCACATGTTGGAAGCCCTGCATCACATGCTCGGCATCAGATCACATGCCCTGTCGTGTAACTTGTTCTCGCATGTTGAAACCATTGCAGGGAGAGGCAGTTCAAAGACAATGCTGTGTTTTGTCAAATCATCAACCCATGTGAAAGTGGTGCCAGATGTCTTGGTTGCACGAAAAAAGAGTCGTGCAATCTCCATGAGTGACCTGTGAGAGGTATGGCATTCTTCGGCAGAACGGATGACCCGATTTTCACACGAGACCTTTGTTTGCACTGATGGCTACTGCTTCCAATGTTTGATTCAATCCATTTGAAGGGAATCCGAGATGTGCATTCTGGTTCTCTATTCATGCAAGTGAGCCTTGTTTTTGGCTTGGTGGTTTCCATGAGTGACCCAACATACACTGCCTGATAGCCCTTATTTGCAAACAATGTCTCAGCTTTAGTCCTTGGCATTTGTGCCAGTTGTGCCCTGAGCAAGGCACTTGTGGAGCTTCCGCGCGTCATTTTAACTATGCGTCCAGCAGACATTGCTGTTGTTTGCAGCAGCTTTACTGCAGCGCAGGTGCCATTTGATTCTCCACTCATTTTCATGCAGCTGGTAACTTGAGAGTCCATTTATGTGGGTAGAGTATAGCTGTTGTAAGATCGCTGGACTTCACCCGCAAATCGCTTGCCTTTCAAGGGGCTTTTGTGTAGATTCTACACATGTTGCAATGCAGGTGAACAGTTCCTTTCTGGTGGATCTGGTATCACCAGTGATTCTTGAGAAGGCGGTGGGCGCTGCCGGGAAACGTTTCGCGTGTTATGACTCGTCATCGTTTCATCATGTTTCTTCATGTTTCTTCGAGATTTCACGAGCTGTTTTGGGGAGGCGCCTACTTTCAACGCAGTGGAATGGCTCCTATTGCTGCGTCCCTTGGAATCCTTGAAATTGCTTGAGCCAGATGTCCGTGTTGATCTTGTTGTCCTTCAATTCCTTATTAGCCTTCAGTGGGACATTGATCAGTAGCGAATCCCTAGTGAGGCAAAAAGGACAGGTGAAAGTCGGGGTTAAAATGGGTTAAAGACAAGGCCTTCAACAGTAGACTCAGTAGACTGGTGCTCCACCTTTCAGGAATCTAATACAGTCCATCTCGTTCAGAGTCTTGTCTGCGGCGCTGTATGCCATGTCACCAAGGTAGCTATGCAAAGCTGGGACCGAACAAGATGTTTCTCTCCGCAGTAACAAACTACCTCAAGGCTGGCTTGACATGGCTTGACATGGCTTGACAAGAAGAATCACGTTTGTGTTTAGCAATTGAGGTGGATGAGCTGGAACCGGGGCAGCTTGACGAAGCTCTTGGATTCACCCAACAGCTCATGAAGGAGGTTGGGTATAGGGGGATGCTATGTATGCTGCAGCAGCGCAGAGATATCATGACAGGCCGCTTTGACTTGAAGAGTTGAGATGTCATTTCAAGACGCGTGCAGGAGTTGTCTCCAGGAGTTTGAGGTCTGATCTTAATTAAGCAGACCAAGCAATGAAACTGGACATCAAAATGTTTGCAAAGTATGTGGGATTGAGATGGCTTGTTTGAGTCAGAATTGTTACACGTTACAACACATTACAAAATAAATGAAGTGCTGAAAGAAGATGAAAGAAGTGTCATGGCACCAGGCGGGTGAGGACTTGGCTCCACTTGACCAGCTCTACTCAGTGGAACGCTCAGCTGAAAACTTTGGTGAACAAAATGTGGAATGAATCAAGGAGATCAAGGAGATCAAGGACTGTCTCGTCATTTTTCTGCCACGCATCTGAACTCAGGTCCTTCGCGAGAAGGCCGTCTGCTCCGCGAAATGCCACACCGCAAGGGACAGTGCAGAAATTAGACTATCTTATCAGACTATATCAGACTCACTCCTCAGGAGGTCAGATTTGGCGAATAGTAGGAGTCACATCATTCCAAGAGTGCAGGTTTTTGTCCAAACTTAGCTTGGGAAGCTTCACACTGTATCATACCAGTGTAGTACCCGCACGAGGCGGGGCGGAAGTTGCCTTAAGGTTATACTATAAGACCTTTTTCATCTATAGAACTTACGTGGGCTGTGCGCAACCCAGGCCCATGCCTGAATGCTTTCGGCGAATCTGCTGCACTGTTGTTGTCAAGGTCAGGACTCGCACACGAACATCTTGCAATGCAACGCCAAGCGACACTTTGCGTTCCGAAGGTCACACTTGAAACTCCACCCTTCACACTGCACACTTCATCTCTTCTCATCTCTTCTCGTCTCTTCTCATCTCTTCTCATCTCTTCTCATCTCTTCTCGTCTCTTCTCGTCTCTTCTCATCATATGTCATTCAACTTCTCAACTATTTTAGTTGTTCTCATCTCATGGAAGCTCCTGTGTGCAGGCGGGTGAGTAGAGCGCTGTACAAAGCAGGCAGGACCAAAACAGTAAGAAGCGGTGCGTAGTTTTGTACATGTTCTTTTTAACATGTATAACTGTATAACATTTGACAGCTATTGACAGCTATAGGGCGCATATTGCGTTTGTGTTTTCCATGGGATTAGTCATTGCCAAAATGCACATATATACACACATGAATTTCACCAAACCTTGACCTCCTCAATGGCCCTCATCTTCAATGTTCAAGGCTCCTTGCATGTCGTACTGAAGTGTCAGGGTCATTGAGTTTGTAGAAGGGGGTGAAATCTGGTGAAAAGGTAATCAAACCTCCACCTACTTCAAATGAGGAGTGCGAATCAAATGTTCCAACAGAAACCAGGCCGCATCAGGCAGCAATTTGTGGCCACTGCGATCGCTTCTAATCCTGCCACCAAGTCACTACTGACGTTTCACTTGAGCGTTTGGTTCTGAAAGGAAGAGTTGGAAGGACCAAAGCAAAAGACTCATGCTGAGCTCATGCTGAACGAGTAGAGACGTGGTTGACAGAACAAGCATGTGAATTGCTAGTGAAGATATCCTTATCATGAGTTATCATGTGAGCATCTGTGAGTATGTCAATTTGTGGCATGTGATGGCCAATGTGGCCAATAACCTTCCCCTGCGCGATGGAACCCACATGATCCAATGGGATCCAAGTATCAGAAACAGAAAAAGTGAAGGAAAAGTGAAAAGACAAAAAACAAACCTGATGATTCCTGCAGATATGGGCAAATAAATTAAAATAAACTCTAGAGATGACTGGCAGATAGTTCCTTTTGAGTCATCTTTTGACATCTTTGACCACAGTTTCAGGTTCAAGAGACATGAATTCATGCAAAATTGCAAGGCTTCATAAACTCATCGTTCTACATGTGTGAGCCAAGGGTCCTCATGCAGACCAAGCATCAACGACGTGCACAATTCAAGGAAGATAAACGAGAGCTGTGACATGTCAAAGACACCTTGAAAGACGGTACAAGCTAACTCCGTCGCAGCAACTTTGACATCACCATGACGCTGCGCATGATCTTCAGTATCCAAGGTGCCGTGGAACTTTTATTTGTGAACATTCGTGGATCTGGTAGAGCAAAGACAACACACAAGGAAAGCGATCTAAATCTGGAGATGGATTTGGCATGATCGTAACGCGGGCCTTAAAAGGATTTAAAAGGAGCATTCCTGATTTAAATCACGTACCACGTCCAGCAGTTTCAGCTAGCAGCAGCTAGTAGTTATACTTTCAGTGGTTCTTCATATTTGTAATGGTTCTATTTGTTTCTTTCAGTCTCACATGTATATATATATGATATTCACATATAGTCACATGATCTTGTTTCTACACACAATAACTCAGTGCTAAAGATTGCAAATGAATGAAATCATTGCCACCCCATCGTCCACCTTCCAAATGCCCGGGGATGTCGAATTTGATGGTGCACATGCCGAAGGCTTCAATCGACTTACAGCCTTCGCCACAGGACGGGTCTCACTGTGTTTAAGACTTTCACAATTTCCTTCGGGTGGTTGGGATTTTGCAAACTGTCCATTTTGTGCAAGGCTTAGAACGTCTGACTGCTATTGATTGGTCCACAGCAGTATATTTATACATCCAGATGGGCTATACTGGAGATAGTGCTTGCATCATCTTAAATCATAGGCAGTGCCTGATTTTGAGGAGCAGCAGGTGGATATGCGTTCACGAATCCCGACGTGGACAACGTCCAGATTCCAAGCCAGAATGCAGGGATGGAGTGGCCAGTTGTCCCAAATCGTTGGAGTGGGTGAAGGTTTGCAAGATTTATCATCGTACTAGTAGTTGAAACTTCTCTCAAATAGCAAAACTTAGAATCAGGAGTTGTGCACGGGCGTGGATTGACAGCTTGCACAAATCATTGACACACACACACATATATATATATATATACACATGTGTGTTTAAGTTCGGCACGAGTTGGGAAACCACGCTGAAGGCACTGTGCATGGCATCATTTCTACCTTAAAGCATCTTAAAGCGGTCCAGGTGGCACTTCTAGGTGTTTTTTCCGGAAACAAGCAAGTACTTTAACTACCAAACAATTTGACCACCTGAGGTCTACGATATTTTCCCGCTGCACAAGCCGCACTCTGAAATTGTGCGAGACATGAGAGATGCGTCAGACTAATTCGTAAAGTAGATTGCTTGCTGTGTTAGAGAAACTGAAAAAAAATAACTTGCGGACTGCAGTCTTGCCAAAAGGTTCGCAGAAGTTTTGTAGGGTTTCGAAAGATAGTGCGTTTGGCTTGGAGCTGAATAGAATCAGATGAAACAGTGAAGAATGGAGTCATGATGAGTCGTGTTTCCAAGGCCACCTCCGTATGCCTTCCTCAATTTGCGCAGCACTCAGTTGCCGGGCTGGACGTGTACCAGCACATTTCGACCATTGGGCAACAGGCGCAAGTTTTGGGATCCGGTATTGCTTGTTCAAGGTGCTATTGGTGTTGCTTCAAAAGTGTTAGATTTGACAGTATTGTGGAGTAGGGACCTATAGCGTATGTGGATATGCCATGATGTGTAGAATTACTTTAACCGCAGCTGAGGTACAAGGTGAGGGAGGAAGACAAGCACGAATTCGAACAGAGCTGGAAGGATGTCTCCTTGCCACGGCAGTCCATGGCATGCCATGGCAGCTTACGAAATTCGTATCATTGTGTGATTGCATTTGGTTGATCGTGTTTCAGGGCTCCATCAAATGATCGCTTAATTGGTAGGAGGTCGCCAAGTTCAACCAGCGGCAAGAAGGATATTTGTTCACCAGGTGGGGGCCCGGGGGTCGAATGAGTCTGTCACAGTGCTGTGAGATGTTCATGTTGCGCAGTGGAGCAAACTGAATCTTTCTTCATGTCAGAGAATGTTCCCCATAGCATAGCAACAGCAATTTCAAGCACTCAAGAAAACATTCAAAAGCTTGACATACTATGCCGGGTGCTATGGCGCGTGCTTGGGCCATTCTCACAGTGACAGGTTTATGAAGGCAGATCCACGTGCGGCGCCTTAGCGTTGGGATCCTGCGACTACGATACCGCACTGGCTGAGAAAGGTTGAGAAATGGTTTGTGTGAACCTTGCTATGCATGCTATGCGTTTTACAATGCTTTACACATAGTGACATAGTAGCACCATATGTTCAACAGCTATAAATCTAACCTCGGTCCTTCCTCTACTCTGCTGCATTTGAGGTGCAGAAGGCTATGAGAACCGAAGGTACTGCCAACTTGAACCCTCAGAAATCCCCAGAAGCTACTGTGATATATTTATATTGTGACAAGTTCATGTGCTGGGTTGTGAGGATAGACTGTGAAGCTTGTTTTGTCAATGACATGAGGGATGGACAAACCACGGGAGCATCGCAGAGAGTTTGCCACAAGAGATTCCTTTGAATCCCGACTCCTGGGTCGTGTCACCAGTGCAAAATAGTGCAAACATGGAAACGTTTGAATTTCGCCAATGGATTTGTGCAGCAAAGTTGTGCCAGTTATGACTACATTGACATAGTACAGTGGACCACTGGTGATGCCCAGCGACGGGCTACATTGAGGCCTGGTGGGAAGTTTGGGATCAGTGCTAAACCGCTTAACGCCATGGAGTATTTCTAGGAACTTACTGAACCTTTGAAGATGGTCAGCCAAAGTCCCAGCACTGCAAGTCTGACGTGAAAGCAGTCAGTTTGGAAGTCCCATGCATTCAAGCTGCACAAAACATGTAACAAAATGTGACAAAGTTTGATGTGTAATCTTCTTGGATGAAGACCTTTTGGTTGGGTACACCTGCTTCAGATCAGCCAGGTCAGCCTATACGGAGTTGGAAAAGAAGATGCCAACTCCCAAGGATGCACACCTCAACAAACCTCAACATGACGCATTCTCTTCGGTGGTTAGTGCTATGCAAAAGCAGGGTCAGTATGGTCAGTACTCTTTGTTTGTACAGTACTTGCGCATTTGACTTGCATGAGGTTGTTGACATTTTTTCGCCGGGAAAACGACGAGCATGTCAGGTCAGGAACATTAACTAGCATGTCAGGTCAGGAACATTGCGTACATGCAGGTGTAGTAAGGCAGAAACAAGGAGTCTGAAGGATTTTCCTCCTGTGCGAACACTTTACCAAACATGGGTTCTCAAGCTTTCAAAAATAAGTCTCTATAAAAGCAAGACGAAGCAATCCTGCCAGATGTTACACTCTCTGTTTGTGTCTCTCTCTCTCTCTCTCTCTCGCTCTCTCTCTCCAGCCTTTGTTTGAACTAGAGGCCATCTAATTCTTATTGAAAAGCACATTCCATCACAGGCCCTCGATTGAAAAAGGAATATGAAACATTATGAAACAAAAACACGTTGATTGAAGGCTGAAAGCATGGTCTTCGGACTTCCCATTGCGTTCACCTGCTACTTTGGTGTGCGAATGTCGCCCTATCACCATCCACTGTCGCTTTAAAATGCTTTAAAAACATTCAAAAACAAAAAAATGGCTCAGTGTCGCACTGATTACGTAGTCCTTGCACGTTCAAACCAGGCCTTATTATTATAGCTGCGTTGAAACTGAGAAGCATTGGGAGGCAACTCGCATGACTTGAGGCCTGGTGAGAGACTGGAGTCCCTGTCTCAGGATGACTTGACTGAAGCCTCCTTCGGCTTCACAAAATTTTGGAGTGTTGCTGTTGCTAGTGTTGCATGAAGCTTCAAGGAGAAGTAGGAATGCTTTTCACTGTTTACCAAGAGGCCTGGACCATTCCCTCCATGCACAGTTGACAGGTTTGATCAGCACTTGGTCAGGTCAATATTTGAAAAGGAGCACGGTTGGACAACTGTTGTATAAGGGCCAATATTTGCCGGAGGCAATAAGAGAAACACTGTTTGGGAGGACCTTGTACTTGTAGGATCCTACAAAGCTGTTGTCCAGGGGTTGTCATGTTGCTAGAACGGTGCATTGGTGCATATATGTGTCAAATATAATTGACACTTGCAAAAATGTTGCAGCGGTATGCCAGAGGGTCTCTTCAACTACTATTCTGATACAGAAGGATGGCAGCCCGACTAGCATATTGGAGGGCTGCGAAATACCATAGCTTTGGTAGAGGGTGGTAGAGGTTGAGACAACGTAAAATGATGCTGACCAAGCAACTCCTAACTTTGGACTGCGTCCAATTTCCTGGACAAAGCACATCAAAGCACCATGAAACTCCCACTAGTGGCTATACTGGCTATACTTGTACTGTGTGGTTGGACTTAAAGAACTCCACTGAGGGCGCCCATGATGTTCAGCTCAGTGGTCGATGATACACAGAAGACGCCCACGTAGGTGCCATGGTCGAGGGCATGGGATGGTGCGGGCACATGCCATACATCCCATGCCTGGCGAATGCCCTGGATGCCAAGACTTGGCAAAATCGGTTGATTCTTTGCATTTCTTTTGACAAGGTGACAAGGTGACAAGGTGAACATGTTCAAGAAACCAAACAAACAGGATATTGTTTGAGAGTGTTCAATGTTCGCGTCACTTTGTGGGAAAAGCATGGAAAAGCCATACCATCATCAATCTCTGAGCCTTTTTGAACGAATCGAGCGAAGTGGATCTGTGCAGGGGCATACATTATTGATCCATATTGCGTGCAAAGTTCAAAATCCAAAGAAATCCATGAGTTCAGACTGTTTCCTTCAGTATGATCAGTATGCAGGTCCTGTTTCTTGACAGACAGTAAGTAAATTATCTCAGCACATATTATGGCGTCCATCGGTCTATCTGTCTAATAATATAAATAATATAATATATATAATTATATAATATATTATATATATATATGTATATACATAATATATAAATACCTAAAATGAGTTTCCATACATCTATTTGTCAAATGATATAAATATATAATACACAAATACCTGAAACCGGTATCCATCCATCTATCTGTCCAATATTATAAAAATGCCAATATGATATATTTATATATATTTCATAATATTAAGATATCTTAAGTATATTTCATGATGATTTCTCCTATCAAATCTTCGAAGTTTTGCCTTGAGCCTCTCCCACTGGTTCCTGTCCCACTTCACCGACCAGCCCGAAGGTGCATCAGTTTTCACGCTAGCCGCCACGTTCTTCGGCTCTTGAGCCTGGTGCGTTAGTGGCACAGCGACTGGTTGCGACTGACAAAAGATTTGGTGCCTGCTTCTCACATCTTCTCACTTCGATATAAGGGAGAAATAACGTCGGCAAGATGAAATGAATTGCGTGATACCTAGGACCTAGGACATGTTTGTTTCTTGGATCATGTGCATGTGCCAACAATGATGGGCGTTGATGTTCGTGGATCAACAAGACGCGACTTTCAATGTAGTTTTGCAGACATGGCAAAAGTGTATCATCAACGTCCAGATTGGGTTTCAACGTCAAATCAATTAAATATTCTTTGCCAAGCCGTGTTGAGGATGTTGGTCATGCTGCAAGATGGTATTTATGCCGCCCAGTGTCACTCATGAGTACTCCTGCGGCAGATTTCAAGGCCCTAGCATCACTAGCAATACCAGTGCAACTGTTGATTTGCTGCACTGATCTTAAAGATCCTTTGTGGATCTTTGAGCCAAAGAGTTCCTTCACACTGAAGGCATGCGTTTTTGACGGTTTCACTTGTTTCACACACAAGTTACAGGTCATATACACAAGTAATGTATATGTCTAACTGTCCGGCTTAGCATATTCATGTGTCACTTTCCCGGCAGACCTTTTTAGATCAAGACCTTGTCAATAGGAACGCTTGTCCTGTCTAGATCTGTTTAGTACAGGAGTTGCTTGGAGTGAAATTGAGGTGCTCGCTGTTGCCTGCTGCTGGGTTTTGATAGCTTATATAGATACAAAATCTCAGCAAGGCCTGATTTTATTGCAAGGTTTTGGCATGTTTCAGTGTGTCGAACACCTATATCAAAGGTGTTCAAGATTTAGCATTTGCTGTGGACAGTGGCATCAGTACATGGGAGGGGGTTGAAGATGAGAGAATTTATGGTTCGGGCGTGTTCATTCGCACTATTCTCACATATTCTCACTGTACACAACTGCTATGCGTGGAGGTTTCCTTTTATGGCGGCCTGCGCTCAGCATTTTATTTTTCAAGAAAGTGAGGACAAGGCTCGGCTCTGCCAGGTTTTGGGTGACGACTTTGCCATATGGGCCATATGGGGTTCCCATGGGTTCCCGGTATTGTGCCGATCTAGCTTCACCGTAACTGGGAAGACATCGAAACAATGCCCAGGGCTAGATTTTTTCAGAAATGCGCAGAGAAATGAAATGATCGACAATTTTCATTCCGTACAAGTTCATCATAGTTGATCTCTGGTGACTTTGTGTTCTCTAATCATGCTTTTGGTAGTAGCAAACAAGGTGCCTTCAGATCCGTCAGGTTCTTGTGTTCGAGGTTGTGGCTGTGGAGTCACAGCCAGAGCCCGAGGACATGGCATTCAGATCCCCGGCATTGCCTCGGCATTGCCCTCATTTTATGCAACTGTTGCTTACGAAAAACTGGACTAGATGACTGTGAGAAACTTGAACTGGTCAAGCAACAAGTCAGAAAACTGTCAACCCTTCCAGCACTCAAGCGTCAATAGAAACATTGCATTTTCAATTTCCATACTTGCAAAGACATTCACAGTCAACATCCTAGGGAGAAATGACGCATGAGTTCATTGCCTTGGCGTCTTAGTGTTAACGGGAAAAAACGGGAAAGGTACAAGTAGGAAGCGGGGGTCCTTGCAGGCTTTCCATGTTTTCCATATATGTTCATCCTTTTCATGTTTTTGAGTTGCGCTTCTGGATGCAACATGTCTCCGACGCTGCTTTCTGTGGTGAACATGCTATATCATGCTATCAACTCTATCAAACCTTCTTGTACAAACCAAATGGTGCACTTCATGTCGGGGATTTCCATCACGATGCAGCAAACATGGCGCTTGGCTTTGATGTAGGGGGCTAGTGCGTTCGCCTGCGTGTTACTCGCGCTGCCACTCGCAGCGCTCACCTTTGCGTGCGCAGGAGAGTGACTCAGATGGAGTTGAAAGACACATCCTTGAAGCCCTGAAGGCCGGCAGGGCACCGCATGTGGAACCGTTTTCTGGGCGCTGAGTTTGGGAATCGGATCGGGCAAGCCTTTGGCCTCTACCAAAAAAAAGGTCTAACATCTGCCAGAGCTTCTACCAGACGTTTTGCTTTGGTCACTTTTGTCATGGATCAGCATGGATCCCTGAGATCCCTAGAAGTGAGCTGTTCAGTTTTTTCCCGAATGCGTAGCGAAGGGTTCCCATTTATAGTCTGGGGGTCCGGGGGCTGGACCCTTGTTCGCCTCCAGTTGGTCGTCGCGTCGTTTTCGCGTCATTTTCGCGTCGTTTTTGCGTCGTTTTCGCGTCGTTAATTCCGTCTCTATGGGGAAAGCTGCAAAACCTCGGTCGTTTTGATGCGCTCACGTCGCCGTGTCTATGGGGAAGCTGCCAAACCTCAGTCTCTGCTTTTCCTCTGGCGTCGCCGTGTCTATAGGGAAAGCTGCGACTTTGTGCAAGCTTTCTAGTACTGGGAACGTGTTTGTGCAAGCTTTGTAGTACACAGTAGTACTGGGAAGTGCTTTCTGCAAGCTTTGTAGTACACAGTAGTACTGGGAATGTGTTTGTGCAAGCTTTGTAGTACACAGTAGTGCTGGGAACTGCTTTGTGCAAGCTTTGTAGTACACAGTAGTACTGGGAACGTGTTTGTGCAAGCTTTGTAGTATACAGTAGTGCTGGGAACTGCTTTGTGCAAACTTTGTAGTACGCAGTAGTACTGGGAACGTGTCTGTGCAATGTTTGTAGTACACAGTAGTACTTGGAAGTGCTCTCTGCAAGCTTTGTAGTACACAGTAGTACTGGGAACGACTTTGTGCAAGCTTTGTAGTACACAGTAGTACTGGGAACGTGTTTGTGCAAGCTTTGTAGTATACAGTAGTGCTGGGAACTGCTTTGTGCAAGCTTTGTAGTACACAGTAGTACTGGGAAGTGCTTTCTGCAAGCTTTGTAGTACACAGTAGTACTGGGAACGT
>Ga0126342_10003757_pt1 | contig 25415 bp, 30 predicted proteins | sample Cyp1metagenome_FD_92528 | JGI IMG/M metagenome (GOLD analysis project Ga0126342, IMG submission 92528) | Coral microbial communities from Lord Howe Island, Old Settlement Bay, Australia - Cyphastrea 1 metagenome | ecosystem: Host-associated > Invertebrates > Cnidaria > Coral ... | reverse complement strand
TGGCCAGCTGGATCCGCACCCGCCGCTTTAGCGAGCCTACTTTTCGACCCTCCGGAGCCACAAATCATTGGAAAAACACAGTGTTTCGCGACTTTCCTACCTTTTCGCGCATCTGTATCTTCTCTCTTCTAATCTTCCTCTTCTCTCTGCCTCTGCCCTCCTCTGCTTTTCATCTGTCCATATTGTCGGAAGTTTGACTTCTAAACTTCCTTCGATTATCTGTGTCATATTCATCCTTTACCTGCAACTCTTTACATTTAACTACTGGTATTTCAACCCTTTCATTTTCAATGATATTATATTCAGCCGTTGGCAGTATAATATCTTTATTGCAATGACTGACACGCCACCCTCCAACATCACGATGAAAATCTAATACATCCTTAGCCTTATCATTATCAACATTAGAAGTATCAATTGCAAATGCATCAGTCTTGACACTATAAACTTTAATCTTACTCCCTATCAATTTTCATAAGCTTCATACATACTAAAATTATGCATGTGTAAAATCAATTCCTTAACATACCTAAAACCATTGGTTAATTCAGCCTTGTCTTTTTAAATTCAAGATGTAGCATGTCTGTCCTTCTCTTTCATCACCCTCTTCATTCATTTTCATCTGAGTTATTTTGTTAATTCTGCCTCCGTGTTCTGCTTGGTGGTCCTGTACTTCATCTAAAGGTTGAAAAGCAAAACTCTTACTACCAGTTGAGCCTCCTTTCTCCAACAAACCATAATTAACAACACCTATCAACTTCTTAATCAATTTGTCTTCAAGATTATCAGATATTTTTGTATTCATTAGCTGATTATGAATATCTTTGTAATTGACATTATGAGTTTTACAAGGTATTTTGTAAGCCAGTATTTTAGCTCTCCTTTTTTAATCTTTCATCCTTAATTTTGTCCCATACAGCTTTATATATTACTGGATACTGATATTACCAGTAGTACCACACAAGGCGGTGGCGGAAGTTTCAGAAATAGGAAACCTATAGGAGAGGTTGGTTGTTGTGAATCAAGGATCGCAGAGCGAATCCACTGATGGACCAAAAGGTGGTTGGAGTTGTGTTTTTTGGAGTGGTTGCAATGGTTGCAGTGGTCACCTCACCACAACTGCTGGATGTAGTGTGGTGTAGTGCAGTTGTAGTTGTAGTTGTAGGTTTAGTTGTAGTTGTAGTGTAGTGGAGTTGTAGTTGAAAGTTGTAGTTGTAATGTAGTGCAATTAGTGTAGTGTAGCTGCAGTTGCAGTTGTAGTTGTGGCGTAATGTAATTAGTGTAGTGTATTGTAGTGTACTGTAGTGTTGTGCACTGTAGCGTGGTATAGTGTAGCGTGGTCTAGTGTATTGTAGTGTAAAGTAGTGTAGTTGTAGTTGTAGTGTAGTGTCGTGTAGTGCAATGTAGTGGTAGCTGCAGTAGTACTGTAATGTAAGTAGTGTAGTGTAGTGTTGTGTAGTGTTGTGCAGTGTAGGGTAGTTCTAGTTGTATTTGTATTCGTAGCTGTAATGTACTGCAGTTTAATTAGTGTATTGTAGTGTAATGTAGTGTAGCTGTACTTGTAGTTGTAGCTGTGGTGGTGGTGGTGGTGGTCGTCGTAGTAGTAGTAGTAGTAGTAGTAGCAGTAGCAGTAGTCGAGTAGTAGTCGTCGTCGCCGTCGCCGTCGTCGTAGTAGTTGCTGTTGTAGTAGTTGTAGTGTAATTAGTGTAGTGTAATGTAATTAGATGTAATTAGCGCAGTGTGGTGTAATTAGTGTTGTGTAATGTAGCGTAGTATATTTGTACTTGCAGTTGTAGTAGTAGTGTAGTGTAGTGGTACTTGTATTGTAGTTGTCTATCTATCTATCTGTCTATCTGCAAGCTTGAGAACGAAGCTATTTTGCAAAACTTTCTCAATTTTTGAACTTGACAATGATGTTGGCAACGTCAAAAACGAAACAATTCTGCGAGACTTCCTTCAAAAATGGAAAGTTGAGTGCAGAGCTGACGGCCTCGTGCCAATGCGTTTTCCGATTTTTCCACTCCACCTGTCTAAAGTATTGCGCCTGCCACGAAAAAGTGATGCCAGGTCATACGAAGTGCCGAAATGCTGCACCTGTCACGCAAAATCATCTTAGCAACCTACAGATCTGACGGTCCAAAATGCAACCCCGCTCAAGAAATCAGCGCCCTAACCTCCTAACATCTCTGATGAGCATGTCTTCTTGACATGTCTTAGCTTCCCATTTGCCCCAAAAACTTTATCGTACACGGCTGGCAGGCGTGGAGGATGGAAGTTAGGCGAGCTCAAGCTAGCTTATATATATATATAAATAGTAGGATCACTCCATGAATGGATGGGTTGATGTTATGTTCAGATACGGCTAAAGATGATTTTAAAGGTCCGTCCATCAATGGTTGGTTGATGGTTGTCGCTTATCATTCGGTTCTTAGTTTTTCACAACCACTAGATGGCAAAGTTAGGTCAGGTATCAACACCCAGATTTCCTTCATGGGAGATCCCCAACTTCAACATACAACCATTTTTTTTGGCGCAATCCAACGTGCAGTACGCCATTGCTCAGGTTATGATGTGGCTGTCTCTGGTTACGGTGGGTCAGAAGGTGACTACCTGCTCTGGATTTCATGCTGTCTTCCGAATTGCAATGGCCATGGGACAGTAAGACACACCGGCTGGGGGCCTCCTTCGGACTCAACCCATGGAATGTGCAGTTGCAATTGTGAGGGACTCAGAGCGGATACCAACGTTGATAGACGTGTTGGAGCCATCACAATCACAACAGCATCTCTATGTATAGTATAAAACATATTTTTAAATAGTAACCCCACTGTTGCTGGGACAAATTCTTCGAATTCTCAGGCGACTATCCATTCACAGGGGCAACCTGCAATCAGTGCAGCAGCTCCTCCTTGTCGGTTCCTGTGAATAACAGCTGCCACAGCTGCTTCGGTGATCGCAGCGACCTGGTGGCCCTGCACCATTCGTCGATTTCTTGGAGGCCTGGTTTCCAGCAGACGGTTGCTGAAGAGTGTCTTTCGGCCATTGGAATTTCATGGTGGTCTTGGTCCTGGGCCCTTGTGGAAACAGTTCAAACCACAGATGGGGGAGGCCTTGAGATTCAGATGGGAACCTGTTCTTCCGTCCGAGATATCAGTTCTGCCTCTTTTTACATCTCTGCCAATGGATACGTCATCAACACCGTGCTTTGTGCACCCCAAATCTCCTGTGATGTTGATAGCAGTGGTAGCCCTCGCCGTTTGGGCGACAGCACTTCGGGTTCGCTGCCGCGTATCGAGCTATTGATCTTGCAATGGAGACCGGAGATTGCCATGGCGGCGCTGTCAGTGCTGGATCTGTTGATCTCAGTCGAAAGTGCCACCTTTGCAATTCATGACATGTGGAACAACACCTTGGAAATGACCTCAGTGACATCAGAGTCGTTACAGGCCGCGGCTACGGTGCAGGCCTTCCTGAACCTGCGGCTGTCGGAGAGCTCGAGCTGGGAGTCTTTCAGATGCGTCGCAGCTTCAGATGCGGCGCAGGCTTCGGTGAAGGTCCACGAGGAGTCGGAGTTGCTGCTGTTGGTGGGGTCCCTCTGCAGCACAGAAGTGACTCGGAAAGAAACCGTTCAGGCTCTCCTTTAGTTTTCCATATTTTTCATTGCTTTGATCCAAGCTGGGGTGTAATCTGTCGAATTTTGGGATTGCAGATTCCCGCTTTTTGAATTTTAAATTTCTATATATATATATATATACATACATACACATACACAATCATACACATAGTTTCAAAATGTTTCAACATACTATAGCGCATATTTTCTGAAAGTTGACATGTTGCGATTTTCTTTTTGGCAATTTTGGTCCGTTTTTGGCCGTAATTGCCAGGTGACACAGGGCCTTCTGCCCTTGATGCGTCCAGGGCGGCAGCTGCTGCTGCTGGGAAATCTGGACGGTCAAGGCTCCACAGCGCCGTCCTTCCTGTCCTTTGTGGCGGTCACACGAGGAGGGGAATATGATGATATGATGGATGGATGAGCTGATGAGCTGATGCCAAACTCATGATTTTGTCATGCAGCGAGAAATCACGAAAGGCCAAAGGTGGCCATGGACTGAAGATACCTAAATTTTCTGTGCTGTTTACACATTTTATATGTAACGTGATGTTAAACATGTATCAAACTCAAACGCTAATTTTTGAGGTTGAGGGATTCTGCACTTGACCTCACCAAAGGCACGTGGTGTGACTACGTGTGATTCATTTCTTTGTTATGCACTTCATTCATTGCTTCGGACGAGTCCTTCCAATTTCTCCTGCAGAAGTTTCCAAGAAACGTCAAACTGCTTTTAAGTGGACACTTCCATCAACAGTTCTAAAGACATCTCCCCATATTCCTTCCCACAAGGCTTTTCGCACTACTTCTCACTACTTGAAGACTTTCTTCAAATTGTTCTTTCAGCAGTTGCGATGCTTCCCTGGTTGATAGGGCTCTCAGTGAACCTGGTCAAACTGATGCAGTCGTTGTAAAATTCCTTGCTACACGCCTTGAACGTTTGTGTAGAAACGGTGCTTCACGGGACTTCCTTGCAATGCTTGTTCAGGCATTCGCTTGTAACACCTCTCCAAATACGATTGTTTACGTTGATTTTACATTCCTTGGTTTACATTCCTTGCCTCATCTCCAAAATTTATTGCCTGTTTGGTTAAGATTTCCTTTGGTTCTCTTTCAGCATGTTCTACAACCTTGCGCGAATAAGCCTTGACAGCAGTTGAGGTACTTTTGTCAGCTATCTTGGAACTTCACTTCCACCTCTACCACGCAGCATGAAAAAAGTCCCCAAAGCTTGGGGTAGGGCTCCTGCCTCCGGACACTGAAAGTTCTGCCCTCATTTTCGCCAACTCCTTCCCTGCATTTTTCAAGCTCCTACGGTGGAAACATTCAAATCATGCCTTTCCCATTTTTCCCCATCGAAATCACTGGTGTTTGAAGCTAAGTCATACCACATTCCCCCGGTTTTCGAAAAAATATGGGGAACCTTTGAACTGCTTGGCAGGAGATCTGGCAAGTATTGCTGAGCCGGTGTGCAGCTTTGTCACTTCCTGGCTATGGTATCGACACTTTGACCAAAGGGGCATTGTGGATTTGATGGGATTTCTGTATTTTTTTGTGGAACATCAAGATATCATTTCTCTTCCATTTTGTCACTGCTTCTTTTCCCCTAAAAGTTCATACATATTGTGTTCTAATCATCAACTATTTAAATATCAAGTCGAACACATTAATACTGAACATGGTTTGTTTCAGTACGGAGTCCACATGTCACAACCGAACTGCTGCTGCCAGGACAAGGAAAAGACTGCATCGACGACCAGGTGCTGTTTTCACCTGTGGCACTTCCAGCTTTCCAACGCGCTGAGTTGTCGTTTCCATCACTTTGCCCAATCAGCTCCTGTTGCGTCGGCGAGCGATGTTCATCCTTCGTCGGCGAGGGACTTGGGGTCGCTCGGCTCCCTTGAATCGGTTCACTGGGTCCTGACTCGGTTGGTTAAAACTGGTTGCCCATGACAGATGAAAACCATGAAAACCATTCTTCAGCTTCCCTTTGCATCCTAGTGACCTAGTGGTGGAGTATGTCACAGAAAATGTAGGTCATCTTGGATCTGGAAGAACATTTGACCATCCACATGTGAGAAACACATTTTAGGGATGTGGTAAGGGACGATTTTTGAGGTCCCAGAACTTCTCCCAGATTTTTGGGGTTTCCCTCCAAGGCCACCTGTCACATCCCCTTCATGGACCAAGCGGGGAGCTACAGCGTCCGGGTGACCTTCCTGGATGGCAGGTCGCTGACGGCGGACAGTGAACTCAGCATCACGGCGCCAGTGAGGCATTTTCGAGCCTTGAACTCGGACTGGAAAAACTCAATGGTTTGAAGAAATTTCCAAATTTTCCTGGTTTCAGAATGATTTTGAATTGCTGTTGAGCCCTAGACCTGGGATGAGGCCAAAGTGCACATTTAGATTAGAGTAAACTTGAGTTTTTTTTAGTTTTTTGACATCATGAGAATCTGGGATTAGGTCCATGGTCCAACCATTTCGTTCGTATGGACGTATCGATCACTTAGGAATCTCTCGATGGATGTCGTCTTGGAATCGAGAGCAAGGCGTTTTCTTCGATTGGGCCCCGCAGTTCCTTACCTTCACCGGGAGCCCAAAAAGGGCTGAATGAGCCCAGCTGATCACCTCACCAATCCTCCATGTTTCTACTTGGTAAAGAGGTGGTGCAGTGGCTTTCCAGAAACTTCAAGCGTTTTGATAGTCAACTCTTGGCAGATCAGCTCTGCAAAATACGAAAGATAGGGAGGAAAGCTTGAATGCCTGGAAAACATACCATGTGCCCATATCTTGCACTGTTGGAGTCACCAAAATTTGGGAATCTGTGGGAATCTGTGGGAATCTGCTGAGGTTTTACTATACGCGGCCATTTCCCGGGGCCACTTCCCATTGCTGCGACCTGGTGGCGCTGGGCGCAGATATGACGGTGATGGGAAGTTTCCACAGGACCTGTTCCACTTCCCGCGCCTTGGCGACAGATGTTTTTTCATGTTTTTTCAACGGGAAGTTCTTTGGACACAACTTGCAGAAATCAAATTGACATGGAGATAAGCATGAATTAAAAGTGCACATGACAAAATGATATCATACTTAATCTGTATATAATATTACATAATCAAATTGACATATATATATATATCTCACAAGCCAAGAGACTTGAGTCTCAATAGTGAGATGCGGCCACGGAAGCTGCTGAGGCTACTCTTACTACACCTTCCGTGAAGTTCCCTCAGCTATTCACTATGAGTAACTTGGCTGTGGCCGACATGGAGCTCCCAGTTTTCTTCAAATCATAGACTGTCATAGACTTCTCCGGATGTTTTTCCTAAAGCAGGTGGTTTTTGCAGAAACGTGATTTAGTACATCGCAGCTCTTCAGTGTTTCGGCGCTGACAGGACGCCATTTCCACAGGGCGTGAGTTTCTTCGCTTGGCGGTGCTTTGTTGCAGAAAGCCTCGTGGCTACTTGGTGCTTTGCTCTTCAAAGCGAACGCTTTCTCGGAAATCGCATTGAAATCACCGGATCATTGCAGCAACTTCTCCAAAATTCGATCTGAAGTCCATGACATGCCGTCGATATCCATAGATTGCACATGTTACGCATATATTCAGCTTGCTTTCCAGTAGATCCTGGTCCCATGGTCCGAGGATGGGCACGGCTGCAGCCTGCCACAGATGTCCGACACAGCTCATCTTGGATCTACACCTGAGCGATCCTGGAATTGGCAGCAGCGCATTGATGCTTGAACTGTGCGTAAACTGGTTGAGGTACACAGGATGTATCCATGACTGGGTGTTGCAAAAAAAAAGGCCATTTCATGGGATTCATGGGAACATGATTTCTGAAGATGTTTAACCCTTAGATTTGGAGTCCTTTTTTTGGCAACACATGAATACGACAAGGGGGGCTCAGCCATTCTGAACTACCTTTCGGTTCAATGTGCTATATGTATCTATATGTTACAAAGATCAGAACTTAGTTGGTGCACAAATACAAAACAACCACATGAGAAAGATTGAGAAAGCGTTGCAACCATGGCTACAGGATCGAATCCTCTCATCCGCTGATGGTCAGCTTCCATCTGTACAAGCGCTGGGACTGGGTCAACTGCGTGTTGTGCGGGAGGCCTTGCGAGCTGCAGGCCGAAACAGCAGAGTTTTGAACAGAAACAGAATTTACAAAAGAAGTTTTGTACTTTGACCAATTTGACTTAGCTTTTTGACTTAACTTTTGACTTCTTTTGACCCAATTCCCCTGAAGAACTCCGTGAAGTTTGGCCTTGTTTCCCCTGAGGCCTCCGGAGTTTCTATCCGTCTGAGCTGAAGGATTGCGGTGAGGACGGACACAGCAAGCGTTGCCAACTTTGTCCAGGAGTTGGTCCAGACTCCAAACCGATATTTCGACTTTCTGGGCAAACAATAACATTTATATACATTTATAACATTTATCATGTGAAACATCAACAAGAGATACATAGAATTTACACATTATTTACACAGAATTTACATAGATATGTCAAAAATTGTCAAAACACAGAGATTTGTCGCATGTCAGGGCGATGTCCCGGACAAGCTGGGCCAGTGCCGCTGGGCATGGAGCAGCAAGGCCAGAGATGCCGGGGAACATCTGCGCTCCGCGGGCTTTGAGGAGCGGAGTTCGGACAGCTTTTGGGGGGAAAACATGGTGGAATGAACGGGGAATGAACGGGGAATGAATGGGGAAATAGAATGAAATAGATGGGAATGAGCTGAAAACATAGGGGAAGACATATGGTTTCCAAAGAATGGTTGGAAAAGTGGCATCATGGGACATACACCGGGGAGATGTCACATCGTCATGTCCGTTTGATCTCTGTCAGATCAGGAGTTGCAGAGTGATTGGACCTTGGTCGATGCGCAACCAGGAGACATTGTGATCCTCCCAGCCCAGAGCTGAGGGTGGAAGGAGGCAGAAGATTGAGGAAGCTGTGCAATGTTAAGTATCCAGACTATCCATGCCAACTCCAGATGTTGTTCAATCATGTTCAATCCTGAGTTGCCTTAAGATGTCTCAAGATATTGGTTCCTACCAATCCATGGGGATTGGCTGCGAATGATGTCCCAAGAGTGGTGAAGACCGGATTGCCCACCAGCCTATTTTTGGCGCTGGGTGTTGAGTGAGGCCTTCAACGTGACGTACGAAGTTGACAGCATCCTGAGGCCTTTGTCAAGAAAAACATCACACAACATGGCACAAGTTTTAGTGATTTTGATGGATGTTTAAAATATTTTCGAACATCTTGTCATGAATCTTCAGATGATACGTTTTCATGGTTGTTCATCATCTTTCACATCCTTCCATTATCTTCCATTGCAGTTCACATGTTGGCAGAACTCAACAGCTTCCACATCCAGATCAACCAGCAACTCTGGTGTTTTTGGCATATTTTTGCTCAGGGACTACACCTGTGACTCGGGTTTCATCGCCATCCAACATCGGGATTCGCGTTGGATCTCGGATGCTCACTACAGCCTGGCCATCTTCAGTCATGCCGTGGCTCGATGTGAAATTTGGGATCCAAGTGGAACTTCTGTGATGAAAAATGAAGAAAACAATACAGAAATCATCAAACTCATCAAACATCAAAGATGATCGTTTGGTATGTTTGGTTTCTTTCAAATTCTTGATGCTGACCCCCCACATCCCCTTGAGACCGAGACCATTTTCCGACACGACAGGCGCACATCGAGTCGCCATCGCTGCCGCGGCTCTATCGTCTCCGGGAAGACGCCCCGGAGGCATTGGAACGGGAGGAGAAGATGATGCCGCTGCCCATCAAAAACGAGCTCCTGCCCAGTCGCTCTGCACGTGTCTGGCTGCAGATTGAAGTGATTCAGGGATATTCAGGGAAAAGAATGTGAAAAACATCTCCGGAATTTACCCGAGATATCCCGATCTTGACAAGGATGGCAAAGTTCGCTGCTGTTCACTGAATATCAATAGTATAGCCTAGCTGTAGCCCCTTTCGACATCAATGCCATAATTTTTGAGGTGCCGCAGCCCTGCAGTGGCATCTTTCCACTCAGCCGACCTTTGACGTGAATTCTGTGAAGCGCGATTTCCCATGTCCTTCGCTCTGGCAGAGACCTGGCCGCACCTTCGCAGGGAACATGCCGCGGCAACTGCGACCCTTGGGCTTCAACCTGCGGTCTCCGCCGCTTAGTGCGCCTTTGTGCTTTGAACTAGCACCATCTTCCTGCAGGCCACAGGGTGACTTGGTGGAACCTGGTGGAACCTGATGGAATTCCTGGTGGAAATCTGTAGCAAAGCCTTTGAGTCACTTATTCGAATGTTGTGTTTCTTTGTTTTTCTCAACTTTTAAAACTTTTGATATTCGAATATTTCGTGTTTCCGCAGTTTCAAGGCAGCTTAAGGAATCTTCTTGGATCATCTTTGACAAATCTCATGGCGCCCGAGATCACCCGAGGCATTCGGTGCTGCTACGATGCAGATGCATCTCAGATGCAACGGAAAGGGTCGGATTTTGTAGATTTTTTGCTTCAGATTTTGTGTTATCTTAGATATCTGATATCTTTGTGATTTTTGGACAGCTTTGTTTCTCTTGCTGCTCGGATTTGGATGTGCCACGTTGATCCACGTTGTGCCACGTTGTGCCACGTTGTGCCACCAGGATCGTTTCCTTCGATCTTGGCCTTCCAGGATCTTGCGAGGTGAGCCATGTGAGCCATGTGAGCCATGTCTGACCTGTTCTTGCAGCAATTTTTGGAGAAATTGACAAGGACAGCTTTTCCAACATTGTTTGTCCTTCGCAAGAGTATGCTCTGTATGCAGTCTTTAACTGTTGTTTTGCGCATCTCACAGGATTTCGCATCCTTTCGCATCCTTTGCTGAGCTCTACTGTAGCATGAAATGGATTGAAATGGTGGTTCCGTAGTGAAATGGGTGAGACCTCACTCGACTCGTCTTCGACAGTTGCAACACGGCGAGGTGGAGACTCGGAGTGGACGCGGGTGAAAGAAATGGAATTGGAAGAGTTGCTGCACAGAGACGGACCAAGTACCAGCACTCAGACCAGCACCACCAATACCAGGAGCCAAGCAGCATGCCATAAACATCCATGAGCTACGGAGAAGCCGCATGCCTGAAGCATCCTGAAACATCCTGAAACGTAGTTGCTCGGTTGCAAACCCCAGTTAAACTACAGATATTTGATGACATTTGGTGACACTTCATCATATTTTTCATGACATGTCATGATGTTTGGTGACATTTCATGATGTTTGATGTTTGGATACCCTGACTCTACCTGAATTACCTGAACCTTGCGTTTCATGGTGAGTCTTGTGCGCCCGCATTTTTGTAGGACGACCACCACGACCACCACCACGGCGTCGCCTCTCATCTTCCGTGGCATCACCATGGCGCGTTCCATACGACCTGGGCAGATCGAGGCACGATGAAAGCCACAAAATGTCAAAGATGCACAATGTGTAGTGTCAAACATGTCTTTTTTTTGTTGAAATCAACTGACATCAACAATCTAAGATATACAGTAAGTCTTTTATTTGGTGTGTAGTGCTGGACCAATTTGGAGCATCTAAGGATCTATTTTGGTCTCGGTATCTCTCAACGTTTGTCCATGTCGTACATGCAAACTAAGAGTTCGATGATGGCGACGAATGATTGCAACGCCAATCCGGCTTGGTGACGCCGTAGACATCCGTAGACTACTGTCATCTAATCTTTGTATCCTGCTAACTTGTATTCTGTATTATATACCTCGATATTCATAATTACTATATAAGTACATGAATGTACATGATATGAATCTATATCATACATATTTTATATTTTTGTTACATACAATTTCTCATTTTCTCCAGTGTTTCTCGAGACTTGGGAGGTGAGCTGGCGGCCTTTGCACGTCCTGAACTCCACCGAGATTCTGGAGGCGGTGTACTATCTGCTGATCTCGGAGGAGGCCATCGAATGTTGGAACATGTTGGAACATGCTGGGACATCCGGTTCAACGCTTCAAAAAGAGACTGTACAGAAAGTGGAGTTTGTTCAACGGTGTTTTTCATGTTTTTTTCAAATTGTGTTGATATTTTGTGACTGCTTCAATATTGTCTGTAGAGTCGATGTTTGATCGCCAGTGTCGCAGGAGCAAGATCTGACAGAGGGGGAGTTGTTGCAAAATTGCAGCACGGTTTCGGTCTTCCCTTTGGAGAATGTGCTGAACGTCACGTTGAACGATTTGGAATTGAACTCCACACAGTTTCTGCTGGTCCTTGCAGCACTCCCAGATGGCTACATCTCAACCAATCGCCGTGTCACCAGAGTCACTGTGGCGGTTCAGGATATTGGGACGGGATCATGAACAGGTTCGATGATTGGCAAACGAATTGGCAAACGAATGTGCCAAATGTGCCAACTCAACTGTTGATTGTTTGCAAGGCGGTGCTTGTCATGTCATGACAATTTGGACCTTTTTTTGGATCCAAAAAAAGGTCAGATCAGTAGGATGTGTAGGGACGGAGGTTTTGAGGGATTTCTGTGATCGAAGCATCAAAGTCATCCACAGGAGCCCATCCTTACGGAGGGCGTACATTTGGCAGAAGTTCTGGCCACCCCATCCTTGGAGATCAATGTGAAGCTCGGCTGCATGGGCGGCCCAGAGAGATTCAGTGATGGTGGCGGATGGTCTCTATGATGGAAAGTGGAGATGATACCTGATAGAACCTGATACTAAAAAAAAGATAGATCAGATCATGATAGTACCACATCTGGGATTCAACGTATGAACACATGAACTTTGAACATCTTTGAAGTACCTATCAGCGATGGTGACAGGGAGTTGATGGGGGTACAGCAGCCGCCCAAATGGCTCCATGGCAGGACATCGTCAGAGATCACCTTTGTCGCAGTGAGCAGTGACCTTCCAGTGCTGGAGGTCGGATGGTTTCTGACGGGTTTAAGTACTGATGGATCTGCTCCTCAGTTGCAAAGAGAGGCACACGGGATGTCCTGTTTTGATGTGCAAACAGTGTCAACGGACATCAGTGGCATGTCAACATGGGATGGCTTGTGTGATCTTCTTAGTGCTTTTTCCACGAAGTGACCGTCTAAGTGACCAAGAAAAACCATGAAGTCTTCATTTTGTTCTTTTTGATTGGTTCGTTATGAAGAAACTTTGACAGGACAACTGAAGGCCTCTAGGGTGTCAGGAGTGTGGGATTTGAGATTAAAATTTCAGGGAGCTTTCTCAGGCTTTCTTGGTCTTCATTGAAAGTCTGGAGACAACTGGAAACTCAGCAGAAGTATTAATCTAGACTAGAACCAGTGTACATTGCACAGTTGCGCAACGCTTGTGCTACGGCTGTGCTACGGTGGTGCTGCGGTTGTTCAGCATGCGTGGTCGACGGTGCAGCTCAGGAGACACCACGATGGTTGCTACGACGCGTGAAGCGCAGCTTACTGAGATCTACGAGAGCCTGGATTTGGACCTCGAACTGTCGCTGGACGTGCCTGGACGAAATCTGGACGAAATCTGGACGAAATGGACACAAGATGCACTAGGCATTGATAGAATCATATAGAATCTCTTGGAATCGGAAAGACTGGTGGAATGAAATGGACAAGTTGTTCGCTGGATTTTTTGCCCCGAGGAAGGTGCAGAAGGTACAGAAGGGAATGATGAGTCGCAGGGGCGTCGTTTGGACTTTGCCAAAGACTTCAGCGAGGAAGCGTTGTCACGTCGTTGTCACATCGTTGTCGATGATTGCCAATTGCTGAAGTGTTGGAAGTCCAACAGAAAACCTGCGGAGAAATCTGTGAATGGCTGAATGGTGTAGGGCACTGTATAGCATTGGAAAGCACAGATCATTATTAGCCCTACACCATTCCACCATTCAGCTATAGCTGGAAAGCTATTATTAACATTAATGGCTATCCAATAGCTGGCCCAATAGCCCAATAGCCCAATGGCCCAATAGCCCAATGGCTAAATCCATTCATAGCCCATTGGAATAGCATTGGATAGCTGTGATGGATAGCATCGTGAAGCGCCAGGAGATGAGGTTTGGAGGACCTGCTGGGAGGCCAAGAGTTGGACCTTGGTGGAACCCGTCACCCGATGCGACCAGCGCAGCGGCTGAGGTTCGGATTCATCCGAAGGTGACTTTGGACAACGTGCTGACCCTCGTCCTTACTCTGCACATCTCCGGGCATCTTGGATCGATTGGATCTTACGTCTTCTACGTTCATGGCCATGAACAATGGCATGTTGCCTCTTCGTTGCCTTCATGGCATGGACAATATATGAACAATATATGATCAATATGGACATGGACAACATGTTTCGACCATGTTTCGACGGGGTGTTGCTGCGAGAGGCATATCCGACCGCGGCTCTTTGGACTTCCTTCGGTGCACTTCTACGCCAAGTACACCGTGGATTGGACCTATCTGATCGGTTTGGGTCCCAGATGGCCCCAATCCCACAACATGACCCCCGTGACTGACCGGATGATACCGGGTGATACCACAAGATAGAGCGGATGCTGCTTGGAAACTATTGTCATCTGACAAAGAGATACATGAAATATACATGAATCAAATCAAAACGTCATTTCACGTCCTGCTGTGTCCCGGTGATCAGTCTCTGACACCTTTTGGCTTTCGACAGACCTTGCACCACCGCATCCCAGCATGTGAGGCTTTTACTTCCAAAGAGAAATCGAAGGCAGTGATGAAGGTCAGAGGGAATATGCCCTTGTCATCTCATGTTCACGGTACACCGCTGACGCTCTGTGTGGCGCAACAGGAGTCAGCAATAATTCCTATAGAGGCTTTTGTTACGTTTGCGGCTTCGTTTGTTGTGCCAACATTTTATCAGCATACCATAATACCAGCGCTTCTTGACGTAGGGGTGATATGCAGTTGAGCTGGTGTTGCACAGCTTGGAGTGTCTCCTTCCAGGTGACTTCAAAGTGCCCACGAGAGGGATCCCCATCCCGATCATGTTTGGGGCCCGCTGGAAGCAATAGTGTCCGAGCACTACGAAACTCCATGTTTTGAGGCCAAAATGCTGCAGGCTGTGGGAGAATTTTCCAACCGCAATCATAACAATCCGTATTTCACATGATTTCCCATGGATTTCCAGTGATTTTCCAAAATCTTCCAAATCTTCGGGACATTTCTGAGGTATGGCTCCAGGTGACTCCGGGGTTGACGTTCCACGGCCGCGCCTCGTGGTCTGCGGAGCTGGTGGCGCAGTGCGGAATCACCACGGGCCGGGCGTCCCGGGATGGTGTAACTATGGGGAAAGGAGTTGGATTTGGCAATAACTATGTGTAACTATGGAGAACTGCGTATAGTTATTTGGACATGTAAATGGTGTAACTATGTGTAACTTATGAAATACTTCTCTACAACTTTTGCATGATGAAAAGGACATGATTGCAAATGTAAATGTAAATTAATGCAAATTAATCTTCAAATGAACCTAGATGATAGATGATAGTTAACTATGGTATACTGATTTATCCTAAGGAGCCTCGAAAAAAACACTTGTTAATAGTATATCCAAGTGGATACCTCAACCATTGGAAACTGCGAACATGAAGGAGCTTGGAGGATTTTTGTTGGGGACCTCCAGTTTTTTGGAAAGGACTCTCAAGTATAGAAATTCCCTACAAGGTTTGTGTCAGGAACCTACTGTGCAATTGACATCAATGCTGCTGATCATCTTTGTTTGGTCTGGTCTCATATTCAGCGCCATACGGATGTCACACGGATGTCACACGGATGTCACACGGATGTCATACGGATGTCATACGGATGTCATACGGATGTCATATTGACTTTTTCAAATTGGCTTATGGAACTTATAGATGCCTACGGCAATGCCTACGGCAACAACTTGCGGTGATGAGTTCCCCCTGGCTGCACCCTGGCATCTGATCCACTTCTCCGGATGCCATGGCCACCGCCAGGTGAAACGCACACCTTTGAGGTTTGGTTCTACGAGGACGCGCTGGTCGAAGGTGTCGAAGGTCGATTCCAATTGGAATGCTGTGGGTGTGAGAACATCAATTCAGAGACGGTGTGATTCATAAAATTTATTACTGATTCGTGATTTGATTCGTGATTTGATTCGTGAGTTATGGTTCTCCTGTTCTGGTCATCCATGATTCCACCATGATTCCATATATTATTCCATTGATCGGGTGATCATCATGGACCTGGGATGACCTGGGATGATCTGCCAGGACCGTCTACCACAGAGCACCTACGTCAAAAAGGTCAAGGATCCCAAGTTGGCACCTCGGCGCAGAAAGGTCACCCCTAGTCACAAAGCTCCGCCAAAACCCGGCTGTTGAGGCACCTGAAGACATGAAAGCAATAAAATAATAGAACTCCATTTCTCCATTTCCATTTTTTAATGCAGATTTCGCATGATGTTTCATGATTTTACATGATTTTACTGCATCTTCAGTATTTTACATGGTGCCAACCACGGTCTTCCTGGGCACAACATGGTCCCTAATGGTTTCCATCGTTCCATCATGTTCCATGCCATGGCCAGGAAGCCTTTGCGCAGTTCACGGGCATCGTGTCGACTTCTGCCTGGGCCGACCTGGGCATCAGCTTTCTCCTGTCGACTTGGCAGCATTCGGTGGGGGAAAAAGGTGGGATTTTGATGTGCCAAGAAGGAAAGAAAGGAAAGTGCTCTACTACACTTTACTACACTTTACTACACTTTACTACACTTTACTAATATTTAATAAGTACTTTACTAATAAGTACTTTACTAATACATTTTTGATGATGATTTTTTGGATGATTTTTCTCAAGTCTGTCACAGCTCTGCACAGGTGGGGTGTGGCTGGAGTAGAAGTGTCGATTGAACCACGTCTTACCTTTGACCTGCAGGCTGGGGATCGTTGGGGATCGCTGGGGATCGCTGGGGTCTGTGTTGTTTTGGTTTTGGATCGTTTGGATCGTTTGGATCGTTTGATCAGTCGAATGATACCTCTCCCAACCTTGTACCAGTCGTACCAGTCGTACCTTGCCAAGCTCAGCATTTGGCTTGATGCTGCCAGGCAGTTGTCCAAAGCAATGTCGTAGATGCTTGGCGCATTTCCGACATCCGCTTTTAGCTATGAATGTTGAGGCTACATGCTTTGGTCAAGGTCTGCAATTCCACCTGATCTCTGGGTGCTAAGGACGTGATGTACTATGTCACCCAATTCGAAATGGCCTTTGGCGTCGACGTTGTGCTCAAGCGCAAAGGCATTCTCTTTGACAATGCCATTGAGCTGTTGAGTTGCTCAGCTTGAAGTGACATTTCGAATTTGAGTGTTTACTACACATTTTCACCGTGGTTTATTTTCATTTTGGCATATAGTGAATTTTCCTGTATGTTCTTGTTTAAACAGCAGTGATCCAGTCGCTGTTCGATGCCTCTAAGGAGTGCCATTGGTAACAATCCCGATCTTCAAGCTGCCCACAGCCACTTGGTGTGAGCCGTGTGAGCTCAGTTGGATCTGACTTGGTACAGGCTGTTTTAGACTGTTCAAGGCTGCACAAAAGTGGGTAATTGGGCGGATTTGTTTTCTCTTAGAAGTAGCCGTGATTGCATCAGGTCGATATCATCCGAAACCCAGACAGCTGTGCTTTGGAAGCTCGCGAGACGGAAGCGAGTGTCTGGCTGCCGCTGGATGCCAACGATGAACACAACTGGCGAATCGGCTTCAGGATTTGCCCTGCTTGAGCAACCCAAAGATACGGAGTTGAAGATTCGAAAATTTGGTCTGTGACACGGTGTGAAACTTTCCAACTTCTATCAACTTGCAACTTTCAACATATTTCAAGTATGTTTTGGACAGATGTTGCCATCGGAGGGATCTGTTGGGCCATGTTGGGCCGTCAGGAGCATCACGGGTTCCACGGGTTCCTCGTTGCCGCTGAACCAGCTCGAGCTGGAGGAGTTGGACAGTGACGTCATCTACCTGCTGAGATCCTCCAGGTGCCAGTTGACATCGTTCGACCTCCTTCGTGTTTTGATATACTCTGTTGACATGGTTCGTTGACATCATGGCTTGAGACATGTTGAGACATGTTGAGACATGACGACCATCTTTGACCTGCATTTTGATTTTAAATATGTTTAGATGGAAGATGAAAAGGGATGAACAGTGTACATGTTTTCACATGGATTTAGTTGAAGAAAAAACCATGCTGAGCACATGATGAATTCTGGTGTCATGTTGAACATCAATGAACATCAATCATATTTATTAACATATATCAATCATATCTGATGTAATACATTGTAATATATGATTGATATATGTTAATAAATATGATTTTCACCATAGGAAGTTTTTTTTTTTTTTTAACCATGGTTGTATAACAGTACGCCAGGCACCCGGCCTGGAGTTTGTTCCCAGTGATGGCCTCGCATAGCCTGGGCGACATCGACTTGAACTGTGCCACGTCCACGGGCCAGGCCGGCCTCATGGGCACAGCATGGGCTTAACACATCTGATGTCAGTGATATCACCACGATGTCAGAAGTCTATCACTATTAATCACTATCATATGAATCATATGTATTTCTATGTTAAGTACATGATTTATATGACTTATATGATGGATGAGTTGGGCAGTTGAATCAATGGACAATTGATCTCAACAAAAGAACTTTCCTTGACTTGCACAGGTTGCCGTGGTGGTTTTCTCTTTGGACAAACAGAGACAATATTTTTAAACGTCGAGGTTTACATACACAATTGTACTGTTACAATCTATACTAGTACCGATATGAATTGTATATATATATATTAGTTTAAGACAATATAATATATATTAGTACTTATTGTACTGTTACAACCTTGACATTCGAGGTGTTATTTCGTAACGGGGCGCGTGCTGCACCTCAGGTCACTACAGTGGAGCCGGAGGAGCAGACGGAAAGTCGACCGCTGAGACGTCTCCAATGTTGGTTTCACCAATGGATTTTTCGAATTTCTCCAACTGGATCCAATTGGAATTTTCAGGAAAATCGGAGATTTTCAGAGACCGTTTGGTGCCCATTTGGTGCCCATTTGGTGATCCGCTTAGGCCGTCCCCTGCCGAGCGCCTCCAACCAACCCTTCACCGACACACGCTGGACTCGGCCTCGCCGGCCAGGTGGAGGCTGGGGTGATCCCCACTGTGCCACCTTTGATGGACTTCAGTATGAAACATGGCCTGTAAAACGGGGAAGCTGGCGTTTTATTCATGTTAAAGGCACATTTTGAATCTCCATTTGGTGAAGAGTGTGGTTTCATGTGATTTCTATCTTCAACAGTAGGACTTTGCGGTAGTTCGTATTCCAAACTCCTGCCCCTAGCAACTCTCTTCGAAAAGAACCATATATCAAACATGTTGAGAGCAGGGTTGCCAAGATGGTGTGATCATTCTTTCTTGAAACGGTCTCCTATTCGAATGGCGGTTCCAAAAACTCACAGACATGGTAAATGAAAAGAAGATCTGTAAATGAATGTAATCTGTGCGCAGCACCTGGCGAAGCTGAGGAATGCAATTTCCTGGGCGAAGCTCTCTGGACGAGGTGTGCAGACTTTGAGGTGCACGTCATCACGAAGCAACCCAGCAACACAAGTCAGGCCACAGTCATCACGGGCTTTGCCGTGCCTTGGCAGAGGATTTTTTTTGTTTCCTTGGTTTCTGCGTTTGATTAAGTATAGTTTATAATAGTTTCTATACTTTCTATATGTTTCACCTCCATGATTTTCCCGTGTCACCTCTGGTGGAGTCACCTCTGGTGGATGTTGGTGAAGATTCTCTCCATCTCTCATCTTACAGGTCAGAGAGTATGGAGAGATCGCCTATGCCGTCCTGGACAGCGAGGGCAATGAGTCCAGCTTCGATGTCTACTTGGATGCTCAGCGCCGAAGCATCCGTTGCTTCCGTTGGTTGCTGTGGGGCTCAATTTCTTTCAGTGAACCCCACAATGGAATAAAATGGATAGTGTATAACTAGATGATTTAAGGCAATTTAAGGGTCGGATCGCGTCGGATCAGTTCTTTAAATCAGTTTCAATTGGTTCAATGGCTGCAACTTCTTTTCAAATTGAAATTTATAACCTGGGCTTCGAACAAAATGGACATATGCGACAGCTGGGAGGATGGAGAGGAGAACAAATTGGTTGGTGAGAACATCACCATGGAATTTGAAGATACGACGACACTGTCCCTTCGCACCCTTGCTGGGAACGAACTCACTGCGACCTTCCACTCAACACATATTTTCCTTCAGATCTTGGGCTGCAAACTTAGAGCAAAGTCTTTGTCCCAGTCAACTTTCCTTTCTTTTGTTTTCAGGAAGTTCTCTGTAGCGATCACTATGATGTCGCAGCCGAGGTTAACCCCAGCTGACAACTGCTTTAACCTCACGGAAGGGTTAATGGGAAACAACAACGGCGACCCCAATGACGATCTGCAACCCTTCAATGCTTCGATGCTGCCGCCCAATTCTTCCGCGGAGAGGATTTACGAAGAACACGTCCTGTCCTGGTGCATCACAGAGTTGCAGAAATCTTTGTTTCCGTAACTCGGGCGAGATTCGAATTGGGCATCTGACAGATTTTCTATGATTTTCACACGTGGTGCCAGATTTGTTTGGAAACTTAGTGTCACAAATCGGCCTCACCATGTTTCACTCACTAAAGACTGTTAAAGCTGGGATGCTGCTGGGATGCTGCTGGGATGCTGGGATGTGTTCGACATGAGGTCAGATGCCTTCGAGCCATGTGTGAAGTCATTTTGGCCCATGTTCGCTTCAGACTTGGATTCTTGCTGAGGATCAAATTGGATCAAGACATGATTTGAGGTTTGGGATTTGAATCTGGGAATTTGGGGTGGATTCATATGGATTCATATGGATTCATATGGATTCATATGGATTCATATGGCAATTTGTTCTATGTGTGTGGATTTCATGCATGAATATAATATGCATGCGTCTAACCTAACGGACCTATCGCTTGGTAAAACAAAACTGGCTCATCTACAGCAGCTTTTGCTATGCGAGTGCAGTGAGCTGAGGATGCAGATGCGTGTCCCTCAGCCTGCAACGACGACGTGGGCTGCTGCCTGGATTGGGTGGCGGCTGGCGAAGCCATCGCTGTCACATCCCTGGCGGAGGCCAAAGCTGCCGGAGTCAACCTGAATCTGTCAGAATCTGTTGTCATCCCTGGCAGTTCATGGCCGATTCTGATTCTCATTGATTCTCCGGGAGATTCTCCGGGAGATCACAGGATTCACAGGATGCAGCTCCGTTGCGCTAGGTGCAAAGCATTGCGGAGGCCCAGAGCAACGCGGTGTCCTTCACTGCCTTGGACCCACCGAGTCCCTGAGCGAAACGAACTGTAGGAGCAGCGAGGAGGAGATCTTTTTTCAAAAAATGTAGTGAGCATATGGCATATTGGAACACGAAACTTGTCAATTCATGTCAATTCCATGTGTTTGTTCTTTCCATTTTCAATTACTCATGTTGGAATCAACTTGATTCCTCTGGTGGATCAAGGCCCAAATATGCCAAAATGCCCAGTGGATACCGAAGACACTGAGTGAAATCTTGGGGCATTGTAAATCGATGTATCACTATAATTGCATGGAATATCATGGAATAGTGACGAGGAATGATGATGAACGAGGAAGAATGGAGCTTCAACATCATGTGCAAAATGCAGCAGAGGAAATCAAGTCGACCAATTGACTCAGTGGCGTGATGTTGGTGTTTTAGGTGTTTTAGGTGTTTTAGGTGTTTTAGGTGTTTTAGGTGTTTTAGGTGTTTTAGTAGCCTTTGTTTGACTACCCTGCCTGTTTGATCATGTCTGACTATCCTGCCTGTTTCTGCCTCGAGGTTTGTCGTTTCCCACAGAAGTTTGGTCCATTCCAACAGAAGAGCCCGTACTTCAGCTAAAGATCTTGGCTGAAGGCAGTGCAGTGCTGGAGGACTGGGCTGATCGACAGCTTTGTTGAGCGAATGCATTTAGAAATATTTGGAATGAGTCAGATATAATGTAATAAATCTAAATAAATCTACTGATTTCGGAGTAGCTAGAAATGCATTTTGATAATTGATGTAGAATTCATTTGAATCATGTTATCCTGAGGTGTGACGATCCATTAAGGTCCAAATGGCTCAAAACCACCCCTCCAATGCGTCACTTTCTGTGACCCGAAGGAGCTGAACTGCTCCATTTGCGATGCCGAGGTCCAATGTGAGGCAGAAAGAAACAGCTTTCGCAATCCAAACCTTTGAAGAAAAAACAGCTTTCTGTTTCCCTCCTGTCTCACCATGATGACAGCGGGACTGCAATCAATGCAGGTTCTGTTTGATTTTGCATAGTTGACCAACGTTGCACATTTTGACCCCACTTTGGAAGATGTGTTTGACACATGCTTTTACACCAGCTTCACAGATCTTTTGCTTCAGGTTTTCGGACTTGGTGGAAATCAGGCCTTCATGGAAATTACAGCCGTCTCCCTACCCCTTGGGCCGTTACGTGGCGGCCGTGTTGCTAGGGAAGTCGGGTTCCGTTCCAAGTTCTCGGCGCAAATTATGCTGCAACTTGTAGACGAAGAAACATCCGTTTTGTTTGGCCTTTTATAGCAGAAGTAACTTTTATAGAAAAATTGAAAGATTCTTTCATTTGCTTTTGCTTCCGGTGTTGGGTTTGACCATGAGAATCCATGAGAGTTACCAGCTGGGCCCCCCTTTCTGGCAGGGGTTGCCGTCAGGTGCTAGCGACATGGTACTGAACAGCCACGAAGTGTCACACAAGTACATATAAGTGCGAGCTGACACAGCAAATTGTGACAGCCTGTATTTGGAGCTTTGGCGAAAGACCGAGGTTTGATTGTACCGTGATGGATTCGCAAGGTTTTTTGGGTATTGGAGGACCTTGCAGGGCCAAGGCCGAAAATCACCTTAGACTCACTTACTTTTCTTAGATCACCTTAGATTTTCAGAGTGATACCGCTGCTTCGGCTCGGTGCAGGATCCGATGTGATGGGAACTGGGAGCACCACCACGACCACGCTGACAGCCACGGTGACCACGGTGACCACGGTGACCACGGTGACCGCTTGGGTCACCGTGACCGCGACCACCTCGGAGACCAGGGCGGGCACCGCGAGTTCCGCGGTCACGACGACGTCTCTGACCTCAACTGCAACTTGGAAAAAGCTGGAAAAAGTTGGACAGATTCGATGTGTTTGACTGTGATTTGATGTTGATTCGCCCCTCAAAGGATATAGTTGACTGAACAAGGAACCTCAAGGAATGTTGGTGAAAGCCTCTCAGGAGTTTAACCTCAAGCCGGACCTCATTTGCGACTTCGACAATAACCACATTGTCGGTGACGACTGGACGAAACAGGAGACCAACTGTGACTAGGTTGCAGCTTCGATGACAACAACGGCCTTTTCTGACAACAGAACCATTCCGAAAGATACCGGAAGATCACAGAAGGGTGTGAACATCATGTGGGATATCAACTCAGCAAATTTCAGTCAGATTTGATATGATTTTTGAATATGTTTGGATTCTATGATGATTTTTGGTATTTTTATGATGATTTTCTGATTGGGTTGTGCCACGGACATTGAGGTGCTGGGCACCTGCCACTTGGACTCGATCAGCCACACACGCCGTGGTTGCAGTACTGGTAAGCTGTAAATATGCTGTAAATATGCTGTAAATATGCTGTAAATATCTGTAAATCTATGTAAATCTGCACATTGTGCTGCAACACAGCCATCCACTGCCATCCAGGCTGCAACCAGGTGATCATTGCTCCGTGACGTGTCCTGACGGCTTCGTCTCCATGGGAAAATATCAGCTGCTTGTCCGAAGGAAAACATGGAACATAGCTATGGCAGCTATGGTCATCCAGAGCCAACTCGCTTGGAACATGCGAAATATCCATAATGTGAATCATGTCAAACGTGTTTGGAAACTTTGGGACTTTGTTCTACTTTGTTCACTTTTGGGAAACCGTTGCGAAGCAAGTGAAAAGTCGGATCTCCGGATGGGAAGTTGATCCAATCCGATCTTTTCACTTTGATCCTTTCAGGCTTCGTATTCCGCACTGAAGTCCGCACTTAAGTCCCACCACAAGTCCTTTCTTAAGTCCCACCACAGGTGTTCCAAGTTCCAGGGCTACGCCTTGGTGCTGGGCTTCGCCCTGTGTCTACCCGGCGATCCCGGTGCCGATCCCGACGCCGTCGACGCCGTCGAAGCCATCGAAGCCGTTGAGGCAGAGGAAGTTGGAAGTTGGAACGCTTCGACGGTCGGAACGGACGTTGGAAGACGTGAATTCCTGCAATGCTCATGATTTGCTCAATTCCTCTGTGAATTTCTTTTGAAATCTGCCAAGTTCCAAATTTTGGTCCAGTTTTGTTTTGGAAACGAACTCCTTTTTGGGATCTGCAGGTGATGGCACACTCTTTCTACCTGAGACTAGCACAGCCGGTGTCCGATCTTGCTGCAGGGCTTCGGGCGTGCCTTGGCGTCGGCATGTGCTGCGACGGTTTTTGGCATGTTGGTTCAATGATTCAACGTACAAACGATATGAAACATTATCAAACGATATCATCAATAACATCATATACAAATGTAAACGGAAGTTAAAGGTAAGTTAAAGGGTAGCTGTTTTGCTGCTGATCTCCAGGTTTTTGATGGGGTTCTACCAGATGGACTCACATCAACTTCTGCGGCTGCAACTCAAAACTACTGAGGTGGATAGACTCGGGCTGTTGGGTGGTGTTTTACATGGGCATTCATAGTTGATGATGTTTGATGTATGACTATGTATGATTATTTATCGAGATTTGCGCGTTTCTACATGTGCTGTTACGCGTTTGTTGGTGTTTTCTTGACCTGATATGTGGTCAAAACCCGTCCACCAGCCGAAGTGAAGCAGCGAAACAAGCTAAAAAAACATTCAATGCGACACCTATTGGCAAAACATTTTGGCAGTCTGTTTCTGACTCGCGGACTGCTCTAACTCCACTGGAACTTGGAATAAACTTGGAATCAAACGAGTCCTACGGGCTGTGTCAGAGGTGAGCACGGTGACATCGACGACATCGCCGTCGACATATCTGGTGTCCTACGAGGTCTTGCTGACGCCTTGGAGTGCCGTTCGTATGGCCTCCCTGGAAGGATTCCAAGGTGCAAACCGGTTGATCCAAATGGCCTGATCCAATTGATCATCAAACTGACATCAACGAACTGAGTATTTGATATGATTTACATATGATTTGCATATGATTTGCATTGTTTTGCTTGGGGCTCCATTTTGAGTCCTTGTTTCACTTCAATGTTTTGAGATGTTTTTGAGATGTTTTTGCCTGCGGACCGAAAACCGTTGCCGTAAAACGCACGTTTTTGAATATCGCGATTGTGGGGTGGGGCGGGGTGGGGGGGCATGTTAAGTTAACGTTCCTTGTACTTCGTACATGGTATATTGCCATGCTGCTGAGATCTCTGGGGTCGTTTACTACGTTACATGTTGCTACGCTGCTGAGATCTCTGGGACGTTTACTACGTTACATGTTGCTACGCTGCTGAGATCTCTGGGATCGTTTACTACGTTACTGGAATCTGATGAAAAAGTCAATTCCCAGCAACTTGAGTGCCAAAAGTGACCTCTTGATGGTGTATGCTAGAGCTTGGCAATGGAGATGCATTCACAAGAATGCTGACTGCCAGCTGATAACG
>Ga0126342_10003756_pt1 | contig 25417 bp, 24 predicted proteins | sample Cyp1metagenome_FD_92528 | JGI IMG/M metagenome (GOLD analysis project Ga0126342, IMG submission 92528) | Coral microbial communities from Lord Howe Island, Old Settlement Bay, Australia - Cyphastrea 1 metagenome | ecosystem: Host-associated > Invertebrates > Cnidaria > Coral ... | reverse complement strand
TGTCTCCCCACAAGTGCGCCTGTCCTGGATGGTGTGTCCGCTTTCCCGAGGTCTTGTCTCGCATGGTCTTCCTTCTTGTGTCCCTTTGTTGGATGGTATGCCCGCTTTCCCGTCTTGTCTCCCACTGCCTCCAATTGTCTGTCACTGTCTCCCCACATGTGAGTCCGCCTTCCCGAGGTCTTGTCTCCCCTTGTGTCCCTTCCTGTTTCCCTTTGTTGGATGGTGCGTCTGCCGTCCCCTTGCTTTGGATTATCTCCCATTGTCTCCCTTTTTGTTTCCCTTTGTTGGATGGTGTGCCTTCCCGAGGACTTGTCCCCCAGCTTGCCAGGTTGTCTTTCCTTCTTGTTCCCTTTGGTGTCCGCCTTCCCGAGGCCTTGGCTCCCTTGTCTCCCTTACCAGCTTGTCTCCCAGCTTGTCTCCCTTCTTGTTTCCCTTTCTTGGATGGTGCGCGTGTCTTCCCGAGGCCTTGTCTCCCAGCTTGTCTCCCTTCTTGTTTCCCTTTGTTGGGTGGTGTGTCCGCCTTCCCGAGTCCTTGTCCTGTTTGTCTCCCAGCGTGTGTACCAGTTTGTCTTCCTTCTTGTTTCCCTTTGTTGGAGGTGCGTCCACCTTCCTACGGTCTTGTCTCTTTTGTCTCCCAGCTTGTCTCCCAGCTTGTCTCCCAGCCTGTCTCTCCCTTGTTCCCCCATCGGATGCTTCCTTCGTCGTTTTTTGGCATCTAGCGTTGCAACAAAGCAAGCGAAGCCGAACAAAATAATCGTACACAAAGTGGTCTGTGGCACTTTTTGCAAATGTTTTCATTAATCCTGCTGCTGCTGTTTCATGTGTTTGACCTTGTTCCCAAAACACTTCTTGAATCCACCCACTGTTTGGGGTCTACGGTGGTGTAATTTATGGGTTTCTTCTTGCATTTTTGTTTATGGCTGTGCTCAGAAAACCATAAGAGAATCATAAAACGGTCATAAAAAGCCACAAGCTCCAAATTATTTTACATCGAGTGATCCCCGCCGTGACTTATCAGTCTGACATATTTTCTGGCGGGTCTTGTGATATTGTTTCTGGCATATCTTGCTGGGAAGAAAGAAGAGGAAAGGATAACTTTGAGGAAATCAAGAGACCTCGCTGTTGAATCTGGCGTTCTATCTGACACTCTACTTGGCACATTTTCTGACATTCTATTTGGCAATCTTGATGGCATATGTTCTGTAAGGCACAACTTGATAGAGGGCTGGCAGTTGAGGCCCGGCAGTGCCTAATGGCATCGGAGTTGGCAAGGAGGAGGAGAAGAAGAAGGAGAAGGAGGAGAAGTGTTCTTATAAAATCACATAAAATCTAACAACCCTCACCTGGCAGGTGGGGAAAAACTTTCAAACAAGTGTTTGCCGAACTTCCAAACTGTCACATGTAATGCATGGTTCTGATTATAAGAGATTTTTTCGGCGTTAAAAACGCCGAACGTTGTGTGGATAAATTCGTTGACGCGAACGTTAAATACACCTTCTTGTGGTTCTTGTTTTTAAACATGAAATGAGCTGACAATGAAATAGGGTTTAAGAGCGAAATGAACAAGCAATTAATTTATCGACACGCGAATTCGATATATTTTGAATTGATGGTGCGCTCTGTATCCGAACAAGAGATCTGAAGAAAGTCCTTCATTGATTGACCAAGCGAACTTCATACACCAACAGTTCACACACACACACACGCGCGTTGCCGTTTGAGGCGATGGCGAGACACAAGGTTTGCGCATATAAATATATAATATATATATATACACATACACACACATACTTACATACATGGGAAATTAACCCGTATAGGGGGTTGGTCATCAATCAATTTTCATAGGGTTAACTATTTCCCAGTATTTCCCCATCAGAAGGAACCCCTTTCATGCTGGGATTTCAAAATTCCAAGAACCCAGAGGCGATCAATTGCCTCGAAGTGGTACTTCTAACGAAGAACCCAAAGGCGATCGAAGCCATCGAAGCAGCTGCGCAAAGCGTTGGCAACGACAAGCACGTGGTCCTGCTGGAGCTTGGGGTGGGGGACCAACGCTTCGGACTACGCGAAAAGACCTCTCAGATCTTTACGCGGACAAAGGCTCAGTGCTGGATCCGTATCAACCCGGACCAGAACGCGTCCGCCACCGTCACGAACCGAACCGGCATGTAGGTTGTGGCCTGTCAGCTTTAGCGACACCGTGCAAGGGGAGGTACTTGTATTTCTATGACGAATGGATCTCCAGGTGAATTTTCTCCACACCATTGTGTGGGTACTTGTAATCCGTGTAAAATACCGATGAATTGTCACATATCGTGTCGTGGTGTATGATGAAAGAAACATGTGTATTTTGGATGCTGAGGATCCCTGGGAAATACCAATTGTAGGGGGGAAACTGTTCCAGATGGACGATCACTGGATTCTTGGATTCTCCCAGAACTGGACCCCATTGGATGGAGAATTCGGAACCCCCTGGATCCTGGTGAAACCACAGCAACCCTCCAGGTACTTCCATCGTCGCGCAAGTCAAGCGACTCAAGGATTCCTGGATCACATGAAGACCCGCGACGCGGTGCCTCGGTTGTGGTGCTGGGTGCTGGGTGAATGTGAGGGGGTTCATGTTTGTTTGAATGATATTCATATATCCAATATTAGTATATATATCTATATGTTATTGTATGTGTGTGTGTGATGATTTGTACATTTTCCAGGATGTAAAAGATCTTAAGAAACATATGAAATTATACACACATGTGACACATGTGTTGTGTGTGTGCACTAAATTTATGAATAGAATTCCATCATTCTGTTTTGCAGGGTATCCAAGGTCAGTCATGGCCCATGGCAGTAAATCGTCACTTCTTTTGGCGCGTTTTGGGCTGAATCTCTGAGGTTTGAGGGTTAAATTCACCCAGTTTTGATGTTCAAAATCCAGGCATTTGACAAGAGACAGTAGCCTGGAAGTTATAGCTGGGAGAATCATCGAACTAAATGGTAGATTTTCAATTGCCACGTTTAGCATTACTTCAGGGTATCTGTTGGATTCACCAGTCTTAACCGGCATCAGTTCATGATGGGAAGAGCCACGCCGGTGTGGGCTCAGGACCATGCCCTCCGGTGAGGCTTCGTAAGCCATGGCGATCCCACTTGCATCATCCAAGTCATGAGACCATCTCAGTACTGAAACCCATGGTTTTGCGGATGCCCCATCTTAAGAAACCACCATATAATATAATATAAATATGAATAGTGGTTGTATTTCCCATGAAAACAAGGTTTTCTAGTTTCAACTAATAATTTCAACCACTCACAATTTCTGAGTTTTCTCATTGTTTGGTACACCCTCATAGTGGATTAATTTCCATAGAACCTCTGTTTGTTAACATGCCCTATTTACCACATGATTTCCCAATTATGTAATATATACACCGACACACACACATCATATACCTTTTGTTTTTCGGTGAGAAGACCAGCCACATTATCATAGTTCAGCCTTAAAGTCCGCCAGAAAACAAAAGGAAAACCTCCAGGCGACCCTGACCTGGCTCCCAGGATTTCGCCTTCTTAGATCAGACCGAGCAGAAAATGAAGGGGCTGTCGGGCCGGGCGGTGGTTGTTATGTGGGCACCTGGTGATTTCTGGAGGCTTGGAGTCTGCACCGAAGTGGAAATGCACCAGTTTTGAGAGGAAGAGTATCTCTCTGAAATCTCCATGTTTGGATCATGTTTCTACAATCATTTCAGCTACATCATATATATATATATATTTATACACATGTACATATCTATTTCCGTGGCAATCTGGATACCAAAGTCGCGAGTTGATTTCACCAGAAGTGATGCTGAAGAATGGGGAAACCATCCAGTTCTTGACCAAAATCAGCTGTTGGGGTGCCCCTACCGCAACTACCAGATGTTGATTCTTTGGGATGTGAACTACATGGCCGACATGGGGGGTTTCCTAAAGTGGGGCTACCCGGCTACCCACCAGTTATCATCCATTTTTTCATCGGATTTTTCATAGCCAGCTACTGGGGTACCCCCATGACTATGGAAACCCCCATGACTTTGGGAACGTTTAATGTTGGTCAACTAAAAAAGACTTTGCTGGACAATTGCTGGACAGAATGGTTTTGACCAAGTTGGGGAGGTCTTCACCCTTTTCCCCGATTGTGTGATCTGGATCAACACCTGAAAGCTTAGAGCTCTGGTTTTATGGGTTCATTGTTATCTCAAAGCAGCGGCACGTTGACGCTCTGAATGACATTGGTTCATTGGTTGAATAGACATTCCATTTAAGTTCAATGACATGCTGATGATCGATATGTTTTTTGAGGTTTACGTTGGCTTCAGAGAATCTGGGCTCTGAACAAACCACGGCTGAAAGGGGCACTATGCCCCTATGATTGTTGGCTAGTACATCCTATTTTCCTTGGTTGAACGCACATCTCAATTCATCAGGTCCTCGTATTTGTTGCTTACCTCGAAACCCTGGTTTAAATAGGCAATGTGTTGGCTAAGCTACAACCTTTTTGAGGTCAGGTTAACCACGAATAATTACATTCCGGAGTTTACGCCATACAAGGTCTTGCGAGCAAAAAATAGTAACTATACTTAAGACTATACCATGTTAGTAAAAGGATAACAACAAGTCTTGAGTATGCAATAAAAAGTATTGTTAATTGAGATGTCAAAATTTACATTTTTGGGTTGGGCAATACAAAATCTCCATCATTGACAGTGATTGGTGTTTGCTGCCCATGGTTGGCTGCTCCATGTTCACATTTTTGATGCTTCCTATTTTGATCGTTACACCACCATCGGTTGTTGGTTAGATCCCTATGATGGTGATTTTGAATTTTATCGTTGTCTACTTCTATCCAGTGTTTACCATATTTTGTTGGTTGACATCCGAAAAAGTGCAGATTTCACCATCATTTTTGGACACACTTTATTGCCCTGATCCGTTCCCACATCAACACTCCAAAACCCTGCTAAAATTATGGATTCCAATTTAGATTATTGCTCAAAAGGGGGAATTATCCAGGATTAAACTAAATCAAAAAGCATTGGTTGGGTTATATGCTGTAGTTATCTATCTATCTCTTAGTTACACCTCCCAATTCATCGCCCCTTATTTTAGTGTTATCTATGGGCATCCCTTCTTTCGGTGGAAGGGACAAACCTTCGGACTCAGATGATCATGACATTCACAGACAGCATTCTGTGGGTCCTTTGGAATGCCTTATTTCGGGGTTATATCATGTTATATCCATATTGGCTACTGTTGCTGTTTCATTTATGTAATATATAATATATATGTATTATTCTGAGATGAGGGTCCCAACTGCTTCGCATTTTTCGAAGGACAGTTCATAGAATTGGTTGAGGACAGTTTTCGTCAACCCACAAAATCAATTCCAGCGTCAAAACCACTTGTTCCTGCAAAAAACATTCAATGAATCCATGGACATTTCCATCTTGAGCTTTACAAACCATTATCAACATCACTAAACCCTAGTTTTTCCGGCTAGAATCTCCATTAAATCACCTGTTTCTTGGGGGTTTTTCAACCTCCCCATGGCCAAAAAAGTAGCGCAGGACTTAGCCGAGAGTGTCTCCAGTAGTGGCCCAGAGCGCGCCGAGCATGCGCGGCTGGTGCGCTCGGCACAGCCCGACCCAACGGGTTTTTGTTGGGATTTACCCTCTGGTTATGACTAACATAGCCATGGAAAATGGCCCATTTATAGATGGTTTACCTATTAAAAATGGTGGGTTTTCCATGGCTATGTTAAATAACTAGATGGTATCCGAAATATTGGGATTTTCTTTTTTTTTTTCTGCATGTTCGAAATGGATGTCTAAATCCAGGACTGGATGTTGTCAAGCATTTGAACTTATGTTTTGTATTGGGCGATCATAAAAAGTGTTTTTTGCTGGACCAACGCCAGATTGGGGATTTGCGTAGCTGTAATGATACTCGTATCATATTATATAATGGGAGTAGAGTGAACATGTGATTGCATGAGAATATCATCAGGATATGATATGATATTAGTTTTTTTTTTCCCAAAACTGGATTTTTCGACTACCAAAATTGGTATTGAACCAGCCACATGTGATATTTAGAAATCAACAATGGGATTCAACCTCTGGAAATGGAGGAGAGACTCCAAAGTTACCCCTATGCAATCAGGAAACATATTGATACATATTGTAGATCATTGGATCTTGTGGTGCCCTATTTTCTTTTTTCAGTCAAAACCAATTTCGGTATGAGTCAACATGATCAATCCCTTAAAGATGGGTGGTTTGATGCCCAAAGATCCTAAAAGTTGTTGTTTTTTCCAGCCAAAATGGTAATCCATTTTTGCAGCTCAAATCTCAAGTTTTGCGGCTGAAATCTCGTTTTTTTTTTTTTGTAGCTTTGCAAGTCCAATCCATTGACTTCGGTTTTTCTTCTCTCCTCTTTGTTTTCGGCGAATCCGTTTTTGTTTTTTGAAAGTTGGTCCAACAATCTCTGACATGAACCGCTTTTTTTGTTGACACATAGGACCATCCCCAACATATCTAACAACGATATACCATACACCCTCATCATTCCTCATCGTAAGCTTGAGAGTGTCTTTCTTGGGTGGTCTATACAGATAAAAATCACAAAGTGGGGGTCACACATGTTGCTCATTCTGAGTATTTAACCATGCAAATTTGGAATAATGGAAAAGAGAGTGTGCCTTCTAGGTACTTTACATTTGTTGGTTGAATTCCATTTGTGTTGCCCAGCAATTCAATTTTGACTCATTGCCAGATTTTCCAAGCTCACAGTCTTCATGTTCCATAATATCCACTATGATTCCGTTAAACCATGTTAAACCTCTATGGGGGTTTCCTAAAAGTCATGGGGGTACCCCTTTATCGATGGATGGTTCGATAGACTGTAGAACCAATGTTGAGAATTCCACGACCCGCGACCGATCATCCCATTGAATATGTTCAAAACCCCTGCTGGTTGATGATTATATAGGTTTATAATGCCTCTCTCTCTATATACACTGTATATGTATATATATATATATTGTGTATGTATATATATATATATATATGATATGTGTATATATATAATGTATATAACATACATTGGGGATTATCATCATCCATGAACAGGGAATCCCATTCTTAAACAGCCAGAATTTTTTATGGAATGATGTCGCATTCCAGGGATATCCTATTGGCTTTTCCAGTGTTATGCTGTATTTTGGAGCAAACAAAATCTAAGTTGCACTGATAATATTCATCCCAACCGCCATTTTGATCAAATGACCATTGAAGCCCTCCACTTTGGACTAGCCATCCCTGCGTCCCAGGTGAAACAGATGCTTGTGGACTTGGTGAACCTCCGACGTGCCTGGTGCGACATGCTCCAGGAGAACGGGGCGATGGTTGGATGATCCCGTTGAGAAAACTTGGGGGGTTCAATACTCAGAGGGGTACCTAATAGCTGGATGGTTGATTTCATTGAAAATCCGATCTAGAAATGGATGATTAAAATAGGGGTAGCCCTATTTTAGGCAAGATCTATTTAATGCTTCAGCCGAACACATGGGTCATTGGAGCATTTTTCCAAGAAATAGTCTCACAAAAAAAAAGGTCACTCAAGGTGATCTAGCCAGCGAATTTTCTGGTCTTATGAAATATCGGGATTTTGCGAACAAAACCTGGGGATCTAAGAAGCAACACATGGGATGCCATGAACATCCAAGTAGCTGGCACCTGGTCGACCATTAGTCAGTTATTTTCGACATTTCTACACTGATTTGATAACAATCAGTGCAATCTACAATAATTAGTTGGGAAATATCCCACAACTTAGAAATAGATGGATAGATGGATAGATGGATAGATGGACAGATGGACAGATGGACAGATGGATAGATGGATAGATGGATTCATTGGCAGATCGGTATATATATATATAAATAATTATATATAGAGACGTGTGTAAGTATCTGTTTCACCTCTACATCAACCCCCTTCCACTTGGTTCCCCCAAAATCGCCATTCCCTTCCTGACAAAAACCAGGACCGTTGGGCGTCGGAAGGTCAGGAAACCCGAGCTGCCACAAAGGGATATCCCAGTTGGGAATCCATCGAGGATACAACCATAGATTTATCGACATTGTAATGTACCCTCTGGTAATTTAACATAGCTATTGAAAATGGTGATTTATAGTGGATTTACCCATTGAAAATGGGTGATTTTCCATAGTTATGTTAGTTTACCAGAGGGTAAAACAATGTAATGTTTACCATCCCCCAGTCATCACCATAAATATCCATAAATAATAGGTGGTATGGAAATCCCATTCCCAGTCATGGGTGGTAAAAATGGCATTGTTTTCGGCGCTGGGACGACTTTGAGGCAAAAATCGGTGGTCAAGCTACTGTAAACCATCCCCAAATAGGTTTCCATAGATGAGGGTACCCCAAATGGTTGGTTTATACAAATGGTTGGTTTATATATGTTTATAATGGAAAATCCTATTAAAATTGATGATTTTATGGGGTAGCCCTATTTCAAGAAACCCAATAGCAGGACCAGAAATTGCTGGTAAATGGTAAGCCATCCCCCATTGAAGCTTGTCACATTTTTTTTTTCCATTGGTATACCCGGCATGTAGATGGTAAAACCCATGGGTTTCTTTTGGGCTTTCCCCTACAAACCAACCCGATACATAGACATCAATTATCATTGTATCCTATATTATCCTATCATATCTCGCCCTAGTAATTATATATATCTAATTTATCACCAGTTATATTATTACATATTGATTAACACTCCTGAATCCTTAAGTTTGTTGATTAATGATGGAACAATTCCCTTAACCATCAATATTGATCGTTGGAATATTCAAACATATGGATAGCTGGGAACTCTAAAAATCCCCATGTTGCTTTTATATTCCCTTAAGCCAACTATCAACATAACTCAATATATAGGAAGATAGAACGGATTACATTGGACATATTCCCGTGGCTTATTCCAATTAATTATATTGTTGCTTATATACCCCGTTAAAAGCTACATCCCACAATATTCACATAAAAGGATTGATTTTCATATGCTTGGTTGTATCGTCTCGAGTATTTTCTTTCGAAGATACCCAAGATATCCGCACCTGGCTGCTGTCGGCTGCTCCTGCTGTTGCCTTAAGCCAGGCCGAATGATTCTGAGGTACCCACATAGGAATCCATGGTGTGCCAAAAATCTTTGGGCTAGGGAACCTCCTCAAAGTCTACTACCATTGATGTTTGCGTTAGCTTACTTTGCTGCTGTTAATCTTAGTTCTAAATCGACAAGACCTTCTTCCTTAAGTCCTTCACTCTGTGGGCAATAGGCACAATCTTCAGTTTCAATTCCCGAAACAAACCAACAAACCAACCCATGATATAGACATCAATTATATCCTTATATCCCATTATATATATATATATCTCGCCCTGGCATTATATATATATATATGTATAATGTATATCCACTTTTAGCACCAGTTGTATCGCATATTGGTAAAACAAACGCCAATGTTTGTTGGATAATGGTAAACATACTTTAACCATGAATATCGATAGTGGGAAAATTCAAGAACATGGATATTTCGGATTTCTTGAACAATTCGGTATATTCCCTATATACGTATATATAATATCATCTGGTTATTTAACATAGCCATGGTAAATGGCCCATAGAAATAGATGGTTTACCGTTCTTAATAGCATGGTGGATCTTTCCATGGCAAACGGTTAGTCATAACCAGATGGTATATGCCCTATACCCTCTGGTAATTTAACATAGCTATTGAAAATGGTCATTTATAGTGAGTTTTCCCATTAAAAATGGTGATTTTCCATAGTTATGTTAGTTTACCAGAGGGTAAATGCCCTTAAAACCACTCCAAATGCTCCAGCGTAAAACCAGGCTTAGACCTGAGCTGCTTCTTCGATGGATCCAACAAACCCAGCAGCGCTGAACAGGCTGCTTTTCTTGGGGTTTGTTGACGGATGTTCCGGGGAGAACCGGGATTTCATGGGGATTTCATGGGGATTTCATGGGATTTGCTGGGATAAAAATTGGGATTTGGATCTGGCAATTTGGATCTGGACTGGATTTCATGGGGATACAATTCGGGATATTCTGAAAGCCGGCCTGGCAAACTAACACAAAAAACTATTGAACATGGCCCAGTCGAAATAGTTGATTTATCCATTAAAAATGGTGATTTAACACCAAAATATCCAAAAAATGGCCCATTTATAGTTGATATACCCATTAAAAATGGTGGATCTTTCCATAGTTTTTTGTTAGTCATTACCAGGCCGGGTAACCAATTTGATGTAATATTTGGAGTTGGATGAACATGGCTGCCCCAGCCGCTGGATCAGACATACCGTACCGCTGGGGGTTTTGTTGACCAACAGGTCTGATGTCTCCATCGGTGCTTTCAAGATCTAGGCAGAAGCTAATCCAAGGTTTATGCTCACCTATCCAAACAAATATGAGATAATATGGGTATGGGTCAAAATTAGGTACCCCAATAATTGGATGGTTAATACGAAACTAGACTAACATCTGTGGTCCCCTAGGTCTTCCGTTTTGACCCACATCCATATGACATAGTGTGACTAGGCATATGACTACTTAATAGTACATATTAGTCCAGTTCCCCATAAAATGGTTCCCCAAAACATACTGTATACCCTCTGGTAAACGAACGTAGCTATGGACAATCACCATCTTGAAGAACGGTAAATCAACGAACTAGCTATGGGCCATGGCTTCAATAGCTATGTTAGACATTACCAGAGGGTAAATCCCCATGAAATCCCCATGATCTTCTCATATCCCCATAAATCCATATAATTATCCTAGTATCATTATCATCCCATTATCCCATATAATTCTTATCCATATATATATATATATATATCTGGTTGGTGGTTTGGAACATTTTTTATTTTTCCATATATTGGGAATAATCATCCCAACCGACTAATATTTTTCAGAGGGGTTGAAACCACCAATTAGGTGTATATATATATATATTATCATAAATGGGATATTATCCACATTACGGTAATATCCACGTCCCCAAAAATCAACCCTGGCTTTCCAGGACATATCAGATGCCAGGTGTTGCATCTGGCCGGAGAGTACAAACATCACATGGTCGCTTGTGCACCTCTATATATATAATACATATTATATTAGGGATATATATATAATTATATAGATAATTAAATTATATATATATACACTATTATTATTATTATTATATATATATCATTATTATTGTTATTATTAGATATATCATATTATATTAGATATATTAAGTCCCATTATGGGGATATTAGATATCATATGTTTCTACTATATATATGTCTATTCCCATGCGGTGGAGAATCCCCTCATCCTCAGACGTCAGGCCTTTGGCGACTTTGATGAGGTCTTACAAAACCGATGGTCGTGGGAGTTGGAGAAACTACCCTTCAGTCTAACATAGCGAAGATGGTCCATTTATAGATATAGAGGATGTGTTCAAATCAAAGCTATGTTAACCAAAGGGTATGGGGAGTTTCATGGGAAGAATTTACAATTTACAATATGAATTTATTTGTTGAAACTCACATATTGGTGAAACCGCATTATTGGTCAGTCCTATTCTAAAATTGAGACAAATTATAGCGGAATTAGCTTACTTCAGGTTTGGACAGTATGTTGGAATATGCTGGGAAACATGGGGAGGACATGTAGATTTAACCATGGATTCTGGATGATTCCTAACGACTTCATCTTTGGGTCACGTTACATTAAATTAAGGGTGACGGTTAGATCGATTAGTAAGGGAACCACCCCACGATCACTTTATTTCAGCTTGGTGAAAGATTATAACTCAGCAACCAGCAAACATGATGATGTTCAAAACACAGGGCTACAGGTCAAACTTTATGATCCTTTCGGGCTGGGGAGTACACGGCATTTTCTGGGTACTCTTTGGTATGTTTCGCCTACTGATGTCACTTGGTGGACTGGAGAGTGTATTTGATGCCTGAAAACAGGTGCCCCAACATCCTTTATCAGTTGATCAACGAATTTCCCAATCCTTTAATGGTCATTTTGAGCCATACCATGGTACTTGCGTACCCTACAAGACACACCCAAGTTTCTTGGATGCTCAAAAAATTGGAAAAATTGGCGACGATTTTGGCTCAAAGAATGGGCACAAATCGACTATGGACGACCTGGATGATTATGGCACATTTGGTCATAGGATCGAACCATCCAACATTTTTGCCAATAAAATAACCAATCAGTGTGATGGGCTAATTCAATATTTCGGTGTTTCTGAAAAAAAATTACCCTCTGGTAAACTAACAGTTTGCGAACTTGAAAATGGCCCATTTATAGTTGATTTACCCATTAAAGTGGTGATTTTCCATAGTTATGTTAGTTTACCAGGGGGTATTTAAATTTAGAGGATCAATATTTGCCATTTGCAAATTTCGGTGTTTCTCGAAATTGGAGTAATTATCCCTTTTCACCATTAGCTTCCCATTATTTCCAATAAGTGGGATGATTTTGGCGCCCCCCACGACGCCATTTCAAAATCACATCAGGGGTATTGCTAATCCCTGCAATGAGTAATAACCCCCATTCTTGTTATGAAGTCCCTGTTTTATGACGTTATAAGTTATATGATGCCATTTATCAACCAATATTAACCAAGCTTGATATTAACCAAGATTCATATTGGCCAAGATTGTAGCCAAGATTCACCTAGATGAACCAGCAACAGGGGGTCCCTGATTTTCCAAATTTGACCCCTGCCTTGTTCCGAGCAAATCAGGACGAAGATGCTGCGCCGAGCCTCTTGCCATCGTCAGGGGTGCCCAGAAATGGACCTGAATTCCAGAATCGGGATGATTCGGGGATACGAATGGGACCTTTTTTTGGGACCATATACCCTCTGGTAAACTAACATAGCTATTGAAAATGGCAATTTATAGTGGATTTTCCCATTAAAAATGGTGATTTTCCATAGTTATGTTAGTTTACCAGAGGGTAAATTTGAAGAGCCATAGAAAAAATGGATTATGGATAAATAGTGATGGATGAGGAGATGGATATGGATGATATGGGATGGATAATGGTCCAATAGAATGGGTTTGTTCCATTCAGATGGGATGGTGGATAGGGATGATACACATTGAATATTCATGGGTGTTAGTAGGTTAGTGGTTATACCCTCTGGTAATTCAAGTTTTTTTTGACAGGTAAATCATCGAACTAAATGGGCTCTATTGAACATTACTGGAGTGTAGCCAAAAAAAACCTTCGCCGAAAACATGAGGTGTGGGGTGGCAGCAACAAATCAACTTACCCTCTGGATCCCTCTGGTAAACTAACATAACTGTGGTAAATCACCATTTTTTATAGGTATATAAATCAACTATAAATGTGCGATTTTCAATAGCTATGTTAAATCACCAGAGGGTAGGTAATGCATGGGGTAAGGGAACTTCAGAGTTTGGTAGGGCTTCAGCAGCAGGCCGCAACTGCCGTCCCTGGGTGTTTTCGGTGGCGAGACGGTTGGGGGGCCCCAGATGAACAACTTGGGGTCCAGAAACGGAGGGTCTACGCCAATGGAACATGGCCATTTTGATGGCCATTTTGTTTTTCCGGCTGTTGGGGGGGTGGGCTTCCAAGCTTCTAGGGAGCTTTCACCGTGAAACCTTCGGTATCCTTCGGTACTAAATCTGATCTGGCAATGATGTTGACCCAGGTGTCTGCGGCGCTGGTTAGTGGGGTCGAAACCGAGTTCTTGGGACCAGAAATAGCTGTCCATTTTCAGGCATTTCAAGACTGTTTTGTAAGTCCTCGAACATTTTTCGGGATCAATTTCACTAGTTGCATGTTAGAATTACCCTCTGGTAATTTAACAGTTTGCTATTGAACATGACTCTTTTATAGTTGATTTACCTATTAAAGATGGTGATTTCCATAGCTATTTTAGTTTACAGGAGGGTACAAGAAAGTACGACGATGTTTATGATCTCGCAAGATGATTCTGCTCCTAGATTCTTGGAGTTCCATGGGAAAACCTGACCAAAAAGATATTCATGGTCCATATTTTTTTTTGTAGTGAAATAATATAGGTATGTGTATATATACATACATATTATATATATAATGTTATATTAGATGTATGTTATGTATATATATGTATATATTATAATGTCAACCCTGGATTAATAAACCCCTAGATTGTTTAATTGGGAGGATACCATTTAAGTATCATATTAATTATGACTATTGGAGGAGTACCCCCTAATTAATAAGCCACGGTTTATTCATCCGGGATTGATTATAACGACGTTACTGCTACGTTACTGGAAATGATGATTCACCAAGAGCTCAAACTTCTGGATGATCTACATATAGTTTTCCACATATTTAATTTTCTCTCTATATATATATGTACCATATGCACCATATATCATATATTTCCATATATGTTCCATATATATATATAGTATAGTCCATATATATATATATATAATATGTATATATATATATTTAAATGTGATCCATGTAAAATGATATATCATCCAGAGGTTTTGCAGGATCTGCACCAGCTCACCTTTGCCACAGGACACCGCGCCGAGCAAGGGGATCTTTGGGTTCCTGACCTGAAGCGAAGTCGCAACAATTTCTGGATGGAACAGGGGATATCCCATGTATCTTCCTAAGAGAACTAAGGTATCTTCAGGTAAGAAGAATTTTAGGCTTCATGTATCTTAAAAGATATCTTGAGGGAACATGAACAGGAACTACAGATTTAAAACCTAGCGATTTACCATCACCATTTCGATCTGTGCCGTGCACTGGGAGAACATCACATCCGGGATGGTTGTCGAGTTTCCCAGCAATCCATTGAATGTATCGGTTGTTCAAAAAACCTTCAGGAAGTTCTTTCGAAAAGTGCTTTGAATGGATTTGTAAATGGATTTGTAAATGGATTTGTAGCTTCTCTTCCAATTCCTAGTGTTTTGTTTTGAGCTTTGGATGGTGACGGCATGGAGAAGTCATCACTGTATAAACCCGACCTGATCTCTTCATGACACGGATTTTTTGTGCTAAGATGGTGGCGCGAAAAACAGTCCCAGGTGATTTAGGACTTTAGGACCCACATAGCAGCAAGTACTCCAAAAGATATCCAAAGATGTGAATAGAAGTACCCCAAAGATGTTCATCGAAGACGTTGCTCACTTTCACCGTAGATCTCAGAGTTGCCTGCAGTGAATTCCCGTTAGCCTCTGGCAAAAATCGCCAGGGATCCGTTGGCCCCAAAGAATTGCCCCTCCAATGTTGAGGGGTCCGAACTGGGGCCGTGCCACATGAAAAATGGCTGTCAAAACAAGGGTGATAGAAACCTGCCGAGAGTATACATATATATATATATATTATACATATATATATTATACATATATATATATTATATATATATGTTTCCACTGGGGACTTCGTCAAACACACGGATTTTCGACATGGAGACCATCAAGCCATGTCAACAAAGCAGGATGATCCACAACGAACAGCGCGACAGTGTCTCCAGAGGTCTGGATCAATGACAAACAGGGTGGTTTCCCAATTCCCTCAGAGAGTACCCTCTGGCTATGTCAAAATAGCCATGGAAAATCCCCATTTTTCATGGGAAAATCCACTATTTCTATGGCCATTTTCAATAGCTATGTTAAATTACCAGAGAGTTTTCCACTGTTTTCCAATGATTTCATGTTTGTGTTACTCAGTTACTCAATGGCAGATTTGGTTTTCAATGGATCTCCAGAATCCTCCGTTTGCCACACGAATATGGCCACCAAGCAGAGTATGAAGCAGGGTCGTTGACCACTCCCCGATTCGCGATCGGAAATCTTGACTTTTCCCCATAGTCATGGGCAATTCACCTTCCTGTCGAGTCATCTTGTGGTATTACAGGTCTGTATGTGGCTATGGATCAATACCTATGAAAATACCATTTTTAGGGGGTTATTCACATCCATAAATCCCAGCTATTTTGATGTGAACAAAAGGGGTACAAGGTTTTGACACACTCCCCTGGTAAGACGTGGCAATGGAAAGTCACCTCAGAAGGAGTGGAAAGGTACAGAGAGCCATGCCCAGCATTAGATGATGGGAAACATATGGAAAAACATGATTGAACACCTGCAGGAACGCCATATATATATATAATTATATATATATATATGCAAGTATATATACAAGTATATACTTATACATAATATTATGTATTTACATAGCTATACACACTTGCGATCACAGAAGGTGGTTTCACCATGGTTTTTTTGATATCTCAACTTGGTGATCCCTGGAAAAAACTCAATGGAGCTGCAGCACGCCATGGCCATGATGGGAAGCTGAGGGTTTTTGATGGGAAAATGATGGGAACATGAGGAAAATCTATGTAACATGATGGGAAAATGTGGGAAAATGTGGGAAAAATACAGCAAATCATGAACATCTATGTAAATTCTCCTATCAATGGAGGTTGCAATGGCAGGGAAAAAAAATCGTTGCAGGCCGGAACTTCCACGCATCTCAACTCGCCTCCTGACTTCAGCCACGTACAGGAAGAATTTTCGATTTTTTCCAACGCTAAGGTGTGGACACCAAAGCCACCAAGTCATGGTCAAGTATGGAAAGATCTCAATCCAATTGGTGAAATTCATGTCATCCATCGCAACTCAGAAGCTATAGCAGCTAGCTAATAAGACCCCTTCCATATCCCACTTTTTCAACATGTCCAACTCGCAGAGTTTTTTGGGCGATTTTGTCAGAGATCAGCCCGGCTTGTGACATCGGTGACCTGACAATTTGTTGGCATCATCATGCCTAGCAACAAGAAGCTCTTGAGTGACATAGCCAACTGGACCTCTTTCCGAGTTCAGGACTTTTTCAGATCTTCTGTATAAATTTCAGGAATTCCCAGCATTTTCCACCATAAACCCGCCATTTTCCAGATTTTTCTCCAGAAACGTTCAAAGCTTTTGCCATTTCCCGCTTTCGCCATGGTGGGTGGGGAGCGAGGGCCTGGCATGGTTGATCCCCTTCGCCTGGGAATCCTTGGTGTTTTTTGGTCTTATACAAAAAAGCCCATATTAATTGGGACTAACCATATACCAGATATATGGTATAAGACATCCACACAGTTTTGGTTGTGCACCAAGAGTTTTGTCCAGGAGCACAGATCAAGAGCTTTTCGTTTATTTGTGCCCTTACTTTCCATGGGGGATTAATAGCTGACTGGTGATGTTTTTGGCTAGTATTACAAGTTACTGTATAAGTAATGTCAACATCAGTAATATATGTAATTACATATATATTATTATACACTATACATTATTTGTCATATATTATATTATATACTATATATTATACATATTATATATATTATACATATTATATATATTATACATATTATATATATTATACATATTATATATATTATACATATTATATATATCATATATTTTATATTAAAAATATATTATATATATATTATATATATTGTATATTATACATATTATATATATATATCATATATTTTATATTAACAAATAAATATATATATATATATATATATATATAATATTATATATTATACATATTATATAATTTTACATTGCACATTATATATATTATATGGATTGTACATCATATATTTTATGTATTCTATATAATATATAATGCATATAATTATGACGGATCGCCGTATACATTTGCATGCCCTATCATTTTATATTCTCATTTTACCCCGTAACTGGATTCTTCATGGATTGCTACCCTGCTGTCCAAGTACCTTACTCTCAAGAGCCCTGGATCAAGTTGTTGGTTTGATTTTTGTTGATGGAACCATCACGATGGCGAATCTAATGATCATGTTATAGTCTCTCTATTCAGGAGTCCCTATCATGTGATACCCTCTGATTATTTAACATAGCCATGGAAAATGGCCCATTTATAGATGATTTTCCCATTAAAACCTCCATTTATAAGGGATTTTCCATGGCTATGTTAAATAACAAGATGGTATATCATCATGCTTTTCGGATTGACCGCAGCAGGTTCAAATCCCTTTTTTTCAATGCTTCAAATCTCACTTTTGAATACTCTCGACGGTCAGCACCCTTATTACTTATTCCCATGATTTTCTATGTGTCAAATATCTAAAGAGATCCTTATTTCAACGGGTCGACAGCCACCGTTTCAACGCTCACCATTCAATCATTTCAAGCTGCAAATCATTCACTTGAATGGCTTTAATCTTGGTTTAACCATGGTTTAGCCCCCCCTTTCCCATGGCTTTGAATCCTATTTTAAACTCAGCCAACCCGGCATCGGCCAGGCTTCATTGCGGAGCTCTCCGGAGCTGCTTGGCTATACCATTCTTTTGAGTAATAAGTGGTATAAGTATGTATAAGTCCTATCATTATTTATCTGGCATACCACTATGATCAATGATAAATTGATACTATAGATCAAGTTTATAACATTGGTATATCTAATAGATCAATTATATTTATTGTTAATAGATCTATTTTATGCGATGCACCACATTTTCTGCAACTTTTTAGGGGGGTTACGATCAACTTGACCCCGGATTCGCGGCGGGCATCACCAGGTGATCGTGCGCCGACGGCCGACGTTGAGTAGCGACAAGGCCACCATGGTTTAGCAGGGGATTGATACTTATTTGGTACCATTTAGGGGGTGTTGAAGATTGGGGGGATGTGATTGATGCTAAGTATATATATGCTAGGAAGGCAATAGTAAACTGTCCCGAATTTGACCATCAATGGGTGAAGCATCAATGGATATGAGTGGTTTATGACATTGCTTTTTGCCAACATAAAAAAAACGTCCCCAAAAAGATGCCGAAAGTTGTCTTTCGAGGATCTGAACATTTGATGATGTTTCCGAAACATCATTTCCTGGTGTCCAACTTTGGGATTGTTTTTTTGGGCTGCCAAAAAGTTCATACACTGTCCAAATCACCCAAACCACCAGTTCAACATTGACCGATTCACCCATTGTTTATCATCGTTTCTGATGAAATCCCCACAAACCCCAAGGCCAATAGCTTGGATGTGCTTCCCAGTTAGTAAGTGGATGTAAGTGGATGTAATGGGTGAATAAAGCATATGAAATACCCTCAGGTAAACTAACATAGCTATTGAAAATGGCCCATAGAAATAGATGGTTTACCTATTAAACATGGTGATTTTCCATCGTTTTTTGTTAGTTTACCAGAGGGTAAGCCATTTGGGGAGAGTATAATAACCATCACCATCCGTGGCCATTTTCGTTGAGTCTTCCATGATCCCTCCAGCCTCTGGAAATCTCCATATCGGTCCCAGCAAAGACACTGTAACACTGTATGCCTTGCGCATGCCATGGCATCATTCCAACGCAGATATGTGTTTTTTTTTTTTTTTTATCAAGAGAAGACATTTGTAAATCTATACTCTGGTGGTTGTAAGCTAACATCCCACAAAGAAAATAGGTGTGAAGCCAACGCTTGGGAATTTGACAAGAGGAAACACTATTTGAAAGGGCTCATTTTTTTTTGACAACCCCAGTTCATCCCAGTTCTGTATAGGGTGTACCCCAGTTAGATTAGTGGGTTATAGTTATATTCCAAGATTCGTATGGGATTTATTATTAATCGGATGGTATTGTTGCTATTAATAATATACTGATATCTAATATACTGATCTTCCGATTAATTCTTATAACCACCTATTAGTAGGGTACCCCCATGACAGTGAACCCCGACAAATCGGTTTAGTAAGTAAAACTCACAAGGCTCTCAAGAAGTAGGCACGACTTTTTTGTCTTTCTTTGTTGCTTTAGACCCCAGATTTCTGCTATTTTCACCCGCACTTATCAGACACAAGTTGGTGAGAAAATGTCCTTTTTGTGAACTTCACCCCCAACTTTTCTTTTCTTGTTGGCTTCCGGATCCAATCGCAACGTTATTTGAGGGCCAACATCATGCTATTTCGGTTTCTGTACTGCAAGGGATTGGTTTGATCTGAGAATTTTTAGGTTGGAGAGCAACACCATCCATAATATCAAAGCAAGCCATAATCATACGAATATGTATATATAAATTCATACCTACATAATTGAATATATATATATATATATATATATGTGCATAATATTACATAATTATATATACATAAATAATTATATATATACATAATTATATATACATACTTATATATACATAATTATATACATGTAATCATATATATATATAAACATAATTATATATACATAATTATTTCTGTATACCATTTAGATCCATTGAGTGATATCATTTAATAAGATGGTACACATTACGTCACTGGAATGGCCGCAGGTTTCGCTACTGGAGAAGGGCGATGAGATCACCGCTGTAGAGGTCGACGACTGGACAACCGGAAAGTCATCGAACATAGCGATAGAATGGTGATTTGATGGTGATTTTCTTGGTGATTTTGATGGTGATTTTCTTGGTGATTTTGATGGTGATTTTCATGGTGATTTTGATGGTGATTTTCATGGTGATTTTGATGGTGATTTTCATGGTGATTTTGATGGTGATTTTCATGGTGATTTTGATGGTGATTTGATGGTGATATATATTTTTGATGGTGATTTGATGGTGAACTAACTATGATAGCATTTTTGATGTATGCAACTGAGCAACTTGATACAACTTGATATGTTATGGTGAACCAATCATCATGATCTCTCTAATCATCCATGAACGTGAACTAAAGCAACTGACCAACTTGATATGAGAAGTGACATCAATGGAAAAAAGGGCGGGAAACATTGAAAATGCCTGAACCATATGGAGGTTTGTCGCTGGGAAAACCATCTGTCATGGAAAATCATCTGAAATGAATGAACATAGTTACATAGTTACTTAATGTTACTTATATACTGGTGATGTAATGGTGATAGAATCTGCAAATAGTGGGAAGCCACAAAAATTGGATGTAAGCAACAGACATGCTGGAAGAATGGGATATTTAAAAAGGGTTTTTTCTGGGGGAAGAACTGGAATAACCAACACTTGGAGTCGTAGCATAATGGGGAAGATAGTTGATAGACATCTGGCTTCGACTTGGATCTAGTGACTTAACAATCGGAAGCAATCCTTCATTGGGAGGGATCATTGGGGGTATAAAATCAACCAGAACTGGTTGGTGGTTTCAAACATTTATTATTTTCCATAATATATGGGATAATCCTTCCCAACTGACTAATATTTTTCAAGATGGTTAAAACCACCAGCCAGAGAATGCGGGATATCAATGGATATCATATGGGTGTAACCAACCTCAATTGGAGTAGCATAACGGGGGCACCACCTTGGAAGTCCTCCTTAACATTGTTGGGTATCGAAGGCTGCCCTGAAAATTAAGGGCCGGTGGAGGCAACAAATCAACATCATTCCAATGACTGGTAAAATTTGGTAAATATCCTATCACTGGTAGTTAAATGATCACTGATCATGGGTATGTTATACCAATCATAACCAATCATTGGGGTCTTCTTAGAATTCACCATCCACTTTGATTCTATCCCATCACGTAGACGCTTGTTACGAGAATCTGACCCGGCAGCCGGGTAGAGATCACCAAAGCCGGCCCTGGGATGCTACTGGTGGGTTCGAAAATGGTTGGAATGCCCAAAAGTTATGGCGTTCTTTTATGATAATCCACGAGAATCCATGAAATATCCATGAAATCCATGAAATCTCGCAAAAAACGCAGAAAACGGGGCCAAATCTCCTGACCTTTCCACAAGATGCTATTCAATATTCCGGTTCTTTCAGGTTGAGTGCGTTGAGTGCAGGGGGGCAGGGCGGACAGAAAAAGATCCACATTGGGGATCCCGTTAACAGCCGTCAATACACTTATCAGGAATCAGTACAGTAGTGGTGGGATGACCAGGGGCCCCATCCCATGTAACTTGACTATGGATGACTGTGGAACATATTATACAATCATGCAACTGTTTGATGCGTTTTTTTTTCCCTGCCTCCCGGTGTCTTGAAAGAGGCTGGAGTCTTGATCCCGTTGAAAGGCAGCATCCCCACAGACAGGTCATGAAATTTCGCGAGTCTCGCGAAGTCTCATTTTTGCCCAAGCCGCGCTGAAATCTGGCGCGGAGTAGGGCGACTTGAGCCCCCTTGTGAGAGATTTGTTTGGAAATCATAGGACGTGTTTTTGTATTTGTTTGAGGAGTTCTTGTAGCTGCTCCTTTCTGCAAAAGTTTCTACATCAAATGATTTAATTGGAAGATGACATCTACAAGTCCTATAAAGTTCATTGACATTCTGAGTTTTTGTAGCAACTCCCAAATCAACAGAAATGGTCAAGTTTATGCCTCCACAACTCTCACGGGGCGTCCCAGACTGAACCAACTGGGTGTTTCATTTGTCCAGAACTGGTGTAATTTATGGCCATTCAAGGGGAAAATTATATATATAACACATTTGTAGCATTGGAATACGAGTGAGCCCAGAGGCCCAGAAAATGTTGCAGGATACGTGTGAGTGGCTGGCCCAGGGCTATGGAATGGAAAGAGGTGCGAAGGATACTTGGCAATCAGCCGTCGCCACATGGAACGGCATTTCAGTGCCATTGTTTCCGCTGCTTGGCTCTGCAGCTGAAGAGGATGGAGTGCCAATTTTGTGCCTCGGAGTTGACAGAAAGCATGGGCACACTTGCGGCCTTGGACGCCACACTTCAAACCATATGAGAGGGCATTGGTTTGAAGTGTGGCGTCCAAGGCTGCAAGTGTGCCCATGCTTTCTGTCAACTCCGAGGTACAAAAATGGCACTCCATCCTCTTCAGCTGCAGAGCCAAGCAGCAAGGCCGAGGCTTCACGCAAGCTGCGGCTCTGGCACCAGGCGCTCCAAACTGCTCCAGCTGCTACAGGTTGGAGATCCACTGGATTGGAGATCCCCGCAGCCTCGACAGCTGATGAAGGACCTCTTGCGCCTCACGGAGGACCTCCACCCCATTCCAACTCGGCTGTGGCACCAGGCGCTCCAAAAGCTGCTCGGAGGCGAAGGTTGCCAGCCAGTTTTCAATCTTCGTTTGTAATTTTGACGCTTCGCGGTTCTATCGTGAAACTTGGGCTTGCTTTAAAGGTTTATCTAAAGTTTATATAGGGCGGCGGTTCAGCTAGTGTTATATTAGAATATTTTAGTGTAGGGCTCGCTTCAGAAAGGGTTCTTTAAAGTTCTTTATTTCATTTTATTTCTTTGCGGTTGGAATAGCTATCCAGACAGCGAAGAAATCCTAGCGGTGACACTGAACATAAATTGTCGCATCCTCTAGAAAAGGAGTGCTGGAGTAAGTGATTCGAATTTGTTGGTTGTAAGTGAGTGCCTGCGGTGTAAGTGAATGGGTGGTGCAAATGAGTCGAATCAGTCGGGTGTAAGTGCCCAGGAGAAGACCAAGGAGGGCTATTTTTTCTTCGCGGCAGGTTTTGTTTTTTTTTTCGGTTCCTGGTTCTATGCTTTTCTGTTTCTCTGATTTTCTGCTTTTCTGCTTCTCTGCTTTTCTGCATCTCTGCTTTTCTGCTTCTCTGCTTTTCCTGCTTCTCTGCTTTTTGCTTTTCCTGATTCTTTGCTTTTCTGCTTCTCTGTTTTCCCTGCTTCTCTGCTTTTGTACTTCTGTGCCTTTCTACTTCTACTATTCTACTTTTTCTTTTCTTCAGTCATGTGTTTTTGCTGCTCCGCTTCCTGCTCCTTTGCTTCTTCGCTTCCTGTCTTTACTGTCTCTTTGTTTTTCATTTTCGTTTGCTTTATTCTGTTCTGTTTGTTTCCTAAATGAAACCTTAGAGAGACCCTAGGTGAACCCAAAGAAACCCTAAAGAAATCTTGATTTAAAAAAACCCTACATGAAGCCCTGAATGAACCCTAAAGAAACCATAAATGAACCCTAAAGAAACCATAAACTAATCCTAAAGAAACCATAAATGAAACCCTAAAGAAACTTTAAATGACACCCTAAATGACATCCCAAAGCCTTAACTGACACCATCTGACGCCTTAGCTGAAACCCTAAATGAAACCCTAAAGAAACCCTAAATGAAGCCCTAAATGAAACCCTAAAGAAACCCTAAATGAAACCCTAATGAAACCCTAAAGGAACCCTAAATAACACCCTGAATGAAACCCTAAAGGAATCCTAAAGGAACCCACTTGAACGTTTAAACATCGTGAAAAGAAATCTTGATAAGAAACCATGGAATGACGCCCTAAAGAAAACTTAAATGAACTGCTGAATGAAACCCCAAATTGAAAACCTAAAGAAACCTTAAATGAAACCCTAAATTGAAAACCTAAAGAAACCTTAAATGAGACCCTAAATGAAACCCAAACTGAAACCCTAAAGAAACCCTAAATGAAGCCCTAAACGAAACCCTACAGAAACCCTAAATGACACCTTAAATGAAACCCTAAAGGAACCCTTTAGGAACCACTTGAACGTTTAGAAGTCGCAAAGAGAAATCCTGATAAGAAACCCTGGAATGCAACCCTAAAGAAGATTTAAATGAAACCCTCAAGAAACCCTAGAGAAGCCCTAAAGAAACTCTAAATGAAACCCTAAAGAAACCGTAAATGAGACCCTACATGGAACCCAAACTGAAACCCTAAATAAACACTAAATGAAACCCTAAACGAAACCCTAAATAAATCCGAAATGAAACCCCAAAGAAACCATAAATGAAACCCTAAATGAGACACCGCATGAAGCCCCAAATAAAACCCTAAATGAAACCCTATATAAATGAAACATTAAATGAAACCCCAAATGAAAGCCAAAAGAACCCTCAAGAGACCCACATGAACGTTTGAAGCACCAAAATGTAGCAAATACCATGCAAATGAGAGGTTGAAATGCCAAAATATGATAAATACTATGCAAAATGGATGGCAAACATTGCCAAATGTAGCAAATACCATGCAAAATGCAAAGTGACCATGCCAAAATGTAGCAAATATCATGCAAAATGACAGGTTCTAGTTCCAAACTGTTGCAAATACAAGGCAAATGGTACCGGGAAAGAAAACAAAAATCCATACACAAAACCTGAGGCAAAAAAAATAAAAAACTATTCTACACCCGAAGACCGAGGTGCTGGCAGCCGACATTTCTTTGCAAGAGAAACCACAGGCCAAGACACTGCTTGAAAGGAACCAAGAGGCAGTCAACGAGCGGCTGCGCGAGTTGGGTTTGGTGCGCTGTGATACCATAG
>Ga0126342_10003755_pt1 | contig 25420 bp, 25 predicted proteins | sample Cyp1metagenome_FD_92528 | JGI IMG/M metagenome (GOLD analysis project Ga0126342, IMG submission 92528) | Coral microbial communities from Lord Howe Island, Old Settlement Bay, Australia - Cyphastrea 1 metagenome | ecosystem: Host-associated > Invertebrates > Cnidaria > Coral ... | reverse complement strand
TAGTGATGAATTTATTGAAAATGAATGAGATTGAGATATGGTTATATAGTAGTGATGATTTATGACAATGAATGAGAGGATTGATGTATTGACTGTTATGATTTTATGAAATGAATGAGATGAAGATATAGGAGGTTGTCATGATTTTATGGAATGAATGAGGTAAAGTTGGTTGGTTGTTATGGTTTGTTTATGAATAATTTTTGAGTTGTTATACTGCTATGATATTAGTTTAGAAAACTTCCTTAAACATACCTTCTTAACATTTTTTTGGGGAACCCCCGGGGTTCCCGGCTCTCGCTGAAGGACTTGATGGTGCCACTGGAGGCAGTTCCCTTGACCTTGGGCGCGTTCTTCGCAGCCCACTGCACCAACTCCTTGGCAGCTGATTCGCTTACCAGCAACAAGATCTTAGATGATCTTAGACTGGTAAAACCACGGAAAAGATCTGAGGAACAAAATCTCACCATGTAACATGATGTAACATGATCTAATTGTATCTATATGTTTCAAATCTTGGCAACCAGTCAACTCGTCTTAGTTTGACGAGTCCAGGCTCCTCTTCCGGAACTGATTCATGAAATCCTCCAAAGTTACGGACTGATCAGACTATTCACGGCGGATTGCCGGATTGCCATAAAGAATAGGAGAGTCCTCCTCCTCCTCCTCATCATCATCATCATCCTCCTCCCTCCCACTTAGTCCATGGAAAAAATCACTGTGACTCAAACTTCTCCAAACATGAATGGTTCGGCCAACAGACATCCAAATCTGCTGGAAACATCTGGAAACCAGTGGGGGCCTGCTGCCAAGTTTCTAGGCTGCACAATTGCACCTCGCAAACGTCCGGGTGTTGATACCCTTTGGTAAAATAACATAGCTATGGTAAATGGCCATTTATAGTGAGTTTTCCCATTAAAAATGGTGATTTTCCATAGCTATGTTAAATTACCAGAGGGTAATCCCATCAAATTGAATTCTGACAAATTTTGGAAAACAACCCGTCCATGTTTTGGAAACAACATGTCTCAAAAACGAACCCAGGCTCTGCATTTTGTAAAAAAATACAGCCATCCAAAAATTCGGGGGGGAACACAGTGAACACGGCAACGGCAACCGACGGGACGATCGCCAAGTCGCATTGATTGCCCGAGACCTATTGTCCTGGCGCCAGGACGTTCCATGATTCCAGGGTGGCTCCGTCGGATGTTGATCCAGCCTGACTAGCCCTAAACCCTGACTTCATTTACTTCATTTCACATAGATTCACATAGATTCACATAGGGGGTGTGGTTTTGTAGTTTTTGTAGAAAATATGAAAAACCTGAAGCATGCCACATGGAGGAATCGAAGCATCTTCTCTGACCAGAGCGATTGAATCATTGAATTTCATCCAGAAATGGCACCAAAAAATCCTGAAGGCCACAGAAACGCAGCTGATGCAGCAGTTCGCCACTGGTCGGCTTTTATACCAACGGCACCCAATGGCACCTTGCCGAGGGTGACCTCAAACTGAACTGGCTTTCCTTTAAGATCTTTCTGCGATTCCTCAGAGGAGAATCGTGCATTCCTTCAAGCGGCACGTCTCCATAGCTATAGCGGGGTGTATGATGTTAAAGGCCAATTGGACATTGGATGAAATTGGTTAGAAAATGCTCCAATTTCTTATCTGTTTATGTATCCATCGATCTATCAACCTATCTACTGCATATGGCTATAAATCCCAACGTAACTGGGATCATCCACAAGCTCGTTGTTTGCTGAGCGCCACACCGACTGCAGGTCGGAAGACAGTTCTGTCTTTGAGAAAAAAACGTCACCTGGCTGCCGGGGCCATCCTGGTTGGGCCATGGCAGGGAGGTTTCCGAAAAAACCAGGAGGTAGCTCCAAATCATCCAGTCGTCATGACCATTTCAGTATTGAAACCTGGGACCTGGGGATCCCCTGTATTTGAACCCCTGTATTTTAACAAAGAATGAAAACACTAAGATAATGATAATTACATATAATGACTATTACCATCCGGTTATTTAACATAGCCATGGAAAATCACCATTTTTAATAGGTAAACCATCTATAAATGGGCAATTTTCATCAATTTTCCACGGCTATGTTAAATAACCAGAGGGTAAGAGGCTGATATCATTTGGGATAGTTAAAGGGCCCTGGCCTTCAGAGGCCACAGCGGATTCGATGAATCCAAAGCCCTTCTCAGCCAGAAAGGTCTTGACCTCGCATCCCAAGCACCATGAATTCGGATCCAAAGGAAATCCATGAATTACCCTCTGGTTATTTAACATAGCCATGGAAAATGGCCCATTTATAGATGGTTTACCTATTAAAAATGGTGGATCTTTCCATGGCTATGTTAAATAACCAGATGGTAAATGTCCATTGTACCATCAATGTCCATTGTCAAAAAAATCTCTAGGAACAAAACTTGGCCACGTTTTTTGAGCTCCGCGCAGTTCCGTATTGACAGGACTGCCCCTGGGCTGGCTGGGTGGACTCTCTGAGGCCACAGCAATATCAGTGACTTCTTGTGATCTCAGTATCATCCTATATCATCCTATTTGAACAACATCAGAGATCTGATCTATATCGCGAGAGAGGCAGAGAGCGACAGATAGATATATTATCATCATTATTACTATTATTATTGCTAATATTGTTATCATTATTACATATTATTACTATTATTATTTATTATTGTTATTATTCTTATTGTTATTATTCTTACTATTATTGATATTATCATTATTACTACTAATTATTTTCTATCATTCTTGTTATTATTATTGTTGTTGTTATGAATGTTGTTAAATTATTCATATTAATTGTTATTACTAGTTTTGTTATTATTAAGATTATTGTTATTATTAATTATTATGATTGTTATGATTATGATGATTATGATTATTGTTATTATTAATTATAATTATTGTTATGATTATGATTATGATTATTGTGCTTATTCTATAATAATAATAATAATTATTATTATTATTGTTATGATTATGATTATTATGATTATTGTTATTATTTACTATATTTTATTATTATTATTGTTATGATTATGATTATTGTTATTATTAATTATTAGTAGTATTTATTATTAGAGAGATAGAAGGGGCGAGAGAGACTCGTATACAACCCGGTAACCCATAAACTGTGGTAAACCCAATCATCAAAGCCAGTTGGGATCAGTTGGGCATGCTTTACTGTTGGCTTTTCCTCCTCACTGGTCAAGGCACGCCGTAGCCCGAGTAGGCAGACATGGGATCCGCGGCAATGCCTCGGACATGGAAAAATCAACCAACTCCTGACCGCACATCACGGAGTTTGGTCCACTTGGGAATTTGTTTCAACTTTCAGCAACAATCAGCCACGCCACCTGGTGTCCCTGAGCCTTTTCCAGTGCCAGTGGCATAACCTCTGCTGTGCCAAAGGGAATCGGAATTTTGCGGAAGTGTTGCGAGGCCACAGGTGGATTGTGGTGGAAAAACCAGATAAAAAATAATTTAAAGAAAACCTTGAGGCAACCCATTTCCAAGGTTTAAACCATTTAAAACATGGTCAAGACCCACTGAAAATAACTGAAGTTCGAAGGTTTTACCCATGTTTAACCCTGGCTGTCAACCCAGCACCCAGAGATCTCACCTGCTGCTGACATCTGCTGCATATACGCGGCATAGTCCGGAGAGCCGTAGCCAGGATAGGCCGCCTCAAAGGACTCAAACACCATCGGAATCGATGGATTCCCCGGGGGGGTTCCACGTGTGGAAGAAATGATTGATTTTGACACATCCCAATATGAGCAGTTCTGGAAACCTGGACCAAAAAAAGGTGCCTTCACCAAAAAACGACTGAAAAAATCAGGATGTTTGTGTACCTCAGAAATCCTCAGAATGATGATTCACCTCTTCCAAGTCCCTTCTACTGGTTAGTCTCCATACATTCCCATGATGTTCATTCTCCTTGCATCAACGAACCGGGTGCCAAGGTGCTGAATAACCGTAGCCTGGATAGGCCATGGCAGCCTCTGACGCACCATGGCTTATCAGGGGGACATGTTAAAAGTCTTCGTCCAAAAAGAGGCTACCGAAAATCCAATTGGTTCCTTTTGGGGGGATCCAATTGATTTATTTTGAGGAAAATGCACCGTTTTTGGACTGACTAGCACACACCTGAAAAATCGTTGCTCTTCTGTTTTGCCGAACGTTGGAAACTGACAACTGGCCACCAGCATCCACGTGATATACACACTGGAACTCTGCACCCATAATGATGTCGAGTCACATAAGAATACGCCTCAGATGTGATTCGGGCACTGTTACTGACTGTTACTTGCTTCCTTGAGGGCTGCTACAAAGGTTCAAACCAGAAATCTCAACAAATCCTGCACCGCGGCAGATAAAGACTCCAAGCAGATCAGAGCCAAGTCACCGAAGGATATGCCTGGGCAAATCTAGGTCGTTCAGTCGTTCGCAGTCATTTTGGGGAATCAATCACTTTGATCCAAAACTGGTAGCACTGCGATCCTGCCCCACTCACAAAAAACCAGCAAGACCGGTGTTCCCCGGCAGTTTTTCGCTCCCTCGACCTGGGACCATCTTGGAAGGATCGATTCCCGGCATGAGATCAATCTGCCAAGACGCGTATCCATACCTCAGGGTCCAAAAAGATCAAAATTGCACAGTGATTTTGGGGGATTGGTCAGTGTCCATCTATTTGGATGTTCAAGGGTACGAGCACGAGGGTCTTGACCACCAAACGCGGGAACCTCCCATTTCTTGCTGTATCCACTTTCTTTGCGAATCTAAAAAACACCCACAGTCCAAAGCATCAAAACACCATTCCATTCGGATTACTCCACAACGATGGGAAGGAACATGCTTCCGCTGGAGAATCTGAGACCATCCACAACTTCAAACCCAATCTCAATCATTTCATCCCTTTCCCAACCCCAAGTCTACCGTCATCCCTTCCCCAAATCAAAACCACTTGAGGAGCAGCTGTCTTCGTCCATCCTTGTTATATTTGAGCATGTCTATAGAAGCTCTAAAATTAGAGCTCACACGCTGACTTTGACCTGACTTGCAAAATGTACTTCTTTGTACTTTTCAACCATCCAATTTCGAGTGCAATTCAATTTTCAGCCATCTTCCCACATCGGTGCCGGAACCATCCAGAACCATCCGGGTTTCAAATCCCCCGCCCACTCTGTGCTGAGCCGCGGCATCATCATGGAGTAGCCTGCCATCGCAGCATTCGCTTCTTCCTTCTCTTCGGCGTCAGAAGAGGAGTCGGAGCCATCGTCGGACATCGGCGCAGGGTGTTCACCACAGGTCACGACACCTGACAGGGGAAATTGATACCACTTGGTCAGCTGATGTTGTCTTTTTTTTCCCTCGAACGTCCCGTGAGTAGGTAAAAAAACATATGAAGACTCCGTGTAAACTCAAGGTTGGAGTTTGGGTCACAACACAGTGGTTTGACAAGCTCGGGTTTTGTAAGTTTTTACCAAGCTGAAGAGGACCTGGGGAAAAAACACAAACTTGACATTGAGACAAGCTTAGACTGGACCCTTTGACACCTCAAACCCCTCATGGAGCCAACACGGGTGGATTACCAAGGGATCCACAAGCAAATTGTGCCAGATGATCCACAACCCAACCCATCTTTTGGCCGAAAACCCGTGGCTCCTTGTTTGCATATCTAGCTTCCCAATTGGGCACGACTCTCAACATGGTATTTTCCTATCTGCAGCCTGATCAATGAAGGCAACTCCCACTTTTTCATGAAAATTGGGCTGAATAGTTTACGGAAAACACAGAGTTTGAATGTATCTTTGGTCTTTGGTCTAACAACATTATGTATCTTCGGTACTCCTCACATGGAAAAACCATCTACAAAAGCCACCGCGACATGGGCGCCCAACATGGACCTAGGGTCAGCAGTGACGATTGGTGCCAATGGCGCCAACGTGAAAAATTCTCAAGTCTAGTCTAGCTTTCAGCTGAGAAAGCTTTCCTGGGTCCGTCCAAAATCTTGTTTTGTAGCTTGACTAAAATACCAACAAATGAAATTCTGAGACAATGTATGCCAAAGAAACTCGATGACTTGTCTGTTGATCTGTCACTGACTGCAAAATTGTTTAAGCCTGTGTCAAGTTGGCTGCTGTGACCACAACCTCAAAATCACGAATGGACGAGGAACCAAGCGCTGCAGTTTTATGTAGTTTTATGCAGTGTTGCAGACATTGTGGGTGCCCATCACATGTTGTGCTGTCTTTCCCCATGTTTTTCCCCAAGAAAAGGCAGCTGTTGGGAGTAAATTTGCATGGGATAATTCCTGGCGGTGCCTCTGGGCCGCCGATGGCGGAGCTGTCATCACGAATCATGCTAAGCTGGAGCCAAAGATCGGCCGAGCCAGTTAATTTTGGTTGTTTCTCATCCTTTGCTTCCTTTCCGTTATAGTAATGTCTGTGTAGTTCCCTTTGATGTTTTGATAATAACTTTTCTTCTACTTTCATATTTTCGGGTGCTAATGGATAATCTGACTGTTCGTCTTGTATTTCTTTTGAATACTCTAAATCAACATCTAATATATAAGCAAAATCATCGTGTTCGTTCCAGTCCATTATCATCTTTTCATTCAGTAGTTTCTTTATCCATTTCAGTTCTCCTATGGGTAGTTTCATTGACATTGCCAGTCCATAAAGGTTATTAGCATCTAAATAACTGATGTAATTAGATGGTCTGCTTTCATCATATTCGTCTTCCATATATTTATTGTTTGCTTTTGCTTCCTTATGACTGACTTGACACATACCACCTCTCAAACCCTTCTCAATCATCTCATACATAGTCTGGTCGGTCAATGGTTCTAATATGACACCGTTTTTAGAAGCATAGCATCCCAAGCAAAGTTAGGAAGGGTAAAGTAGTGCGCGGGGTCTAATCCATAGTATTCCAAACAAAGGTCTCTCAAATTTTCAAAGACATCAGTGAGCAGTAAAACATCAGTTCTCAAATACAAGTCGTGGTATTGACCAAGATTTCTAATACCGAAATGTTCCCATATCTTTTGTGCTCTTTCGTATTCATCATCTTCAATATTACTTTCGGTAAGATTGCTGTAAAACTTTTCTTTTGGTGGTAATTGTTTGTCTCTAAACTTATCAAAGGAAGTGAAGTAATCATAAGGATAAACACCTTTATCGGTCAATAAATCTAAATCTTCGTCGTTGCCAACGTAGGGGTTTCTCTTACTGAACTTGAAGTTGTTTTGCCAGTTTTGTTTCTTCTCTCCATCTTCATACTTACTCAACTTGACTAACTTATCCAAAGAAGACGATAAGAAACTGAAACTGTCCTTAAAGCAAAGGTTTTTAAAAGCAAAGGTTATGAACTTTTCACTGTTAAGTGCTATGACATCTATTTTCGCTCTTTCTGATAGTTCATTTGCTCTTTCAATGATTAAATGACTGTCATAGTTCTTAAGGTTATGAAGGAAGACTGGTATTTTGTAATATCTCATTGAAAACTGTAAATTACAATCATCGTGAGCACATCCCCTATATCTACCTGTAAAGTGGCAATGGTCTCTACATTTCTTATCACCTTCTTTAAAGTCTTGACCGCATATAAAGCACTTCGTCGCTGTCTTAAAGTCTCTCCTGTCATCCACTCTCATTATTATATCCTTGTTTTCTTTCATCTTATCCATTATCTTATCTTTAACTTCAATAATTTTCTTCACAAAAATATCCATACAATCCTCGCCTCTGTATAAGAAAGGTTCGTTTGAATTATCAATGGAATTGACAACATTAATCATAAAACCGCAGGGTCTGTGGTGTTGGTATTTGTCAGTCTTCATTTCTTTCGTTGAAACTGTCCCCGTTCTTGTTGTCAAACATTCAAAATCAGCATAAATAACAAAAGGTGCTTTTAGTTTTTTATAGTGATTTTTGAATTTGATGAAGAACTTGTCGGGGTCATCTCCATCAAATGATGGCATTTCTATTCGTTGTCCTTCAACCCACATACATCCCTTGTTCGACTGCCTGCCTGGTTGGTTGGAACAAGACAACGAACCCTCAGTGGGGAACAGCCCCCACCCCGGCGCTGGTTTGCAGCGCAACAATGGCCTTGTGAGTGAGTTGGAGTGCGGCTGCGTTGCACATCGTCCAGTTTTGTGAGGATGTGATAAGCCTTGCCAAGCAATCAAGAAATCTGTGATGCCAGATCTCACAGAAGAAAGCCCGCTTCCCAGTGGATCTGTCATCTTGCGCATTCCAAACATCCCTATCCCTAGGTCCCTGTTTGGTGCCAATTCAGGATCTTGTCGTTGTGAAACTAGCCAAAAAGATCCAAAAAGCCAAAACTTCTGAGAGAACCTGCTTTGCCCGCGCCTCAGGCTTATCACCATGTTTTTCTCAAGTCCCCCACCACCTTCTGACTCACAAATGGCTATGGCTCCCTTGCCTTGTCAGCCTTGCCGATGCGTAGGTCACTCTCCAATTCATCCTTAGCTTTGGCTGGCTGTACATGGGAACGGCTCGTCAAAACACTGGCACCCTGGAGGATCTTGGTGCATATTTCGAAGATGTGCAGAATACTCTAGGTCAGGAGATCTGAATAACAACTCTATCTTGGAGCTATGTGGTAACTTTGTAGTAACCCAATATCCACATCATCATCATCATCAAACATTTCGGGCAAGGTTTGGAAGGGTTTCCTGTGGTTTTGCACCTTAGAGCAATCCCCTCAATACTATTTCAAGCCCCAGTCTGGTCTGTTGGTGAATTCCACAGCCAGTCACAGCCTTAGAAACAGGTAGATTAACATCTGAAGATACTGCAGAAGATTCTGGCAACGATGTGTTGGGATGTTCAAAAACAGGACAAGCAAGGTCTCCTGTATGGGCCCTTAAACTAACCCATCCATTGAAGTCCCGTTGGGACTGATCCCCCCAGGTTCCACAGGTCCAATAGAGGACTGCTGCCATGGCACGATCAGCTGCCTCTCTTCTGGGTCGATCTCATCATCTTCACACTGCAAAGGCACTGTGGAGTGACCCTTTGGCCCTTGCGTTGTTTAATATGAGTGCCATTCTGGGACTCCGCAGACTCCCACTTTCGCTCCCAGAATCTAGTCTAGAAAATGGGAAAATCACTGTAAAATCCATGAAAATATTCACGCATCTACACCATCTTCCAGGTCCAGCTCTGGATTCCCCCCCCTGCTTCCCAAAAAGCTGCCTGACGTCGCTGAGCACCTCGATACCCAATGGTTTTTAGGGCCAGAATCTTCGAAATCAGCAGCACTTGGTCATGGCTCCCGGTGAACACCAAAATGGCAGGGATTTAGGGAGTTCATCATCCCCCAAAAATATGGTAGGTAAAATAAGTTTCGGTGGCATCCCCATCAGCAGCAGTAATTTATTTTCACAATTGTTTCGTCCGAAATTTGCTGGACCACACTCCCGGAGTCGCACCGGAACCTACTTGAAGCCTCGTTGAACCTGGCCACACCAAAACCCTTCCGGAACCTTCTCCAGAACCGAGCCTGACGTGGCTCTGCACCACTCCGAAACCCTGTTGAACCTGACATGCCTCTGCACCAGACCTCCTTCTCCGGAACCCTGTTGAAACTGACCTGGCTCTGCACCAAAGTCTCCCAGACCTTCTCCGGAACCTTCTCCGCTCCGGAAACCTTCTCTCCGAAACCCTGTTGAGCCTGACCTGGCTCTGCACCAAACTCTCCCAAACCTTCTCCGGAACCTTCTCTGGAATCCTGTTGAGTCTGACCTGGCTCTGCACCAAAGCCTCCCAGACTTTATCCGGAACCTTCTCCGGAACCCCGTTGAACCTGACCCGGCTCCTGCACCAGTGCACACCGGAGCTATTCTGGGCTGAAGACCCCATTAGCTTACGCTGTTGGGGAATAAGTTTTGATCCATCCCATTTGGGTTCTAAGTCTTCCTATATTCCCGTAAACTTGTAGGAGTCAAGGGGGGACAAACTGAGTCCCTAAACATGCTTGCGCCATGTTGAACAGTGCCAAACACAGCAGATTCCCTCCTAACCCTTTCTCAGTAATCTTTTCTGTGGAGAAAAGGAATATCAACGGCGGACTAATCAACCCTGACTGGTAACTGATGGGGTCCCAAAATAGATACTAGCAACAACCAAAATTGCTACCCACCCATGAAAACTGCTAATTTCTAGGGCCAAGAAACACTCCCTCATGAGCTTCACGAACTCCTGGCTGTGGGAAACTAAGCCAGCTCAGCCACACTTCGAAGTACGTATATTTGGGTGTCAAATAGGTAATTAATAGTGAATACCATCTAAAAGAGGGATGCACATCCATTTACAACTCTTCGCCACACATTTTATTCTCGGGCAATCAAACGTGGTTTGCTGGAAAATCCACCATATAGTTCCATGATTTTCCCAGCTAGAAACTTCCAAATTTAGTTCATGGATTTCCCAGGCAGCCATGTTTACTAGAGGGTAATCCCAATCATCATCAAATATCATCAATAACCATGAAAATAAACACGATTTTTCCATTATATACTAACCATTAAAATATTAGTCACCATTGATATACTATTGATATAGCATTGATATAGCATTGATATTATTTTGCTATGAGTTTCTCGGGGGAATCGCCTCTGATCAGACGCCAGGATCCTCGAAGTCAAGGGAGCCATCCCCGTTCTGATCGAAGTTGGCGAAGATTTCTTCGGCCACGTCCTGACAGACCTGGACGTTGTGTAGGAAACCAATGGACGGATCCGAAAATCTGCAGGAAACCATAGTTGTGACCTTTACCTATTGGTACAGTACACTGGGGTACCAGATTTAATGGAATGGAATGGAATGGAATGGGCAATATTGGGCAATCTGATGAAGGAGAAACTCAATTCCAAAACGACAACCTTGATGGTGAAAATTCTCTTGATGGTACTTGCTTGTTAATTCATTGAATTTATTGGTAGATATTGGTCGCTTCATGGTGAGTCATGATTCTTAGCATCCCGATCTTGGTTACGGACCAATGTTGATTGCTAGTGGTTTTGATGCTAGGTCGGTGTTTCTTGAGTGTATTGGTTGCCCTCCAGTCAACTACCACAGATACGGAAAATCCCACCATGAATTTTTCCATTTCCCAACGGGGAAATCTCATGGGATTTCCGCGACCGCGCACCTCTGCAGTCCACAGCTTGTTGACATCTACACTTCGCAGGACCTGCCAGGCTGCCAGGTTCCTGCGCCTCCTCAAAAACATGGAAAGTAAAATCCTACTAAAATATGGCAGTGTGTCAAAACCTTGTACCCTGGTGAACATCAAAATAGCTGGTAAATGGATGTTCATCCCCCTAAAAATGGTATCAATAGGTATTGATCCATACCCATATAGCGATAAATCACTATTCTATCTTTTTCAGGGTTTACCACAACAATTTACACCAACGAAATATGAGCAAATTGCACGCTTTTCTGGTGAATTTGACCTTCGACCAGTTCTGGTAATAAAATGCTGAGCAACAAGTCCACAAGCATTTTATTGATGCCCATGGAAAAAAAAACATAAAACTATGATAAACTAATATTCGTCCACCAGAGAAGAGGAAAAGAACCTATATCTTCACCCCAAACACACAGACCTTCCAGCGTCTCAGCTGACGTTCGCCACTAACAATTTCTACAATTTAAATAAATTTAGACAGATAGAACAAGCCAGGCAGTCATATATCAACCCATGGCTGACATTGAAATCCTCGTGACGAAGTGGTGAAAAATTCCTTTGATCATATGGAGGTTTCCCAAAACGGGGGGGACCATTATGACATATTCTGACCATGGTTTTCAATACTAAAACGGTCATCCATGACAGACTGGATGATTTGGGGGTTACCACCACCTGTGTGATCTCATCTTTGGTGATCCTGCCATCGTCATCCTGGGAAATCGGCTTGATGGGTGGTCCCGGACCACCGTTGGTCTGGAAATGGGCTACCCCCAAGAGAGTGAAGATCTGTCGGAACAATTACCCTCTATACACATACATTCAAAATTCAAAAAAGTGTTCCAGTGCTACGTCAGATTGCCAAAAGTCTTGCTACCGCCACACCACCAGCAACAGCCCAACTTCCCTGCAACATGTCGACTGTCCTGCACGTCAAAGGCCTTGAAGGCAGCCCACAGAACATCTTCCTGCTGCCACTGCACATTCGAAAACTGCCACTGCCATGGCTATGAATCAAAACCCAAAGGTGCCTTGGTGAACATTATGATTCAGCCCAGCACCATCCTGCTACATGAATTTCTTTTGAACAGAAAAGAACATTCATGGCCGCTCTCATTTTTCTGTGCAAACAGGTTTTTAATGAAAGTGATCCAAAATCAACTTTGCACAGAACTTTTGCCACACTTTTCCGCCACCTCCAGGCTGACGCGTTCGCCGATACCAGCTGCACAGAACTCGGTGTAGTCGATTACTCCCGAGCCATCCAAGTCCAATCTGCGCCATGCCGTGGTTGATATGATGCAAGTTATTATATGTTGATGGGACAATTATGAGTAGTCATCAAATTTAGGGTTACCCTATCGTCATTCGAACCCTTTTTTTTGTAATTAGGCTGCCCCTAAACCGAGAAGATCACTTCAAGTCTTGGGGGCTTGCTTCGGCCTGGCAAAGACCTGCTCAACATCCTTCACCTGCGCACTCTCTTTACCTGCCGAGATGTCAGCAATCTTGAAACACAACCAACAAAGTAAACGGAGATGAGTGTGGGTTTCTTGTCATGTATCTATGAGTAAAGTATGTATGTATGTATGTATGTATGTAAGGTATCGGCTCAGACCGCCCCGTTTTTAGGAACGAGCTAGGTCGATTAGCCATTGCCTTAGTGGGGTCCTTGCGTCCACGACCCTACGGGCGCTGTTCTTTTGGTGATTGAGCAGGCGCCTTGTTTTGTACTACTGGTTGAGGGTGCACCAGTGGACACAAAACCCTGTGTTTGCATCAGCTGCCATTTACTTGGCCTTTTGCATTATTTGACCAACTGGCACTGCGGGGGCCGACGACCGGATAATTTACTACAGTGATTTTCCTGGGGTATTTTATTTGCGAGGTTTCCGCTGCTACGAGGTTTTCCCCATCAGCTGCCATTTGATTGGCCTTTTGGGTTGCATTTTCGATTCTCTGGGCGGTGTATTTTCGCTGGACACAGAGTTTCTTACATCAATTTATGTGTTCAATTTTGTTGATTTTATTGATCTTCACTATCGTGTTCGATCTTTGCAAAGATTGCGCCATCAATTTTGACGTTGAGAAGAAGGGCACGCCGGAGAAGAGCCCAAGCAAGGAAGAGCTGGTTTCTGCACCGTACTGGTGTTTTTCCCTTGAGTGCGAAGTCTCTCAGGAGGATACGCAAAACACTGGACAAGCACCACTCAAAGGATCCGTCCCTTTTACAGAGGATCAGTGCGACAATGGCAGATCTAGACAACTCTTTCCCATGGCATTGTGGCACATGCCACAGACTCAACAAGAAAATTCATACCACATGCCCCAAATGCAGCTCCCACTGGAGCTATGGCACCAGACATCGCACGACACCCAAGGAAGTGCCAGCTTATCACAGTGCAAGTTGGGATTCCTGGGGGAAATGGGAACAGGAATGGCAAAAATGGGAAGACGATCAGAAATGGCAGCAACAGAGGCCACATTCTGCTTCAAGACCCAGAACAAAGAGCCCAAGAATGCGAAAGGGCAAAGGCAAGGGATTCGACCACAGGGGCAAAGATGGAAAGGGCACTTCAGATTTTTCTGCACCTGCCTTATCACCATTTGCACCCCTGGCACCAGCGGTCGCACCATGGCCTTCACCGGAGACCACTACAACGGTATCATCCAGCAGTGCTTTGATGCCATCCATTCAATCGGCTCAGGATGTTGCAGCTATGGCAGAGGCCTTGAAAGAGGCTTACCCAGACGAGAAGGCGCGTCCTCAAAATGTCAAGGACATGATCGAGAAAGCAGAAAGGGAGGCAGTCAAAGACGTGACAAAAGGGCTCCATTCTGCTACAAATTCTCTCAGGAAGGCACAGAAAACGCTTGCAGAGAATACAGATGCCAAGCAGCAACACAGAGCCCAATGGGCAAAACATGTGAGCGAAGCCATTCAGACCTGGCAAGGACAGTTGCGGGAATACAAACGGCAACAGAATGTCTTCCAGGAAATCAACATCAAGGCCAAGCACGATATCGAGCTAGCCAGGAACACGATCCAGCTGCTCAATGCCAAAGCAGCGGGAACGGGACTGGAAGATACTCCCCTTGTGCCCAAAGTGGAGACAGAGGACTCAACAGAGGCGGACAAGGAGGAAGAGAAGATCAAACAGACTATGCAAAATGTCCTGAGGAGTTGTGCACAGTCCTTAGGCATAGATTTGGACGCCCCGAAGATACCGGTGGAAGTCCAAGAGATCCCCTCCGAGGACGAGGCGCCAGCCAACAAGCGCCCACGTTCTATGGAACCCTTCGGTGGAGGAGCTGGCTCAGCTATGCAATCGTGAGTTTTGGCGGTGTACTCCCAGTTCGTCAGAATGGGGTACATGGCGCCTGGCCATGCGCAGATTTGGCACATGATCGCCCATTTCTGCTTTCCGACAATGATGCATTCAAGCTGCTTCCATGGTCGCATTCTATTTGGGATGAACCTAGTTTTCTTTACCCATTTGATGCGGTGCTACGCGCACAATGCCTTGCGTTGTCTCTTTTTAGAGAAGATTCTGACTGTATGATTGGGTTGCTACAAAAGGATCATGATCTGATTGAGACTCCAGGAACAGCTATGCTTGCATCTTCACAACCACCACGCATTATTTCATCATTTCCACCTGAAGCGCTCAAGTCTTGCATTTCTCAAGGGTCTAGGAATTCTGTACATCGTTGTTTACATGTCAGTTTCCATGATCGCATTGATTTGCACATAGGCCTTGAAGAAGAAAACCAAATGAAGCATTTTCGGATTTGTGAAGATTTGCTTATGACATGGAATGAGAAACCATGGCAGTTGAGATCTCTACCTGACGATGATCCGCAGTCTTTTCAGGCCGTGTTGATCTCCAGGGAAGAGAAAATGCATTTCATTCACGCCAGGCTTACTGATGAATTTGAAAATATCCCGAGAAGAGTAGCTGCTGCAAGCACGGAACCGACACGGACCAATCAGGAACAGCCACGCCATTTTCCACCACCTGCCTTTGCCAATGACATTTTTGGCCTTCCAGGGTTTTTAGCATTGCCTCATGATTTTCTTATGGAAAACAGCTTTGTTATACGCACCTGGTATGTCCACCACTTCCATTATCCCAGATGGGTGGTGCCACGTCTGGTTGAACTGGACCATCGATGGCCAACCTGGCAAAGGGAGATTACTAGCGCATGGAGAGACATGATTCGCCGTGAAGAGGATGTTCAATTTTTCACAGTCATGCCTGACCCTGACCGCAGCTATATTCCTAGACAGGTTATTGCCGACGTGTTAGTAGTTCAGGGCATTGATGCAGACAGATTTGCAGGATTGCTGACAGTCCACCAGCAGACTGAGCAAGGACATCGCAGACCTTTTGCACTTGCAATTTCATTGCCAGATGAGGTCAGTGGGATGGGTTTGGCTGCTGCAGCAGATATTGCACATCTCTGCAACACACAGAATTGCAATTTCTACTTTCGTTGGCAACAGATTCCATTTAGTTTGATCCCGGCACATTACATGTTGGATGGGCATGGTTTTGAAGCGCATATCACCCCTAGGCCACGACAAGCCGCAACAAGTTCAGGTGCGCCTAGCCAAGATCCCCAGTCAACTGCTGCTCAGGGGAGAGCTCGAGAAGACCAGGATGCAGACAGTCATGAAGGACATGACTTCTCAGGAAGATCAGAGGAAGATGCACAGCCATCTGATCGTGCGACTGACACATCAATCCCGGATTCCCCAGCCCAATTTGAAAATTGGCAAGGGGCTCAGATCTATAGATTGGGTCGTCATGTAACTCACTGTTTTGTCAGATGGGGTACGTACAACTCTATTCTGCATGACATTGCGAGATTCCTTCGTGAACACTTACGAAATCTTGTAGGCATTCACCATGTTCAGACACCGCTTGCTGGCCAACATGAAGCAGAAGATTCGATCATTTTGCAGCATGTGGACGATCTTGCACCAGGATCTCTGGAACAGCTCATCATCTTGGATGTGGAAGTACACTTCCAACAGCCTGCCGAAAGTATGCTACGTGCGCCAGAAGTCTCTAGAAGAGTGCATAGGATTGTATCTCAAGTTTCCAGATCACATGTTTTGCGCTTGGCACGCCTAGCCAACTACTGCTTCCTCCAAGGGGATAGGTGCCTTGTTTTTCATAACAATGCTCTATGGCCAGAACAAGATGTGAGTGTCCACACGGTGCAGCATGGGTGTTATCTGAAGGTTGTAGCCACGCCACCTTTGGATCACACAGTTCCTACGGAAACAGCACTCAACTTTGCCATTTCAATTGATGATGCTGAAGGTAGCCAGACTAGGGACTGTACTGCAATGCCACGGAGCCAGAATTCTCTTGCATTAATGCAGACACATGCGAGTTGCAGGCCAGGGTTTGACCAAGATCGGAATCCCTTGCACATCCACCTTCACAGACATGCAGTTGGAGTTGACAGCCAGCTTGAGACTGACTACAACTGGCTTGATAAACTCGCTGACCGATTTAGTCAATTTGCTATGGTTGAGTGCTCCGATGAAGGACCTGTTGCGTACATTTCCACATGGTTTATTGACCACCTTCTTGCAGCGAGATGTGAGGCAAGCCGACCTGTGAGACTTGTAGGAAGTGAAGGCATGACATGGCGACAATTGATTGTAGATACATGGGCTGATAAAATTGACCCTTTTCTTGCGATCTCCTTTTCAATTGTTAAGCCACAGCCTCCAAAGGTTGAAACTGAATCTACCCTCCTGCACGTCCTCTTGGTGCAGCATGAATCACGGGCATCACATGCAGCAGGGCTAATTTCCTCCATAAGACAGGACATGAGTCACGCATACGTACAACATGTTGCAGTATCAACAGCCTGCACAACTGTACTCCGTCAAATCCTGCAGTTGGTGCGCCTTGTCGATCTGTGCGCTCTGCGTAGATGTACCGCCTGGTATGGACGCAGTGAGATAAGACCTGGCCACATTGAGGACCTTAGAGATGGGTTTTGTATTTTAGTGCATGTGCCACCGCAGGGTTGGGAAGAGGCACCTTTCCCGCAGCAACTCTGGACTCCTGGGATGGCTGCCGCGATGGACTCCCATACTGCTTCATTTGCTGATTTACAAGATGATGTGGCGTTTCTTCAACAAAACTCCAATGTCACCAGGAGTGCTGCTTCACACTTGATCAGTTGCAAACCAAGCCCACATGGCCCAGAGGAAGAACGAGGCTTCCCGGCCATCCATCCAAGTCAGGAACCCCAACAGTGGCGACGTCCACTGCATGATGGTGCCGACGATTGGATTGCTCCTATTGGGGAATTGTTTCCTTTGTACGGGATACTCAATGCATGGGATGATGAACGCCTTTTGCCTATCACGACTTGGTATATCCATCATGACAACAGGATTGCATGTAGGCGACCAAGAGATGTCCAACTCAGCGAACATCCAGTTTTTTGGATAGAAGACCTCAGAAATGCATGGATTGATCTTCTGGACCCCAATTTGCCTTTTGCTATCCATGTCGTGAAGCCACGTCCACCCCAATTTCGGACACAACAACGGGCATGCCATGTGATTTTGGAACAGAAACAGCAACCAGAAAGGGCTGCAGTTGTACTTACTGCTCTATTTGAAGGACCCACGAATGACGGCATTATTCAAGGTGCCTTCTCTGTCTTGCGAAGAGTTGATCTGAACTACATCATCAATACTCTGGAGATCGCATTTTTCTGTACGCAAAGGAGCTGCTCATTTTTGTTTGACAGTACGGAACAACCAGCCGAGATCCCCTTTGGGGTTAGATCTGGAGACAGCATCCGTGTGAAGGTCACCCAACCTGTGAACTCTGCTGGGCCTGATGATCCTGTAGAACAGCTCCACTTTGAGGACCTGACATTGATGCAGCAGCCCTTCCGTCCATCCTTCAACCGAAGGTGGCAACAATCTGGACGGCCCAACAGAGCAAGTGATGCTGGACCGTCCAGGCATTGCGAAGGTTTTCAATTTGACCCAAATGCGCCAGAGTTCAGACCTCAGGCTCCAAGCATTACAGCCCAGTCTGAGTTTGTACAATCTATCCATGAACTATGGATCCCTGATGCTTTTGCTTGGGAAGATGAATCGCCATCAATTGGTATTCTTGTTTGGTTTGTCGATCACAGATCACCTGACCCAAAATGTTATGCCCCCAGGCTTGTTAGATTGTACGATGATTTCACTGACTGGGAACAACGCATCCGAGCAGCTTGGCGTGATTTCTTGCAGACAGAGGCTGCCAATGAACTCACCATCGTCCAACCAGCACCACCCATGCTGGAACATGGTGTGACAGGTCATGTGATCTTGGTCCAAGCACCAAGGGACGATAGGTCCACTTCTCTTGTCTCAGTGCGAGATTCCCGACTTGGACCTATCCCATTGAGGATTGCCATTACGACTTCAGAACATTTGACCTTTGAGCAAGTAGTACGTGGAGTTCACTATGAAGACCTTTGTTCTCATTCGGTCGAGCCTGTTAGATGTCACCTTTGGTACCAACAAGTGCAGGTGACACCAGGACATCCGCTTCAGTGTTGGACAGGATACAGTCTCGACTTGCAGGTCGTCAGGAATCAGTCTCACAGCCACAGAGACCACAGAGACAGCAGGATGTGGAAGAGTACTCGACATTGCAGACTTCGGCCACGCGCAATATAGAAGGAGCAACCAGTAACAACCATGAGCACCCAAAGGTGCACCTTGATTTCGGTCCAGCAAGAAGTGCAATTGAATGGCTTGATGTACATTTCACCTTGCCAACTTTTGATATTGAAGCAGTGTTAGGTGAACAGGCCCACTGGTTGCCACAATGTTTGGATTGGATCAGAGGTGATTGGTATTCCTGGGATGGCCCACTTGACTGCGTCCGTATTTACTATGATGGTTCTTTCCATCCTAAATCCGGTTCAGCAGGTTCTGCCTCCGCTGCCTTTGTGCGACAGGATGGTGTCTGGAAATTTGCAGGAGCACTCTCTGTGCAACAACGGACACCTAAATTTGAATCCTACACAGCTGAATTGCTTGCTTCACTCATCTCAAGCAAACAAGCCGTTGATCTTGTCAAGACAAATGTTGAAGTGTTTGCTACAACCCCCACCGTTGAATTTATGTATGATTCCTTGTCGGTTGGAAAACAAGCTGAAGGAAGTTGGCAAGCCAAGCAAGACCCAACTACTTGCCATGTCATCCGCAGTTTGTTAAGGCTTATTGAGAAGAGGTGGAAGGTTAAATGTCAGCATTTCCATGTGCCAGGTCATCAAGGAGACCCTGGTAATGAGCTGGTGGACACACTTGCGAATTGTGCTGCTCAAGGCAGGCCGCTACAAGACTGGGACCCCTTTCTGACTCATGTTACACAAAACAGCTTTGCGCAAGCGTTGGAATGGACATGGGCCTTCTTCACCTCACATTTGGGTGAAGCATGGAATCATGATCAACTTGTGCTACCAGCAGCACCTGCCACCGAGCCTTGTTGTGACACAGCCTTGCCTTTTGCTGTGGCGGAACAGCCAACAGTTGTCCAAGGAGAGGTCCGGCTCCAGCTCCTCACATGTAATGTTTTGACTTTACTACCAGGGCCTGAGAAGACTCACCCCTGTGGAGTTGGCGGTCCGACACGCTTGCAAACACTGATTGCACAGATGCAAGCTGAGAAGATTCAAATTTTTGCTCTCCAAGAGACACGACTGAGAACCACTCTCAGATTGAACAATGAAGATTATTTTTTGATCCATGCACCAGCCAATGCAAGAGGACACTTCGGTATCATGCTAGGTTTCGCGAAAACTCAAGCGTTTGCCTTCCAAGCAGATGGCAAACCACACCCAAATGGATGGTTTGAATCATCGGATTTCACCATCATTGCAGCTGAACCCAGACTTCTTGTTTTGCGGGTGAGGAATGCTTTTATTAGGTGTGTGATTATCGCGGCCCATGCGCCTCATAGTGGAGCCTCAGTTGAAGACATTGAGGAATACTGGAAGCATGTCGATCAGACCATACCCTCCAAGTATGACAATTGGCCGAAGCTTTTATTAGCCGATAGCAATTGTAGGTTTGGAGATGCACCGAACAAACATATTGGACCACATGGAGCAGAGTTGTCTTGCCCTAAAAGTGATGCATTCAGTCATTTTGTTGCGGCTCAACAGATTTTTCTTCCTGCTACTTTTGCTGAGCTGCATCAGGGACCTACAGGAACTTGGCGACATCCGAATGGCACATGGACCCGTAATGACATTATCGGGGTTCCTTTGGACTGGCCACTTCTGCAGTGTCATTCCTGGACTGATGTCGACCTTGATTTTTCACTCAGCAAAGATGACCACAGACCGGCACGTGTAACCCTTGCGTGGTGCACCCAGGATCGGTCATACCAGTCAAATGCAATTAAGGTCAAGAAATGCCCCTCTCATTTCTGCCCTGAGGCCTTGCAACAGCTGTTGACTGAACCGTCCAATCGGTGCGATTGGGATGTGCACACACATTTTGGTCAAATTCAGCTTGAGTTAGCCAGATGTACCAGATTCACCAACCAACTGCACTTCCGGCGGCCATTGAAATCACACATGTCTGCACAAACTTGGGAGCTTGTTTGCAGGAAGAAGAAATGGAGAGCCAATCTTGCGAGATGCCAACGCCTACAGCGCCGCACAACCATCCACTTGGTTTTTGCTGCGTGGCGACATAGTGTACATGAGATCTCCTTCCACCAAGAGATACGCACATTTGATGATATTCTTGGTCAATTAGACCGTGACGTTGCAATTGCTTTGTTTAACTTCCGGTGCCTAGGGAGACAAGTCACACAAGCCTCCAGACAAGATGACTGCCATTTTTACCACAAGCTTGCCACTGAGAGCTCCCAATGGTTGGGGCCGAATGAGGCAAGAAATTTCTGGAAAACATTGAGAAGAAGCCTTCCCAAGTTTCGCCAACGAAGACAGGGATTTGATCCCTTAAATATCGAACCGCTGGAAGATCAATGGATGCCCCATTTTTTGCAGCTTGAGGTAGGAGAGGCTAGGTCGCCTGTGGATGTTTTGCAAGAATGCCATCGCAGACAATGCCAGACGAAGCCTGCCCAGACACAATTGAGCATTACAGAGCTCCCCTCGTTGGTGCAGCTAGAAGATGTTCTACGTCAAGCTCAACCGCACAAAGCCACTGGTCACGATACCTTGCCGTCAGTGCTTTTCCGAAACAATGCTTGTGATCTTGCGGATGCTTTCTTTCCCCTCCTTTTGAAAATGATGGCATGGCAACAGGAACCGATTGCCGGGAAAGGAGGGCCGCTTGCTGTCATTCACAAAAAAGGAAGTCAGTACATTGCAAGCAATTATCGAGGCATCATGTTGCTGCCCACTTTCACTAAAAGGGTGCATGCGTTGCTCCGAAGGCAATTGATGGCATTGCTAGGACGGCAACGACCCCCTGGACAGCTCGGTGGTTTTAACCATCAACAAGTTCTGTTTGGATCGCAATCATTGCAGACGTTTGGGCGTGTCATGGACAATTTGAAGCTTACGTCAGCTGTCCTTTTCCTTGATCTCACAACGGCTTTCCACAGACTTGTGAGAGAATGGGTATCAGGTATTCATGTGCCGCCAGATTTGATGAGTGTTCTGCAATCCCTTGAGGCAGAAGGCCTTAATGCTGCAGAGATGTGTGACCGCCTGCATCTACCATCACTGCTGGAAAGACTGAAGGCACCCCCTTCTTTGATTCAGCTCATCCAGGACATCCATGCCAGCACCTGGATGATGATTGGTGGTCCCAACAACTTTGCGCAGACCAAGAGGGGCACCCGACCAGGGAGCCCTTTAGCTGATTGCGTTTTCCATATTTTGATGGCTGATATCCTGCACCAACTTCAGGAATGGATCAATGAGCAAGTTGAATATCAGTGCTTACTGGCTGAATTCGACATCCCCGGCGGGTTCATCGCTTGGGCAGACGATCTTGCCGTACCTTGGGCGACTCACCAAGCCAATGAAATGCCAGGGGAACTGAGGAGGATCTTGGAATTTGTGATGCAACTATTTGAGAAGTACGGCTTCCTACTCAACCTGGACAAGGGCAAGACTAGCGCAGTCGTCTCATTTCGAGGCACAGGTGCGCCCCAAATGAGACAAATATACCAGCTTGGATCCAAGCCAGGTGATAGCTTCCAGTTTCATGATCGGCATATTTTCTTGCACTATGTGCCACATTACAAGCATTTGGGAACATCATTTGCTGCTAATCATGGATTGGAAGTTGAGATCCAGCAGAGAATAGGACTCGCTAGTGCTGCATTTGGACAAATAGCCAAGCCGATCCTCTGCAACAAACATTTACCAGAGCACACACGCATCCAGTTGTTTCATACACTCATTGGCACAAAATTGTTCTTTGGATTAGGAGCCTGGCATACTCCTTCCCAGCGGCAATACACCAAGCTGCGGGCATTTCTCCTACGCCTTCTACGCAAAGTTCTCCGCTTGACACCTGAAGAGGTTGCCTCGACTCCTGCAGCTGATATCCTGAGGAGGGCAAGACATCCTGAGCCAAGGGTGAAACATGCTGTTGAGCGCCTGCTCTATGCGCAGAAGCTTTGGGAACATGGACCTGCTGATCTGCAACACATCCTCCACCGGGAATTTGTGCTCTGTCCTAATTCCTGGATGCATGGTCTCCTTTCCGACCTGAAGTGGCTCAAATTTCTTGAAACCAATCTTGATTGCCACCCTGCAGTGAATATTGATGATCTTACAGAAATGTTTGACTCATGGCAATGTAGTTCTCGGGACTGGCAAAAGCGAATCCGTCCAGCACTGAGACGCCACCTACGCCAGGAGAACATGATGCATCAAATGCACAGGCTCCATACACAGTTTTTCCGTGCACTTAAAGAACAGGCCACTCTGCTTCATTTTGAGGGGAATGATGAGGACACGGCCAAGGAATTTCTTTGCTTTTGCAATCGAGCCTTCACCACTCCGCAAGGATTGGCGACACATAAGCGGCTTGCACATGGCATTGGTGCACAGGAGAAACATCTCATTGACGGGGTCACTTGCCCTTGCTGCCTGAAGTTCCTTTGGACACGCCAGAGGCTATACCAACATTTAGCGTATATTCCTAGGCGGGGTCTGATTAATCACTGCTTCCAGACTTTGCAACGACAAGGCTTTCAGGTAACCCCAGATGATGCGACGGTTGCAGATGTTTTGAGACCAGGGTTGAACAGAACAGAGGCACTCCAAGCTTTGGGGCCGCAGCCACTTTTCAAAGATTGCCGTGAAAAAGAATTATTTGAGACCAAGCAAAGAATTGCCAACTGTGAGCAGCAGCTTGTGATCACCGCAGTACCAACTGATGCCGACCAAAGACAAAATCAGTTTTGGACGCGCCTTACCGATGCCACCCAAGCGTGGTTTGGTCAATTCCAAAGCAATGGTTTTGATGCTGACACCATAGCAGAACTCCCAGATGCATGGTTAGATCTATGCGCCGATCAAGACCCACAGTTTGGGAATTGGATGGAATCAATTTATATTGGTTGGGGCGAACATGTCTTACCAGATGTCATTGCTAGCTTTGTTGATGGGGAAGCCGAATCATTGGTGGAATTGGCGTTCACCGAAATGATCTATGATTTCCCTAGGATGAAGACGCTGGCTGATTTGACGTTCCTGCGCCAGAAGGTTCACAGATTGGAGACGGAGCAGCAGACTTGGTTTCCACATCGTGTTGTGAAAAGAGGTTCTGCCAATGAGAAGGAGCGGATTTCTACTCAACTACATGTGCCTTCCCTTTTTCAAGAGCAGGCAAGCTGGTTACAGAGGATGCGCAAAATACGTTTTGATGTTATCCCTGAGGGCTCCACCATTCCTGCCACAATTGAGTCTACATCTCAGCGGCCCACCTATTTGATTGTACATCTCTTCAGTGGACGCAGGAGGAATACAGACATTCATGCGTGGATTGAAACCTATGCGCGCCAGAAGGGTTTTGCAGTCCAAGTGCTGTCATTAGACACCGCGGTCTCTGTTCATTTTGGTAATCTTCAACTTGGACGAGAGCCCTGGAGGAATCTTGTCAACCTCTACAAAGCTGGCCGGGTCGCCGCAACGATTTGCGGCGCTCCCTGCGAGACCTTCTCGTCAGCAAGGCACCACAAACCAGAAGGTGCGACTGATGACGATAGTCGCAGCTGGCCCCGACCGCTTCGAAGTGCTGAGCAGTTTCTAGGCCTCGAAGGCCTGACCTTCAAAGAGCTGAAACAATTAGCACAAGGATCAGAATTTTTCTTCCAGGGTATTTTGACGGCGGCTTGGTCCTTACAATCGGGTGGAATTTACCTTAGTGAACACCCTTGGAAGCCAGACGATGAGAACAAAGTGAGCATCTGGACCTCGCCATGGATTCAACTTCTTTTGCAGCTACCGCAGGTTAGACTGCATAGAGTTTGCCAATGGCGCTGGGGAGCGCAAGTTTCCAAGCCAACTGGTATCCTTGCGATCAACTGCTCATCCTTTGCTCCATCCATGTACAAGAGACAACTTTCCGATGCTATCAAACCTCAGAAAACCGCCATTAGACGAGACGAGAAGACTGGTGAATTTTGTACAGCAGTCTTAAAAGAGTATCCAGCTGCGTTTTCTGCAGCTTTAGCTGGAGCCATTGCCGATCAATTGGAGGCAATTTCCAAAAAGGGCTCTTTTTCCGTCTCACAGATGGCATCCCCGGAATCCGAAGCATGGGTGCGCGAAGCTCTTTTGGCCTGTAAAGACGTACGAGCTGGAGCACAATTTTTGCCGGATTACCAGGGGTAGGCTTTTGTATCTTAATTCATTTTGCTCGCAAGGCGGAGCATGCAATGCAGCAAGGATTACCCTTTCAGGCAGTGAATGAAAAATGAAAAAAATGATGTATGTATGTATGTATGTATGTATGTATGTATGTATGTATGTATGGTATGTATGTATGTATGGTATGTATGGTATGTATGGTATGTATGGTATGTATGTTATGTATGTTATGTATGTTATGTATGTTATGTATGTTATGTATGTTATGTATGTTATGTATGTTATGTATGTTATGT
>Ga0126342_10003754_pt1 | contig 25422 bp, 10 predicted proteins | sample Cyp1metagenome_FD_92528 | JGI IMG/M metagenome (GOLD analysis project Ga0126342, IMG submission 92528) | Coral microbial communities from Lord Howe Island, Old Settlement Bay, Australia - Cyphastrea 1 metagenome | ecosystem: Host-associated > Invertebrates > Cnidaria > Coral ... | reverse complement strand
GCCCTCCGGTTTGTTCAGTGCAAAGAGCTCCGGCTCTGCGTTGGCAATTTCGGCGTCTTAACTACTTCACTTCGGTGAGGAGCAGGTTGACGTCCTCCTCCAATCCAATCCAATCCAGATCCATACATGTCGCATGCCTGGTGAGTGGTTGAACCCTCCTAACAACATCATGTAATCGAATCGGATGAGGACGAGGATCACCACGCACTGACAATAGATGGATAATACAGTAATTCGTAATGATTCAAAGCTGTTCTACCCCATATTTGTTGTTTATGTGCCCAAATGGCCCGCCAGCAAGTATTGGTTACACAACCATTCATACCTCATGTTTGTCACTTCACTGTGAACCCAACAACAATGCTGTAACTGGTGATTTGCTCTACATGTCCGGGGATAGCAAACCACTCAGGCGCCACATGGAACTGGTGAACATCATTAAGGATGCGGCGACAGAGTTGGCTCTGGATGAAGCACAGTTCCTCCAGTCACTTCCGCTCTCCGCTGGAAACCAGGCCTGCAATGTTGGTCGGCGGCTGCTGGGCCCTTTGCCTCTGCTCCAGACCGTGCTGGGCCCTCTGCTTCAGCCCATTCCTCTGGTGCAGCGGTTGCTTGGTTCTTGCGACGGCGACACCAGGCCTTCACCATTGCACCAAACCATGAATTGTTGCACCTCCAAACTGCAAAGCCCAAAACTGTTGCAACATCAGCCTCTTTTTTTACCCTGTCAACACCGGGTGTTTCACCATGGTAAAACCACCAGCCAAATCCGGCAGATCCGGCACAGGACCCAGAGAAGGGTCGACAACTGGAAGAGTCCTTCAATGAGATGGAGGTCGGAGGGAAGCCGTGGGAAACCCTGGAAATGGTGCAGTTCTCCTGATTTCGTTGTGGTTTTGTTGTGTTTTTTTTTCGAGGTTCACAATGACATACTGGTTTGTGGTTTCAAACATGAATTTTATTTTCCCATAATATATGGGATAATCCTTCCCATTGACTAATATTTTTCAAGATGGTTAAAACCACCAACCAGCATACAATGACTAATGATTTCTATATGTTTTTTGTGGATTGAACCCTAAAAACTCTTGGGAATATTTAAGGGCATGTTGTGGGAAATGATGATTTAACCATTCAAATTGTGATTCAATGGGATATTAGATGATACCCTCAGGTAGACTAACACAACTATGGAAAATCATCATTTTCAATGGGTCGATCCACTATAAATGGCCATTTTCAATAGCTATTTTGACATAACCAGAGGGTATTGATGAATGGGACATCAATGGGACAGGAATTTTTGGCAAAACTATGGACGAAAATTGCATTTTAAGTAGATCTCCTTGATGATAAATGATCGAACGGAATGGGTCATTATTACTAGCTACATTAGAATAACCAGAGGGTGTTTAACTCACCATTAGTAGTTTGGTTTTATGCTTCAACTCAACTTATGGGGATTGGCTTCAACCATATCTTTTATTGGTTTATCACTGATTTATTTGCACCCCAAAGTTGGTTGTTCTATGTGTATATATGTAGACAAACAAACATAAACCACTATGTTCTCATTATATCCTATATTCAATCCCATTAAATAAGAATTTTGTTGGGATATACCCCCTCTAACTGCAGCCCCAAGTGGAATCGAATCATCTCAGGTCGGTCCGAAGCGGGGGTATCCCCCAGGTTGGAACCAACAGTCCAAAATCACCCACAATGTGAGGCCCCCCCAGTGATGTGAACGTTGGTTTAGAGTCGCCCCAGGAATACTAGTTCGTTACAAGTACCTTAAACCATAGTGAAATTGGAGTTATTTGCACCAACTTAGCTATCGAACGGGGGCCTCACATTGCAGTCATGTAGGTTTTTATATACCAGCACCATGGGTTGCATATGGGATTTATGTCAGCATATCCCAAGAGTGATTCTTTGACTCACCTCTTCCTAAGGTTCGATAGGCTCAAGGATTTTTTAAACCTCCATGATCTTCATTATCAAATCAATCCCTGGTTTCCAGTGAACATTTGAAACCAACCCAATGATCCCAATATATATGTATATGTATATATACATATATATATATGTATATATATATATATGTATATATTCCGTTTTCCATGGTGAACTCCCATTGTTCATTGTTAAATCCACTAGTCATCATAGGGGTTTCCTCCAGGATCAGGTCTCAGAACTTGGCTTCAGGAAGATCAACGCGTGACCCTGTCCACCTACCTCGCTGCAGATGGCAACTTGCTGGGAGAGATATCAACTTGGTACCTCCGGTGTCATCAAATCGGACTTGCAGCTAGTAAATCACCGGTCAAAGGAGTATAATCCCATAGAAATAACCAGTTATAACTGGTAAATGGCCATAACTGTATCTTTCTTCAAAACAACCGTTCCAGAAAAAAAACATGGTGGTCAAAGGATTTTCTTGCCGATGTTCTAATATGTTTCCCATGGACATCGACTCAGGCAACATCGGGGGGTGAGTCAAATACAGGGTGCTGCTCCAAAACGTTAGCTAAGTTGATTGAATTAGCTCCAATAACTTGGGTTTATGGTATATCTCTAGTTAATGGTGCTTTTTTTAAAAAGCAACTCATTACTGACCAGAAGCTTGATGTAGTTGACCCATACTGTTTGGATCTTCCCTCCAGAAAGAGTGGTATTTGGATTCATTGAGATCATACCATCATAACCCAGCATTTTCCACAGTTGCTGCGCTCGATTTTGCCGGTAAACTCACCAGCTTTTCACCGCTGCAACCGAGGTATCAATCCCAACCAAAAGCCCGCCTTCGCCTTCCAAGATGGACGTTTGTTCTTACAGAAGGCGCTTGCCAATGAGCAGGTCTGACCGCGCGGTTTTTTCTCGGCGATGTGTTGAGGGTGTTGGGTATTCATGTCGCCTTCAGTTCACCATCCCATGTGCTTTGGGGTGAATCAACCTGTGAAAGACACAGTTATGGCCATTTACCAGTTATAACTGGTTATAAATGGGATTATACATTCTATAAATGGGGTTATAAGTCCTTATAACTGATAAATGGCCATAACTGTGTGAAAGACAGGAAGTCTTCGAGGTGGTTCATCCGTGTCCATCGAAGACTTCCATGGGGCGTTTTTTCGTGTCGTTTTCACAAACAACTCTTTGAGGGATCACCGGTTTTGCGTACTCAGAGAGTCTGGAAGGTTAACCATTTAAAGATGGATTTCACCAACAAAAATGGTGTATTAAGTTCAACCAAAATGGTGTGTTAAGCAAAAACAAATAAAATGGATTGAACCACCCGATTTTCATCTCATAATGTTAAATGTCCCCACAGGAAACCATGCTTTAATATTGAATAATTGGATTTAGCCAGCCTCAGTTCAATCCGTGAATAGAGGAGAATTATATCCTGGAACAAACTGGTTCGGCCTTAGTTCAATATTGGTTTGCGAACTGCAAAAACAACCAATTTTACAAACGGTAAATCATGATGTATAATATATTTCTATGGGCCATGGGTTCCATAGATTCCATAGCTATGTAACAAATAACTAGATGATAAGATTGGATTTAACCATCCAAAAAGAGGGATTGACGCAACACAAATGGCAATGTAACATATCTTAAATGATCAACATGATTTGATGGGATTTCACCTGCCTTTGTTTTGAGAGGTACTCGTATCCAAGTTTAGCCGCGGGATGGGGAAGGCCTTCATGCAGTCTGGGATAGGACAAGGTTGCAAGTAAAACAGCTGAGAAACATATGTTTCTGGGTAAATTATAACGACCTCACTGTGACCTGACTGGAATCATGGTTAGTAAGGGAAATCATCCCCAAATGGCCTCAATTCAGGTTAGTGAATTATTATAATTTATATACCCAGAATGTTTGGATTTTGACCATGACACTTGATTGCTTGGCACCTGAATTTGCAACACTACTTCGTCCTCTCGATCATTGTCCAGAGTTGCAGATGTTGCGTGCAGCACTTCAGCAGTCCACCCTGGATATCAAGGAGAGGTGTTTGGTCCGCCATGCTTAGACCGATAACCATAACAATAGCAACTACGCAGATGTTCCAAGGGCCACTGGTTCTTTGTGCTGAAGCGCAGTTGGTGTGGCACGGCCGCAGTGACCAGAACGGGCAACGGCGACACGCCAGTCGGATGGGCGCGGGAACGAAAGTGGAGCGTTCCAGCCTCTGGAGGAAGGAAGTGGGCACGGTGTCGGTGTCCGGAACATGGACAGTGAGCGCAGCACCCGTGTACTGACATAAGTCTGAAGCGGTCAGCTAGGGCGTTGCCCAAGCGGTGTTCGAGCCCCTGTGCGTTTCAAGCCTCCCGGCGCCAAGCCGGGCATTTGTGAGCTCGGGTGGTTTTTGGGGAAGACAGTCAAGCCAAACAGAAACGGGGAGTTTTGAGACTTAGGAATGCCAAGTACCTCATGCAAACTTGATGTTTTTCACAGTCGGAAACTGAGGTCTTCAGCGCGTTCAGAGGCCAGTTCCCTAATTTTCTAGCTTTTGTCTGGGCAGCTACGGCTGGAAAAATCGGCTTTAAGCGGCAAAGCTTGGACAAACAAAAAGATCCTAGTTTACCAAACTAGGAAACTGAGGTCTTCAGCGCATTCAGAAGCAAGTTCCCTATTTTTCTAGCTTTTGTCTGGGCAGCTACGGCTGGAAAAATTGGTTTTAAGCGGCAAAGCTTGGACAAAGAAAAAGATCCTAGTTTACCAAACTAGGAAACTGAGGTCTTCAGCGCGTTCAGAAGCAAGTTCCCTATTTTTCTAGCTTTTGTCTGGGCAGCTACGGCTGGAAAAATCGGTTTTAAGCGGCAAATCTTGGACAAACAGAAAGATCCTAGTTTACCAAGCTAGGAAACTGAGGTCTTCAGCGCGTTCAGAAGCAAGTTCCCTATTTTTCTAGCTTTTCCATGGGCAACTACGGCTGGAAAAATCTGTTTTAAGCGGCAAAGCTTGGACAAACAAAACGTTGTGTTTATTATACAGAACATACCCAGGATGCAGCAAATTCAGAAATCCAAACAGGTCCTGTTGTCGTATTAGGCTGACGTAGAATAATTCATTAATTCAGACGACGTCAATATTTCAGCGGTAAGATTATTCGAAATAAGCGACGACCTGCGAAATATTATAAATTGTGCAGATCTAATTATATATCATTATATATCATAGTATTAGCTCCGTGATAGTTGGTGATATTTCGATACACATTGCTTACAGTATATAGGCTGCTTGGGTTGAAAAGGACCTGCTTTAATAACAGTTTACCAATAAAATTAGAGTCAAACGACATCTAAACCTGACAAGATACAGTTGGTTTTCTCCGCAATTCCCAATGGTTTAAATAGTGGTTTCCTAAAATGGGGGTACCCCTAAATCATCCACTTTAATAGGAGTTTCCATTATAGACCAACCATTTTGGGGGTACCCATCATTTTTGTGGAAACCTCCATATACCATATATGGGAATTAATTGTCCTTATTGGTTATCACTGATTACCAGGGACTAGTTCAAACCATTAGAATATGGAATATGCGGGATCCGTATTTTCATCCATATTCTACTTACTGGTGCTTAGTAGGGAATGGACGGGAATGGGGGTTGCTGGGATTATTATTGATAGTTAGCCAGTGGATCATTCCCTACTAAGCACAAGTAAGATAAGTAAGTCTAATGCTTTCTCTGATTTGATCCATATTTTTGTGCTTAGTTCTCTTTCCCGGATTATTCTTGATAGTTATTGTGGATCATTCCCTTCTAATATTTTTGTTGATTCTCGGGAACTGCCAGTCTGTGGGACCATCTGCCGCTATCTTGATCCTCCTGAAGGTGCGGGCTGCGAGAAACATTTTTCAGCCAGGGAGATGGGGAAATTCTAAGAACCGAGGCTTGAACATGGGGAAACATGTCACCCAAATTTCCATGTTCATAGGCAAAATGGTGACAAACCATGGGATTTTTGGGCTGCTCTAGGTTTTGTTTTTGACTTTGGAGATTGAAGTAAATGATGTGACCAGATTTAAGTAGATGTGGCCAGGAATTTAGGATTTTTTATCCATGAACAATCGGATTTTCCTTGAAAACATGGCAAATTTATATAATGGGATTTGTGCACAAAATTGCTATGTCTGGTTGGTGGTTTGGAACATTTTTTATTTTCCATATATTGGGAATAATTACATATTTATCCCAACCGACGAAGTCATATTTTTCAGAGGGGTTGGGCTCAACCACCAACCAGGCTATGTTTTTTTGAAATTGTGTGCAGATCTTGATTTCTAGGATGAGATCATAATCCCGCTGGTTGATACTGAAACTGGGGATTGTGGTGGTGGATCTTGTTTTTTAATGGAAAGATTTAGTGCAGATTCAACCCTCAAAACATTGAGGTCTAACCATCAAATATAGGTATTCAGCCAAACCTGATCATTAAGATTTACGATTTCACCATAAAAACTTAGGGATGAAAACAACCAAACATATTGGCATTTGAACGGTTTACCAGCCCTGGGGGTTCAAAGCAAAAGATGCCTTAGCATTGTGAAGTTCCTGAAAATTGGAAGTGATCCCCTGACAAATCAACAATTTGAATGTGGAAAAATATGACAAAGCATGGAATTATAACTTTATAACCAAAACATATCAAAATATGGAATCCTTAGGTCATGGCGGACCCCAAAACCATTCAAGCTATTGGCCAGTTGAATGGGAAAACCATATTCGATTTTTGGGGCACCTTAGTTTTGAGAATCACCCAGAAATTGGGACCTGAAACCGAATCCAATCATGTCTTGGGTCAAAAATGTTTTCTTTCAACACTCACCATCCAATTTTTAGCTGGTTGGTGGTTTGGAACATTATTTTTATGACTTTCCGTATATTGGGAATGTCATCATCCCAACTGCTTTTCATATTTTTCAGAGGAGTTGGCTCAACCAACCAGGTTTTCTTTCAACACCCACCAACCAATTTTTAGCATCGAACCCAAAAATGCAAACATTCTCTTTGGGATCCCAATTTTCAGGTTCCATGGGGGCTTCGAAGAACTGCAGCTATGTGATGTCCAGGTCTGCCAAGAGGTTTATGAGAAGTACAATGACAAGTCCAAGCGCCTTGATCGCAGAGGATTGACACCTGGAAATTTCGAACTGAAATCCAACATACACCACAATTGTATACCTAGTAGTGTCTGTTTTGAGTGATATCTTTGGGAATGATGTTATGTTTAATTAAGGAGTACATGCTCCATTTTGTATTTTACATATCACTTATATCACTCGTTTCGTGCCAAGTTCAACCCAGATTCGAGTGTTTTTTGAAAATTTGGAAAGTAGTGCTTTGGGACATGGACTCCCTGGGAGCTGATGTGTCTATATTGTTCATGGTCCAAGTTTGTGGGCTACGAGTCTGTATATCCGATTATACCGGTTTGTTTAAAAACGGTGTAATTACCTCAAAATCCATGGCTTTCAGGATCATTTGGAAAAACGTAAAGCTGATGTTCCTTGATTTTCTCCATGTTTAAACGGCCATTTTACAGGGTATTCGTATTCCGTACGCCGCATTTCTGAACCCATAGGGGTGATTTGTCATGCTGACGATGAAGTTATCCAATTCGACAGTACCCGACAAAACTGGAACTTCAGCCACTTACGAGGGATATCAAGAATATAAGAATTACAAAGAAATTGGTAGGTCCCCTAAATGAACAGGAAAAGTGAGTCAAGTGAGCAATGATTCCTGGAACTTGCACCCCCCCTCCATATAAAAAGCGTCCAAATCATCTAGATATAATTTTAGCACCCCAAAATCACATCGGATGGTCAAATACTTTTCAACACAGTGGGTCCATAAATGTCCGCCATTTATAATGTTTGAGCCATGGCCAAGTTGTGCCAAGCTTAGATTCTGACTTGGGGTAGGTGAACATTTACCAGCCAAAGAGATCCAAAGAGCACATATATGACATATTTCACGGTACATACCATGGTAAATACCATGGTTTCCTCTTTCGCAAAGCCTCAAAACCTTGAGATTAAGAAGGGCCACCTGGGATTCCTTGTGTTCGAGCCAGGTCTCTGTTGATGGTGAAGCTGTCAAGGCTAGGCTGGAAACCATGATGTTTTGGCCATGGGATTAAGACATCTCTGGGACCCTGGGATGATTGGCCAACAAAAAATACATGGTTTTACTATGGTAAATAATGGTTAATCTATGCTTAATCTATGGTTAATAATGGTTAATAATTGGAATAACAAAAAATACCTGGTTGGTGTTGACTATTTTGAATGACTTTCCCATCATGTTGGGAATGGAAAAATCATCCGAACTGACGAGTTGTCATATTTTTCACGGGGGTTGTTTTACCACCAACCGGATACTGAATACCCACAAATACCGAACACCACTTGAATATAGATGCAATACCAAAACCAGGGTTTTTTATTGAATATTGCAGGGGGAAGATATTAGTTCACCAGGGCCAGCAAAAAGCGGTAGCCCCAGAAATGAACTATGCCCAATTCGCCTTTACCACATCATTGTCAGTTCAACGTTGATTGGAAACCAGTTTAAGATTGCCTGCATCAGGGCTGGTCATAAACTATTTCAGAATGAGACATTCATTACCATGAACGCCACACACTCGAGCCAGTTGATGTCACAAACTGTCAGAAGCTTGTCCTCCGTCAGTGTCCAAAAGAAATCCAGCCCTGGCTCTTTTGGGATAGCAAACGCATTCCCAGTCATCCCGCCAGAGCAGCCGGTCCAGGTTGGCCACATTTGCTGCGGATTTCCAAGGCGCCAAACATCACTGGTTTGCTTCCGGGGCTGAGTAAAACCACTCCTCGTTGCTCTAATCGGTTTTGCATCCAAGGTTTGTTTGGTCAAACCCCAATCATTCCCATATGCTCCATTTATGGAATATTTACCAACATTTGCCCTAGAAATCACCCAGTTTTGTAGGTAAATATACGTACCATACATGGAGCATATGGGATTGATGGATTTAGACCTGAATTTTCAATGGTCAATTCGACAAAAAATCGGAATTTGAAGCCTGATTTTCTCTAGCTGATGGAGGCTGTGATTCAGGTAATGTTTTGGGCGGAAATCTCGGTGCCTGAAGAGGCTCAGTGACTTTCCAGGACATGCCCTTCGCCTTAGCTCCCTGGCAGGAATAAGCTGAGTGAATCTGAGACTTCCCCATTGGTTGAGTGTGACATATGAAAGTATAGTTATTATGGATTTTGTCAGACAATCAAGTACCCCGAAATCCATTTGTTATAGAATATTATAAAGCCTTTGGCCCAATCCTTTCCAGCTAGTTAGGCCGAGACGGCAAAAAATTGGGAGATCATTCAAACACCATGGATACCTCTTTGCTAGCTGCCCCGTTGGGTCACCCAGTGTCATTGGTTGCGCGAGTGCAACACCAAGTGTCGCCGAACCTCTACGAATGCGAGGGCATCTCTCCGAGGCAGCCCTTTTTGCTTTCATGTGCTTGTGAGATGGACATTGACTTGTTCACCTTTTACCACTTGGAACCAATTTCTCATGATCCTCTGTGCCTTGGCTTTGGGCTTCACACGAAGTATTACCCCAAGACCAAACTGCATCCTTTTCAGAAGATGGCCATTTTCGACCTATGTAGCGGGATTGGAGGCTTCACAATGGGGTCTAGTCCACTAGGCATTGAAACGTTGGCATTTCTGGAATGCAATGATTTAGCTTGCCAAGTCTTGCGGGCAAATTTCATGGCACCAGTGATTCAAGGGAAAGTTGAAGATTTGAAGTGTGTCCAAGCTTTGCATGAGCTGAAGAATGATTCCTTCCTCCAAGTGACAGGGGGATTTCCATGCCAACCCTTCTCCAGACAGGGTGATATGAAGGGTGAACAGGATGTCAGAGGCACTGTGCTGGCCTCCATTCTCAGATGCTCGTCGCTACTCCAAGCAGATGCACTTTTGCTTGAATGCGTTGACAATGTGATTCACTTCAGCGAGATTATGAAGACATTGGAGGTTTTCGCAGAGCACTCCCAGATGCACATTGAGAAGATTGTCTTTGACCTTCAAACTCAGTGGCCTGCGCGACGTCGCCGCTTTTGGTGTTTGCTCTTTGCTAAGACCTTGCCTGAACTTCATCTACAAGTCTGGCCTGCTTGCTCTCACTGTCAATGCATTGGACATGTTATGCCACATGACGCCATATGGCCTGAAGAACATGAAAGAGACCTGCAATGGGATCAGCAAGAAATGGCCATGTACTTTGACTTGGAATTTGGACAAGACATCCGCATCCTGATGCCACAACACAAGGCCCCCACTATGCTTCACTCCTGGGCCAATGTCCTTCGACCATGCCCGTGTGGATGCAGAATGTGGCCTCTATCCCTTCAACGACTGCGAGCTGGGGGAGCGAGGGGCTTTGGCATCAACTCAGCACTACTTGGACCAGTCCGACATCTACATCCTGAAGAAGGAGCACTTCTGTGCACGGTCCCATTGGACTTTCAATTTCCTCCTCAAGTTCGAACAGCACTGTGCCTTCTTGGCCAAATTGCGGCTCCTCTACAAGTTCTATGGATCCAATCTCAGCTCTTGGCTCATCTTCAGGAACACTACTGGGTCTGCCCAAGCATCCAACCACTTGAGATGCTGCACAATTTCAAGCATGCACATTTGACACAAAGAGCTCAGAGATGGAAGTTGGCAAGCATGTCGCTGCCGAGAACAATCCAGATCACCCTCGAGGACACCACCTGCTCCATCACACTACGGGCTGCAACCACAGTAGCTGAACTTGAAAGAGCAGAATCGATGATGATTGGCCATGGTCACTACGTGGTTGTCAAGCAGTACGACCAACGTCTGCCACCATGGTGTCAGCTTCATGCCCACGAGACCTATGAGCTTCAGATCATGCAGAAACGTCAGGCAAGACCAAGCTCTTCCATCTGGCCAACAGCACCGACAGCTGGAGATGGCAACCAGCAAGCACACTGCAAAACAGGCCTTGGGGACACTCACATATGGGCGGGGATGAATTTGCTATTGGACTTTGGCAAATCAACATCTCGACACACCCGACCCTTGGCCATCTACCCTTTCAGAGCTGAGCATCTCCTGCGTCAGAAGCCACATCCTGCAGTCTGTCAAGACTGGCAGCTCCGCTACCAGGCATCTGATGGCCGCATCATGATCATCTACGAGTTCGACAACCATTGGACTTTGCTGGTTGGTCGAAATGAAGGCAGCATCCAATGGACTCACTTTGATGGCCTTCTACAAGATGATGATTCTGCACACAGAGCCATTGCTGAACGTGTTGCGGCCTGCATCACCCATTGCTTGGACTTTGACATGGGTGATTGCACTTTCTTGACATCACGCAGACAGCAGGAGAGCTACACATGTGGCACTGTAGCACTGATGCACATGGCAGATTGCCTTCAACTCACTTCCAAACTGCCGGCGTGCGATGAACCAGCTCTACATGACATGTTTTGCACTGGAACCAGCTCTCCAGCTACTTTCACAGCAGAAGGCAAAGGATCCTCTACAACCAACCTGGAACAACTGCTAATAAGCAAAGGCGTTCCAGCCCTTCATGCTGCTGAGAGAGTCCAGATGATCAACGACAAACTTGGCTCTACTCAGGTCCAACAGATCATGACGGGCAATAACCCCTGGAATGCTCTTAAAGCCGCAGCAACCAGACCGGGCAGAATGTTCAGAATCGTGACTGAGGAGGAACAAAAAGCCTATGTGGATGCACGAGCCCAGAGCAAGCACGGTGCAAAAATTTCCAATTCGAAGCAGAAGAAACAAGCTTCGATGGCACGTGGTTCTCCTGTCCAACTGGATCCAGATCTCTTCCGATTGAATCCTCAACATTTCCAAGATGAAGATGGAGAATCGGTTCCACAGATTGCGTTCCAAGATGTCGAAGCTGAGCAACAGGGCATTGCACTCTGCACCACCAGCATGGCCAAACAGTTCCTAGAGAACCCCAAATCGATCAGCCTCCATGGACTTGCATTGCTGATCATAGATGCACCTCCCATGAAGATTGTTCAAGAAGCAGGCCTAGTACCCATGATTTTTCCAGCCTTGTGCACATCAACTGATGAACACACAATCATCATGGGACACATTCTGCAACTGGGTGACTCTACAATCACGAGAAAGATGGCGGGCAATGAAAGCGCGCCAGACAAGATTGACACACAGGTCATCAAGCTTCAAGTTTACCGTGACCAATTTGAAATGGACTGGACCACCTTCAGTCAAGCTCCAGTACGCCACATCATCCACCTGGTGGATGCTATGCAGCTTTGCAAAGGTAACAATTGTGGCGTCGACTGTGCCAAATACCACCCTGGCATTGATGAATCCCTGGATGCTGTTGTACTTGAAGTTTGGTCACGAACATTCATGGAAGATCAGGGCAAGAAGACGACACCTTCTGAAGCGACACAGTTCACAGTCTTCATTCGACTACCTGAGTCAGCGCTCCAGAAGATCATGGTCACTATGCCACTGGGCATCTACCTTGAACCACGAGGACATCAACCACGTGAACAAGATGACAAGTTTAGGGTCATCTGGCTCCCTGGTACAAGTCATGCTGAAGCACAACATCAATGTCGTACCTACTCAAAGTCACTATGCTTGGTACGCTTCAAGAACAAGTATGGCATCAGGGTCAAGAAAGCTGACGAAGCTGCCGCCTGGGCCAAACTCAGACCTGGAATTGAGTTCATTGACATGAGCATCCAACGTATCTATGAGCTCTTTCCCATTCCTCATGGGACACAACGACAGGCCATTTCAAAGATCCTGAGCGACTGGCAGTGGAAAGCACGAGCTCTCCAACCAGGCAAAGGGAATTTCCACCATATGGCTTGGCGTGTCGGATCCTCAGATGCACCTCCTGCGCCGGTTATGACGGCTTTTGGGGCTGATGTGGTGATCTCTGCAGTCAAGGAACTTCAGCGACCTGAACAAAAACCACAGATCTATGCTACGGCCAAAACTCAGAAGCTCCTGCGTGAGACCCCATCTTCATCAAGCAACAACAGCCGGACAAACACCAGCACTGATCCATGGCTCGACAAGGATCCTTGGGGCGGATACCAGCCATCAGGGCAGCCACCACTCAAAACGGGCCAAACTCGCCGAGCAGAGCTTCAAGAACAGATTCGACATGATGTCCAACATGCGGTTGCTCGCCTTGCACACAAGGATGACATGACAGATGATTCAGGACCATCCTACACTACGGAAAATGAGATGAGATTCGTTGCACTTGAGTCTGGCCTCAATGAATTGCAGCAGCAGAATGGCCAATTCATGCAGTGGTTCCAACAGACAGGAGACCGACTTCAGCAGAATGAGAATGTCATGCGTGAAGTTCAGGACAATGTCACTACACATGGTGGAGCACTCCAACAACTGGCGGCCACGGTGACCAATGCTGAGAAAGCCATTGGTGAAGTTCACAACACACTGAACTCTCACCAGCAAGAGATCCACTCAATGGGCACGAACTTCCAGACGGCAGTTCGATCCATGAAAGAAGAACTCTCAGGTGAAATGATGCAGTCTTTTAACCAGCAATACGGCAAGCTCGAAGCATTGCTGGAGAAGAGGCACAAGACGAGTTGACTACGTCAAACCGGCTCCAGAACTGGGTCAACCTGGAGGCCGGGAAAAACCAAGAGACCTAGCTGGCTCATGGTGTTTTTGTGGATTTTCCACATCATTTGCCCTGCCTTTGCTCTACAGCATAGCACACCCTTTGCCCGGCACTTCTACGTCAGCTCGGCCACTACGGTGGACCGAGAATTTGGGTCGGGGGTGTTGCAGTGCAACGTTCCAGAGCTTCAAGGCAACTTTATGGCGGGCACAAGACATGGGGAAGCCTCTCACCCTGGTCCTGTCACAGCACAGGATTCGTTGCTGGTTGTGGGTACCAGTAACCCAGGAGGTCTTCGATCAAAAGAAGACTTGAGATGGGTTGCGGAATATGGACTATGACGGAGACACAATTATCCGTCGTAACCACCAAACACTCTGCCAGATCCTTTCGAAGTGGCGGACAAAAACTCCAAAGACATGTTCGGCCTCACTTTAGCCACCCTGCGCCCTTGCGTCAGGGATCACAGTGGGCGGGCAAATGGACAGGTGTCAGCACGGTATCTGACTGGCCATCTACAACATTGACATTGCCTTGGCCGGAAGAACATTGGAATACTGGCCGAGTGCTCCTCACCAGACACTGGATAGGCCAACTTCCTGTGACAATAGGTGGATTCTATGGTTTTGCTCAAGGACCCACCTGGCCGAAAGCTCGTCAACAAAGTGATCAGCTGCTGGAAACATTTACCCAGCATGTTGTCCTGGGCATGTCAGGGATCAGAATCCTTCTTGGTGATTTCAATCATGACCCAGGTGAACTTGTTCAACAGCAAATCTGGGCTAGACATGGATGGTGTAATGCCCAAACACTTGCAGCGGATACTCTTCACCATGAATGGCAACCAACTTGCAAACACACCACAGAAAGAGATCAAATCTGGCTGTCGCCAGAGGCTGCGAGCTTGCTGCGTGGGCTTTCAGTACAAGAACACTTTGCTGATCATGCCACGGTACAAGTTCAATTACATGTTCCCTTCAAACACTCTCCCATCGCAAGATGGCCAAGACCAGCGGCGATTGAATGGCAGAAGCTAGACTGCCGAGGTTGGGAACCAATGTGCTCAGTTGAACTGCAGCATGATGATGATACCACGGAGTTTTTGAAATCATGGGCACAAGATTTTGAAGACAAGGTCTCTGAGCAATTTCTTTCCCAAAATGAACCTCCTCTACACCAACGCTACCGTGGTAGAGCTCAGAGAATACAACCAGTAGTGCAAGAAGTAGAACCACCCCTTTGCAAACCAAGCCGAGAGGGAGAAGTTCGTTTGCAGTGCTCCTTGACAGGCACTGCTGTGCGAATGTGGTTCAAACAGTTGCGCCGTCTACAATCACTTTGTCATGCCACGAAAGCCAACAAGCAGACAGCTTCGGCAGTTAGCTACCGTGCAGAGCTTTGGAGCGCCATTTTGAACGCTTCGGGCTTCCACCCTACTTTTTCGAGGTGGTGGAGGCAACGTGAATCGCCATGTGATGGCGCACCATGTGAGTTCCCAGAAACACTTCCTGGTGATCATGCTGTGGTTCAAGCATTGTACTTTGATTTCTTGCTCCATTTCCGTGCTTTTGAAACCTGGCACCTTCAACAACGCCAGGCCAGCTTGAAGATGAAGTATGAGGGATCACTCTCTTCAATCTACATGGACTTGCGAGACGAACCAAAGCCCAGTATTGATCACATTTGGAAGGAACGCAAATACCAAATTTTAGCTCTCGACCGAGAGACCAAACAAGTCATGCTGGATCAGGAGATTGGACAGAAGTTTGATTCAATGTGGTACCATGAGGGTTCCCACATTCAAGTTTCTCAGATCAATGGTGCAGTTTGTACAGTGAGCAACATTGACAATTTTGAGGTTGAAGATGAATTCATTCAACGAGTTTTCATTTCAGAAGTCAATGATGTTTTGGACACGTTCACACAGCAATGGTCCCAAAGATGGAATGCATTCGCTGAGCTCTCAGAATCGGACTGGAAGCGAGTCATCCAGTTCACACAAGCTTTCATGCCTACCATGCCCTTTTCTTTGCCACCGTTGGAGCCAGACATGTGGTACAAAGCTGTCAACAAGTTTAAACCTAAAGCAGCTCGAGGCCCTGATGGTTTCGGAAAAGCCGATCTGCAGAACATGCCTTCAGCACATGTCAGAGCTCTACTCAAGATGTTTGCACAGATTGAGCAAGACAAGGTTGGATGGCCCAAACAACTTCTATGTGGTCTAGTCATTGGAATTGCCAAGCGGCGAGATGCACATGAAGAAAGCCATTATAGGCCAATTACTCTTTTCTCAATGCTCTTTCGATGTTGGGCCAAACTGCGCACAAAACACATGATCAACCAACTGGCCCAATACATGCCTGCAGAAGCACTTGGATTTCTTCCACATAGAGAAGCTGCTGAAGTATGGCTCTTACTTCAAGGCCAGATTGAGGTCATGCTTGCGTATGACGAACACTACTGTGGACTGAGCTCAGATGTGAGACGGGCATTCAATCACATTGGCCGACCGCAAGTTTTCAAAATGGGCCAACATGTGGGCCTACCGTCCTCTTTGCTTTGTGCTTGGCAGGGATTTTTATCCAACTTTGAGCGACGATTTGATGTCCGTGGATGCATTGGGAAGCCAATCAAGTCAGATAGCGGTTTTCCTGAAGGTGACCCAATGTCAATTGTGGCAATGCTCATGGTAAATTGGGGGTACCACATCTACATGCGACAGTTTGCTCCCAAAGTCCAAGCATTCAGTTTCGTGGACAACATGACCATGGCGGCACGAGAAGCACAACATGTCTTTCAAGGCCATGCGGCCATGACAAATTACCATGCTCTCTTCGGGCTTACCATGGATGATGACAAGACCTATGTTTGGGCCTTAACCACATCTCAGAGAAAATCACTACAGCGATTGGGTTTTCAATGTCTCTATGATGCCAGTGAACTTGGAGCCTCTATGAGCTATGGTGCAAAGATCAGAAATAGACATCTCAAAGCTCGAGGCACAGGGCTTGAAGAGAAGTGGAAACGACTTCAAAGATCTCTTGCACCATTTCCACAGAAGCTCACAATGCTCTCCAAAGTTTTCTGGCCACGTGCACTTCATGGTTCTCCTGCCTGCGTCTTTGCAGACAACTACCTGACCTCTCTGAGACGGGCAGCTACAAAAGCTTTGAAGATCAACGGTGCGGGAACAAACCCTATCCTTCGCCTTACACTCTCAGATGATATGATGAATGATCCTGGCTTTTATCAGCTGCGCCATTGTGTCTCCACATTGAGAAGAATTTCCCGGAAATCGCCAGATCTCCTTCCTCTTTGGCAATTGTGGCACACACAGTTTCATGGCAAGATGCTACCAGGGCCTTTCACCAAGTTGACGACATGCCTCAACCAGATTGGATGGCAAATTACTGCGCCACCTTTTGTGCGCGATCATGATCAATTTGAGATACACCTTCTCCATGTGGATGAGAAAACGCTCCACACTCGACTGAAAGATGCATGGTGCCAATTTGCAGCAGCCACCACAAATCACAAGACGATGAAGGACTTGCATGGTCTGGATTTGACTCTTACCATGTGGCGAGCTGAGAAACTGCAACCAGTTGAACGTGCATTGCTCTCTGCACTTCACAGTGGTGCCTTCATCAGTGAGTCGGAGCACTCCAAATTTGACCAGGAGAAGTCTGCACAATGTGATTTGTGCAATTGTGTAAATGATCGAGCACACTGGTTGGTCTGCCCGCGATTTAGCTCTTTGCGACAGACTATTACAGACTGGCAGCCAGATAATGTTGAGCTTCCAACCTGTGTGAAGTACCATTTGCTGGTGCCGCGACTGCAGTCTATGACACAATGGAGAGGCCAGTTTGTCGAAATCAAAGATCAAACTTTTGTTTCTAGTTTTTATACTAGTAACACTGGTTTACACCACTTGTTCACTGATGGTGCGTGTACTCAACATAGCCACCAATGTTTGAATTATGCTGCCTGGGGGGTCATAAGTGCAAGTGATGGCGACCTCATAGCCATTGGACATCTGACTGGAATCACACAGACGATTGACCGTGCGGAATTGACCGCAATCCTGGCTGCTGTCCGATGGTCAACGGACGCTGACATTTGCATATGGAGTGACTCCCTTTCTTGCGTGAAGCTGGCGGAATTTGTGCTCCTCCATGGGTATGTCCCTGCTACTGTAGAGAACTATGACCTCTGGTTAGGAGTTTTGGATGCACTGACATTGAGACAGGCATCAACCACTATGTTCCGCTGGGTGCCCTCACATATACATGCTGACGAAGCGGAAGATGTTTTTGAATCCTGGGCCATCCATTGGAACAATGTGATTGACTCCATTGTCACAGCCTGGAATCATCATCGTTCTGCAGAATTTTGGCATGCATATGAAACCTTGAATCGACAGCTGCACTGGTGGACCATGCGTATCCAACAGCTTAGAACGTTTTACTTCAAAGTGACAGAGTTCCAACAGCAGGAGACCTCCAAGTCGCCTGATCAAACCATAGTGATTGACTCAGATGATGAACATCCAACAGCACCGGAACTCCTTGCAGACCAACTTCCGGTGAATTGGGCAGTGAGAAGTAGGCAAACTGAGGGCAAGGTCCCAGGCACCTTTGTGACTTCAATTTTGCAGTGGTTTTGCGCCGCTGAACAATTGGATCATCATTCTCTTTTGGTGAGCGATTTGGAGGTTGTGTTTTTGTTTTTATTGGACGGGAGTTTTCAGTTTCCGTTTCGGATTGATGGTTCATTGCAGTGGTCCATGAAATGTATAGATGATCTCTTTCAAAAACCAACTTTGGTTATGCTGTTACGCCCAGTTCAACTTGCGTTACAGCAGATAGAGCAGCTTTTCCCTGAATTGATTTTCCGGACCCCACCAAGATCATGGCCTGATCTTGGAGTGTACATCAAATTGAGGGGCCTGAAAACCTGCTTGCCACTTCAACTTGTGCAGCAGGCCAGGGCGCGATTGACTCTTTTCACACAGAGTCGTCCCGTGAAGCGTACGGGCGACCTATCTAGGCCGTGGACCTAGCAGAGAACTCGGCCGCTGCTGCACCGCATTGCTGCTGTGCACAGTTGGCCCGCAATGTCCGAGCTATAGAATATTATAAGTTATTCAAATTGCTATTTGGGGATATGTTCCATTTTCAGACATGTCCATTTAGTTTAAACAAATGTGTCATGAATGGTCCCATGAGAGCAATCCATGTCATTCTTGGGTAGCGACTGGACGGAGCAGTGTAAAATAGCATGGCAAGTTTGGGAAGACGGTCACAGAACGTCAATTCAGGTGGAATTTAGATGTATTTAGGGGATTTGGGAATAGCCAAAAATGAACAAATTCCTTAAATACATCTAAATTCCACCTAAATTCTCAATGTTTGAAATATGGACAACAATTCGGAGCGTTTACCTTTCACTTGTGCGATACCCGGTATGTGCGAATGAGAAAAATGAGGCAAGGCTTAAGGGCATGATGGTTCCCCTCGGGGAACGTTTCCAAGAAATTTGATGAATGCCAACCCCATATGCCCCATGTATGGTATATTTACCCACATTTGGGTGATTTCTAGGGCAAATGTTGCTAAATAATTATTCCATACATGGAGCATATGGGAACTAGCGTGAACATGAATCATTGAAGAACCATAGTTATTGTTAAACCGTGTAGAAAACCCCTATAGTTATTAGTTGTAGTTCAATAGGGGTAATCAATTATTGAAAACTGATCCTGTTGTCCATATGGCCTTTAACAATTATAAATGGGGTTATTACTCCTACAACTAAGGTTATATAAGTTACATATATATATATATATATAAATAGCCAGTTATAACTGTTAAGGGCCATAACTGTAGTCAATGGGCATTTCAGGATCCATAAGGCCTATTTTTTAGGCCTATGTAAGTGAATATCACCACAAAATATGGCCTTATATGGTACAGTACCTCCATTTTAGGATCCTGAAATTCCCATTGATGTAGTTGTCGTTTTTTTTTGATGACCAGACATGTTCACGGGCCGTTGCGGGCCGACGGGTTGGTTTTTCCAAGCTGCTCAGGAGATGACCAGCGACGGCTATGCCTTGGTCATTCCCAAGGCCATGCCGGAGGGATGTCTGTTGAGTAAGATCTTTAGTGACATTTGGTATTATGGTCATTGGCTATAGATGGCTATAGTTATATCATATTACAAGAGTAATAATGTATGGTAATAATGTATGGTAATAATGTAATTATCATGTTATTGATTATATCAATTATGGCATTGGTTATGGCTATATCAACATAAATCAACAATAATTATAATATAAGTGATATTGTATTTTATTTTGCATTACAGCAATATTGGCTTGTTAATTATATATTAACATAATTGACCATTTTCCCAACAATAATCATCATGTTTAGCCATTGATATTATTGGTAACGGTTGGCATGGCCATTGGGTATTAATCAACAATATATAATGATAATATATAGTTAATGAATTATGTAGCGATAATTAACAGCAGTCAACCAAGAAAATTGGGCATTCACCAACCACTTAATTGGGGAATATACGGTAATGTACTGGTGAATGTGCACGAATGTTGTTGATTAAGATTGCTTTAAATTCAATGTATGTTCTTCACATTTGGTGATGTAAGGAAATGCTGTTTCTTTTTTTGCTAGTGAAATAGCTTTGCCTCAAAATTGCTAAGCCACAGAAATCATCAGAAATCCTTCAATGTCACATGCATTTCAGTAGTGAACCCTTCATTTTGGGCGTACTCAATACTTGACCCATGCCCAAAGAACTTCCGTTCGCAACGTTACTTACCTTACTGGTGCTTAGTAGGGAATGGATGGGAATGGGGGTTGCTGGGATTATTATTGATAGTTAGCCAGTGGATCATTCCCTCATTCCCTACTAAGCACCAGTAGGTTACATAATCATCCTACCTATCCCTTGTTTTCTGCTGAAATTCCTATCATTTGCTGCTCAAAAATAGCCCCAACTCGGTGGCAGGTCTGGATTCCCGTCAGCAAAGAGGCGCGCGTGTGGAAAAACCCACCGATTCCAAATTTGGGTATTTCACAAACCTGTTGTGTTAGTAACATTGATATATGTTGAGTCCATTTTAGGAACGCACCATGATTTTATTTTGATATATGTTTGATCTATTCCAATCGTTTTCCTTCAAACATGTGTACGCTTCACAACAGGATGTGCTGAAACGCCTCACCTTGCAATGTCCGGGGGGCCTGGGCAGGGTCAAGGGTCTATGTCAATTGAAGGGATGGTAATACAAGGTGGAGCATTATACTAAAATGTTACCCTCTGGTAAATTTACATAGACCCTGAAAATCAATCATTTTTAGTGGAAACGAATCTTCCAAATCCTATCTGGCAGGGTCTATGTTAATTTACTGGAGGGTAATGTTGAAGGAAATATTAATGATGGTATAAATATAAGAAAATATCACATAAACCAATGATGGTAATATATAGTTTCTTGGTTGATGTTTATCAAATTAGCTCGATAGAGTCTACCAGAAATTTGACATAGTTATCGGAGTTATTTGCAGCAAGTTAGCTTTCCTTTGGGAGCCCTATGCTGAAAATGAATCCGAAACCTTGAATTTACCAAGAAAAATGGTATTGATTTATCGATTTACAATGGTATTTGTATAATTGGTATTGATAAAGATATTTTAATTTACCATCGATTTATTGGTACTCTTCTATTTACCTGTTTTTTTTTGGAACTGAGAGCCTGGCTGTTGAGAATGGCAGTCCATTGAGCGATCCTCTGTACAAAACTATCTCTATGGACGAAGCTGAAAGAACGGACATCATCCTTGAGATATGTACCTACAAGGTGGAGCCCCCTAGTCATGTTTGTTGTTGGTTTATGTTCACCCGATGAATTCTATTATGGTTATATTCCCCTAAAATTCACCAAGTTCTGAACCAACTTAGCTATCGTTTGGGGTGGCCGATCTTAAAGCAATACCTTACAGATCATCTACATGAATGCAAGTTAATGTGCTTTGGGGTGTACTTGGAGATTTGCGCTGCTAAGCATTGTCTTGCAGGGGTCTTCACGGCTCATCATTGTACAACTGGATGTTGACCTGTTGAAACCATGGAGTTGGGAGTTCAAGCCCAGAAGTCAAATGTTAGCCATGGATTGCTTCTCCTCTTTGTGTATTTTTGAGTTGACACCTGGCTGTTAATCATCATGATGTGTTGTTACTCCTTAATGTGGACGGACACCCTTCTGTAGCAGTTTAACATTTTGTATTGCCATTAGTTGCATTACGAAAGGGCATTTTGAGAAACAACCGGCCATCTCAAAAAAAAATAGCGATGATGGTGAGCTTTTGACACACAGCAATTTCAATTAGCCTCAGCAGCTCACCTAGATGGCCGAAAGATCATAAAATGGCTGGGTCATTGGGTCATTGACTGTGAATCCACAGTATACTGATTTGATGTGGAGATTGAGTTGAGGATGTCCCTTCGAATTCAAGGATGCTATGGTTGTTTCTATTCCGCCAGAGGCAGTATGGGGAAAGTCACACAACGGGTTTTGGTGTATTTGGAAATCCCCGATTGCAACTAGACAACCGGTGGATGCACCACATATTTTGACGAGTAAAGTGATCGGTGAGTATCCTCCGAGAAGAAAACCAGGAAGTTGAAATTGCACGAGGCTTGTTTGCTTTTTTACAGGAACAACATGAGGAGTCGCACTTATTCTATATTCGTTTGCCCAAGTGTCACCTACTTGCGGGCCACTCTGAAGGCTGTTTCCGCTTTCAATCACACTCCAATCCCAAGTAACTTGACTAATGCAGCCTATAATTACTATGCTGGTTGGTGGTTTGGAACATGTTTTTTTTCCATCTGAAATAAGAATCCCAACTGACGAACTCATATTTTTCAGAGGGGTTGTTTTACCACCAACCAGTATACCCATATGCAAGTCATGGTGCTGGAATATTTACCAACATGTGCCATAAAAATCACCCAGCCATGTATTTTATATACCAGCACCATGGGTTGCCGGGATAGTTATTACATGTTATTACCTGTCGATCGAAGCTTGGCCTCTAGTGTCACACTGGTGAAATTCTCGGACGAGACGAAAGCTCCCAAGATTCAAATTTCGCCACGGGCCAATATATAATATAACTTATAACTATAATTGGGACTATGATTAGATTAGTATAAGCATATAATTTATCATATAATGGTTATTTGCCAATCATTATACTTAACTATTAGTAACAACTATAAGAGTCTTCGTTGATTATGTCTGGCTCACAGCGCTGCGGAGTCTTCAGTGGCTCAGATCCCCGAAAAAGCGTTGCCGCGTGATGGCGACGTCGAAACAAGCTGGGCGAGTGCTTCTGCCGCCCACCGTTCTGCCCGTGAAGTATGTGTCTTGCTGTAGAAATGGCGAAGTTCCTGGGTGTGTAACTCCACCACAGTTATGGCCATTTACCAGTTATAACTGGTTATAAATGGGATTATACATTCTATAAATGGGGTTATAAGTACTTATAACTGATAAATGGCCATAACTGCAGTGTGTTTATGGTTTTTACGGTAATACGTAGATGTCCTCTGGTAAAACGTGGCAATGGACAATACATATCTCTCCCATCGCCATGTTTGATTCCCTGAGTATCGAAGCAGTTAGGGTGAACATCCACCACCATAGGACCCTGGGGAGCCACCTTGAAGATCTTAAGAGATTGATGTTTTGATGCAATTTTGAGGAGAGGTAGAAACCCCAATGGATGCTGGCTATCTCTATCTGTACCATGTGGTATTGGGGGGATCATGAATCCATTCATGGGGATTTATATCATGTATATATCATGTATTCATGTTTTTATATCATGCATATATCATGTTTGCATTTCTATCATGTATTTATATATCATTTATATATTATAATATTATATATACATTTTATAATTATATACATACTGTATATACCGATATAGTACCGATGCTTTTTGGATTCCCATGGTATGGACCATGGCTGAGGATATCAAGTTAAAGCCCGACCTGGCCAACTTCACCTTCGAAGGTAGCGAGGTGATTTGTGCCATGGCCATGCTGGACTGCACGGGAAGTTTGGTTATAGTCCTGGCTTGGATCATTTGTATCTATGTATCTAGCTATTTATTTATCTTTCCATCTATCTATCTTTCTTTCTATCTATCTAGCTAGCTATCTAGCTATCTATCTATCTGTCTATCTATCTATCTATCTAGCTACCTATCTATCTATCTATCTATCTATCTACCTTTCAAACAATGTTATAATGTTATTAACATGTTTTTGTTTACATTGTTTCATGTTTAGGTATTAGTATGTCATGTCCAATGTTTATTCCAAACTCAAACATGGCTAGCGATTATCCCACCTTCCCTTGAGGTGTTGACGTTAAGGAGTCCACTGACGCCGCTTGGTGATGCGATTTCTGGGTGTGAACCAGAAAAAGGGCCCGAGTTTTACCACTTAGAAGTACTAACATAACCCCATTTATTGGGGTTATGGAGTGCCATTTATTGGGGTTATGGAGTGTATAATCCCATTCATAACCAGTTATAACTTAAAAAAATGCCATAAGTGTAACAAAAACGTGTCTTGTTATTAAGAGATACCCTGCCAAAAATTAGCAAAGAGCCTGAACATACCCAGGATTTTGCAGTGGAAACTTATCTTCCAAACCCTTGGCAGGGTCTATGTTAATTGGGACGGTAAGAATGGCCATTTGAAAGTGTCCATGGTTGCTGTATCTTCATCTCAGTATAGATGGATATGGATGGCATTAACTTTGATCCCCTCTGCAGTTATGGCCATTTACCAGTAAAAACTGGTGATTTCTATGGGATTATACATTCTATAAATGGGGTGACTTGTTAGTACTTATAACTGATTTTTATGGCCATAACTGTGCCAATCAATGGTAATCAATAGTGGCAGTGGAACATCCCTTCATGTCTAGATGGGTACATTTCCACGTTGGAATGGAAGCAACAATATGGCCAGCAAAAAACCCTCGCAGTTCCCAGAGTTTAACCTTGAACAATCTTGAACATATCTGAACATCGCCAAATTCTAAGACCGGGCAGCATGGGGCACTGTTTGGTTGATATTTGATATGGTCAATTTTGCTTGCACGACACTCATGAGCTTTGAGTTTTCTCAAGGCAGAAGTTCAGCTATTGCCTCTAACAGATGCATCATGGCTGTTTTTTTCTGTTCCTAAGGTACCGTTGCATCATAGTTTTGAGGTGGTAGCTGGATCCAGGTTGAAGGATTGGCCGGGCCACAAGCCTAGCAGAGCGCCGAGCTTGGAGGTGCATTTGGCTCGGAGGCAGACATATCAAGGAGCATCTTTCAGCAGCAGCATAGCAACGCATAGCAACCCACTGCTTGGAGCTGACTTTAAGGTGGAATTGTTTTAAGGTGGCTAATTCAAGGTACAAATGCATGCAAGGTACCAATCGTAGCTCGCTGGTAGCTCGGTATAGCAAGGTATGACTACATATTAACCATATGGTGCCACGCCCCATATGATTGCATGGAGATCTCTAAGCTCCATAGGAAAACTGCAGATTGCACATTTGCTTCCGTAGCTCATTCAATATTTG
>Ga0126342_10003753_pt1 | contig 25424 bp, 18 predicted proteins | sample Cyp1metagenome_FD_92528 | JGI IMG/M metagenome (GOLD analysis project Ga0126342, IMG submission 92528) | Coral microbial communities from Lord Howe Island, Old Settlement Bay, Australia - Cyphastrea 1 metagenome | ecosystem: Host-associated > Invertebrates > Cnidaria > Coral ... | reverse complement strand
ATATACATTATACATGTATATTATACTTATATATATTATACATATACATTATACATATACATTATACATATATATATATATATTATACATATATGTTATACATATATGTTATACATATATGTATAACATATATATTGTTATAATATTTTATATTATTCATATTTATTAAAAATATATATTATATACATATATTTATTATACATATATCTATATATTATCATATATATTAGATACATTTATTTATTATACATATATATATAAATATATTATACATGTATATACATATATATATATATATACTATCATATGATTTATATATTATATATATTATATGTACGTTTATTTAAGATATACACCAAATTTGCTTTCGAGTTATCTCATAATCTTGTCTCACCGATGTCATCCTGCTGCTTCTGTTGAGGTTCCATGTTGGATGGCCGAAAATTACACCAGTTTTAGGTGAAATCAACCATCAACCACCACTATGTTCTTTCCCTTCCAGATTTGCCCAAAAAACATCACGCTAGATTCTCCAAATATGGATTGACGTGCCATTGAAATGCTGTTTTGTTTTCCATTGGGATCACAATCGACTCTGCATGGCCTCATTCGTCGCAGCTTGTTTGGCCTGTGGCAGCCGAACGATGCCAACAGGTGCGTTGAGAATGAAAAGACTATCGGACTATCTCTAACACCACAAAGATATCTTTGTGCCCAAACTTACCACTCTGAAAAGTTTTGGTTTAAGTCAGATACGATGTATAGCTCTATCAAACATTCCTAATCATACCAGAAACATGCAGCCATTAACCAACCATATCCCTCCAGGATTTGTGACTGGAAGATGAGTGCGATGACAGAAGTATGAATTGGCTGAATCGGAAAGTATCATCCTCTGTTTCAAAGTTCTTACAGTAAATGCAAAGGTAATCTGCTGAGAAAGGGAAAGAACTGAGGGCTCAACCAACTGACAGCTGGAGAAGACCCGAGAAATAGACAATGACTGATACACATGTAAAGATAAACCAACAATAAAATGTACACTCCTACATGTCTTTTTTTTTTAAGTATTTCAAGTTTGGACAAATTTCCATGAATAGCAGAACATATCACCCTTGACGAAGACTTATCCAAATCACTTGGCCAAGAAAAAGTGTAAGCATTTGGCATCACCAACACTTGTATAATTATATATATATTACTATATATAATATATAATTGATATATAATTATATATATATATATTTAATATATACAACTATATCTATATAATATATATATATATACAACTGTATATATATATACATGCACACTGGATCATACTGGAATATATCAATGGTGATTTGTTTGTATGTTTTGAACAATGGTTCTCAGGCTCATTCCACGAAAGTATACGGGGCCAATGTCGGTAATCAATGATACCAGGAAGTCTGCATCTGGGTAGTGTCCAAATTTCTTTGGACCAGCTGAACCACAACTTTGGTCATCTTCAATTTACAAAGTCCACTGCAGGACACCCTTATGAACCATCCTGTTTTTGGATACCATATCGTCAAAGTTCTCAAACTTTACAGAACAACTCCGTGATGATTTTATGATATTTTATGTTATTAGTTTCACCATCTCGCTTTTATCCAGCATTGGGCAAAAAAAACATGAAAGACAGAATGAATGTTATAATACATACACACACGCGCGCATGAAACTGATATATAACCAATATAACCCCAATTTGATAGTCCGACTTTGGGGAGTCCGATCATATTCATAACTATACGACTATACGTCAATTCAGGACGTTTATGTATGCTATGTGGTAGCCCCCATTGTTTATCATCATTTTCCCAATGAAAACTGTCATCTTAGGGCACAGAACCAATTTTTGGACAAACCCACATTGGGATGTGTATACAGTATACATATACACTATTTAACAATGTATTGTTTTATGAATAAATGATGAAAAATGAATAGCCACTGAGCAAGGATACAATTACTAACTACTAGCTGCTTATCTACTATCTAGTAAATCTAGTACTCAGTACTACAAATAATAGTAATTTGAAATAACAATCCACCCAATCCCCATCTCACCATCTCCACTTTCCCCTACGCCTCCACCTTGGGCTCCGTGGGCTCCTTGGGCTCCGTCCGAGCAGCCACCTACCCATTGCAGGAGGGCTGCAGGAGGCCTTTGGGGCCTTGGGGCCTTGGAGATTTTGGTTTTGGTTCTATTCCATCAATATCCCACTAGTTCCATTATATCTAAACACCCTTTTGCAACTTCCCAGAGATGAAAGAAATAGGAAGACAAGGATAGAAAAGGAACGTCTTTCTTGATTTGGGTTTTTGGTCTTCAATGTAATTATTCAGGTCAGCACTTTGGAACAAAATGGTTGTGACATGCTGGAGGCAACCCCAGGAGTCAGCCACCAGCCCGAAGCAGGTAGATCCGCAGCGGTTCAATGGACCGCGTATTTTTTTGCGACTTCCGTGAAAAATGGTGATGCACTCACTAAATCTCACCAAAATCAGCATTCAATCTGAAAACTGGTTTCCTGAAGATAATTCTACTACTACAAAAGATAGTCCTTTTTGAATCCCATGTTAAATTTACGGGGTGCAAACAATCTGAGGGAGATAGATGAGATAGAGAAGTCGCTAATGAGGATCACCTTCCCAAATATGGCTGAAACCAGGAATAGATCAAATTTCAAATCCGAACAACATACAACCAAAAAACCTTCAAGTGGGAAAGTGTTTCCAACCACGTCACCACGTCGTGGATCAAGCACGGCTGCATTCACAAATCCACTGGACCCCATCGCTGGGAATTCCATGCGCAAGTTCTAGATTTTTGCTGTGTTATCCAACGATATCCAACGTGTTACCCTTTGAAACACTGTTCAAAAAAAACAGTAGCAACGTTTGACCAGTTATTTACCATGTTTTGGCATCGGGAGAGGTCAAATCCAAAATACGCCATCTAAAAATTTGAATCATGGTCGCCAGATGTCGCCAGCAATCTCAAGTTTTCACCCGCTGAGGCGCCGCACAGGTGCTGCCACCGGTGGTCGGGTTGCCATGGGCATCACCGTGTCCGCAATGGGCGCCTGGTCGTGGCCAGAGATGTCCAGGGTGACCATCTCGGAACATCTGGTAGCTTTATGTAGTCACGTTAAAACCAAATTGATCAACCCGGATGTGTTTTTTTTGAATTGGGATTATCTTGGTGTATCCCAATCGGAACACCAAAAAAACAACATATGGGTTATGGGTTTGCATGAAAATATGGTAATTACCTTAAATCTGCTGGTGAATCATAATATTCCCCATTCAATGGTCATACACACCCATTCAGATCATTTTGTGGGTTAGTATACATCCCATATCTATATCTGTCAATGATATCCCCATTATATCCCTAATATGCAGCCCATTTTCCGAAGTATTGCTATTGCTGGTTTATTCACTATGTTATTGGTGAAAGGTTAAATCCACATTGATATTCCGTTCATATCACCGCTAATCACCATTAGATCGGTTCAATCATATTAAATCATACAATGGAAACTTGAAACATCTTGAAACCGTATGATATTATGAATATGATATCATTCATATGCATTAATACATGCGAAAAAAAAAAACAACGCTGATATCCTCATTGTATCCCTATATCCCCTGGATCGCTTCACCTCTTCGATCATGGATTGCACCAAGGGCCGCCGTGGCGTCACTGGCGTCTCCGTGGGAGCGGCTGAAGACGTGGCAGCTGGAGCCGGGGTGGCCTCGGGACGTTTTCCGGTGAGGAGACAAGCTCGGAGAAGGTGAGACGTACTAGCTGTGACTATGCATATATATATAATATATATATAATATATATATAATATATATATATATAATATATAATATATATATAATATATATATATAATATAATATATATATATATACAATTATATATAATTAACTATATATATATATGTACATATGTGTATGTGCGTTAATATCAGCACTTGAATAATGTTGATATGAATAATATCATCGCTATTTCTGTTAAAATCCATGTACTGATGGCTGAATAACTCTTCACATCGTCAGTTCCCCGATCTAGTCTAGATGCTCATTACGTACCTATAAAAACGTTTTGCAATACCAAAATAAATAGCAATCATCTGCTACGACAATCCAGTTTTGGTTAGGATGGAATTAATCAGAAATAAATCGGTTAAAAACACAGAACATGCAGGTAATGGGTCCTGTCTCTCATGCAGGGTGATAAGCAAATAATTGCTTGGAGAATCACGACAGGAAAAGGACAATCACACAATCATGTGCGCGAACTGAGAATCCTGGAACTGATGGAATGAATTTGCTATGGGTCAAAATTGGGTACCCAAAAAAAATTAGAGGCTTAATACTAAACAGAGACTTAAATCTGTGGTCATCCAGGTCTTTAATTTTGACCCATACCCAATTGTAGTTTCAACTGAAGCTGTGGCATCAGTGTCATGGACACAAAAGGCCTTGGGCGGAGCCATGCCGAAGCTTGGTTTCTCTTCCTGCACTGAATCAGAATTTCCCATGATGAAGAGGATGCAAACAAGAGGAAATGTAACTGGCAAAAAGTAGATGGATATCTGCATATATATATAATTATATATATAATTATCTATATATATATATATATTATATATAATATGTATACTATATGTATGGATGCATACAAGATAACAAGGACAAACATGAGGATAATCAAGATGGCTGCACCCAGCGATAAGGTGGAGTTCAGAGTTTTGTTTGCCGTCAGTCAACAGAGGTGGTCACAAGTCCCATAACAGCGATCATGAACCTCAGAAAAACGTTACGAATGGATGTCCTCAATCCGTTTCAACATCCGTTTTGGGATACTTACCTGGGCAAAAAAAAATATACTTCTCAAACCTGAAACCATTTTGAGCACCATATCACCTTCATGTATTGACCATCATTAATTGGTTTTGAACGTCATTAATTTGCCTAGAGTTACCACAATTTTCCACTTTGAAAACTCCCAAGTTTTTGGACATCTATATGAAAACATGAATATCAAACACAATCTGGGCAAACAACGTCATAAGTAGTGTTGCATGGGCAATGATTTATACTGGTTATATCTACGTGGCTTCCAACACGATCCTGCCGATGAGTGTGGGTCAGTTCACCCTGGGTGCTAGGGTCAAAAGATGCCGATAATGGAAATCCGTCCGAGCTATACAATGGATTGATGACCATACCCCAATATGGCAGTGTGTCAAAACCTTGTACCCCTGGTGAACATCAAAATAGCTGGTAAATGGATGTTCATTCCCCTAAAAATGGTATTAATAGATATTGATCCATACCCCAATATGGGGAAACACTGGAATCGCACTGGTACTCCATTGGACTTAATCATATTGGGCCCTATTGGGCAATCCCAGTGTTACCCCAATATATAGATTTATAGATAATTATATATAATATTATATAATGTGGTAAACCCAATAACAAACCATCCCCAAAATCTCCACAGTTGTAGAAAAAATCTCCGCCCAAATGACAGGTTTCTTGGGTTTCCCAAATGATTCCAGCGATCCATTTATCTATCTTTGTTGGTGATATATCCAATATTCACCATTAACCGGTATTAACCACTATTAACCATATTATTAACTATCATTCATCATGATTCATGATTAACCAGTATTAAGCGTTATTAGCACAATTACTAACTATTATTCCATTATTAACCATTATTAACCACTATTAACCACTATTAACCACTATTAACCACTATTAACCACTATTATTCCAGTAAGATTCCAACTTTTCACCATGGCACATCTGACTTCCCTGGCGCGCGTTGCACGCTTTGCGCATCTCCTGGGCGCTGGGCGTGCCCGGCTGCGACCTGGCGCTCCGTAGACAGATGGGGACCCTGAATGTCCCAAACGTATATATATATATGTATATATATATATATATGTATATATATATATGTATATATGTATATGTATATATGTATATATGTATGTATGCATGTATATGTATATATATATATGTATGTATACATGTATTGTATACATGTATGGAAGTGTCCTGAAATCAAGGTACCCCAAAACCATGGGTTTCAATACTAAAATGGTCTAAGTTTGGATGATTTGGGGTACCCCTATTGTAGGAAACCTTCACATAGATATATATATATATATATAGATAGATAGATACATATATTTACATGATAATGATGCATTGTAGATGTTTTTCTTGGTGGGTGTAAGTATGTGTAAGTTGACAATTTTCGATGGGTACTTTCAGTGTCTAGGTATGAGAAACATCTATGTGCATATATGTATGTATACATCATAGTGAGGTGTAATTATCTGTGAACATATGGCAGAAACCATACAAAATATAAACACTGCCCATGAATCACGGAATATTGGGACTGTTATCCATTTAAAAAGTAAGCGCGACGAATGACATCTATACAAACTACCTGTGCAACGACTTCCCAGGTAAATTGGTTGTAATCCTTGCAACTCCCAACAAAAACAAATGAAACACCTCAAAATCACCTCTACTAAGAAAATCATCCAAACTTTGAATATGGAGCATATCTATTGATGTGTCACTTTCCCTCTAAATGTGGTATGTTTACCTATTTGAATGAGTGCCTAATGAACGTCTAGGTAATGTGGTAAACCCAATAGTAGCCCCCTTCCTTTGAATATTATATGGTTCAGGGTTTCACGTACTATACTCTGAATATATATATATAATTATATATATACCGATCCTTACTAATCTAATGGCATATACTTTATGTTTGTTCGTTTATTACCTATCCAACTATGGTGATACTATCCTTACCATCCCCCCGAATTCACATAGACCCTACCAAATAGGAGGTTGGAAGATTGATTTCCACATGTGTCCACTCAAACAATGCTATTTTCAGGGTCTATGTTGGTATATAGCCCAGTATAGTTACTATGACAATTACTGGATTTAGCTCCCTGGGGCACCGGGTGCGAGCCTAACCAGCTCGGTCACAGCCTGCTACTTGTCAGCGCTGGGGATAGGTATGGATAGGGATCTGCTGGACATACATACATACTGATAGACGTGTATATATATATATCATATATATATATATATAACTATAATATATATATTATGTATATATAGTATTGTATATATTAAATTATATATATTAAATTATATATATATCAGAAATAACAGTGTATAATATATATATATATACACATATCATTGATATATACATAGATAGATATGGTGATGGATATGAATGAAACATATGAAAACTAGAGTACTGTAACATACTGTAACTAAAATAAAACTGTAACACATATCTTTCAAAGCCGATTTTAATTGCACCAAAGCTTTGTTTTTCGAACGTTTGATCCAGTGTGGGTATCCCAAGCAAATGGTTGAGGAGATTTTTCGGAACCCTTCAATGTTGTACAGTCATCAGGTTTCTTTGTTCCAACCTTCTGTTTCGCCTTGCTCATCCCCGAAGGTGGTTGCTTTGATTTTACGATTTAACCCCTTCTTTTCAAAGATGGGCATGTGTGGCATTACTGCAAATTTAGGCCGGCAAATTTGCAATGAGTTTGACCTCCCTTCCCACAAGTCCTTACGCACTTTGATTGCATTCCGGACTGATCAGGCTTTGCTGCATTATTTGCGTCGAAATATTCCAAAACCAAAGCCTGTGTACATTAAATGAGGTGGGAGGGAGGGTTTACATTTTTTATCGATAAAGAAACAAAATCAATGCCGGATCTGATTTTAATGCTGCGAATATCCGCAGCAATTTGAGTTCTCGAGTTGACGCCAGAAAGGCACTTAACCAGCGAGGCTACGTGTCAGAGTGGTGAGTTCTGACACTGGCGCTCAAATCGAGAAGTGTATACCTTTGGTAAACTAACATAACTATGGAAAATCACCATTTTTAATGGGAAAATCCACTATAAATCACCATTTTCAATAGCTATGTTAAATTACCAGAGGGTATACCTTTGGATCGCGTGCGCGCTCTGCACAAAAAGTCCTTGCTCTCTGATGCCTGGTATAAACAGCTTTGGGATTGCAACCAATGACTCATCTCTTTGGTGGAAGACCTGGATGTCCAGGAATAGATGTCCAATGAAAGAAAGTGTTTGCCACTTACTTTCATGTTTGCCCAATAGGCTGCGGTTTTATCCCCAATGTATATGATAAAATGATCCATTGTCCCACTTAGTGTTGCGGAACAATTGGTGTGAGGAAACAATTGAAAAACGTATGTTTTGATGGTAAGAACCATGGTTTCTGCAAAATGTACCTCAAATAAACTCAGTGAATGTGATACTCTTGGATACAAATATTCATGTATAATATTATATATATATATATATTTAGGATTAATTAGGTACATACCACAGATATATCACTTTACATCAGATGTGTTTTTCACTTTTGTCGGCCAAAATCCCCACAAAAAGGTTCGAATCCAACGCCTGCTGCGCTGCGTCTGCCAGCTGCTTCGCGTGCCTAGCCTCCTAGTTTTGCTCTGAAATGGAGAGGATATCACCAAGAAATCTGATGAGTTTCCGTGAGATCTTGGGAGTTCATGGGGTAATTGACATGCCCAGCAAAAATTGTGAGTTGACTCCACGAACACCATGGATAAATCGTTCGTCGTTCGTTTCAGTCAGATTGATTACCATGAAATATTATGATTTCATCAGCTAACAGGCGTTTTCCGTCGCTATGTTGCACTACCAGACCAAAAGGGATTAATTTAATTAATCCACAAGAATCGGTATGTTACCCTCTTGTGGTACTTTCACCTGCTGGTTGCACTCCCGTGTTGGTTTATATATACGGGGATCAAAGCCTGTCAGTACCTTGGTCTTCACATTGAACTTGCTTGCTAGCGTAGCTGGTTGTCCAAAATGAGGAAGTATCCCAAAATGGCGTTTCATAGGATTTGGGGGACTCTATTTTCCATCAAACGCATTTCCGGAAATGCTTGTGAGTGAAAATCCTGGGTTGATTCATCATTCAACCAAGTCTTAAAAAAAAAAACTAGGTTCTAACCCATCCCCATATCACCAACAATGGCTACCCCCAGGGTTCTCCTGAAGCGCTGCCTTGGCTGCCTTTGGGATCCCACCGGTGCTTCCAAGAATAACTGAAATGTGTCTTTCAGATGTGTTGGAGATATTCTCATGCTTCCAACTTATTGATACTGATATTTTCTCGTAGTTCAAAGTGTCGGTCTGTTTGGTCCATTTGGGGGTTGCTATGCAGGAACCTGCATGGTAGCGCGTGCCAGGGTGCTTTGGGGATCTTAATCAAAGCAAACAAAAACTGGATTCCAAGCATACGCCCAAAAATTGATGGTTGGTTAATGGTACGTAAAGTAGGGATATAACAACATATAACAACCTCGATTACAACAGACCTTTGTCACTTGTGTCGCGGCTGATCTGACACCAATTTGTTGATTTGGGGTATACGATATACTGGATTCCCCAAGCAAAAACACTGATTCATCATGTTCCCCAAATTACGGATTTCTTGAGGGGCAAGACTTGCAAGATGGCAAGTCCCGAACTTTCAACCCCAGCTGGTTGATATTTGGCAGTGTGTCAAAACCTTGTACCCCTGTAGTTCACATCAAAATAGCTGGTAAATGGATGTTCATCCCACTAAAAATGGTATTAATAGGTATTGATCCATACTCATTTCCATTCTTGGATTGTTGGTCCTTACCTTTTCAAACCAGCCTTCAAGGCCAATTCCTGTGGAGATTCCCCCAGGACCGCATCGAAGTCCTGTGGATGTTGAGTAAGAAACCCAAGCCGCGTAAGGGACCACATGACATGGGGTTCCCCCCAAAAAAAAACATGCCTAGGATGGTAAAGATAGAGGACAAGGATATTTTCTGTGAATCTAGCTAGTAGCCCGAAACAGCCTGCCATCAAGCAACCCATCAGGGTAAATCCTGTTGGTCTTTTGAGATCCCAATTCCGTTTGATACCGACATTCTGTTTGAGTCACCCCTCATATGACTCATGCAATACATATACCGTGATATTCCCGTTCAATTGAGAAATTATTGAGGTATTAACGTTAATCATACTTTTTACAAGAATAGGACTAACATGGATTACTGAAACATACTGAAACCAGTATCAATCTGTTGTCAGATCCTTGATCAATTAATGCCATGATAACCATAGAAACCACCAACCACCTCAGGGTTAAAAAGAAAAGGGTTGGTGTTAAAAAAAGGGCTGTGAGTTGTGAGGGTTAAAATGCTTAGTCCTCCATAAGGAACATAATTATTCCACAGATAAACACTGTTTTAACTATCTTTGTTATGACCAAACGCCATGAATAAATAATGGATTACTCCACACATAAACCCCACAATAATGGATTACCCCATCAATCATGGATCCCTTTATTTACAGAATTTCCACCAACCAATGTTTGAAACCACAAACCACCATTTTGCGCGTCCTCCTCTTCTTTGGGGTCGACGCAGGCGCCCAGGTCCTGCACATCGCATTTCAGGAGAATTATAGAAATAAATAAAATTAAATAAAATTGATATACTAATAGAAATGGAAATTGTATTGTAATTCATCAAATTTTTCATAATGGAATTAAAAACAATTATACAAATTATAATTACAATAGAAGGAATATTGTTTTTTAAAAAATGAAATAATCAATAATGATTGTTGTTTTCATTTGATGCTTTGCCGCTGCGAGGGAAAGTCATTACATTGATCCTTTGAAATGTGGGTTGAGACCGTGCTTGTCGACTGGACACCAACTGCGATGCACATCCAAACACCCAGTTTATCATCACCATTATACTGATTAGCACATATTCTGACCCTTCTGCTGTTGGTTGGAAAATGTTGGCAAATCATAGCCCTAACGAAACAGGAGGTGGTCGCTATCATGGTCATCTCCTGCGGCCGCATGAAGGGCACCCATCGATCGAAGCGCAGCACGCATTCCATGGGACCTAGGGACGTTGCGACGACTCATGGAGCATATATTTTGGGCCAGTTACTATACCATCTAAATCGATCAGAAATCTATCAGAAATCTGAACATCATGTAACATATGTAAACCTGAAAGATTCTGAAAGGATGGGGTCTAGATGGTTAAAACCATCCGATCATAGATGCTACCTGGGCCTCCCACGGCCGGACGCCGCGCGGCGAATCGCTGCGGTGTCCTGGGCATCGCAAATCCAAGCCTGGCGCCATACGCGACAACAATGGGAATCGGGATATGATGGGAATATCATATCAATGGACATAAGTGCAATCAGAATGGGAATACAATAACATGAACTTCTGAACATGTTATGTATATGTGTATATATATATATATATATTCATATATATTCAATAATGGGAATACAAGACCGTGTGAACATTCGTTAGGAAGGTAATTTGATGTGATGATATATAATACGGATTGATGGGATATGATGAGGATATGATAAGACATAACATGATATGATATCATGTGATGTGATAGGATAGGATAGGATATGATGTGATATGATATGATATGATACGATACTACAATTTATCGTGATGGGATATACATGTAAGCAAATGCAACGGTATTTGACTACAATACTTAATGGACTTTAGTGGATATTTCGTGGGACACTCTATCAACCAACCATGATATACTGTAAGATTTTGATGTCAAAGGGAATATAATAACAACTATATATATATATGTGTATATATAGAATGTGCTATTCATTATTTAGGATGTAAAACATTGAATAAACATAGAATCTCAGGAGTGAAAAACCACGGATACGATTGATGGGATACAACAGGATACGATTGATGGAACATAATACCAGTACTGTACAATCAACAGCATGATATTGGTGTCAAACAAGGGGAGATGGCCCATCTTGACATCATCGAAGCGACTAACGAGCACTGGGTTTCCTTGAACCACGGCGCTACTATTCTTCACAATGTCTGTTCCTGTTCTATTTGGAATTCACATGGCAGCACTTCTATTAAACTTATTTCGGAAATTATGAATCCCATTCCAGTATATATCAGTACGGATGTTTCTGTCCTTGTCAAATAGTCCCTTTTACAGCCGTCTTGTTGACGTCGACGTATCCCCGTCTGAATCAGACCCAGCGCACCAGAAAGCTGGGAAATCCGATGGACCGTTGAGGGTCCTGAGGTGTCTTGGCGTTGTCAAAAAGTGGAGGCTACCCGAAAACTCTCCCTTTGATGGAAAAGTGATCATCAACCATAAGATTTTGGGGTACTTGTTGGGGTACTTGCTCTCTATACACTTGTGCAACAGAGGTACATGACTACCATCAGATTTGAAATGGAAACCATGGGAGCTGAAGCCAGTCCTTGCTTCCTTCAGCCTGGGCGACGTGAATCTGAGGTTTGCTGGTGGGAAAAAAACATGTCTTTGAGAAAGTCTGTGCCCCTGACTTTGGAGATAATCCCAGAAGTTGAACATAGAGGTTGAAGAAGGCCACATTACGGAGCCGTTTGTTCGAGGGATTGGGTGTTGGGGTGGTGGTGTGTTTGTTTCGGTTCAAGTCGAAGACTGTCAACTCTTGTCATCTTACTATATGCAGGTATCTGGCAAAACCCCGCAGGTATGTACAGGATCCCAGCTGCGAAATCGAAACGTAAGATCACATTCCAGCCTGTTTACGACCCTGTGGTGAACAGTTCTACAAATCTATATGACAGAATGATTGGCAAACTTAGACTATCAACTAGAATAGTGGCCACTAATTATGGGGAACCATCTTGTTGTAATATACAGTACATGGATGTACATGGATGGTCTGGGAAATGACCAAAGTGAAGCAGCATCAACCCAGCTTCGACCATATGCATAGGGTCATCTATAGCAAACAAACACTTGAACAAGGAACCCAGGGCAACCCTTTTCGGACAGCACGTGAAAAAACTTCAGTGAAAAAAACAAACATGAGTCTTATCAGTATATGCATACTGTATCTATTCTACATCTATACTACATCTATACTCTATATATACACGATATATTCTGATACCATATAACATATATATATGTACCAATCAATATATATATATATGATATGATATCAACCCAAACCCTCAACACTTTCATGGCCGCAGCTGCCCCACGTTGCACCTCGTCCTTGATTGCGTGATAATCCAAGAGCTGCATCAGGTCTATGTTGCGCTCAGCCTGGCACCGGGGGAACGTAGAAAGGTTGTTGGGGGGATATCTATCTGTTGTTGTTTATGATATATATGGTGCTATATATATATAATTGGGTTTACCACATTGTATCGAAATCATATATCTATCTACCTACCTACCTACCTATCTATCCATCTGTCTATCTGTCTATCTATCTGTCTGTCTATCGATCTATCGATCTATTTACCTATCTGTCTATTTATCTGCCTATCGATCTATGCGTCAATCTATTTATTGTCTGTCTATCGATGTATGTATGGATGGCTGGATTGTATCTTCATATTCCATTTATGTAGTGTTCGTATATTTTGTAATAATTATATTTAACATGTGTATAAATACATAATTAATTAATAAATATATATATATGTGTAATGTTCATATGGGCAGAAACAAAACTATCCCCAGGCGATTCACTGCTCCAGTCGCCTCTTCACTGCTCGCCCAGGCGCCCGTATCTCCCTTGCACAATGCCCAACGCTCCGCCGACGGAGAAATGGTCCCCAACGGTTCCCCAGGTAGACAGCCGGTTATAGGGACTGAAATGAAGTACCCTCTGGTAATGGCTGACATAGCTATTGAAAATGGCTATTTATAGTGAGTTTTCCCATTAAACATGGTGATTTTCCATAGTTACGTTAGTTTACCAGAGGGTATGGGTTTGTCTGAAAATATGGTACCCATTGGTACCCTATTTTTTTTTGTTCATCACTACTAGATCGCATATCTGGGGGTATAGCCTTTTTTAAGACACACTCATATGTTTTTGGTGAAATGGCAAATCATAGAGGGAACGAAACTTAGGTGATAATTTCAAACAAATAGCCATGGAGAAAATCTTCTTAAGAACGAAACAAGGAGAAACAAAGATAGGCTACGAAATATTACAATGGGGCATGGGAACCATTTCTGACCATGGATCATCGTGGATCCATTTCCAACAGGCTTAACAATCGGCTTATTGTCAGCGAAGCAAGAGGACCTGCCATCCCCACATTTACCTCAATGGGCTGAACGGGTGGTATACATCATCAAACTTTGGTTGGCTGATTATTGCTTTACTAACAAGAATTAACATGATTTTACATGCCACATCTGGAGGCTTCAAACATTCTGATAGGATCTGGTTGCTACGGATCCCAGGATCTTAAAGGGCTTGCAGCCTTGTAACGTTGGGAAATTTGGGGATGGGCTAAAAGTCAAAACCATTCCCAAAATGGTATGAAGATCCATACCCTCTGGTAATTTAACATAGCTATGGAAAATCACCATTTTTAATGGGAAAATCCACTATAAATGACCATTTTTCAATAGCTATGTTAGTTTACCAGAGGGTAACTACAGACTTTGAAGCAAAATCCAGGGCTTCACCAGTGTTTCGATACCTAATGGCATGATTCCCCCTATCCTAACCGGTTTTTTTCAGGGCTCTGTTGCAGTGACATGATGAAAAAGAACTTGCCCAGCAATATGCATCCCAGCTAGAAAGTGGTTACGATCCACATTTACATAATTAACATGATATAACTAGATACATAATACCTAAACATATAACGCATAATATATATATATATATGCATATGTATATATATAATATATATATATATATATATACATAGCTCGGATAAACATCCCGTTTGCGCGTCTGAAAATGAGGTACACCCACAGCTGAGCCGTTGACCTGTCTGAACAGCGTTTGCAAATCCTGCGGGCTTTTTTTGGTCGGTTGCAATCCGTGCAACTGGATGGATATGTGACATTTGTGGTAAACCATGGTAAACCAATCAGAAGACCCTCGCCCATTTTCCAAAGTTATTCAAATTTGGTGGATAGTCGACACATGTCGACACCACATCCAAGAAATATCAAGAAATGTGTTGGGTTTACCCGATGAATCCATGGGAATCCCATTTCCATGATTCCCTTCTAGATGAGCAACGATGAGAACCGAGACAAACCAGAGGTTGTTGGGAGCTGGTATCCAATACTACGGGGCTTCATGGCCATAACCCAGATACAAATTTGGGAGAAACCCTGGAAGGCTTGGTAACCAATGTCATAGTCGTAAGCTACGTAGTAGTTGGGATGCATGTCCAAGTACCCACATCGACCAAATACACCATATCAGACCAATCCCATCCCTGTGGATGTCTGAAAATGGGGCAGCCGCAAATTTGAGGGTTGATAATCTTGTCTCTCATTAATATTGCTCTTTTCGGAGTACAGTATACCCCATTGGCAAACCCTTGTGTGATTCATAGGATGTCGTGTCAAACACAACACCCTCTGTTCCAAAAGTTCAGGGTGACCAAATGTGTTGGGGAATCCTCTTTGTGGAGTTCCAGCTGGTCTTCAGTGGTCATCACCTGTATTGCTTGCATTGCCCTTTTATCATTTTTACCAGTGATATCCCGATGATATCCCCCATGCTTTTTTCTGGTTGAAACCAACATATGTTTGAAAGCGACGCGTCATATATATGATATATATACATACATATACATACATATACTGCATATTGTAAATGTATATACTTATGTGAACCTTGACCCTCGAAGTGCCCATAAGAATAGGTACCAAGTAGCACAATTCTTGGGAAATGGACCAATACCAATGTTTATGGCAAAGTGTATGGGTATCTTATGCATCTTTGGTGCTCTGGAGATCCAATCATCAGTCATCCTGTTCTTTCGTCAAGGACTGGACCCCCAGGGTTCATTGTGGTTGGTCCCATAGTCCCATTAAGATGTAACATTCCCATTACATCCCCATACAATGGTTGGTTAATCCCCATGTCACCCATGTCACTCCCTTCAATTTTCATGGTGTTTTAAAAAGCAACCTGAGTTGCAGCCATGTAGCCGCCCAGCTGACGCCGGCGTCGCCGTCTAAATCAAGGGCCATGAAGAGTTCATGTGCTATATCCTGGAGGGAGAGGATTCGCTGTTCACTCCCTGCTCCAAAATTCCAAACACCTTCTGAGACTGTATTTGGGGTTGGTTTACGGGATCCAAAATGATCCAAACACATTCTGGAGGACATTTGAAGCACTATAGTCACTCAGGATTCTTCACCACTTTCTGTTTGAGTCAAAAATGGGGAAAACGAAACTTCCCCTCTGGGAATTCGCCGTGGCAATGATCCCAATTCATCCATCCGACTGGTGCAGTTATCGACAAAACTACTTCTACAATAACCCTGGTCTTGGTAGGTAAATACTGGTATGCCAACACGATGGCATGAGGAATATCACCTGTTTTTCTGGCAATGTTTCCTAACTTGGCCTTTGTTTGGCGAGATTTCATGATTACCCCCATGCTTCACTTGATGGACTCTGCCGGAAAATCCACGTACATGTCCGAACAGAAGCAGACTTCTGCAAGAAAAAAAATGTTTTTTTTCCCCGTATGTCATGCCAACAGTGCTGAAAGGCTGAAGGATGATGAGCATCACGGCGACACATGCAATTTCCAGTGTGACCCGTGTATCAGGTTTCCATTCTCAAAACACCTGCAATTAAGGTTTGGCAGAAGTACCAAGACTATGGTGCAACAATGTGCAACAGTGCAAAATAGAAGAAAAAAACCGTCAAATTGAGGGTACAAAATGGTACAAATATCTAAACACTTTTGGATTGGCCAAACACATCCGTGACTCATCCCTCTGCCGCTTTCTGCCCAGTCCTTCACGAAACTGTGGTCGCAGTAACGATGTCCACGCCAAGCCAGGAACAGGAAGAGCCTGCCATTGTTGATCTGGGGACATTGAGGTACTGCTGAGAATTTGGCTATGATATCAATGGACACACAACATTGGTCTGTAGTACTTAACCACAACCATCACCTATTACAGAGGAAACCCCTCACATTTGGCTGATAAAACGAAACGTCTATGCATGAGTGTACCATCTGAAGTTTTCGGTAGAATGGAGGGGAATGCGGCATGATTGTGGGACGGCACTCACGGCACTCAACGAAGCTACCACAATCATAGGATTCAGGGTCTCATCAACCTAGCGTACCGGCTACTTGCTGGTTTTTAACAATGACTGGGCCAAACCAGAAACCCAGCATGCCGGTTTTCCCGTTTGTTGTCTATCACTTTGAGGACTGTACGGCTTTTGCAATCTGAATCTTTTGGTGGAACATTTCTTTTACGGCATCTTGGGCGAATGGCCAGTGAGGTTTTCTTCCAGCAGTTGTTCAGGGACATTGACATTGGCGACATGTTTTCCGACACTTTGAGATGTCAATTTGAGTTAGCATCATGGACGGATGTGAGCGTCGCCTTCTGCAATCAGTGCTTGTGATTTCCATCCTATCCTCTTAATGCGTATATATATATATATATACATGTATTTATTTGGCGTTATTTTCATTAAAGATGTGTATGCCCTCAAAACCCCTCTGAAGAATATTGATGACCCAATCAGTGAATGGGGATCATCATCCCGGCTAATCTAGTCATCCTCAGAATGGGAATGAAGAAATCATGGACATCCCCTTCTGAATGGATTGATGACACCCAATTCTTGCATAGTTTTTCATAAGCAAATCATCAGATGGGCCATCTTCCACAGCTGAAAAAAAAAACCGGAGGGTAAGTCCCCATTAAATCACCATAGATCACCATTAAAAATCCCATGAATTCACCATGTTTGGTGGTAATATCAAAAGAAAACTTGCAATCCTATTGAATCACCAATCACCGTGAAATCCATGAAATCCCATTAAATATTTACAATTCCCAAATGAACCAAAGAGATTTCCCGGAAAACCGTAGCCGGAGCGACTGCTCGTCCACAGTGTCAGCCTCCGACTTCCACAACCTGTGACGGACAGATTGATAGCCGTGGGGATCATGGAAAAATCATGGAAAAAAAGGTTCGTTGGACTGGTTTAAGGGAAATCCTACATGAAACCATAGGAAACCCGGGTTAAAATGCCACCTATCTAGAGGTTTCAAATGTATGTTCCCCCCTTAAACCAATCCAAGGACCCTGGGGTGACAGATATGAGAAATATGGCCGAAAGTCATATTGGGATGGTAGTTTGGTTTGTTCACTATAAGCTGGTTTTTTATTCTATAATGTACTGAATCATGGGTTAAAAAAGTGCCAAATGGCTTGCGAGGAAGCTATATACTGCAACCCCAAATAGTTGAGCCACTCATCACCAAAGTATATAAATCAAATCTGGAAAATAAGAAGTATGAAACCACCAACCAATTAAGGTTATTTTCCGTAGTTCCCGCCTGAAGGCGAAATTGTGGACAAACTAAACCAAGATTTACCCAGTGCCCCCAAAGTGCCCTGCAACTTGTGGACATGCATTGGAATTCGGAAGGAGAAACTAGTCGAAAGGGAACGAATTGGTTGACATAACTAGACGGGTACCAACCCTGTCCGGAGACCAAGAAAGCTGGACAAGTTAAGATTGTCATTCCGTCGTCAAAGTACCCAAATTGTCTCTGGGAGGTCTTCCTCTCGACACACTCCAAAAATCCGTTGATCCATGGGTACTGTCCCTGATATTCAATAGATAGGGAACTGCAGATTTACTTTAGAAGAAGTTTTCTCCCACTAGAGAGTGCGTTCTTTAAGTTTACTCATGTTTACTCCATGGCAGTGAAAATGCCATCCACAGGGACAATCATATCTCAAGACACCTGGAACCAAAGCCATGTCTGTAACCATCCAACGTGGCCAGAGATCGATCCTAGCACCTATGATGTGACCGTCAGGGGGTTGTATATGCCCAATGTCCCGATGTCAACCAGGCTAAGAGGGCCAAGGTGTTGTTACAACCAGGGATATTATATGATCTATGCCAGTAGCAGGGGCAGCAAAGCGAGTTCAACATTACCCTGTCAACGTCTCCAATACCAGTTGTTCCGTCATGTTCAAAACCCGTGAAATCCATGTTTTATATTGTTTTATGGAACATGTTGGCAACCCTGTAGATAACTGGGCAAATCAACCATGAATAGACGTCTTTTACTAAGCATGGACCGGTTGTAAACCATGATCCATGTGATTTCCCAAGGACTGTAACTGGGAAAACCTATTGCAGTCCAGGTCCCATGACTATTCTGGATGTCATATTTGGATGCCTCAGCCAATTAGACCTTCCCCAGTTACGAGTAGTGCAGGGTGGTCAGCCACAAATCACAAATAAGTTCCACATTGATGATTCATTGATGATTAACCTCTCTAGTTACAGCCTTTCAATAGCAGCCCTTTCCTTTTCAGATGCTTTTATATGGCCAGATAGTATCTACCCACATCTAGCACCTGACCTCCAAAGCCGTCGCCACTCTTCTCCATTCCCCAGCGGCAAACCTGCCGCAAAAACTGGTGAGTTGCTGGAAGATGTTTGGACCATACAAGTATAAGTATATAGATCAGTAGATCATCAATTTACCAATATCAAAAGTTTACTTTACGTGACAAAATAGGTACTTTACACCACCATCATGCTGATACTTTTACCATGCTTGTGGGTACTTGTAAGGTCTATCTAGCAGCCTCCTTAGTAACAGGCATGATTGATGCATTTTATGGGCTTATAGCCTTAAATGTCCTTATTTTCTGTTCCTTTGTTTCTCCCTTGGAAACCAAAGGAAACCAAAGGAACACCAAACCAAAGGAAACCAAAGGAAATCAAAGGAAATCAAAGGATACCAAAGGAAAAAAGAGATCATCTAAGAAGAAGTTATTTTAGCTAGTTCCTTTTTGTTTCTTGCTGTTTCTTTTGGTTTCCTCCCACAATTAAAAGCCATATTTTGGTGCAACCCATGCGTTGGAGACACTGCTAGCTTTTGGCCCATACCTTGGTGGAAATGTGGAACACTTGTTACAGAAAACACACTTGTACTGATAGGGGAAAAAGAAGACAAAAACGAAACACAAGAAAACCAGAGGTTTCAAAGGAAAGGGCAGGGTGATCAGAGGAGAACATCGGATCATGTAAGGTGGCCCTGCTGTGAAGAATGCATGTTCCATTGGTGTTACTAAAGTTCCTATGAAGTCTAGGTCATGGTAAATCTCTTTGAACATCGCAACCTAGAAGTGTAACAGCTCGTAACCCGTCAAGCAAATATGATAGGGACAATGTAAGCACCAACAAGCAGGTGATTGATCATCAGGAATGGGTCACTACTCATGTGTCCATGGCTGATGTTGGCCAAGTCCCTGTTGGTAAACTCCTCAAATCAATCGATCTGATCACATCTAATCATCTGATATCCTGCCTGCGTCACTCCCCCCGTCTACGAAAGCGGCAAGTTCCAGGGAGCGAAGCACCTGAAATGACAACAACAGGGAAGGGGTAACGTGCAAGAACAATGAGGACGGACAGGAAGGAAACAAAACATCAAAATGGAACGCATATGATAGAAGCAGCATAAAAAAAAGGAACGTCAAATATGATGATATGTGATGATATGTGATGATATGTGATGATATGATGATGTATTCTATATACATCATTTGATTATGATTATCATTCATAGTCTCGTTTGATATCATATTATGTGAGATACTGCAACCTTAACAATCCCAGGCCTCAAAAAGGCAATTTACTTCGACACGTGTAAATACCGAGTTTAACCATGGTGGGTCCCCCCTATCTCCCCCTGGCACCACCTATTAAGCCGGAACATACTGCCGGACGACTCATGCGCAGCAGTGTATTGGGTGGAAGAGCTGACATAGATTTTGGTCAAATCCTTGAACCTAGATGGATCCGCCTGAGCTGGCACCCCCCAAAGTCTATATTGTTTTTTTGGTCCTGTTTTTGTTGGATCCCAAAGCTTTGACCTCCACAGTAATTTGACCCACAGCCAATCCCCCCGGGAGACAGCAGGAAAAGAAAACAAGACCAGACGGTCAAACTTAGGATTTAATGTGTCAAACTTCGACGTTGGAAGGTCTGCCTTGGTCGCAGCGTCAAAACCGAGCTCGCCCTGGCGTGGTCGTTGATTGCATGGGATAGTCATAGTGGATTTGACCAACAATAATGGTGTATTGGGTATATAATGGGAATACAACCATCATATACAGGAATATCCCAAGTAGCAATAAAACCATAAAATGATAGGATAATATTAGCCATTAAAATGGGAATATGATTGGTATACAACCAAGCAAATGAGATGCATTCATCGGCAGGACATGCATGTTTTGTGGAATATGATAAAACTGATGGGATATCAAGACATGTTGTAATGAGTATTAATCAATGGGATGTAGGAAAAGTAGTGGGATGTAAGGGGATGTCGTGGGATACGCATACATTGTAACATAATAGAAATAATTACATAGCGGTTACGGGTTTAGATATCGCCGTAATATAGCCAACATGAAGCAACCGGCCGTGTCTGGAAAACGGAGTTGGGCCATGGAGTTGCTGGTGAATGGGTATTAAAACGCATTTACACAATAAATAGTCGTACACATAAGACTGCGCATTTTTAGTGCACTATTCTGGTAACTGTCGTCAACTTTTGTGGGTAGTAGGTGTCTAGATACACACCCATTAACAATCAATCCAAGATCAAACCATCCCTGCAGTCGGATCAGAGCAGAATTGGATTTCATGACAAATTCCTGGATACCTTCTGGAAAAAATATGAAAAATGACATGACAATTCATGACAATATGACAATGGATGACAATGGCAAATCTCCAATTTGTATCCATCTACATAGATCCTTGACCCATCAAACATTGGATTATCTTTTTTGCTTGCCAAAGGGTTTTCATTCGATAATATATAGTCCTTTACGACAAAAAGAAAGCGAGACCAGGAACTTTCAGCTGGATATTATCGGAATATTGATTGTGGAAAGAGTCGGTTTCAAATCCCACATCGATTATGGAATATGGGTATGGGTCAAAACATATCAAAACGCTGTATAGTACAGCAAAATAGCTGGCAAATGGAGGTTCGTCCCCGGAAATATGGTTCCATATGGTGGTATTTCATAGGTTTTGATCCATCATGATCCCTCCCCATATTGCTTGTGGATATGAGAACCTTGTTATATATACTGCTATACTATGTTCTACTACGTATAATATTGTCTGCTTGGTGGTTTCAAAATGTTTCAACTGTTTCAACCCCATGCCGATCCCAGCTTTTCTCTTTCCAAAGGAAACACAAACACTTCTCGACCACCAAGCGACGGTAAAAATCTTCCAGTGGTCTTCCAGTCCCCAGTTTGAAACAAACATGCTACAGGATGCTACAGCTTTGTGTGCTGTTCCCACCATCCAATTACTTAGGTGTTGATCCATTTGAAAATGGCATCTTCAACCCATCACCACTTCGTACTTTTAGTTAGTCATGTTCATGGGATTTCATGGGTACATTTCTAGTGTCTGGATACCAGGCGAGCTGCTGCAAGCGAACCGCTTCATCTGGCGTTTGGAAAGATAGAAGATAACAACTGAATCAACAGAACTAGATCAATTACACAAGTAGTTCAGAATTAGATGTACGTCCACGAATGATCAACACACAAACAGGACCTTGTCAGAATTTGATGAACAGAAGAGTAAAAGATAATGGCGCCCTGTAGATTTTGTATTTAATCAATCCGTTTTGAGCTCCTTCAACAAGTCAGTGAAACTGTCTCCATCCAATTGACCGTTGCTCGCATGGCTGCACTGGTCGCCATGCGGTGCATCGAGCAATTCTCGGCAACACACACAACTCCGTGCAAGAGAAGTGACAAAAACATAAACCTTTGGTTCTTGAGGATTCCAACATGTTTTTCAAAAGGCTTTGCTTTCGTGTCTCTCTCTGAGACAAACTTGAAAAATCGAGTGTCCCCCCAAAAAAATGGGATGACAGAATCAGCACAATCAGTGGTCATGACAAACGAACTTCAAAAGAAATCGTCCAACACCTGGTTGCCTGAGCTGAAACAAAAATCGCTATTCTGAAGCCGAGGTCCCAGGGATACCCCCTACCCACAGAACGCCTGCATCAACATATACCACAGCCACATCTTAGCAACATTGTATGGTCATGTATGGTCTATTCTTGGAATCAATTAAATGAGGAAAATGCATGGCGAGGGAATGGACATTGCTTTCAAATATATCATGGACGTCTATGGATCATCTGGGTCATGATATGGCTAGATATAATATAGCCCTAGGGCTCGAGAATTTGCAGCTTTCTGGTTCTAAGGAATTTCAAATGTGCAACCAGGTTTCGGACACCACCCAAGAATCCAAGCACGTCTTTACTAACCGATTCAATGAAATGAGTCTTATTGGAACTCATGTGTTTATTCATGTCAAACTGCAATATATATATATATATATAGATACCAATTCACACATATAAGTGAAATAGGCCACTATCTATGCTGACGTCGTTGTTTGGTAGTTTGAAGCCCCGTGAAACACATGCTGCCGTCAATGTGGCTTAGCATCCCGCGCAGGATGCATCCTATGGACAATTTGAAACCAGCGACCAGTCATGATTGGTCCCTCCAGTGGCATCTCTTTAGTGGTTACCCTCTGGTAAACTAACATAACTATGGAAAGATCCACCATTTTTAATGGGAAAATCCACTATTTCTATGGCCTTGTTCAATAGCTATGTCAGCCATTACCAGAGGGTATTTGGCATGTTAAAGACGTGAAACCACAAGAAAATGGGGGTCCCAGAATGTCCCAGATGGTCCCAGCTCAGTTTTTGGACCAAAAGCTCGCAGGACATCGATACAAGGCGGAGTGATTTCCTGGGTTGGCGGCAGTGACCTCCCAAAAAAAACAAAAGGATGGACTTTTTGGGGAAAAAAAAACATCTTTGGGGATTCCCCCTTCTGTAAAAATGAATGAAAAAGAAACATGCTGAAACTATTTGGATGTATTTGGGCTTGACTGAAATTAGAGGATACACTCGAATTCCATTGTTTATTGTCAAATTTACTATTCAAATGGTGAGAAATTGTGGGTATCGGTATCCCCTATTTTCACACAGTCCCATGTCAAACCGCCAAGCAGTTGCTGAAGAATTCATGGTTGTCCTCAATTCTCGCTGCCAGCACCTGGAGAAGCATGTGTCGTGCAAGTCCGAAGGCCCTGTGGGCCCGGTTGGCCCAATTGGATCCCGGATGCGCGTGGTCGTAGTCACAGAGATCTTGCCAAAGATCCCAAAAGATCTCCTGTTTTTTTTTCGGAAAATTGTGTCATCTGTTTTTTTTCCATGCTATGTTTCTTGGATCAAAGTAAATCAAGTATGAATTACATCCATAATTTTAGATCATGGTCGTATCGGTTCACTTGCCTGGAGACTCAAAGAACCAGTACGGTACATAATCCTTTTGCACAGCTGGATTTGTGGAGTGGCAACTGCAAATTGTTCAAAACCATTCTGAGGAAATGATGGTAGACTGGTGACATCTGGAGACCTTTGATCCCTTGGCATGTGACTGAATCCCTACAGTACATGTTCACAACCTCCCAAGATAGGACATGAAAAACGGGATTCTCACTAGACTTGTCACGAGAATTTAAGATCGAGGTGGAGGAAAATATGTCCATAATCCCATACCAATAGATGCCCATGGTACGAGTTTGCTCTATGAGGTCGTTATCATTTTTCCACGACATATACTGGCTCGCGGTTGCAAGTTGCAACCCAGGTTCGCATCTGGGAGGCAAATCGACCTGCATCTTCAGGCCCTTGGTTTGCGTCAAAAAAAATATGCCCCGTCTTCTAATGATTGCAGCGCCGGAATTGGGAGAGTGCCACCATTTAATTCTAGTCTATATTAATACAAATAAATACATGTGTAATTATGTAGAATATATATATATATAATATACAAATATATGCACGTACACATGTACGCATGTGCGCATGTACGTATGTACGTATGTATGTATGATTATGTATGTATGTGTATGATTGTGTATGTGTGTGTATGTGTGTATGTGTGTATATGTGTGTGTATGTGTGTGTATGTATGTATGTATGTGTATGTATGTGTATGTATGTGTATGTATGTGTATGTATGTGTATGTATGTGTATGTATGTGTATGTATGTGTATGTATGTGTATGTATGTGTATGTATGT
>Ga0126342_10003752_pt1:17500-25427 | contig 25427 bp, 30 predicted proteins | sample Cyp1metagenome_FD_92528 | JGI IMG/M metagenome (GOLD analysis project Ga0126342, IMG submission 92528) | Coral microbial communities from Lord Howe Island, Old Settlement Bay, Australia - Cyphastrea 1 metagenome | ecosystem: Host-associated > Invertebrates > Cnidaria > Coral ... | reverse complement strand
CCCAAATCTCACAAGAACACAAGTTATCGGAAGGGAATGTTGTGACACCCAAATCTCACAAGAAGTATTCTTTATACATATTAAGTGTGAGATTTGGGCGGCCACAACAGTCCTTTCTGTTTATATGTGTATATCATATATAACAGTTCCAGACCTGAATAGATCCCTCAGATTCAGCCAGTGCATAAAAGTGGGAGCGGCGGATTGGAATCCTGTAGTCAGCAGCTCTTGAGCCCAATTGCAATCAACCGCGGCTGGAGCCCGAAGGCACCTTGAACTAAAATCAATCCACCTGGATGACTGGGTCCACCTGACTTCAAGATTTTAGTTTCTGTTTGCATTTCAGCTATATTCCCTGGAGAAGATCTTCCAAATGACACAAGATCTTGCCGAGTTGATATGAAAACCCAGAATCACCCACCGCGATCCGCCTAAATCCTTGTACATCTTTGAAAACCTCAGGTGCGATCTGTGATGATCTGTGATGATCTGTGATGATCTGTGATGATCTGTGATGATCTGTGATGATCTGCGGGATCTTTGAGCCATATCTCCCCAACTTTTTCTGGTCCGTTGGGCTTCCAGGAGGGAATCTCTAAGTACAAACTATACGGAAAGCACGTGATTTCACTGAGTGTTTCCCATTTTTTTGGTGCTGAAAGTCATGTTCGGAAAATGGATTGTTTTTTTGGGTCCAGGAAACCCCCATATTTCACAACCGAAAGTGCCCTTGGTTTCTGGTGATTTTCCAACCGATCCATTGGTTTGAACCATGACTTTAGCCATGGAACTGATCCACCAGCTCACTGAAATTTGGACGCGATTCCGGAGACTCTGCCAAGGTACCTCAAGTGAGACGTGATCCAAGTGAGGCGCCATGGCCCATGGTTTGTTGGGGATCCCCTCATCTATGCTCCATGGCAATCCCCCAAGCCCACGAACAAAGAAAGCACGAAACATCACCATTTGTAGATGATTAAATACTGTTTGGGAGTTAGATACCTACTTGGAGGATAAACAGGGATTAACCACGGTCAATAAAAACAGTTACCAAGTGGGATGATCCTCCAATGAGGCTGCTTAGATTTGGTTAGATCCTTCATGATACCTGCTACTTTTTTGTCCCATGTTTTGTTGGTTTCCAGTAAGTTAACTTAGACTTACGGACAAACCACCATGAATGTAGATTGTTTTCCTCGTATATATATAAAATATCATAAGCATATATAATACATATATATATATATATATATATATACAGTAATTATCATATGGATGTGGCGGCATCATAGTGGTGACATTCCGGAATATTATGGGATATAGAACAGGTAAGATTATATTGGTATATATATATATATATATTGGTAATTATATATATATATGTATAAATATATATATATATATGAAATGTCCAAAAAATCTGGATTTACCCACCCTAAATTATGGTCATGACCAGTGGGGAAAAGGCAGTCAAAAAACCTTAAAACCATCCCAACGAGGCTTCTTTACCATTTCTTTTTCAGGCCCAGTTCTTGACATTTCCCTTAGTTCAATGATTGTTTCACTTAGTTCACTTCTCAACGACTAAGAGATCAAAATCAAACACCGAACGAAGGGACTGGTCTCCAAATTTTGGCCATGCGGCCAATACTAAATGAGGGTTTCTTGGAGGCATTCAATGATGGATGCGATTACTGATCGATAGAATGATATGAAAAACTATGGGAAACATTCATCTCTGGGAAATGATATTAACCAAGAAGTATTTAATGTTCGATGAATGGATATTTCAACTATGACTATGGATCATGAATCATAAATGTAATGTAACAAACCAATCCACATGTTATAACACATTAACCAATACATATTTTGATATGCCCCATTAATAGTTACCATTAATAATCCTTGTAACTTAGATCCGCTGAATGGGATCATCCCCAAAGCGTTTCATGCGTTTCTATGTAATGGTTATATCATTGGTTACAGTAATGTAATATAAATACGTTAACTATGGATCATTGCTACATAGAGTTCTCAAAAATGGCCTGATGTAGGTAAACATAGCAGAAAAATGGATCTGGGACATGTTTTTTGACATGTTTTTGGATGGGGCTTGAAGCAGCAGCAAAATTTCACCAAGATGCTGCGAAAAGCAGCAAGCAAATCTTCAGGAAGATTCTCCGGAAGAACAGGTCTCTTGCCCCTGGAGACCTCGAATGCGTAGGGCCGTAGGGCTGTGCTAAAGCAGAGGCTGACGGCTATGCGGAGAGACTCTCTATGAACTTGTCTTCCAATAAAGTACAGCGTGTTAAGATCTAGATTTTGAAATGGGCTAGAGTAACCGAGTAACCCCCAGGATAGAACATCACAATGGTCTAGTGATAAGTTTCTATCTTTACTTTTTCATGGATACTTGTTATTTATCTATCTATAAATGTTCACTTAAACACTGCGAGCCAAGAGACTTGAATGACAACCTGGACGCATCGGTGAATCCAGGCCCCCCGTGGATTTTTTAACTGCTGTAAAGATCCACAAATATCCACTGCCATATGTTCCATGTATCTATGGATATCTATGGATATCTATGGATATCTATGGATATCTATGGATATCTATGGATATCTATGGATATCTATGGATATCTATGGATATCTATGGATATCTATGGATATCTATGGTGATCTATGGATATCTATGGATATCTATGGATATCTATGGATATCTTTGGATATCTATGGATATCTATGGATATCTATGGATATCTATGGTGATCTATGGATATCTATGGATATCTATGGATATCTATGGATATCTATGGTGATCTATGGACATCTATGGATATCTATGGATATCTATGGATATCTATGGATATCTATGGATATCTATGGATATCTTTGGATATCTATGGATATCTATGGATATCTATGGATATCTATGGATATCTATGGCGATCTATGGATATCTATGGATATCTATGGATATCTATGGATATCTATGGATATCTTTGGATATCTATGGATATCTATGGATATCTATGGATATCTATGGATATCTATGGATATCTATGGGGATCTATGGATATCTATGGATATCTATGGATATCTATGGATATCTATGGATATCTATGGATATCTATGGATATTTATGGATATCTATGGTGATCTACGGTGATCTTCTGTTGTTTTTCTAAAACAAAAATCAGTATCGGTAAATGTAAATATTAGATACATAAAGCATTGGGGATATCAAACTACTTGGCAGAACCATGCAGGGGCGCCTCCAGAAACATCCATGCTGAACATGATACTGCGCGTCATGTGTGCGTTTCGCCATTTCAGTACAACACATGTTTAGTATCCAGAAGTACCTATCAGTTTCATTATTACATGGAACGTCATTAGGACTAACACAAAACATGTCAGCGGAACTCCTCAGAGTTTATAGTTGTTTCCAGGTACTGTAACCAATGATACATCGAACTACATTGGAATTTACATACCTGAGCCTCATTGATTGCCTGTTCATCCTTTTCCCAATAATCTATTATCCCATTGAATGTCATGATATTCCAAGTAATATTGACTGGTTGGTGGTTTTAACCATCTTGAAAAATATTAGTCAATGGGAAGGATTATCCCATATATTATGGAAAATAAACAATGATCCAAACCACCAACCAGTTGAATATTGATAGTGGCTTTATTCATCCCATTGTTTCCCCAATACATATTAATTTATTCCAAGAAAATTGGAAAATATCCTGAATGCCATAAGCTAAGTAGATGTCAATGGCAGTGTCTGTTGTTCACTTCATATTTTTCTCCAGAACTCCAGTACACACACACATATATATATAAATACGTATATATAATAGTATGTCTGAGTCATTTCATTATTTTTCAAGATATTCCACGTACATTGGAAGATGGTATCATCCATTTTTAAAGGATTTTCCATTGTAAACCAACGATGTTGGGGATCCACCATTTCCACCGGAAAACCAATATTTATATACATGCCATATACTGTGGAATCCCCAGCGTGTCTTTCCACTTCGGCAGCCGCCTAGCCTGCGGGGCTGTGAGTCCAGGGTAAGGAGCTTTGCCCGTGAGCACCTGGGTCTGAAACAGTTCGGTGACCCAGGTGGAAAGTTCGGGGATTCGTCCAATTGATCCATTTTCTGAAATGGGGATTCGTAGGAATGAATAGGGATTAATCAATCGGGATTAAACCCACCATGATTGAGAATCATGGGGATTGAACCAACCCCCGCAGGTCGGTTTTTCTCCGCCAAGATTGTTTGGGTTTATCAAGGGCGGCCTTTTCGGAAGGACAGTTTATTGGGAATATTCTGGTTCGTACTTATGACCCTTAGTTATCCCTATACTTGTGTAAATCTACTCATGCCATTAATATTCCTTTTACTCATTTCGGGACGACAACTGAGGGTCAAGGTAAAGAAAACGCTTATGTTGATGCGCTATTCACATGATGGTTGGGTCCTGGGTATTTGTTTGAACCGGCGTGATAAAGTGCTCTGGTAGCATATCTAGCTTGACCAGGTATCGCTATGGTTTTAACAAAACTTCAACTGGTGCAATTCCGACCGGTCCATCTTTGAACATATGACAGCCTATGTCCCGGTCATGGGCAATGTTGACCCACATAAACAATCATAAACACCTCGAAAAGTTAGTTGGAATGGCATGGAACATTTATTGGGTTTCAAATGGTTTCAATTTCAAATCATCCCTCCATGATTGTTATGATGCTTACAGGTATAAAACGCCCGCATTGTGTGTGTGAGGACAAATAATCATTCTATTATATTATGCATGGATGTGCATGAACAAAAACAACACCTGAGCAAAAAGGCAATCCTGTGGGCCCAAATTGATGTACATCCATATGGGAGCAGCACATGCTATGTCGCAAACGTGAAACACTTCCTTTGCCCTTTGCCATGAGGTTGCTACAAGGACGTGAATCATTGACCTAAACATGTGGGTTTCTTCATTAAAACGGCTACCTCATGATCCCGTGTTTGAAAGCATCATTGGCCCCATATTTGCCTACTCAGAATAGCGATGTCTTGGCTTTGGGGCAACCACACACTCTGTGGCGAGCTGCTATCCAAACGATCATTCCCAGGGAATACCTGCAGTGACACCGAGGAAGCGACATATGGGGGTTTCCTAAAAGCCTAAAATTGGGGTACCCCAAAATAGATGGTTTATACATGTTTGAACTGGAAATTCCTATAGAATGGATGATTTGGGGGTATCCCCATTTTTGGAAACCTCCATATTATATACAACTACATGAATATCTACAAAGAACGAGAGAGAGAGAGAGAGAGAGAATAAAAAAACAAGATAGTGCACCATACTCAATCATGGGACATGATAGTCCTCCATTTCTAGAAAACAAACTCACTGGACAGGGACCTGCTTTGAAACATAGCCCAGTTCCTTGACATGATACCTTTCGCCACCTTAAAAATCTGAAATACATGTGGAATCATCTCCATAGTCGATGTAAAGTCGACTGTTAGCGATTGTTAGTGCCCCGTGGATCCTTGCCTTTCCTCATTTGGCTGGGTCATCATGGGTCAACCCCCATGAATTGGGAGCTTCCAATGGCAAGACACACATCAGTCTTACGCGTCAAGGAATGGTCTTGGCTTTGCCTCGGTTTCGAAATTAAAAAAACATGGCACCGAGGCAGACCATGCGTGTCATGTGCGCGTTCTTTGGAAACTGGATCAAAATGTTGCAAAATAAGGTCCATAGCTATAATATAATATAATATTATATTATGTTATATTATTTTATATTATATTATATATATACACATAGGATCACATAGGTAACCTATGGGTGGGTCCATTTGGATAGTAGGGGTGATCTACAACAGTAATGTCGATTGGAACCACATACATACCTTACCCACTCCTTCTGCAGGGCGTTGTACAATTCAAGAAACACCAGGAGGCTCAGAAACACTGCATGATTCTGGTGATTTTTTTGGCTAGTCGTCCATCATGAAGCTCCGTTTTGTATTATCTTATCAAATCTCAAAACTTTGGATTTGTTTTAGATGAACAACCCTAAAATACCCTCTCTGAGCATTCATAACTCTAAACATACATGTCTACACATACATAGTTTGGGGCATATTTTTGAGCTTCTCAATTTCTGAACATGTTTCACTTGTTTGAAGTTAGACGGCCGTGGAAGTTGGCAAAAACCAGCAGGAATTTGGGGATTTCAATTTCATCCTTGTAAAATGCTAGTTTCTTGAGTTTCCAATCTGCAGAAACTCCCTGAGTTTCCTGAGTTTATATGGCCATGAGTCAAAACCCAGCTACCCTAGCTACCCTCAAATAGCTGGAATTTCTAAATGTACTTTCCATTAAATATGGCTTTTGAATCCCCAGCAGAACTTTCACCCTGCGCCAAAGAGCAGGACTTCGGGCGGCATGTACGACAATGTTCCCAGAGAATTGGTTTTGATTTCCTCGCTGTCGTCCCCCTCAGTGCTCAAGGCTGTGGACGCAGGATTTTTCTTACCACTTCAGGTGTTGTCCCAGTCTGTTAGCTAAGTTGGCTTAGATGCACCAAGGATTGATCTAGCAGATGCAACATGATATGTGTATATACATATATATATATAATCCCTGTTGGAATTCCCCTGCTAACATGGGTTGTCCCATTCTTTAGTGGAAATTCCAAGGGGAATTATATATATATATGTACAATGTCGCGGGTTTGTCCAAGGATGTTTTTTTCGGCAGAATTTGCCGAGGTTTTTCCACGGAAGTGGTGCCCCAAGGCGACTCAGTGAGAACATGATGGCTCCATAGGGGACAATATACGAAAATGTCTATTCCAATGGAAAACCAACACATAGGTTTAAAAGGATATGATTTTGGGGGTGCCCTATTTTCAGGTGTAAGCTCACATGACTTCAATTTGGTATCGGTATTCATGATTCTTCCGCTGGGAGAAAAAACGACAGTCCAAGTTTTTGGCAAAAAATACTGACGCTGTAATGACAACAGAGTTGATGCTAAACATAAAAATCATCATGCAGTTTGCGATAGCATATCCCCAGACTCAATCCTCAAACCCCCAAATCAAAACTTTATCATGCAAGTATTTCAATAAAATTTGAGGGTAATTTCTACTGAACTTAGCAACCACAAGAAGTGCGGTCCCGAAGATCATTTCGCACAGGTCAAGTCGCTAGAATTCTGCAGAGACCAAAATCACAGACTTTGCAAATAAATCCTGCGGAACTCCAAACATGTGGCGCCCAGAAGTCTTGGACCAAGCCAAAAGGCTCGCACACAACATGATTAACCAAGGAATACCCAGAAAGATGGGAATACTCTGGATCTCTTCGAGGGCAAAAAATGGTGCGGATAGCTAGGAGTCCCACGATCCTTTAAGCTGGATCATTCATGGTCAGTTGAGATAGAACCTATATGTACAATATATGTACCTATGTATATATATATATGTAGTATGGATGTATATCCATGAACTTATTTGTTCATTCTCATGTAATTAACAGCTGCAAGGTTTTCTTTGCCCAAAACAGGGTGGTCGTTTGTTTGGAACTCCCTTTATCGATGGAAAATCTGGAACAGACCTGACAAACCTGAACAACCATCAACCAGGGACGCCCAAAGAATGGCCAAAAAGTGTCCTTTGGAAATTGGCATGGACTTCAGTAGGATGTTGTTACCTGGGTCGTCGATCTGCGAGGCCGATTCCGAGATATGGGGAAATTATTTTTCTTTTTCATTCACGAACCAATATGTATGTGTATAAGATGTATGTATATACATATATAGATAAACATATATGGATATACAAATATGTATATATAAACGTACACATGAATATAAATATTT
>Ga0126342_10003752_pt1:0-12500 | contig 25427 bp, 30 predicted proteins | sample Cyp1metagenome_FD_92528 | JGI IMG/M metagenome (GOLD analysis project Ga0126342, IMG submission 92528) | Coral microbial communities from Lord Howe Island, Old Settlement Bay, Australia - Cyphastrea 1 metagenome | ecosystem: Host-associated > Invertebrates > Cnidaria > Coral ... | reverse complement strand
GTGGGAACGTGTTGGAATCTAGGGGTATGGGGTCGTCCCCTATCGGTTGTGAAGGTTTCATCTAATAATTTTGTCGGATACTCATATAATTATATATATATAAATATATGTACACATCGTCATGCTCCATGGAAATCTTACCACATCGATAGCATTTGTTTTGTCCTAGGTGCTCGTGAGATCTCCATGAATCAGGCCAATCTCATGCAAGTACTGCCCCGCGCGCGAAATCTCCAGAAAAATCTCCAGGGATTCCAGTAGACCTTCATTGGGATGGAAATTCAAGAGGCTATCATGGGGATATAATGGCATATTATATATATATACGAACATGGGTGCTCCCAGCGCCGATATGTTTGGGGGAGGTGAAAATGACATCAACCACTTTCCCTCCGAAGAAGTGGCTATAATTGACCCAGAATGAGTTGGAGCAAACCTGTCAAACGAGCCAAGCATCTTATGCGGATATAGCAGGTAACAATTTAATTGACCAAAAATATTCCTGAAATGCAAAATTAATGGATTTAGTTGCAACATCATCTCTGAAATGGGAATGGCATGGAGGTCTCATGGGATTGGATTTAAGTAAGAAAAATTCAGCAGTGGAACCTAAAAATAGTGGTGGCTTAATGGAGATTCCCATAGTGTAAGTTCTCAAATGATATGACTTTTCTGGGCCAATTTGTTCGCTATTTTGGCAGTTTCAAATCCCCGAAACAACATCATCATCAGTCAGTTTGGCTGCGGTTCAAAAAACAACATGTTCTCCGAGACATCAACCAGGGTCCGTTGAGGCCCTCGAAGGTCTAGGAAACCCCAGGAATCCGATTTGACCATGGTTCCGATTTTCCGATGTTGCGATGATGGGGAGATTCAGCGAAAGATGCGAATTTGAACGGACACAAAAACAGCAAACATTGGGACTGACTCTGTAAATGGAGATTTCATGAGCGAAAATGAAGACATGGCGGCCAATCAGTTGTCAAACATTATCCTTTGGTTGTTTGACATAGCCATGGAAAATCATCACTTTTAATAGGCGCACCATCTATAAATGGGTCATTTTCCATAGCTAGGTTGAATAGCCAGAGGGTATCAAGTACCGTCAGCATATAAAGTGGTTGTGTCCAGAAATCTCCAGGATTCCAGGATGACTGATACCCTCGCATGTTTGGAGTGATTCTCACACTAACAAACTTTGGTCTGAAAACAATACCTTCTGGTAAACTAACATAGCTATGGAAAATCACCATTTTTAATGGGCAAATCAACTATGAATGGCAATTTTCGATAGCTATGTTTGTTTACCAGAGGGTATCTGAAAACAATGGCCAGGCCTGCACTTCCCCAAAAACAATCATGAAAGTCTGAGGGAAAAGATGATCAACAATCAAATTTGCCAATAAACACCATGGCTAAATGGCTAACCATTAACACCACCTGGCAAAAAAATATCGTAAGTGGAATATACTATTCCATATGGATAAATAATCAATAGTCATGGACCTGCGACCTGCAACAACATGATTTTGGTGCATTAGCATTCAATAAGTACCTTCAGTCGTCGCTCTATTTTTCTGGTTGGTTGAGAGCGGGGTTCAAATTCTTAGAGCGAATAAACCATAATTTGTTAATTACATCCCCATATTCGTTAAGACTAAGACTTAAAACCTCTAGAACTGATGGCTATATCCTCAATAAATACATTAATTTATCAACAAGGGTCAACTGGACACTGCTCATTTCGGCAGCCCAGTCACGCTTTCCTTCCATCCGCGCTTCGTTACCTGCGACTTGCAGGGCGTGCGGAGTTTTTTGTCCAAACAACATCCAGGGTATTCGAACACCACCCATACCAGTAGTACCGCGCAAGGCGGTGGCGGAAGTTTCAGAAATAGGAAACCTATAGGAGAGCCTGGTTGTTGTGAATCACGGATGGCAGTGCGAAGCCACCGATGGACCGACAGGTGGTTAAGGTCTCCTCTCCTTCTCTCTCTTTCTTTCTCTTTCTCTGACTATCTACCTACCTACCTACCTACCTATCTCTCTCTCTCTCTCTCTGTGTCTGCCTGTCTGTCAATCTATGTATCTATCTATCTATCTATCTGTCTGTCTGTCTGTCTGTCTGTCTGTCTACCGATCGATCTATCTATGAATCTATCTATCTATCTATCTATACATCTATCTCTCTCTGTAAATCTGCCTATCTATGTATCTATCTACCTATCTATCTATCGATCGATCTATCTATCGATCTATCTATCGATCTATCTATCGATCTATGTATCTATCGATGTCTCTCTGTCTCATCTAATTACCAATCTCTTCTATCTGTCTATCTATCTATCTATTTATCTATTTATTTATTTATCTATCTATCGATCTATCTATATTTCAAGCTATCTATCTATCTATCTATTTATCTATTTATTTATCTATCTATCTCTCTCTCTCTCTCTCTCTGTCTGTCTGTCTGTCTGTCTGTCTGTCTGTCTGTTTATCTATGTTTCGATCTATCCATCCATCCATCCATCCATCCATCCATCTATCCATCTATCCATCTATCCATCTATCCATCTTTCCATCTATCCATCTATCTATCTATCTATTCTTATCTTATCTTATCTTATCTTATCTTATGCATCTATCTATCTATCTATCTCACCTATCAAGCTATCAATCTATCTATCCATTTATCTATCTATCTTTCTATCTAATCTATCAAGCTATCCATCTATCTATCTATTTATCTATCTATCTCTCTCTCTCTCTCTGTCTGTCTGTCTGTCTATCTATCTAGCTATCTATCTATCTATCTTATCTTATCTTATCTTACCTATCTATCTATCTGCAAGCTTGAAAACGAAGATATTCTGCGAGACTTGCTCAGTTTGTAAACTTGACAACATCAAAAACCACAGCAATGCAGGGAGACTTCCTCAATTTTTGCACTTGACAACATCAAAAACGAAGCACTTCTGCGAGACCTCCTTCAAAAATGGAAAGTTGAGTGCAGAGTTGACGGCCTCGTACCAATGCGTTTTGCGATTTTTCCAGTCCATTTGTCTATAAAAACTATTGCGCCTGCCCCGAAAAAGCGATGCCAGGTCATACGAAGTGCTGCACACCTGTCACGCAAAATCATCTCAGCAAACCTGAAGATCTGATGCTCCAAAATGCAACCCCTCTGAGGAAATCAGCGCCCTGACCTCCTAACATCTCTGATGAACATGTCTTTTGCACTGCGCCTGCCACGCGAAATGCATCTTTGAAGATCCTCTTCAAATGTCCCACGCCCGCCATCGTTTTTGGAAATGCTACAAAACCCTCACGTTTTGCTCACTTTTGACACGGTGCACAATCCCTTGTGCGAAAGCACATCTGAACGTCCAAAAATGCTCCGAACCCCTGGCGTTCTCAACATTTTGACTTGGAAATGTGCTTCGCGCCACAACGGCGTGCACCTTTTCGACATCTCAACTTCCAAAAGTGCTCCGAGCATGGTGTGTTTTGTCATGTTTACTTCGAAATGTGCTTCGCGCCACAACGGCGCGTAATTTTTCATCTCTCATCCGGCCAGCTGGCTCTGCACCCGCCGCTTTAGCGAGCCTACTTTTCGATACTTTAGAACCACAAATCATTGGAAAAAAACACAGTGTTTCGCGACTTTCCTACCTTTTCGGGCACCTGGATCATGGATCTTCTTTCTTCTGAGACTTTCTCTTTTTGATCTTCTTTCTTCTTCTCTTCTCTTCTCTTCTCTTCTCTTCTCTTCTCTTCTCTTCTCTTCTTTGACTCTTACCACCTCTGCTTTTCATCTGTCCATATTGTCGGAAGTTTGACTTCTAAACTTCCTTCGAAGAGATATTGTGGGGATACTATGGGAATATGAAGGATGATTGTATGTTGTGTATATGTTGTGCATATATATATATATAATTAGATACAATTAGATATTTTGATAATCATGTCACTACAAATAAATAAACTGCAATATGATATATAAATGGTGTATTGCATGGAACTTTGTCTAAAAGACCGGTAAGTACCCCAAAATCACATCTTTCACCGGTAAGCATTTACAATTGCCATGCATGGATGGTCAATAAGATCAACAAAATCATGAGGATACCGCAAGATACCACCAATAAGAGCTCTGTTACCATTGTTGTGCGCAAAAAAATGTATCCATTTACCGCTTGATGCGAACATGTTGGATCCCATCTTTCACAAAGTGTGAGAAAATGTCCCAACAGTGCCTACTGGACAAGGATGAACATGTGAGGATAGGTCAAAACTTACGGTGCAACAAGTACAATTGTCAGGTTTGTCAGGGAATGAAGGCCCATTCATCAGCTATTTTCATGTTCACTGGGAATATGGCACAGGCTTTTTCGGTGACTCTTGGGTCCACGTTCAACACCCATGGAGCGTCTTCCTCGCAGGGGACCTATATATTTATTGTGTTCAACAGATTCTACGTCTCCATCATGGTAAAGTCGCATAGAGGATCCACAGGGATACGTTAATCTTGGATGGGTTACAATGGTTACATTTCTTTGCGAGCAGACCGAGGAGCAAATGCTTTGCAGGGTCCCACCATCGCACCATTCCTGGAATGGCCAGAGACCACTATGGAGGTTGCGCATTCTGAGGTGAGAATGATTAGGATGTTGTTTCGTCTTGAATTTTAACCGCCAAAAGGATGCCGAAAAGAATAGTATGTCCAGGATGGTTTGTTGATGTTCTCTCCATCATTTTCGGGTTTCCAACGTTTCTATCTCGTTGGGGGTTGCTATATAACTAACAGAAAGAAACAAGGTAGCAAGGCATGGGGAAGGTGAGGCCAGAAGTCAAAACAATATGGCCGTGCCGGCGTTAAATCATGGAGTCAATCCACCATTTCCAGGTACCCAGGTACCAAATGAAACGATGCTAATGATGCAGCTTCAGAGTGGCTGAGACGTTGCCAAAAGGCAACAGTTGAGACTTCAGGCTTCCAGGGAGTTTTCATTTTGTGGGGAGCAACCACTATGGCAAATCAAATTGAACCAGCGAAAGCTGGAATTTCACCCTGGATACAGCTCTTGCTTCTCCACCCCGCCAGAGAAAAAACACCACATTATGAATTCCATCATGTTCAGTCCCTTCTTGTTCATGTCAACTCCGCATGAAAAAGCCTTGGCTAATTTGTTAGGCTGGCTATCCCCAAAAAAGTGATCATTGGCGACTGAACTGGTCTTCCCCACTTCAACAGCCAGTTCGGAACGAAAATCTCTGGACAAATTCAGATCATTGGCTGACACTTTGATTCCCCGATGTTGATGATTTCCCCATGATATCAGCATTTATTTACTTAATTATAATTATTTTATAGATGTTTTTCCCATGTTAAACCTTCATTTCATCTTCGCAGCCATGCCCTCCGTGTGCTCAGCGCCAAAAACGGGGCCTGAACGATCCAGGTCTCGTAGACCTTCTGTGCCTTTTTCAGCTCCAGAGCCTGTAAAGATCCATGGACTTGTGACGTGTCTTCGAGTGGATATAATGAATATGCTATTCTACATGTGTATGTACATAATGTGAATTATATATAATCATTATGTGATGCGTGTATATATATATATATTATAATTATATGCAAATACATATATATATATATTTCATATATATATATAAATAATAATAAATACGTGTCCATATATATATATATGCTATTGTGTGTAGACATTATGTGTCTATCTAATGTAACAAATATAATACGAATATATATATAAAGAGCAACATCGATCAGTCCATACGTTTGATGATCTGTCTGCCAGCCTTGATGGAATGGACACATGGCGACGGATATAACAACTATGCACCCCGAGGAAATGTGGAAATTTTGTTTCATGTTTTTTTGTTGATATATGTTTGTCGTTAAGATTCTGTACCTAATTAATCCTAATTATATGTATAATTATGTATACAGTATATATATTTCACCAGACAATTTTGTCCAAACCCATACCCACATGAACAACTATGGACAAATAACTAGTAATTAAAGTGTTTACATGTGTTTACCCATTCAAAATCAATTTGGAGTGTCACACAGGTGTGCAAGTTGTGTTGGCCAAGCCCAGCGCATCAAATTGGATGTTCGAACCTGAACTAGGGGACTGGTCCACATGACTAAATAACGAGGGCCCCACAAATCCATCAAACATCACCATATTTGGAGCCCCTCGAACTGGTTCAATTGTTTCTATTCGGTTCTACCGCAATGATAATTCTCAACAGAAACGTGGGCAGGGGTTTGGAGCACGTGGAAGTGGGTCCCTGCTAGGATTGGGTGCCACTTCGCTGGGATTGCTGGTGGGATATGGCTTTGCGATTGAAAAAAGTACAGTATTCCAATCCATCCACTGGTCCATCATGAGTATCCCTACTACCCTCTGGTAAACTAACATAGCTATTGCAAATTGCCATTTATAGTGGATTTACCCAGCTATAAAATAGTGAATTTCCATAGTTATGTAAACTTTTACCAGAGGGTATCATGTGATAGCCATTGGGAGGGGATGAATTCCCCATTTTCAGAGACGCCAATATTTACAGTAAAAAACACACGGGCAAAGACATGACATGACATGACCCATCAACCAACCATTCAACAAGATTTGGCCAGTCTTGGCAGTTGCTTTTCAATTCCTTGCGGCCGAAACTATGATTTGTCCATGTGTATGCCTCTTCAAAATGGTCATATTTGGCTGTGTCTGAAAATACGGTGCACCTCTAAATCCCATGGTTTTTCACAGTTTCCAGACAGTTTCCATTGTTTTTCCTTTTTAAAATGGCAAGTGTTATGGGTTTAATTCCCATGTCCAGGTGGAAAATCATAAGTTGCAAAGGTCCAAGAGTTGTGGAACAATTCGCCCAGCCACGCGCTCGCCATGCTTGAAAGTTTGAACCAAGTTTGGATGCGAGATCCTAGGGGGCGAGTAAGCCAAACAGCGGGTAGCTGGGAGAATAAACAAGGTGGTGCCCAGTTCATTAGCTAAGTTGGTGAACATAACTACAATAAGTTTCGGGTGTATGGTAGATGTAAACCAACTTATGGTTTATAAACCAATTGACAACTATGGTAGATGTTTATTGGAATTATTACCAATTATATACCATTTATGATTTATGGTTTTACTATATATATATAATTTAAATTAATTTAATACACGTACTATGGTTATAAACAAAAAAACGTCACTGGGGGACCTTTGAGGACCGTGAAACATCTGTGCCATGGCCACTGAATAACCATGGCAAACATGAGGATACATTGAATCAATGAGTTGCCGTTATTCAATCATACTTTGGTATAGAAGTAATACATTTATGTGCACATATTCAGGATATGTTCATCCGATTCAGTGTATGCAAACAACACACAAAGTTTCACCATAAAACAGGTGACTCTGCGCAAACCTCTAAACCAAACAACTCTCCTTTTTTTTTCGAAAAAAAACAACTAAGAGTGAAGCCAAACAACTGGCAATACCTCATTCCCAATCTTTCCAAGAAAACACAACTCCGATCATCGCCAATGTAGTTTACATATGTTCATCTGAGAGATTTATCACAACATCTTTGATCCCAGATTTCAGGCATGTTTGATACTAAAAATATGTCACAAAACTCGTGTTTGCGCCTCCAAAACTGACTGCTGGTTTCAACCCCCAAGAGTTTCAAGTCTGCTCGTCAGGATCATCGATCAAACATCATCCAAACAAATCCCTGGCTCTATCCCCATAGAATGGCATTTAACAACCAAGCAGTTGGCAAAGGTTGATTATTTGAGGCCAGGATATCCCCATAAGAAAAAAATGGGCACAATACATCAATGGATTATAATATAATATTATAATCAGTAAACTGATAGTAAATGGCATACAATCCATCACAAAACGGGTTCGATTATATTCCCATTATTAAAACACATATAACCCCATACACAACCACCAATATGTATATATATATGTATTAACTGTATATTAATCACCATTATATATCCCCATGATTAAAACAAACCCATTATAAAATGTTTATTCCCATTAGTAACAATAACCATCCACCATTTTATTGTCGCTTACCCTCCGGTAATCACCCATGGTCATGGAAAATCAAACACTTGCAGACAATCTTCCCATTCAAATCTCCATTTATATTCCCATTTATATATATTATATATATATACATATGTAGTGTTGAATTCAATCAGACTAATGCATGGCCGCAGCGTGAAGCAGCAGTGGGCCGATGTCAAACAAAAAAATGTAGTAACATATTTATATATATATTCAATCTTCCCATCCAATTCACATTCAAAATATTTCCATTGGGATTTTCGATTGCCATGCTTGATCACGGGTTAAATCACCGAGGCTCCGCAGAGAGAGAATGGCCTCGAAGTGAGGTTTGGCGGTGAGTTCCTCACTTCGGTGCTGGACAAGTGGTATGGCCTCTGATTAGTTGCTCAACGAGGATCGAACCATGATTCGATATATATATATATATATATATTTATTTAGGTTTTGCGTGGATTTACTAATCATTTACAGAGGTTTGATATTTTTAATCGCCTATGATTTGGGATATACTTGGCAAATCATCGTTGTTTGGTTATTGATTTGGGGTTTATACTACCAACCCCCAAATAGAACAGTTGGACACTTGGAAATTATGGGAAAAAAAGCAGCTACAACACCTGACAAAAAAAATGTGCGGAACCCTGGCTTCTTGGGACTATTCTGGGTAATGATGATGGATTTTTGGGAAAAGGATTCACATACAGAGATTCATTGATGATTTATGAGGACGGAATCAGCAGCAGTAAGAGTGGTATTCACCAGCAACATGGGGATAGGAAACATGAGTCAAAACATGAGGGGTGTACCAAAGCAACCATTTTGTGAAAATAGCATCAGGGTACAATATGAGATTAAGTCTGGCACATGAAGGTGTTAGAGTCAGCCAAAATTCCCATCTCAGTAGGGTAGCTACCGTGTTTTCAGACATACCCACATCTCATGTACTAGAATATACCCTCTGGTTATTTAACATAGCCGCATAGCCATGGAACATGGCCCATCTATAGATGATTTTCCCATTAAAACCTGCATTTATAAGGGATTGTCCATGGCTATGTTAGTCATAATTAACCAGATGGTATTTACAAAATGGATGGCCAGTCAGTGGCAAGTGAGTCTCTCCGGAGACAAAAACACCAAGACGACACATGGCCGGTGGTTTCCTAAGTCATAAGGCCCAAATCATCCAAGTCATGAACGACCATGAGTTAGGACGACTGGGGTACCCCCCCAGCCATTGGGAAACCTCCATATTAGGTGGTTTAAGTGGTACCAACCCACAGGCGATTGGGGGTGAAGTCGGTATGAGCTGAGCTGGGTCAACTGGTTGATGGATAAAGAACACGCCATAGATAATCTGAATTAACCGATTTCCAGCGAATATTCATATCACATACATATTAACCCAGCTTTGCAACCCAACAGCAGGCACAAAACTCACGTAAATCACTAGGGTGTAGATCTGCATCCATTATTGTTGGAAATCTAGAGCTATAGGCTTCATCTGGGAAAATGATCATGGGATGATTGCTCAAACTGATCATTACTAATAGTTACTCACCTTCAATATGCCGCACCGCACCTCGAGATCTTTCTGATTCTTCTTGGTTATCACCGTTTTGATGACCTACCCGGCGGCTGCTGCCCGGATCCTCGTTCAAAGTTGTGGTAATTTTACGCTATGAGAAATGGAAATGGCCCGTTCATTGATGATTTGCCTCTTCAACATGGTAACTTTCAGCTGTGCCAAATTAGCAGAGGCTACTGGATGTGTACCCTGTACTGGGATTTGGTTGGGAAACACCCCCTGCATGGAGAACTTTTCTCGACGAAAAAAGAGCGTCCGAGGGTTTTCCCAAAATCCACCAAGAAACTCCTACAGAGTGATACATCAGAATCCATGAACTTTTATTGTGCTAGACTTTTCTGGGGATAAACATCCATTTGGCAGCTATTCTATGCTGTTCACCAGGGTACCAGGGTGTTGACCCATAGATTTTGCAGCCAGCTCAGTGGTTAGTGACTGGGGTAGCCGAAGATTCTGCCTTGGATATTCCATGGGATAATGACAATGTAAACGGTTTCTAGCCACAAATCGTTACAATCAAACGACATCAGAGTAAAAATCATTCTCAACATGTCTTATCATATTCTGTTTTTGTTTATTGATGATAGATATCCTTGCTCTTATCTTCCATCATTAAAAAGCATCTCGAAAACAAACATGTGCCGCCCAATTAAATCCAGTTATCACCCAAAAAGGTCGCCATTGATAGAACTTATTGTTCCTGTATTTTGTTCCCATCCATCGCAACGTGTCGTCAGCGGTTTTTTAGCTTCGCGCCTTGCATGCGACAGCTGCACCGCTCCAAAGAGAGAAGTACACGCATCCGAAGGAACCCTGTCCCACCAACCGCACCAATCGCACGTCCTGTTCTCAGGTCTCCAGCTTTATGCCATTTCTACATGGAGGCTATGGTTATACTAACCAGTTACTAAGTAGGATGATCCTCCAAATAGAGGGGTTGGAAATAGCTGGTTGGTTACGTAAAGTGCGATTCCAGTGGTTTGTCGTTCATTTGAAGATGCAATGAACATGTATGAACATGTAATATCCACCGAACAAAATCGAAAGTGTCAACGTGACGAACCAACACTCACAATATCAACCCTGACTAAACTCTACTGAACTGTCTCCTCAGAAAAAGATGGAAACAGTAGAAAGATACATGTGAATAGGAATCTTTTCGAGTGACCCTCGAAAGTACTTTCCCATCGTACAGATTTTTTTTTATGGTACTTGAACAGCGAAGTCACAGGTGTCCTGGAATGGAGGGGTTGGCGGCTTTGTTGTCAAGGGCTCATCGTCGCGAAAGACCTTCAATGAGGGAGTCCTGGATGGGTGCAGCAAGCGGGTCATGGTTTTACACCTTGAAACAACGTGGAACTACAAGAGAGAGAGAGAGTAATCCATGTATGCATATTATATATATATATACATGTGCTGCTTATGTATATATAAATAAATATATATATATATGTATTATATATATATGTATACTATATATAATATGTATATTCTATACATGATTATCTATCTATCTATCTATATATATATATTAAAAGAAATACACATATATATATATATATATATATATATATCTATTTACATTTGGATATTATGAACAAACCTACAGTATATATATAAGTTGCCAACTTGATGTTTTGAACACGCCAAAGACCGAGAGATATCACCCCCCCCCCCAAAAAAAAAACTGCTGCTGATCGAACTCACAATCATCTCTGGTACCCTCTGGTGACTTAATATAGCGATGGAAAATGAACCATGGATACATGAAGTAGCTACGTTAAATACCGTTACAGAGGCTAGGAAGACATTTGAATTAAATGACGTTCTTGTTTACCATCAAGAACACGCGTTCATGCGTTAAGTAGTTGCACCATTAGTTGCGCATGTTCATTCCGCACATGCTAGAACATGTATCATGTTTTTCAATCAACAGGTCACATATGTATAGATGTCTGATGGTGTCTAGTGTCTAAAGTGTAAAGTGTAGCTAGAATAATGTAGTATGATATCAATCGATACACATATATTTATATATACATAATCATATATAATGATATCAAATAATATTTAATAATATTTAATATATATATATATATATGTATAGCACAAACACACCTGGATACAATATACGATTATATACAGTACACAATGAAATAGAACTAACAAATGGTATAATACAATACACATCTAAAATAAGTGAATATCATAATATGTAAACAATATGTACCATTTTCTGGGAACAAAAACATATGTCTGACTCCACATATACAAAAGATAGTATAAATATATATGCATATATAAAATATATATATATATGATATGTAACATACTCATGGTATACAGTATATGGAGATTTCCTATGGGGGTACCCCAACATCATCCATTTATAGATGGATGAAATCATCCAAGACTCTCAGACTGACCTGGCGAATCCGGCGGACACAGCCTGGCAAAAAAAAAGCGGTCGGCCAGGCGGCCAGGCCGCGACGGAGAAGTCATATATCATGATGAGTGATGGTTAATGATGGTTAATGATGGTTAATGATGATTAATTGATGGTTAATGATGGTTAATGATGGTTAACTATGATTAATTGATTTTTAATGATGGTTAATGATGATTAATTGATGGTTAATGATGGTTAATTATGGTTAATAATGGTTAATGATGGTTAATGATGGTTAATGATGGTTAATGATGGTTAATGATGGTTAATGATGGTTAATGATGGTTAATGATGGTTAATAATGGTTAATGATGGTTAATGATGGTTAATGATG
>Ga0126342_10003751_pt1 | contig 25429 bp, 18 predicted proteins | sample Cyp1metagenome_FD_92528 | JGI IMG/M metagenome (GOLD analysis project Ga0126342, IMG submission 92528) | Coral microbial communities from Lord Howe Island, Old Settlement Bay, Australia - Cyphastrea 1 metagenome | ecosystem: Host-associated > Invertebrates > Cnidaria > Coral ... | reverse complement strand
CCTACCTTTTCGCGCATCTGCATCTTCTTTCTTCTGATCTTTTCTCTTCTGACTCTTTTCACCTCTGCTTTTCAACTGTCCATATTGTCGGAAGTTTCACTTCTAAACTTCCTTCGATAAGGCACTATTTTTGTGGATATATATTCGCTTAAAAGATAGCCTTGAATCATCTTGAATCATAGGCCTTAGAAAAATGCCAGGTAGCTCCGATAAATCGGTTCCTGTCATGGCCACTGACCAAGCCATAGACCATGGGATGCCATAGGATTCTGAACAGCACCGCGAGGTGCCGATCATGAGTGTGGCCGATCCATTGGCCATCGGCAAGCCGAGCGCGGTACGGGGCCCCAGGGGCCCCAGGGGCCCCAGGTTTTTTTCGCAGCTGGAGAGTGGCCGATGCATGGTGGATCTAATAAGCTGGTGATTTATGGTATTTTGTTTCAGATACCGTGTGGCGTTGGAACATTGGAGATGAACTATGTTTCGCTATAGTAAGCCCCGTTTGGTTCAGACATGTTCAAAGTGTTTCCCTGAGGCCTTGGGCATGGATTACAGTGAAGAGTACTGGCTGCTTTAATCCAAAAGGGAACGACTCTTTCATTTCATGGGTGGTCAAACCAATAATACACCATCCCCAAAATCACCATCCATGGACCCCATATTTCGCCCCTGCCTTGCCCGTGGTCTTAGCTGCTTCGCAGGAGGCTGGGGCACCTGCTGCCCCGGCTGCAAAGGAGAAGCACAACCCTAACCGCCTGGCGGATTCGCAAAAGAAACTCCAGACCTGCGCGCGCGCATTGCGCAACCGCATGGTGCGCACTGAGGGGGAGGTGGTGATGATGATGATGAGGATGATGATGATGATGGTGATGGTGATGGTGATGTTGGTGATGGTGGATATACTGGTTATTTCCTGTGTTAATTTACGACTGTCTCGTCAAAACAACCACAGTAGTACTACCTATATAATTACTCCAAATATATAGCCCGTTCAGCCTCGGTACATCCCGAAGTTTCAGCCCAGGCGAAGGAGCAATCCGATGTGTGGAAGAAGACCGAGGCGGAGTTCAACGTCCAGAAGATGATTTGGCAAAGTTTGAGTCTCTCCGGCTTCAAAAAACACCGGATCATGGATCCATCCACTTTATAATAACTTAATCATGTAAGTTGATATCGTTTGTTTTGGCAGTATTTCTGGATCATTGTTGGTCATTTTACTGGAAGATGTTCCGCACTTTGGCCACAAGTTGGCAACCGGAGGGTAAAGAAAAAGCTAAACAACTCTCAATCAAACCCTTTGTGGTGATCAAAAACCAACCCAATTAGGGTTTTAAATGGTTACTGACATCATTGGGTGGTATCGAGCCCCACGAAATCACTATGAAGTCTCTATTATGTATATATATATATATATATATGTACATATATGTTCCATTATATACATATATATATATATCCTTTCGTGCCATCCCAGCATATAATATCAAATCCATCAAATCCGGAGAAATAGCAAAAAAACTTATAAAAACCACATCAAACACACACACACACACCAAAAAAAAAACAAAAACGACTGAGGTTTGCAGCGTGGGGAGAAGCACAAGGGCAATGCAGCAATGATCCAATCGAAATTAGAGCACCTCGTTGAGCATTTTTGGTTGGGCCAGATTTTTGTGGGGATTTTGATTTCAAATATGTCACTTATTTTCTTTGTTTATGTCCCAATTTGTGTGTGTGTTTTTTTTTGGTGGGGGGGAATTGGTATTGTGGCCTCCTCAAAATGTCAAAATATTCCGAATGTGATTTCATGAGATTCTTGAGGAGGTGTGATGTGGGATTTGATGTCAGTCAATTTTTAAAATCATCCTTGATTTTTCGGAAATTGATGGGATTTGATGGGGGGGGCTGACACTTTCATAGGGACTGAATTAGGATTTGATGAGGGTTAACAAAACAGGAATTTAACCAACAAGAATGGTGGCATAGTGGGATGTAAGTGAGGTAGCATAATTGGGATAATCTTGACAAAATGATCTTTTGCAAAGGTTGTTATGGCTGGAATATTGGCGCAACTATCCCAAGATAGTCTAACTTTTCAGGCGAATCATTCTAAGTTTCCCAGATGTTTCCGGGGAGGTATGATAGATATATGTAAAATTATGTAAAGAATATTAGCGGGACTTACATGTAATTTATGGATATATAGTATGTAGATGTATGTGTTCCTCTCACAGTGTTGGGTACCTCTGCCTCTGCGATGTCTAATATGACAGATTCTGAGAGCCAGATGATAAGTCTTGTGGTTGAACCGGATCCATATCGTGGCTTTGTTTAAGGTCTTTTTACCAATGGGAACCGCACAAGTTGCCCAAGAGTTTTCAGTCCCCTTTTATGGTGATTCGATCGCCATGCATGGCCAGAGAAAGTTTGCTTTGGCCAAATACCTTGTGTTTTTCTCATTTTAAAACCATATCATTGGGGCGTTTTGGTGTTTTTACCACCGGAAAACCCATATGCTGGCTTGGTTTCAGATCGACTCAGGGTTGGTTTTTCTCATCCAACTTCATTCGTATAACGCGGAACCATGGCTTACAGTAGTCGCTTAAGCTATGGGATGTTTTATCATGCATTATCTGCATTGTTTGCATGAAACTTATGTTCACATCAAAAGTAAATAACAATCAAAACCATCAACAAATATAATATATTTATTTATTTATTTAACGGATCATTATTACGGAAAATGGGATGTGCATTTGTATTTGCCATTATTTAAGTTATCCGTTATAATTCACCAGTTATCGATTAAATCGCATCAAATTCCTGCAAGCGTTCGGAAAATCGCCAAAAAACACATAAAATCCGAGAAAACATTATATATTATATATATATAGAAATCATCATTTCCCCATGAATTTTGTGGTCAAATCCCCCTTCCAAACGCTTTCCGTCAAAAATCTGCCACAGGTTCGCCTTCGCCACGCACGCCACGGATCTCGCAAAGGCCATTGAAGCCTTGGAGACGCGGCTGATTGGGGTCCCTTGGGAGGTCCCATGGGAGTACGAAAAATGGGGGATGAGTCAAGGCAATAAAAATCTATGGAGTATCATCATAATCCCCATTTTTAATAATAGTACATTTATGGAGTATCATAATAATCTACGAAGTATCATCATAATGTCATAATTAATCTTTAATAATGTTAATCTATGGATATGTGTATCCATTGATATTATTACTATATGTACTATATCGTATCATAATAATTATATAATCTATAATAACCCATCCCCATCACATAGCACTATGGAGTCAAAACCTATCATAGTTAGTGCTGCATCTATAATAGATAAATAGATAGATAGATAGATAGATAGATGGATGGATAGATAGATAGATAGATAGATACAGTAATACAGCAGGCCAGCCTAGAACAGGATACTGGGACAATGATCCAAGTATCCTTCTGCTGTGATCATCTCAAGGGTGTAATTAATTTGATAGGAATGAGTCAAGCCCTAGATAGTATTAGGGTATTATATATTTGACTCATATTACTATAGCTGGGGGAATAACAAAATAACAATCCATTATTTAGATTATTTAGGGTACCTGACAGTATTTGGTGGAATAAACACCCATTGGTAAGCTGGCACATAGCTATACATAGTTATGTGAGTTTACCAGAGGGAGTATTACCCGAAATCATCAAACATGGCAACTGAACTTTGTAGCTGGGAAAAGCACCAATCAATCGTGGATTCAAGGATGAACTATCGTACTACATGATATTTTTGGGATATTAATGGGATATAATGGGATACTAGTGTGCTTAATAGGGTTCATAATGGGATATTCTATGACTATGACAAACCAATTTTCAAAATTTCAATCCACTTATATGGGGATGGGTGAAAACCTATTATTGCCATATTTCGAGGAATCCACATCCATTAACCAGGACATAAAACCAAGCATCAATGGGTAAATGGGGTAATGGGATATAGAACCAACTAAAATTTGGTGTCTGAAAATGTGGTATACTGTGCAATATTGCTATCTTAAGCGGGAAACTCATGATTAGCCAATGGATGGAATGGGGTACCCAATTTTCAGACAGCCATATCCTCGTTTGGGGATTCAAACATTTGTTCCAACATACTTGGGATGATGTTAATTACTTGGGATGATGTTAATTACCCTTTGGTTATTAAACCGAAGTGGAAAACCATCATTTTAAAACGGGTTTAACATGAACCGAAGAATATAATAATGGGCCATGGCTTAGCTATCGAACTAGATGGGCCGGAGCTGCAAACCAAATCCATGTTGGGCCAGCTCGGTTGGAAACTGTGTTTTACCGAATAAAATTTTGGTGAATGGATGGTTGAGCTTAGCTCAAAATGGAAGAGAACCTCCATCAAAACGACCTGTAAAGGGACAAGAAGACATGAATTGAAGCCAAAACTGTACTTCATCTATCGTAGCAGAAGTAGTTTTTGTCCGCATTGGGATTTTGGTTCGGAAGACGCTACTGAGCCGCTACTGTACCATTCTGCATCAGATTGCAGCCTGAAGTTCCATCACAAACCTGCTGGGTCAGGATCTACTTCCCCAAGATCCCAAAAATTCATTATCTTCATAAACGGTCCTCCCAGCCACGGCCTTTGGCCGTCTCGCTAAGGGGACCTGTCTTTGAGTCCCAAGTCTTTGAAGTAGGGTAAATACAGAAACTCTTGGATCCCGAAGCAGATACTTTTTAAAGCCAATTGGCAGCATTTACATAATTTTTCGAATTATTGGCCAAACAAAGATCCAATCACGAATAATGTCAACCCCGGATAAAGAGTTATCCTAGTTTATTACCTCCCAGCCTTGAAATTCCGCAAAACAAAGCGCTACCCTCCGCCAATGATCCGCCCAGGCTTTCAGATCATTGGCGGAGGGTCATTGACTAAACATAGCAATGGGAAATCCCTTACTACATGGATTATAGCTGGAAAGATCATCTATAAATATGGGTTTTAACAGGGAAACACACATGTAATGAATTCTCAATTCAAGCGACTATATAATCCATGACAACTGGTTCCACAATGTTCCATATGATTCCGTTTCATTGTTTCCTCTTGCCCCCGTCAATAGCACACTTACGACCTTCTCCCACCGCCCACATCAGGACATGTGTTTAAAGATCAACGAGGGCCATGACCTTTTGGGAGTGGAAGCTCGGACGATGGCGCAGGGGTTTGGGTGCCCAAAAAATTCAAAAAAGGGTGTTGGCAACGTTAAATAACTATAGGATAACTATAGGTGAAATTCATGTTTTCTATATGGCTCTTGGATCTTCATGGTAACCATGGTGGATGTATCATGATAGTCACTAGTCTTCATGGGGGTTATATAACTTGCGGCCACCTCGTGTGGGAAATTTTGGATCTCAAATTTTGATATCCCATCCCTCGTGGTTTCATCCCCGTGATGAAGTATGACTAGCACAAGTGATGGGCATGCGTAAAAACACACCCATATACGTATATGACTATATGTAAAAGTAATTTAGCTAATATGGGGTAATACCCATAAAAGTGATTGTTCGGTTACTTCTTAACTCCCTCCCCCCAAAAAAGTAGGACCGTAAAATCATGTACAACCCACGTGGAAGATCGCGTTAAATCACACATGTTCTATGTCTTAAACAGGGCCCGGGTCCCTGTTTCATCGTGCTTGTCCTGAGGCGATGGTTGAAGCAATGGAGTCCATCAAAACCGCAGCCATCCATGCAGATGCACGGGCAGAACTGGCGAATTTGCTTGAAAAAGCTGCAGAAGAACTGGCAGTAGGAGCTATTAGAGCTCCCACTGGATTGGTTATCTGATGTTATCTGGTTGGTGGTTTGGAATATGAATTTTAGTTTTCCATTGGGAATATCATCATCCCAACTGACTTTCACTCATATTTTTCAGAGGGGTCTGTACCACCAACCAGTTATGGAATGGATCCCATTGGTGGATTTATTGAGAACCGGCAGGAGCGATGTTGGTTATCCCAGGGTATTCTGTTATCCCATTGGTTCATGGGTCTCCCCCAAAAAAATTACCAAGCAATAAGTACATTTCGCCCCATGAAAACCAAGAGCTACCATGAGAATAGACCTCTGGGCAGGAGCGATCTCCGCAGTTTTCCCAGTGGTTGAGGGGGGCAAAAAACAAGAAACTTGGACTTTTAGAGGGTATTAAAACAAGCCAATAGGTAAATTATAATGGAATATCCTAAGCTATCTCACTGCTTGATGATCAATATATGGCTTTCCCCATGAAAACCACCGGTAAATGATAATAGACCTGGCAGAAGGAACTTTGATGTGCGGTTTTCCCAATGGGAAATCCACTAGCCACTCCAAGGGAGGGATAATTTGGGGTCAAGGTGGGGTAGTAACCACCCCAAAGATGCAAAACAAATAAAGTATACCACTATTATAGTAGGATTTTACCAATTTCTATCTTGTCAGGGGTTGCTACACGTATGGTTGGCTTATTGAAGATCAAACAATCATCCAAGATTGATGCGCATGGATCCAGTTCTGTTCTGTTTGGCCATGTCCCACGCTTTTCCAGGGCCCCCTTCGATTACAATCAAAGAACACCACACATTCAAATTCCAGCCAGATTTAACCTGCTACAAACCCTACACTGCACTCAATTTTCAATAGCTCTTTCTTCGAAAATCAACAACAACACGAACAACTCTATTTTTTATAGTTTTAAAGCTGGTTGGTGGTTTGGAACATGTTTTATTTTTCCGTACATTGGGAATAATAATCCCAACTGACTTTCATTTTTTTCGGAGTGGTTGAAGTAGAAACCACCAACCAGAAAGCCATGCATTCCTGCAGATGTTCCGTTAAGTCACAGCTGGGCAGGACATGTTTCAAAGCACGGCAGCAATGAACTCGTTCAACTCTTGGGTGATTGTGGCATCCAGGACCGACCAGGGACGAGGGTTTCCATCGTCATGGCGTACCCCAAGATCGATGGTGAAAAAAACCCTGGAACATCCCAACCTAAAATGGATGACTGGGGGTAGCCTTATTTTAGGAAACCCCCCATGTGTTACCCATAAAAAAAGATCAAAGGAGGATTTGAAGGGTATATCATGGGAAAAAATCCATGTTCAAACCCGCTTCAACCCACAAGTTTGGGGAGGATTACTCACCTTTGACCAGATCAGCCCCCCCATCCAATGCTGGAACCTGCTGTCCCGTTGGGATTCTCCCCACTGTTTGGGATGGCTTGGAACCGTTCGAAACCACCAAACCAGACACCATGTCACGCCCTCCCTTGGTGCAGGAGCCCAAATTGGAAACGGCGATTAAATCGGCCTGGACTTTCGCTTATGGCGCACCTTGGCTCACAACTTGACCACTTCAAAGTAACTTTGGATGTACACAATGTGTTGATGTGCTGCAACTGGGTTCGGAAACATGTGGAAACCACGAGGAAACAAAGCTATGATCATATATGGTTTAACAGTTTAACAGAGAGGATCGAGGACAACACTGCCGCCCAGGAATAGACACAGCATCCTGATCCGTTTCCTTGTTGGGAAATTAGATGAAATTAAATGCGTTTCACCCGTCAAGTCGCTCAAGTGTCGCGTTCGCACGCGGAAAACTTGGGGAGTGCGGCGGTAAGTTTCAGCCAGGTATACCACCAGTGTTGCTGTCGCCATCACCGGTGAAGATATGACATTTATTGAAGTTTGGGGGTGGTCTTTGGTAATTTGACTAATCATATTTTTGTGATCTGTAATAAATGTAATAAAGTCACCTATCAATTGGCCTGTTTGGATAGCTATGTTAAATTACCAAAGGGCACCTTCCAGTATCTGGCCTTTGTCTCAATTGAGAGTTTGAACATCTCGTGGAAAGATCACCATTTAACTGGGCCTTTGTCTGCGATCGTCGGAGCGGACCGGAAGGGTACGTTCGCTCCATTTCGCTCCTTTCCGACGATTCGAAACAGTGCGGACTGGGGGGTTACCTGGCCTCCTGGTTGGTGGTTTTGAACATGAATTTATTTTTCCATATATTGGGAATAATCATCCCAACTGACTATATCATATTTTTCAGAGGGGTTGAAACCACCAACCAGCCTCTAATCTTCATCCTCCCTTGTGGAAGTCGTTTCAAGATTTTGACTGCTGCGCAGCCGAAAGTCAGACGACCCTGGCGCGCTTGAAGACTAAAAGTGACGGGGAGGGGGCCCGGCCGGAGGGAACGTGTGGGAATGCTGCTGATTGGAACAGCATGAAGCATACAAGACCAGTAGTTCTAGACAGACTGATGCTTTCAACATGTCAATTGAGCTCGAGATATGAATATGGTATGATCTACTTTACACACACACATATATATAATTATATATATATATGTATATATATATATGTGTGTGTGTGCATACAATTATATGTATATATTCATTGAGTATTTGTTTACAACTGTATCCAAATTAACTTCGGTTTGGGAGGACGGGCAGCAGACCTCGGCCATGTCGCTTCACACGAGGTTACCCCGCCAACTTGGGGTGGACTCAGTGAGTAAGCCGTATAGAACGGGGATGAACTGGGGTGATTTCCACATCTTTCATATGGTTACTGCATGTGATTGCCTTATTGCCCACTTACGATCTTGCCTGGGATGCATCGGATGCACATCCAAGAAATCACGGCTCACCACAGCAAGGTCACTGCAAGTCATGGACACGCTGGCTGCAGATTTGGAGAAAAAGTTGGGGCGTTTTGGGCTGGAGCAATATCCAAAGTCCATGGTGGTCAATGGTTCGAGGATTTCATACATGTTCAAACGTCCATAAGTGGTTTAATATGGTTTAATCAGGATTATCATTGAATATTAATTACAATTCAAAGTTGGAACCTCCGTGAGCCAAGCAGCAGAAGGGGTGACAGGCAGGCTTTCGAGCACTGATCAATTGGGTCACACGCAAAATCGATAAAGACCGTTCATATGGTCGATTCGTTGAGGCCCTTTGTGTTTGAATAACAGCCATTGAACTTCAAGGTACTATCAAGGTACCATTGTGAGGGGTGGCAACAATCACAAATCTGCACCAGGGCATCCTTGGGTCTAAACCACAACATACCACAACCCAGCGGCAAATCAATGGATGACTGGCACACTTTCATTTGAAACCAGCCTGTGTCAATATGTGGCTGAAGTTGCCTCCGGACGAGTTTGGCTTGCAGTTCAGAAGCTGCTGGATAAAGCGACTGCCAGACATGGTGGGCACTGGCGCAAACTCAGATGCCTTCCCAAAACATGTCCCGTGTTCGCGGTAAACATGTATTTTGAATTGAATTAGTGTAACTAGAATATAACCCAATACAAATACATATATATATATTATATATAATTATATATATATATATCATGTGAATACAATGTGGAAGCCCACGCAAATACAGCAAACAGATCCAAGGCACAAGAGTCCAGCCCATGACCCAGGAAACAGCGTTCGGCGTTCGGAACGAGCAACCCCATTGAAGTTCGATGCGTCATAGCAATTCTGATCTTGGTATGGTCGTTTTTTTAAACCAACCGTGAGAGATGTGTGTTTGATTTGGTAAGTGATGTTCTATTTTTTTTGATATGTTTGCCTCCTTTTTGTTGGGGAGGCAGGACCCGCAATCATGAAGTTACGTGAACTTGAGCTTTTATTTTAGTGAGATGGGTGTGACAGCATGGGATCGGAGATGGATTTGGCAAAACCACCCGAGATGGAGCTACGAATTGAGCCAACCACATGATAGTTCTTCCCAGAGTTCAGGCATGTCCAACATAGATTCTATCGCCATTTTGACCGGTGACCGGTGATGGCATATGGCTTTGCTGCTTTTTCCGTGGGAGGACTCGGACCCAAAAAAATGGCGGTTGGTGTCGGAATTGTCCCAGTGCGGTGGGGTTTCGGTGGGTGATGTCACCATCAGTAAGATGGTCCCATGTTGCTGAAAAACGAACGAGGTCTTCTGATCTGGTTGTGACTTCAGCTTGATGTATTTGTTCAGCATCCTTTGTGTTAAGAGGTACCGTTTGTTGGTCCCACATTCATCACATCCTATGCTCGAGGAAGATCACATCTTGTTTATTTTTGCATTCAGTCGCATTCAAGGAGTAGCCTTCAGGGTGCAATGTCTTAGACGGCCGGGTTAAGCTGTGGCAATATAAAATTTTTGAAATATCATGAAAGACAATGAAAGACCATGAAATACCATGATATACCAGAATGTCAATCACAGAGAATATATAGTAAAAAAAACAAGAACGATCATAAGTCGATAACTCAATAACAATCACAATGATGTATGACAAATAATTTACAATCGCAAATCAATAGTCATCTCCGATATCCTCTTGCATGTTGGCAGTTAGTGAAACAGTTGGTCAAAAGCCCACTGCCGTGTTGCTCGAATGAAAGCATGGCATATGCACATGGACAAGGGCATCCAAGATACTAAGTGGCAACCAACCCATATCATTTAATGATCATATCATTTTATATGTGACTGGACACACACACATGTATATATATATATATATTTATTATATATACATTATAGATATGTTTTTTGTTTCATGTTTGTTGGTGTGTATATAAATACATATATGCACATGTTTACCAACCCATATGTATATATAATATGTGTATAATTTATATATATATATATATATATATATGTATTCTTACTTATGTTGATTGATCTAATTATGTTTAAGTGAGGTTTATCCATGGTTCTCCCTTATAAAGGGGCAAAGAGTTCCTTCCGCTCAAGTGTCAGGTGCTCTTGATTGTCGGGCACTTGGGTTTTCAGCATGGCTTACTATGATCTTGGGGATCTAATGGGGATTTAATGGGCTTTCATGAGATTTAAATAAACGGATTTAGTGGGAATGTGATGTGTATTTAATTGGATTATAAATGGAACCACCATATAGAGTAGTCATATATTATAAACTGCTCTTTCTAGAATGAAATAGCAACAGATCACTTGGAATTTTGATCTTTTGTAGGTGACTCCCAAAGGGTTTACCTGGCCGTTGTTAACCACCTACTAGTACATAATATAAATAAGATGTTATTAAGCGATGGAAGATGACTGGCGGTTTCAATTCACCTGTGAAATGGGATGACGGTCCCCAATGACAAGCATATTTTTCGGAATGCCCCAACTCCATACTCTTGGAACATGATCTATCGGTGGGAACCACTAGCCAGAAGGTTTCAGAGAGGACCTGCCTTTTTTGACTTTGTGTGGGAGTTTGTGGCAGGGGACCAATGGCAGTTGCTCTTTGATTCGAGACAGAAGCTTCAACGGTATGACAGCGTGGAACACGGCAATTTTGTGAAATACCCACATCAATGCATGACAATGTGGTGCAACGAATAGCAGCAAACTAGCATTTGGCAGTTTACCCATACACACACGTATATACTGTATATATATATATAGGTATAGAGAGAGAGAGATAGAGAGATAGATAGATAGATAGATGAGATGAGATGAGATAAGATAAGATAGATAAGATAGATAGATAGATAGATTAGATTAGATTTGATTTGATTAGATTAGATTAGATGGATGGATAGATAGATAGATAGATATAGATCGATAGATCGATAGATCGATAGATCGATAGATCGATAGATCGATAGATCGATAGATCGATAGATCGATAGATAGATAGATAGGTAGGTAGGTAGGTAGGTAGGTAGATCGATAGATCGATAGATAGGTAGTTCGATGATGTTCGATGAGTTTCCCACATTTTCCATTAAAGATATTAAAGTATTTACACGAGTTGGAGTTTCCATTGCCGTGTCAAATTCCCAGAGGGTATTGCCCCATGGCTCTCCACATTTGCTGGTGCATGAGCCGTGCCCAGTCATCCTTCCTTTTGCTGCATGCCACCGAACAGAAGGTCACCCGGCACGGTCTCATGGGTTCGCTCCATGTAATGAGGGAAGAGATGTTTTTTTCCCACATGTTTTTTGATTGAAAAGAATGAGCCTTTAATATTGAATGTATTGGACGAATCATCTAAAAACATCTAAAAACATATTTTAGATGTTTCCTAAAATGAGAATAATTACCCCAAAACCACAGGTTTCAATACTGATGTGGTCTAATTTTGGATGATTTTGGGTACACCTATTTTAGGAAACAGTCATTTCTGTACAGCATGTAGACATTTGATTATTTTGATTGGTAAATCCTTTCCCGAGACGGTGAATCGATTGATTCGTTGATCCATTGGTAGGTAACTTTGCCATCAATGACTTGCTTGGGGGATGAAAAAGGCTCCAACTCCACCAGTTCTGACACTCAAACATGTCACGACTTGGGTGTCGCTGCACCTTCCATCTTGAAAACTCTCAATCCATGATGACACCTGGAGCGCCTAAAGAGAAATACAATACACAAACGGCTTTTGACCAGCCAATCCTGGAGCTTTTGTTTGGTCCTACCCTGGCATGGCCAGTTTTTGGGGCTCAAAATTGTGATGTCAGGACTATTATGAGGTCCTGGGTGTCGCAAAGGCGCTTGGGACAGTTGTAGCCAGAGGAAAGCGTTTTTTCCATTGATTAATCATTATTATTAACCATTATAAACCATTATTAGCCATTATTAACCATTAATATAGATAGATAGATAGATCGTTGTAATCCCGGAGAACACTGGGATTTCAGCCTTTTAGTTCGGATCTTCGCAAAGTGGAGATTTCAGTCCTCCAAAATGCGTGGATCGATCCGCTCAAAACTGTTGAACTTTCCAGGGAAATGATTTGACCGGCTAATGTTTTTTTTGATTGGAGCCACCAACGGGGGATTTTTTTTCTGCTACAATAAGCATGATATAATGATATACAATGATAATAGTAACCGTATGTAGACATATAATCATCATAATCATTATCAGCACCACCATCATCACCGTCATCATCACCACCACCACCACCAGCATCATCATCATCATCACCACCACCATCATCATCATCATCATCGGCGGCGGCGGCAGGAGCAGCATCAACATTATCATACCGCAGTATGACAATATTTGAATATGCGTCATGTGCATGTACTATGGCTACAAATCCAAATGCGGCAACCATGTGTCCTGTGGTAATATTTGCCGTGGAAAATCACAATGTATTTGTCGGTAAATCATCGAACTAAATGGTCTAAATGTAGTATGGCTTCCAGTTCGCAATTTGTTAAATTACCTGCGGGCATAGTCATGACTCATGGTCGTTCTCATCACTAGCACAATCATCAAGGGCACCTAGATCATGCTATCAGTCGATATTGCCATCTTTGACACGATTGAGTAGCTCATTGGAATTGTTTAAGGAAATTAAACAACGTAATTAGAGTAAGTCCCTTCCTTTTTCAGCACACAAAACCAACCATCAATGGCAGGAATATAATGAGAGAGAGAGATATATATATACATAACCAGCCAAAACTTGGGTTTGTCTGAAAATGAGGTCATTAATCAGTATATATCTGATTGGTGGTTTGGAACAGTGTTCATTTTTCCATATATTAGGAATAATGATCCCAACTGACGAACTCAGATTGTTTCGGAGGGGTAGGTATACCACCAACCAGATATATATATATACACCCGGAAAAAAAAACAACAGTTTTTCATGAAACATTTATGATGCTCAACCGCTGGATTGAACCACCTCCCAGGGATTTTCCAGCCACGGAGCTGGTGTACGGAGGCTCATTGCCATATGAATCACTGGTGACAACGGAGGGTAATGATAGGTAATTGCCATCAATGATGGATACTTATTAGTTAATAATTGTTATAATGGCAATCATAATTTATTAACCATTATTAACGAGTATTCACCATTATTAACTAATAAGTATCCATCATTAACCATTAATAAACCATTGCCAGGATGCTTCGGAGGCAGACATCAAACGCGCCTACAAGAAGTTGGCGCTGAAGCGTCTCGGACAGGAATTTGGAACAGCTGTTGGCTTCCTGACTGGCTCATTTTTTTTCACCCATGATGTGGGTGAAAAGAATGAAAAAGCTGATAATCCAACAGCCAATAATGGATTTATGTGGGTAAAACAATAATAAGCCATCCCCCAAATCACCAGAAATAGGTGGTTTATAAGATTTCTGGAGATGGCGATGGAGAGAGAAAGAGAGAGAGAGGTGGTATGGTTACCATTCCCAAATGAGCGGTTTATGACATTGTTTTACCCAAATTGCAGCACTTATACCTGTATGGTTAATGGTGAAATCCATTGAAGCCCCTGTTTCAATGATGAGCATATTTTTCGTTGATGCTTGAATGAAATCCCCACCATAAATCACCATGTTTGAAGCTTTTGATGGTTATATCTGAGTAAAGTATGGCCACCTGCGACCGAAACCTGGAATCATGGTGAATGGAAGGGAAACTCGTTGCGGATCTGAGCTCATGCTTCGCATTCGTTGCATGGGCGCTCTCTCTCTCTCTCTCTCTAAGGAAAACAGCCTAATTTCAGTTTAGTTATATATATATATATTTTAATTTACTCGTGTACATTTATATAGATTATGATACATCAATCTACTCGTGAATGGCTGGACATATCGTAGTTTATATATATATAATATATACTTTATTATATATGCATACATGCATATACATGTACACTTTTATGTGTCAAGTGTGTAGTGTATATAGAATCTTAATTATTTGTTTTGTTTCAAGATTATTTAAAGATTTACCTGAAGGGCCATTTGATATCAACAGTTTCTCAAGTTTCCATAGCACTTGGTTCTCTAGGAACCCTCCGGTAATCAAACATGGCAATGGAAAATCCATGATGAACACCTCCATTTACGGGGGATGTTCAATTGCTATGTTTGATTGGAGGGTTAATCCATTCTACAAAAACCATGAATCATCATTAATCACGATTCACCACCATTAATCACCATCAACCACCATCAACCACCATCATTAAAAACCATTACCCTCTGGTAAACTAAGAAAACATAGATAACTATGGAAAATCACCATTTTTAATGGGTAAACCATCTACAAATGGGCCATCTATACCATGGCTATGTTAGTTTACCAGAGGGTAAGTGGTTTCAGACTTGACCCAGCCGGGACTGGCTCCAGCCTGCCGCTGGCAGGTGGCATCCGGATAAGAATCCGGAGGACAAGGACCTGGCGCAGAGACGCTAGCTGTGAAACCTGCGCCGCTGCGCGTGACAAACCCGGATGGTACCCTGAGTGATCGCTGGGATTTTATGGATGGTTAATGGTTACCCTCTGGTAAACTAACATAACTATGGAAAACAACCATTATCAATGGGAAAATCCACTATAAATGGTAATTTTCAATAGCTATGTTAAATTACCAGAGGGTAAATCCATTTATTCCCCCCAAAAAAATATGGTAACAACAGCTTTTGACCCATCCCAATAAAACATAATAAAACCACCATTCAAATAATAGGTAGATCATCATAAACTATCGAACTAAATGGTGCATTTCCAGTAGCTATGTCAACTAAGCTGAGGGCACATATATAGTACATATGTATATATATATAATGTAATCATTATGGAATAGATAGCATTCTTTTCTCAATAGTATCTCCATTTCAGTGTCTTTTGAAATTTCCATACTCTACTCCAGTAGTGTCATGTGTTTATAACTATATAATTAGATGTGTAAATGGTAACTGCACGTTTGTAGATAGATGAATGGATGGATGGATGGATACAAAGATAGATATATAAATAGATAGATAGATAGATAGATAGCTAGATAAATAGATAGATAGATAGATATCGATAATTCTGCTATTTCTGGATGATTTTCAATGAACATTGAGAAACTGTCCATTGCCTTTGTAGGCATTGATGGTTTTAATTTTTTCTGTGTCGCTGAGGAAAGTTTATCGCTGCAGCCTCAGATGTTGGCTTCAAAAGTTGGTTTTGCCGGCTGTGTTTCTTTCGCGCTGGCGAAAGCATGTTCCTTTTCACAAGGAATATGTTCTATGAGTGATCCTTCGCATCATTTGTCGCATATTGTCCCATTTCATGATATGATGAAAAGGAACAATATCATTGTTGGCTATGGTTTATTATTGTTTTAAATTATTCCGTTTTTTTTTTGCAAGCGCACCTGCGTTGTAGGATACATTTGAAATTTGTCATGTGGCCCAAGGCTGTGCAACAGGCCTATGAGGTGCGTCACCAATCGCCCACGACCAACGGCCTTAACTTGAATAAGTGATCAATGAAGTGATCAATCATCAATAAAGTGGGTAAAACAATGTCATAAACCACCCATTTGGGAATGGTTCATTATTGTTTTACCCACATTAGCAAATATATTCCATTGAAATGATTTATTTGTGTTTTTTCATACGCCCTATTGATCAATTAAATAACATTGTTAACCATGAACCAGTTACCGCTTCGGCTGTACGAGTTTTGTCCGTCGCAGGTGTTGGGAGACGCCGATAAACGCCGTCGCTACGACAATCAGAAGGCAATGATGTTCTGAGAGTGACATTCGTGGTGCGGCAGTTGCAGTCAATGAGAATAAATAAATATAAAATAGTATAATCAGCACATCAAGATATGGTGATTTCATAGGATGTGGTGGTGTGTGATAGGATCTATCTCAGACATCAATGGATTGGTTTAAGGAATTTAAACATTTTACAGGAAAACCCCATGACCTTAATGGGACAATCTATGGTTTCCGGTTAAGAAGTTCCCTTAAACCAATCCATTGAATATATCTATAGAAATCGACTTGGCTGTTGGGCTTATTTCGGAGTTCCATGGCTCCATCAGTTGGGAGAAACAGTTGTTGGTCGGTGCTCCCAGGCCACAAAATTGTAATGGATGTTGTTTTTTTTTGGGGGGGCCACCGTTAAATGACAAAAAAAAAGAAACATGAAGAAACATAGACTATAGTGACTTTATTCATATATGTTTATATATATATATATATATATTTATACTATGTTTATGTATGTGTATATATATATATATCGTATAACATACATATTTAACATCCCTGATGTTCCATTTCCATGCTCTATGTTCATTTCTGTCCCCTTTCTATCCATGTTAATCCATGTTTTTTTGTGGGTAATCCAGGCCTTCTTCTCAGAGGAATCAGGTGAAGAGCCGGGAAGCCCTAGAAAAACCGGTGGTTTTTTGAGGGTTCTTTAGATGGGGTTATCATTCTATGTTCATTCACTGGTTGGTGGTTTGGAACATTTTTTATTTGTCCATATTGGGAATAATCATCACAACTGACTAATATTTTTCAGAGGGGTTGAAACCACCAACCAGTGGAAATGGGCTGTCATAACTGACCTACAACTGTTTTTTTGGGATGTAAAAGGCCATACCTGAGAATTTGCCATCCAGTTATGGCCAGTTATGGCGTGATTTCAATGCGAAATTGCTAGGGAACCATCTTTGTTGGTGGCAAACAAGTTCTTTTCCGCAACAAAATGTTGAGCCGGTGAGTGTCATTTCCACATAACACCATGAGCAAACATTTAGGCAAAGATTAGCCCACCATTTTGGGAACCTTGCTGAGAATATGTTCTACTTTCCTGTGGTCTCTTATGCCAACCCGATGTGTGGCAATGTTTTATTCGGAAAATGGTGACAAACCATCAACACGGGGCAAATGGTTTTCTTCTCCAGGATGTTTTGCATGATACTTACTTGAACATTTCCAGACATCCACATCTTCAAGCTGTTTTGGGGTTGCTACAAAGGTTCATCACAAGGCAACCAGTGCCTTGAACCACTTTCATCAAGACGCCGTGATGGGTTGGATGAAAACAGTGGCCACTGAGGCCGCACAGCATGGGAAATCACAGTTTGCTATTGGTTTTACCGTTTGGTAAACTAAGATAGCTAGAGAAAATCATCATCTTAATGGGCGAATGAACTATAACTGGGCCATTGCTTCCATAGCTATGTTAGTTTGCCAGAGGGTCGCCAATTTTCGGACTCTGGACTTGAGTGTGTCGCTGCTTTTGAAGGCAAGAAACCAACAAACCAACACGTATTCTGAATGATTTAGATTCCAACTGACAACAGCATCACAACAGTTCACAAGTTACAAGCATGCAAGTAGTTTGATTTCCCTAGCCAGCTTGGGTATTGCAGTGGCTGATTAGACAGCAATGGCCATGCACCACATTAACCCAAATCAACCCTGGACCAAGAACAACATTGGTCGTTGGTCCAATTATTAACGATGCCCCTGTAAAATCATGTATATATTTGTATGTACATATAAATAGATAAACAAATGAATCAATATATATATATTCTATGTACAGTTATGTAAAATCATATAGACATATATTTCACACCATGCATACATGTACATAATGACAAACGCACAAACACAGTATATATATATTTATTTATTTTTATTTATACACAAAAGCCCCAGGTGGGATGGCGCGGATAGTGGCTTCCAACCTCCTGGGCAGCCTGTTGGAGCCCCAGCATCAAGGTTGGTGGGGTCCAGTCAACTACCTGTGTGCTATGGAGATGATTTGCCAATTAATGGGATTTTATGGAATTTTAATGGGATTCAATGGGATCTTATAGTGATTCAATGGGATATTAATGATATACCCGCTGGTAATTTAACAATTTTAACATAGCTATGGAAAATCACCATTTTTAATGGGAAAATCAACTATAAATGGCCATGTTCAATAGCTATGTTAGTTTACCGGAGGGTAATATAACGTGTTTTTTTCCCATTGTTATGGTAGTTTACCAGAGGGTAAGTTGATGCGTTAAAAACAAAAACAAGAACGGTTGGGGGAGTTGGCAATTCTAGAAGCTATAATGACGTATAATGGGGGCTAGAAACCAACTTATAACTGTGCCCACCTTGTATGATGAAAGGATACCAAGCAATACCAAACAATTCCAGACAATACCAGGCAATACCAAAGGCCCAATTTCCAAGGAAAAAATGCCGAACAATTGGTTTTGCAAATATCTTGAAAGGAGATTCCGTTGATTTGTTACTGTACCATTTGGAGGTCTGAAATCAGTAAATCTAGCCAACTATCGGAAGAGCGTACCATGGCTTACAATAATGGATGGATGTCCATTGCTTATGTGTCAATCTTATGTGCCTACACAGATGAGAAACCAGATGTTTCTGTCCTCACATCACTCTTCCTCGCACAAACATGAATATACTGTAATGTTGACTTCACTCTGTGTCTACCAAAAAACAAGTGTATGCATATATATATATATATGTGCGGCCTTGGCTCTTCTTGGAGATGGCGATGGAGAGAGAGAGAGAGAGAGAGGGATATATATATATATATGCATATATACATCGTTCTCTGTATGCATACAAATTTTACGCACCTATTGTTATTCACTTATTTACTCATTTGTTATTTTTTTAATATACAAGTTTAGGCATACATATACACATACATGTACCTACATTTACATTCATTATATTACATTATATTACATTATATTACATTATTACATTACGTTACATCATGGCCTGGGCCATATACACATACATTCATGTATACATATGTAAACAATTCTGTATCAATATATGTTGCTTCAACCATCCCCATGTCTCATGGGCGTGGCTCAGGTCACCAACTGGACCCGGTTGTCTCAGCTCATGGAGATGGACGAGTCACCTGGATGCAGTTGGGGGTTCTACCACAACCATGGTAGATATGTGAAATGACTTGTGAACTATGGTTAAACCATGGTAGAAAAACATGGTGCCGGGCATCTGAGAGGCTCGCGACTGTCGTCACTTTTCAAACATGTTCATGGGGGGAATTGAAAAGGCTCAAAAACGAAACTTTAGCATCGTCAGCAATATCAACAACATCATCATCATCATTATCATTATTATCAATATTATTATTATCATTATTATCATTATTATCATCATCATACGGTGAGAACATCCAGCAGCGTAGCCTGGCGCATGTGTAGAAGTGCAAGAGTAACTACAGCGTAGCATGACGTATGTCTGGAAGCGCAAGAGAATCTACAGCATAGCATGACGCATGTGTAGAAGTGCAAGAGAACCTACAGCGTAGCATGACGTATGTGTGGAAGTGCAAGAGAACCTACAGCAGTGTAGCATGACACATGTGTGGAAGTGCAAGGGCACCTACAGCGTAGCATGACCTATGTGTGAAAGTGCAAGAGAATCTACAGAAGCGTAGCATGACGTATGTGTGGATGTGCATGAAATGCAAGAGAGCGTAAATGACGTTATCATCCCACCCCACCCCACCCCACCACCCCACCACCCCACTATATATGATTAGTGGTTGTAACTATAGGTCTTTTTTTGGGTACTCATAATGGCTTAGGAAAGATATATATCTATAGTTACTGAATGTTACTGAGGTTTATAAACCAACTTGTCTATACTTGTATCATAGCTGGGGCACCACCTCGTGTGGGAAATAAACCCCATCCCCCTGTTCATACTGAAGACCCCCATTGTATGGTCCCATACTTAGAATGGATGTTGTTAGGTGCTGCTGATATTTCCTTTGAATCTTTAAATCCCTGGGTGAATGAAGCCTGTCTGATGAATTTAGGGTGGTTGCCCCCAAAATAGGCATGACAATTGCTATTGAAATGGTGAACATCCAAAGTGAACAGCCTGGCCCAGGCATTAAACCATGCTATTCGCCAGTGGGATGCAGGGTATTTGGGTTGTAAGTTGATCAAACCCGGGAAATAATATTGAATCAAACAAACGTGGGGAAATACGGATCACCGAGGATGGGGCATCCCACAATGAGTCTTAAGCGGCGGAAGCTACCCAATGCCTTATCAAATGTCAGTGAGGTGACTATTACAATTTGGAATATGGCTATGAGTCAAAACCCTGGTACCCTACGTACTCGTACCCTAAAATAGCATAGAATAGCTGGTTTATGGATGTTTAGTTCCCCAGTCATATGGTAATTTCATAGGTAACTGGACCCATTCCCAAATGTTGGTATCTTGAAATGGTTCCCTAAAACATCCCAAAACCAGAATCTGAGAAGGATTTATCAGAGTTTTTCATGGGAATAGAATCATGTTGGAATATGTTGGACAGCCAGGCCCTGCGTGATCCATGTCTACTCGGATCAGTGTCTGGGCGTTTCCGCCGGGAACGTGTTTGGAACACATCCAAATGTATGAATGTTATGAAATGTTATGAATCTCTATGGGTGATCTATAGTTGGTCTATAGTTGGAAACTGTTGGAAGTTGGAACACGTTGCACAAGAAGTTTACCTGAATCCTTCGGATCCTTTGGCTTCCAGGGGGTCTGGTGGTTCCTCCAAAACAAAGTGGGGGTTCTGTTGGCCCAGAGGACCAAGGGGAGCAGGGCTTTCCGGTCCGATGTAAGGTGGAATCTGTTGCTATTGAAACTATGAATCCCTCAGCGCAAATTTTGGGAAATCGTTTGGAGAATTCTGCCGGAACCGACGAGGCGACATTACTTTGGGCAATGGATGTTCGAAGTGGTGCAGGAGGCGACAGCACCGAACTTCGAGAACTCGGAGATGGAGGAATGGGTCAAATCATAGCCATGGAAAATGGCCCGTTTCTAGATGGTTTACCTATTAAAAATGGTGATTTTCCATGGCTATGTTAAATAACCAGATGGTATTTGGTACAGTGAAGTCAACCTCGTTTTTGTTTTGGGTCAATGCTATTCAATAGCTATGTTCCATGGATTTTCACGGTGAATGAGGGGATGAACTTGAACAAAGTACGGTGATTACCGGTGATTGTTTTCCTGGAAAACACCAGTGGTTGTGGAAGGTGCTACCCTTCTGCGGAACCATGGGTAGCGGTTTCATAAGCATCAACCACAGCAACATAGATCCCCTGGAAATCTCACTTGGCTGGTGATTTTGCTATCAATCAATGGTACTCTTTGGTAGACTATGGTAAACTAATCATAGCTATTGAACATGGATGAAAATGGCAATTGAGAGTTGATGTACCTATTTTAAGAATAGTGCAGTGATGTTCCATTAATATGTTCCAATGTGTTCCAATATGTTCCATACTATTTAATTGTGATTTGCGATTTACCTGTTAATAAATGATGATTTACCTATTAATAAATGGTGATTCACCTATTAATAAGTGGTGTTTGTTTACCAGAGGGTAGCAGTTTGTCTCAGGACTGTCTTTGTGTGAAGCAAATCATCGCAGGTGAAATTGGCTCATCTCAATGTCTTCACAGCAGACGAGGCGTTTTGGCTATTCTCAGCTGGCTGTGGGTTTGTTGGGGGAAGGGATCTACCCTGTTATACCCATGCCCTCTGGTAAACTAACATAGTCACATAGCTATTGAACATGGCCATAGAAATAGTTGATTTACCCATTAAACAATGGTGATTTTCCATCGTTTGTTGTATGTTTACCAGAGGGTAATGGATATGTGTACTATGTTATGCCTGGGATATACCATGTTTTACCTATGTTAATGTTCCTCGAAGAAATCATCGGTGAATCTAGGCGAATCTCTGTGAAATTGCTACCATTGCTACCATTGCTACAATTCCAACCAGTCAGGGGTTTATGAATTGGTTGGGGTACCTTCTTGTTTATCAATAACATGGGGAACAAAACTGTTAATTGAAGGTTATCATTGGTTTATCATGTTTATGAAGGTGCTAACATGATTCTGATACCTTCATATACAGTACCTTCAAGGTAGTACCTTCTTTGTTTCCAGGGTTGGGGTTGGCCCCTGCTAGAGACCCAAAGTGCAGCAAGCTGCACTAGCGCCGGAGCTTTTGGCTGCTTTGTGGTCTTCTTGTTGCTACAGATCTTCAAAGTACACCAAGAAACCTCAACTTGATGAAACTGATATAAAATCTCATATGTCTCATCATTAACATCAATATAGATAGTAGCACCCAAAACCATCATCATACTGAGACTGAAATGGTCATTCAGTATACACATTATATATAATTTAATATAATTTAATATAATATACATATTATATAAATAAATAGTCGTATATCATATACATATCCTACATTTGCTGGCGCCATCTCCACAGCTTCATCCAGCCATCTGAAGCCATGAATCCTGGCACGGCGCTTGTGGTGATCACCGGCTGCTGCTTTGGCGCCTTCATGCGGGCGGCCACCGGATTCGGTGGATCCACGCTGTTGCTGGGATGGAGCTGGGGAAAATCCGCAACAAATCCTGGGAATCCCATGGAAAATCCATGGGGGAATCGGAAATCCATGGAAAATCCATGGAACAGTCTAGCAAAGTGTACTTAACTCCTATATGAAATGCGGATTTACTCTCCAGCTAACATAGTTGAACGAAGGAAGTTTGGAAGTCACACTTCCGACAATATGGACAGATGGAAAAGCAGAGGTGGGAAGAGTCAGAGAGGAGAAGAGCAGAAGAGAGAAGATCAGAGAAGAGAAAGATTGAGAAGAAAGAAGATGCAGGTGCGCGAAAAGGTAGCAAGGTCGCGAAACACTGTGTTTTTCCAATGATTTGTGGCTCCGGAGGGTCGAAATGTAGGCTCGCTAAAGCGGCGGGTGCAGAGCCATTTGGGGAGATAAGAGATGAACAATTGCACGCTATTGTGGCACGAAGATGCACGAAGCACATTTCCAAGTCAAAATGTACCAAACACACCGTCGCCGGAGCACTTTTGGAAGTTGAGATGTTGAAAGGGCGCACGCCGTTGTGTCGCGAAGCACATGTCGAAGTCAAAATGCCAAAACCATGTCAGCTTCGGAGCACTTTTAGGAATTGCGATGTTCAAAAAGTGCACGGCGTTGTGGCACGAAGCGCGTTTGGAAGTGAACATGCTAAAGACACCACATGTTCGCGCCACTTTTGGGCGTTGAAGCGTCGTTTTGTGTGGCAAGCACAGGGGTTTCTGCATCTGAACAAATGAATTGATTGAAGGGAAACCGACAGAAAACTTCCATGATTTTACCGGCCAAAGTTTGGGGGTTCCAAAACACAATCTTGTTTGATCATGTCTGTTAAACTGGGCAAACAATGAGTGAACAAGGGCTAAGTGGATAAAGAGTCCGTGTATGAATGATCTATGTCTCTGGAAAAATTGGTCCTATAAATTGAAAGCCACACACGCATTAGGACTAGGGAAGCTGCGTGTCTGACAGGGCGCAGCGATGCTTTTGAGTGGGGCCGCCATGAGCTCTGCGAATCGCATCCTAAAATGCCCGGCGTTTCTGTACGAAACAGTTTGAAACTATGTCCCTTGATAAAGTTGGTGAGTTTATGATATTATATATATATATATATTTTAATTATCTATCTATATATATAGTATTATAGTCAAGCGCATTCGGATGAAGGCATTTTTTTCAGATCAAACAGCAGAGGCCCGAAGAACAATACTGATATACTCTTGAAATTCACCTTGGAAACATGAAACCAACAAAATCCTTGTGGCTCAGCATGTGCCGGCCCTGCAAACGAAGAGATTTTGCACTGATGCCATGAAAACTCAGAGAGAAGAGGGTCTCCAATTTGGGGGTTTCAATACAGTAATTAACGGTGTTGAAATTTGATCCAGCTAGCAGCTCGCTGCAATTCGGCATTGACCATACTAGGTTGTACTAGGTAAGTCTATTCGATTAGTTTCTTTTTGACCACTGCGAATGTCGTTTTCTTGTGGCACATGAACTTGGAACTCCCCTCAACCCAACCCAGTCTTGGGATGATAGCATTCAAATCGTGTAACTAATTATACCTCCACAATTCTATCCCAAATTTATCCCCAAGAACATATCGGAATGATGAACCAAGGTTCGGACCCCTGCAAAAAAAAAAAACAAGGTTCGTGTTGACCTACAGCATCTGCAGCCAGTTTCAAGTCGCCCCTGACCTGGAATCGGTGCCACTCGGCGCTGAAAAGGTGCAGGTTGATTTGGAAAATCACAATATTTGATAGGTAAACCGCCCTCCATGAAAGGCCTATCTATATCATAGCTATGTAACAAATAACCAGAGGGTAGATTGATGTTTTCCTTTTTTTGGAGGGAAAACCTAACTCCAAAATAGCTTCTAATGTCTGCCTCTGATTTATAAACCTGGGCCCCCCCCCCTCTTTTACCTCAAATTAAGTTAAAAACTTGTTTGTATGTATTGGTTTTCAATTGCCACAATTTTAAACGAATACATAAAATGCAATTTCCAAAAAAAACAGGAATCCAACAATTGTTTTAGTATTGGTTTAGTATTCATCTCATGGATTTAGTATTGATTTAGTATTCATGCCATGGATTTAGTATT
>Ga0126342_10003750_pt1 | contig 25433 bp, 24 predicted proteins | sample Cyp1metagenome_FD_92528 | JGI IMG/M metagenome (GOLD analysis project Ga0126342, IMG submission 92528) | Coral microbial communities from Lord Howe Island, Old Settlement Bay, Australia - Cyphastrea 1 metagenome | ecosystem: Host-associated > Invertebrates > Cnidaria > Coral ... | reverse complement strand
ATATAATATTATATTTTATTTATTGTATTATATTATGTTATATTATATGTATTGTATTTTATTATATTATATATATTGTATTATATTTTATAATATATATAATATATTTTTATATAATATAATATTGTATTATGCTATATTATGTTAAATTATATTTTACTTTATTATATCATATCATATTATATTTTTTTTTTACATCATATATATATATATATTACAATATATATATATATATTAATGTTTATATATATATATTTATTGAATCTTTTTGTCTATTCTATTATTTTATTGTTTATATTATTATATTATAAATACATGTGTTATAATATTATATATATGTATATATATTATTTATATCATTTTATATATGATTTAATATTATATATATGTGTGTGTACATATATTCCTGGGGGTGATACTAGCAGCTACCAGTCTACTACCAGTGCAGAATTCTGGCGTCCATTGCAACATACTGCTGCTGTAACATCCTCCACCCTGTTGGGAGGATGATTCCTTTCTGAGAAGATGGTAAGTGTGAAACCAAGGTTATTCTTGACTTACCCTCATTGACATTCTTGGTGGCACTTGGGATGTTTTGGGACTCGCTCGTCTCCCAATATGTGCTTGTTGAATTTTACTCAATTCTTTTTTGGCGAAATCTCGAATGTGTTCATGAAACAGTTGAATCATGTTGGATTCCCACTTCTTTCTGAATTGCACCCTGACAGTTTTTTGTTGCAGGTGAACAATCCAGATTTTGGGTTTCCCACTTCGCCAAACCGTTCCCAAAAATCCCAAAAATTGGTGGATTTTGGCGCCCTTTGTGGCCCCTCAAAATGAGGCAGATGGGGGTGACCATTTGGGGTCGCCCCAATCTTCATGGCTGAGAACTGAGAACCTCATTTACCCCGTGAAAAATGCGGTCAATTGCTGATACTAATGTCCCATTCTCGGAGCGAAGTGAATCCTGTCAGCTATATTCACCTATTAATATGTGGGAGTCGTTCTAAAGGTCCATGTGCTGTTGTAAGGTTTTTTGATTGCCAAAGCCGCCAGGGTTCCAACACGAGACCCCGCGATTTGTTTTCTGAGTTCGCGAAAGTTTTTTGTTTTGGGGGGGAAATATTTAGCGACATATTTTAACATGAACCCCCCGCGAAAGATAAATGTGGGGTTGCGAAGAATGGCCGTTTGCCGATCAAGGAATTTAGAACAACCGCCATGTATCATTATATCCCCATGATCTCCCGAATGATGTCCCAATACATCTCCTATTACTTTGTTGATCGGTTTTGCTGGGCCAAGAACATATCATTTTGGTTCATGGTTCACCTTTTTGCACCGGGCTCTCTGAGGATACTGGATATGGAGGTTTCTTAAAATGTGGGTTTAGGGTACCCCAAAATAGATGGTTTACAATGGGAAATCCATCCATGGATGATTTGGGGATACCCGTATTTTAGGAAGCCTCTATATATCTATAGTACTGATAGTACTGTCATATTCTATGATGGCATCATAGAGGAACAAACAGAACTGGGAGTGGGACCAGTGTTGGCGAGCCGCCAGACCCGCCCAGAACCAGGGTTGGTGAACGAAAAGCCTGGCACTTTATAGCTGGGCTATTTAATATGATACCCTTGGGTACACTTACATAGCTATGGAACATAGTCCATTTATAGATGATTTACTAATTATCCGCACACTACCTGGGTTGCAACCACAAGTTCGGACAGAACTCCTGTAATTACGGCGAATTATATAGATATTCTACCCCATGGATACCTTCGGAAATATTTAGGCTATGATTTAGACGGGGTTAAGTAAATTCTCAGGAAGTAATTCATCTTGGATCCATATGGATACTTGGCGATTCATCCCGATCTTCAGTGACTTAGTGAACTAACTGCAGTCACTTTAGTCGATCGGGGGGATCGACTCCTGGGGTGAACCACCAAGTAACAACATGTAACAACATGTAACAACCACCACAGTTGGGATGTCCAAAGTAACGTACTGTTCTATCTTTTTTGGGTGTGCTTCACTGGTTGGATCTGATTGGCGTTCTTTTAAATAACGATGATCCACAATGACGAGCATATTTTTGAGGTTCGCCAGTAGCTAGACAGCAACGCGGACGCGACTACACAACCACACAACTCGAAGAACCTTCAGAATCCCAAAGTTGAAACCACTAATCAGCTTAAAACCTGGGGTGCATTGAAATAACAATTAAATTGTTGAGCAATACAATTGGAATAGTAAGGACATCATATGGGTATATCATGGATATAAATGAAATGGCATTGAATCTGGGTGAACGATGGGGTTTCAGTGAGCGAGTGAATAGGATGAAAGCAATGTAATTAAAACCCAACTGTTAGAGTTGAAAAAAAAACACGGCCTAGTTTGAACCAACAAAATAAATCAAAGCATATCGCCAAGCATATTGATTAAACGAACAGAAACTAGGGCTTGAACGTTGAAATCGAATAAAGCGGGATGCAACTAAGTTGAAGCAGAGATGGGATTGAATCGACAAGAGCAGGATAATTGAACCAACAGAAAGCAAGGTAATTGAACCAAAAGAACACAGGGTAATTGAGCGAACAACAATGACGGCTAATCACGGTAATTAAACCATCAGGACATAGTGCAATTGAACCAAAAAAACAACGCGAGTTGAAACAAGAAACCAGTGAGATTCAACTAAGTTGAGCCAAGAAAAACTGGGTGTTTCAGCAACAAAAGCAGGAATTGGAACCAAGCAAAAGGCTGGATTTATCCAACGAAGATCAACATATTAATATGCGTGGATCATACAGGACCTAGTCAGAAAATGTCCAAAGCCAAACATGTTCAAACTTAGGTCGATTTGAGTCATTTTGCGGGTCACAAGGGCTACCGGGTTGCATCCGCGCGATATCGCACTATATTTCTATGCAAGCAGGGTAAAAAGGCAATCAGTGTAAACCTGTCGGTGAATGTGTCAATCAACAATCATGTCTAGGTGATATTGGCAATATTTTTACCAGTTCATAAATGCTGGAGATACCTTGGTTTGGTCTAAGGGTTGACTTTTAGAGGCGAGTAAGTTGTTTTTAAGTGTCCAACTGTGTAACGAGTAGCTTGCAAAGAGGTAGAGATAGCCAAGGGTCCAACCAACAACAAATCAGCATTTTACCAACACGAGCACCAAATCGCAACGTTCATATTTAATATTATATATTATTATTTAATCATATGATATGTAAATATCATATATGGCATAGTTGCAGCTTAAGCGCATGGTTGTAGTGCCTATCAATATGGTGGTAATTTATCTACGTGACCAGGGTTTCGCACTTATCCAGTACCAATATGTCGATCAAATCAGCAAGAGATCAGATGGATGTAGGGAGACTAGCGCCAACCATGGATCCACATCGTCCGTGCTAACTATCTCAAAGGTTGACTTGAAACATCACTGGAATGAATGGTGATAAACGTATGTACATAGATATGGGGCTGGTTCGGTCAAAACCTACCAATACCATATGACTGAGGGGAAAACCATCCATTAACCAGCTATGGCTTAGGCTACCATCCGGGTACCAGGGTTTTGACAATAACAATATATATATATATATAGACACGTGTATATACATGTATATAAAAGGCTGAAACCTATACTAGAATCATTGGCGGGATGAGCATCGCCAGTCAAAGTCTGCAAAGATATCTGGACACTGGGGGCATGTTTCCACTTATGGCAAGTTTCATAGGGAAAATGATTATTAAGAAGATTTGGCGGTACCCTATTTCCAGGTAAATCTAAATACTTCGCCATGAATCATCACAACATGGGCACACCTCTCCCATGTTTGCTTCAACCATGTTTAGGGAGTCTTATGTATATATACAGTATGTCATATATATTTATATATTTGACATCACATGCATATATGTATATACACAAACATATGTGTATATATATATGGACACATATATACATATATATATATATTTAAATATACACATCTATATATATATATATTCATAAAACCAAATACAAATCTGTATATATAAATACCAATGTGCATTATATATATATATACAAATGTATATATATATATATATATACAAACATTTATATATATATATACATATATATAGATACAAATATATATACATATATATATACATATAATATATATACATATTTTCATATATATTGCATATATACACATATTGATATATATATATATATATACATACATATATATGTACATGCATACATACATATATACGTGCATGCATATATATATATACATACCAATATGCAAATACACACATATATATATATATATAAATTTACATACATACATACATACATACACACCTGCCTGCATACATACATACATACATACATACATACAAAGATACATAGATACAAAGATACATAGATACAAAGATACATATACACTTAGATAGATAAATAGATAGATAGGTAGATAGATAGATAGATTGATAGATTAGATGGATAGATAGATAGATAGATAGATAAGTAGATAGTTGGCTAAGATAGATAGATAGATAGATAGGTAGATAGATATATACATACATACACACACATACACACGTACGTACATACATACATACATACATACATACATACAGACACACACATACATACAGACACACACATACATACATACATACATACATACATACAGACAGACAGACAGACAGACAGACAGACAGACAGACACACACACATACATACATACATGCCTACCTGCATACATACATACGTACGTACATACATACATGCATGCATACATACATACGTACGTACATACATACATGCATACATACATACATACAGACACACACCTACATACATACATACATACATACATACAGACAGACAGACAGACAGACAGACAGACAGACAGACACACACACACATACACACATACATACATACATACATACATACATGCCTACCTGCATACATACATACGTACGTACATACATACATGCATGCATACATACATACATGCATGCATACATACATACATGCATGCATACATACATACATACATACACACACATACAGACATTGTCATATAAATCAAGATCAATAGAGTTGTACGAACATTATTTTTCATGGTGAAATCACCATCTAAACATTGCTCGTCACCACCCCTGCGTCGCAAAGAGGGCAGGGTCCGCCGAATTGCGAGATGTCTTGCAATTTCGACTTGGGAACCAGCATCAACAGGACCCAGAAAGAACGAGAAACCTGATGATTTCTAATGATTTCTATATTGCTCAACCTTGGAGTAGTTCAATGCTTTAAATTCCTTTAATCTTTTGCGATTTCGATAGGAATGTGTATGTTCACAGGGTATCTATGGTTGGCACTGAATTGATTTAAGCTTGCAAATTCCAATGACTAGGGGGTATGGTAGATACATCGACATATCGAAGTAGCTTGATGGGATGCAACCGGATGATCCCTGACTGTTTTACATAAAATACACATGTTGGAAAACACCACTGTTTTTCGTATGTTTTTTTAAACCATGAATTGCATGATGCTTTGCCTTTTGGGAAGGACATGTCATCCATATTTGAGATATTGCATGGGGCGAGAATATACTTCTGGCATCTTCTGGAGATGTCCGAGCAGCTTCAAACGATCCAACCACAGATGAAGGATAGTGAACTATAGGGAATGTAAAGACATGTGCGTTGCAACTATAAATTCTATGATGATTGATTGTGAGAAAAACACATTAAATCGGATTTCTAAGAAAAATCGATATGATGTTTCCAGATAAATGGATCTAGGTGGGGATTCCAGCAAAAGGTTGGTTTGCAGATTGATAGATCCACTCTTGATACCCTGGTGAATGTCCCAAAAATGAAAGGGAATAGTTTATTTGCATTCTTGTGCGGTTGTGATTATACTAGCGCACCTTAGAAAAAATCACATATGCGTTGACATCTGGGTATGGATCGACACCAATCAAAAAAGACACATTTTTTTGGGTGGGGGATCCATATTCATGAATCCCAGTTGTTTTGGTGTTCAACCCCTGTTGGGTGATTAGTTGGGGGGTGAAAACTATCCAATTTTGTTCATTATACATATATGATCATATAGGGATATCCGAAAACATCAATGAACTTGGCAACATAGCTGTGGCATTGGAAAATAGTTACTCTTAGATGCTTTACCTGTGAAATAAATGTGATTTTCCATATAGTTATGTTTGAGTGGAGTTTCACCAGGCTGAAATCTTTTCAATGTTTCTGTGGGCTTTTGCTGATCCCAAGCAGTCCGCACAAAGATCCTGGAGTTTTTTTCGCGTGGTTATTTTTGTCCGTTTTGGCGCAAGAAAATCATCGTTTTGGAACGGTCAGACTGGATTCGCCATTCAACGGGTAGCAGCATGGGGATTTGACCACCATAAAATGTGGATGTTGCCATATTTCTGATGATCCCGATCAACGCACGTGAGCACCGAAGGGATGATATTACACCCATTTCCCATTTCCATCGGAATCTATGGCCTTGTTATTTACTGCATAGTAGCAACATTTCGGTGGAATGTGGAGAGAAGTTGCCACAAACATTTGTGCTATGAGTCTGAAATTATATCTATAAAATAAATATCTACATATATATATATACATATATATATATATATATTGATTGTATATAATTGTTTATAACCTGTCCGTCCCTATTTGGGATATCTTGGGATGATTGGCTGCCTGTTCGTGAATACGAACTGTTCAAGGAGGATTTACAGTTACCGGGTAAATCGGCAGCGGTTGCCAACGGGTTGTTCTCATCAAAATGGTGATTTCCTGCTGGTTCCAAAACAACTTCAGCCAATCCAATGAAACCATATGAAACCACTGCACCACTGCACTAAGTGGTTCCTTTTCTGTTGACCATTGACAAACGTTCGGCAAGACCGCCAGAGTCCTCTTAGACCATGGGACAACCGCTCTCAGCAAGACCCGAAAATAGCAATAAATTGACAATGATGAAGAAGAATAGGATTGAAATGGGCACCTTTTTTTTGCTAATGTTAAGTTAGGATTAATAATACCCCCCTTCTTAGTAAAAACTGAAAACCTCTGGCCCCCCGATTTCGGGATACCAAGTCAATTAGGTGGTTTTTCTCCCCCCAAAAAGGGTTCCAACCCCATGCAGTAAAAATATGTGTATATATATATATCCATCCTCGGCCACCAGATTTTGAGTGGTACTAATTTAGTATTATTCCCTTTAAATTGAATTGGGAAGTTATCTAGTTTCTTGTGATCCCTCATGGCCTCGTTTATCCCAAAGGAAGCGTGGTTTTCAATTTCTTATTATTACTTTTTGAATAACACATGCTATGCAACTGGTGCCCCCATGAGTGTTGTCACCCCAATTTTAAAGTGGGCGCCCCCCAATTCGTAACGCCAACCTCAGCCCTATATACTGGTTCTGTATAGCCCTTTGCCTTTCTCTTTTCCTCGTCCTCTTTTCATCAAAGATGTGCGATTACCGGTCTTGCTATTACCAAACATATCTATCAGGTGTGATTTTTTCCCCACCTGTCAGGTCCTCTCTACGATCGATGCGAAAGAATGGGTGTAGGTGAAAAATCTTGGGCAATGCGTCAAAGTATCTCATCGGGAAATCAATGATGATGATGATGATGATGATGATGGTGATGGTGATGGTGATGGTGATGGTGATGGTGATGATGATGATCATGGTGATGATGATGATGATGATGATGATGATGATGATGATGATGATGATGACGGGGACGATGACGACGATGACGACACTGGCGACGATGACGACGATAATGACGATGGCGATGTTGATGACAATGATGATGATGATGATGATGATGATGGTGATGATTGTGATGATGATGAATGATTGATGATTATGATTATGATGGTGATGGTGCTACTGATGATGATGATGGTGATGATGATGATGATGACGATGACGATGACGATGATGAGGAGGGTCATGGTGATGATGATGATGATGATGGATGATGGATGATGGATGATGGATGATGGATGATGGATGATGGTAAGGAGGACGACGACGACGACGACGACGACGACGACGATGATGATGATGATTGATGACAATGATGCACAAGTGGGTCTTTGGTGTTTCCCACAGTTTTCAGATAACATGTGCGTGCAGGTCTGATGTAAAACTTCACGTGGCAGTCAGACAAGGCGAATCAGACATACCTTCAATTGATCTGCTGGTTTCTCACATGTCGGATGTATATCACAGAAGTACAGATGTACATGCAGCTGCATATGGAAGACAGACCTCATACATCCTCATACATTTGCCGCGCTTCCTGTCAGATGTATACGCCAGCCTGGTATATCTGAGATCATGTATCTGAATCGTATCTAATTTCCTCATTTCATGTGTCAGCTGTGCATGTGATGTCTATATCTTGGACGTACACACCAGACAAATCATACCGCAGACAACGGATGTGGCTCTGTCACATGTTTCCCACTTACAACGGGGGGGACGACCTCTTTGAAAAACAATATGCTCGGCATTGTCCAGGCTTGTAACTTGCAATTACATATACAGACGTAATATGTGCATGTCTATGTATATATGTATATTACATGTATTTAGTATATGACAATTATATATATATATATACATGAAAAATATATAGACTGTGACTGCCAGTATATCTGACATACATCTGACATGTATAACTATTTCAATATGTCTTCCAGAGTCCCTAATGAATTTGGAGGTATCTTTGCCAACTTAGCAATTTAGCTGGGGCACGGGCACCATCCTTATTGGGAGCCACTGGTTGTTGATCTTTCCCAAGGGATGATTCGAACGGATCAACACTTCGGAGATGTCCATGTGCATCTTGCGCCAAATCCTTTCCATACCTTTACCAGACGTAAGGGTCAATTGATTCAATCTGTTTCAATTTCTTTATGAGTGTAGCCTCCGGTGCCTAGAAGTCTCATCTGCCGAGTTCGGGCCGTTTGATCCCTTCGTCCTGTGCGGAAAATGGCACAGGTCGACAGGAAAAACGACCCAGACTCGTCTATGTTTGTGAGCCTAGGCCGAGCGCGTGCCGAAATACAGGCACACATTCCGACGGATAGTGGTTTCACAGATTTCACAATCGCGACACATTTTTTTGTGTTTCATCTTACTTTGTATGATGGTTGTTCTGTCCATCTAGGAAAAACATGTAGTCAGCGGGTAACCATCGAAGATCTCAAGATGATCCAATGGGATACTCGAGGACCAGCCAGTTGAGGATGGTTCCGCAATCGAAGAAACTATAGGTATATGATGGTATATGCAATAATTATGAAATAGTACCCGTATAAAATAGTTATGAAATTATAGGTATAAACAATGATATATATATATATATATATATGTTATCTATAAAATTCTATAAACATATATATATATAAACTCATAATGGAAGAAACCCTAATAGTAATGAATGAGTCAAATAGTACCCAATAGTTATGATACATGAATACACTATCTTATATCCAATTAGGTTCATTTTGATCAGGATGATAGAACCTCCATGGGTATGGTTTTAAGAGAAAAGAACGCAAACAATATTCAAACGCATCGATCATATATATATATATGTATACATATATATATATAAGTATCCCGTGATATATTCCCATGATGGGAATCCTGTTCTTCACAACAACACGTATTTCAAGGACGCATGTCTCGCCCCATCGATTGCCTCGACGGGTTGAAATCTGTCGGGAATAATGTGGTAGAACCATGTAAACCCATTGCTGCTATAGTCACTATCCCCAGCAACAGAAGGTCATGAGATTGGCTAGGATGGTGAATAGATGTTAACTCAAGATAGTGAACCATTGGATTCTTGAATTTTCCTCAGATGTTCAAGGACAATCTCAGTTTCCCAGTTTCCCAGCTGGTGCCCCTGCGGACCCCTGCGGACCACTTCACAAAGTACCCTTTTTGACCATTAATATCCTCTAACCTGAGTCAACCTTGGGTTGAGTAGATCCTATTTTGCCATGTAAAAGGAATTTAATCACCTACCCCTATACTCTCCAGTAAACTAACGTAGCTATGTAAAATCACCATTTGAATAGGGCCATTTTCCCCATGTTTTTGTTGCAGGAAAAGCATGTTGGGTAGCGTTAGCTATGCGACCACTATCTTGTAACTTTGCCGTCCCAAATCTTTCTCGGTGCACTTGTGTGTGCGAACCGATTTGCAAAATGGGAAAAACAAACTCCAGCGCTCCAGCGGTGTATCTTGGGAAATGGGGAGATATCAAGATTTAGCGTATGCAAGATCATGTACCCTCTGGTAAACTAACATAGCCGTTGAACATGGCCATTTATAGTTGATTTTCCCATTCAAAATGGTGATTTTCCATAGTTTCTTAGTTTCCCAGAGGGTAACTATGGTTGACTAATGTTGAATAGGAATCTGTACATTGCTACATTTTATATCATCTTATATCGTGATATGACCAAAAGAATCTTTTTATACATATGCACGTAGTTACAGTATATGATTTATGGATACACATGAATATTATAACTTGTATTGGCAACCTACGATTGACGAAACTGCTGAAATGTTGATGATCACTATTTGAGGAGACCCACCCAAATAAATCAACCAGGGTTCTTAATCCGGAGTTCACATGTCACCTGGGCAGTGTTCAAACCCGGGTTGGTGGATGATTAGTTCAAAGATTATACTACCCAATATACTGAGGATTATGAGGATTATAAGAATCCAACAGGAAATCCCGTTCTTAACCAACCACTCTACTGGAATGACATTCGGGATGTTGAAGACCTGCTTCAGCACCTCGCAGATGGTTTGGAGAACGGCAGAATGTTTTGGGAGTTGACCAACGATAGGGACAGCCCATGACCCCACCTGGCGCAGTTTTCCATTGATGGCCGGATTCCCGATCACCGAGTGGATGGGTGAGTCTTTTGGGGAAAATCACCAGCCAACCAGCAGATGATATTTGTTGTGCTCAAAGATTGACCATGTGATTACCAGTACCATGATCTACCTGGATCTACTATGAAATTAAAATCACGGAGACGTTCCAGGTTTGGTGTTGCTCCTGGAATCAGGTCGAGATGGCGACGGTGAGTAGTTTTCGGTTGAACAGCCCAAAGTGGCTTCACTTTATTTGCGGAGTTTTTCGAACGTTCCAGTGGAAGGATGTGAAATTCCGTGTCTTTTCCTTTTCAGCCAATTCAGGTCTATGAGTCTATGAAATACTGTGGATGGTTGCGAAATCCGAATCACCAGTTGTTCGGCGGTTTATCCCATTATTTGTAGGGGTTTGACCATCCTTTTGGTGGCTGGTTCCAAGAGTTCGTTCATCCGTGGTGACGATCCAAAAATGTGCCATTTTTTGGATGGGTTTTCACCAAACATCCCAGATGCAACAGGCCTGTAGTTCACATCAAAATAGCTGATCTCCACATGAAAAAACTGACAACATGATATGACGACATACGACACAATATAGCTATGGATTCTATAGTATATCAACTGACAATACCATAGATACATGAATGAATATAATATACATGATATGATATGTATCTATGGGATTCTCTGCAATTTACCCCAAGTATGGGAGGTCCATCGATTGCCCAGAAAGATTGGCTGTGGAGCAACGTGGGTCAATACGCACCTCCAGCAGGACGGCATAAAGGATGCGTTTTCCGTTGGCTCCATGGTGCTGGTTTTTATGGTAACCAACATGTACTGTAAGTAAATTATATATATACATATACACCACAATCACAATTATCACACATACATACTTATGTGTATATTATACATATATCGTATACCAGCACCATGGGGCCTATGGCTATGATTATTATCTTTCCTGGACAGAAACAGGCAAGAAAAACTCACTGAAAGTGGGTCGGAGCGGCCATCACAAATCTCAACCATCAAGGCTTCCATATGTGTCATGGGCAAACCTTGGGTAAATTGCCCTCTTTAATCAATATCCTTATGGGACGGATGACCATACCAACAAAAACATGTTTTGACTATATCACATATGGTATTTGTTTGAACATCATATCTCCATTTTCTCCATTTGACATAATTTAGGGTTATCACCCCATGACAAACCCATTTCTATCCTGTAGATGTTGACAAAACCGTTGCATTTACACAGTGTTTTCTCAGTGCACTCTGGGTGTGGGTTGACAGACCACGGTTTGGGATTTTTGGATCCCTGCGGTTGGTTGAGTTACTAAGTGAAAAGGGACGTTCTTTTCAAAGGAAAGAGGGACATTCCTTATTTTTTTGGGACGCTCCTGTTGAACATTCCTTTTCATTCATTTTAATTCCAAATGATTCAATTTCGTTCCAAAGAATTCCATTTCATTCCAAATATATATATATATATGTCATTCCACATATTTATTTTTCATTCATACTTTTAAGGATATTTTAAAGAAGTACTTAAAGAACATTTGTTAATTTCAACATGGTTTTCTGTTTCTGTTTTTGTGCGTTTCTTTTTGGATTTGTTTTTTTATAGTTGTTTTTTCCTTGAGTGCTCTTGTTTTTTTTTAAAAAAAAACTTTTTTGTTTTTTGTGTTTTTATTTGAACTGTTTTCTTCTTTTTTTGGCTTTTGTTAAACTGTTTGTTTGAATAGGTTTTTATTTTTATCTTTTAACTTTGTGAACTATTTGTTGGGGGGAACATTTTTTGACTTTTCTTTTCAATTGTTGTTTTCTTTTTTTGTGTTGTTTTTTGGTTTCGAGTTTCTTTTTGAATTGTTGGATTGTTTTTTTGGAAGGCTTGTTTTTATTTTTTTGAGTTGTTTTTCTGGAAAGGATAGCAACCTTTAGGAGTGGCTCTGTTAGGAGTAGCCCAGGGCTCTTGAATGATAATTGGATTTATATTAAGAATAACTGGTGATATGAAGATGTGATATATCCTCTTGATAGAGTTATCCCACTGCTTCCCAAACACTTGGGAACGGTGTGAACCTCGAACCCTTGGAAAGTCATCGAACTAAATGGGGAATGAATGGCAGTGGGGGTTAAGCATCCATTTAGTGGGAATATGATACATACCCTCTGGTAAACTAACATAGATTTGGAAAACCCACCATTTGTAGAGCATTTTCCTAGGGAAACCAGGGGTTTTCCCCAGGTATATTATTGGATATACAGCCCATGATATCATAATATTTGGACCGGAGGCTCTGACGCGGATTTTGTGATGTTCAAGTAGGAAATCTCACGAAAGGCAACCCCCTAAAATAGACATGTTAGAAGTTGTATGGTGAAACACATTATCTCTAACATACCGGGTAAACTCTTCTATACCTTCTGGTTATTTAACGTGCTATGGAAAATGGCTCATTTTTACATGACTTATGATTTGCCTGTTAAAATGGTGATTTTCCAGTTCGCAAACCGTTACATAACTAGAGGAGATTCACATTATATTCTCATTACATCCCATTAGATCACCATTAAATTACCATGTTTTGGGTAGAACCCCCTCCACCTGTCTGCAAAAACCGCGGCTCACAGCTTTGTAGCAGCCACTGGGACAACGAAACTTCGCCGGCTACTCAGCCAATCCTATAAGGTGGTTCCCCCCCGTGCGATGTAACTGTTGGGTTACAAGCCCAATATACATAACCATATAATCCATATAGATATAATGGGTGTGTATATATATATACATACATACACATATTCTGAACGAAATGACCAAAGTGAATTGCTACACGCTGGTGCCACGAAGTGTTTTATCTTAGTTGGTATATGTTGCCCTCCCTCATAGAAACTAGTTTGATCTAGTTCGATACATCTACAATAACTAGACCCAACTGTTATTGGAGTTATGTTTACAAACTTCATGAACTACCAATAATCTACCGCAAAACCCCAGTTATTCCGAACTCGGGGCCACGGCAGTGGCTTGCTCTGGGACTTCCCTGGTGGTGATAGTGAGCCGTTACCAAATGTAGACAGGATCATAGAGGGCTTCCAAAACCACTTGGGTTTGTTTGGAAATAAGGTAGACAACATCTTACTGTATGATTTATGATCATTTTCCCTAGCAGCCTAGCAAGATCAATCGGGTTGCTCCAACTCATAGGTATATGATCGCCACATTCGGGGATACCTGGGCTGTTTGGAGCAAGGCACAGTGATCAATGGGAATTGGTACGTGAAATGGCCATTTTTCAGTCAAATATCCCATGATAAACCCTATTAAGCACCATTAAGATCCCATTAGCGATTAGTATATATTATTATCCCATTGATTCGTATTCTCCATGGACATTCCGACTATTGTCCCACCTATTGTATCCCCATTATATCCCAATTTTTGTCCAGGATAGGCTCGGAAAAACGCCATGGATGTGAAATGGTCCAATTTCAGGTCCTTCACGGGCCTTTTGTTCAACACGATGCAGGCTGAGATGCTGCGGGCAACGAAAACCCATGAAAAGCGAAGGTAGCAGTGTTCAAAACCCTATATAATGGTGATTTAATGGGACTTATATTATGGTGATATGGGATTTACTGGTGATACAATTTGGGATTGCATGGTTATTTTTTTGGAATATAATGCTCCGTAGGTGCTCGTATATTTACCTACATGACTGGGTCATTTTTGTGGGCATGTATGTTGGTAAACACTTCGTTGACAGTCATTGCCCCAGATTTGCAGAGGGCATGGTCGTTCACCACCAATCAGAATCATTGTTGCTGGCAACACCACTTTTATTTGAAAATTGTTCAACTACATTCGTTTCTCTCCGTCCATGATTCTACGATATTCGACGTCCAACTCCTAGTCCTAAGCAGACCGTCCCACCTTTTTTGTGTGAACTTCCATGTTATTGCCATTTAACATTACACAATGTTTATTTATAAGCAAGAGATTGGTTCACTAGAGCTTTATTTGATGACATGAGCTCCATATACTCTTTTGGATTGTTGAAATCCCAGTGAAGCAGTTTGAACGAAAGTAAACATGGTATAATTGAAAACACCCATATGCTCACAAATGATATAATTTCAATGGTAACCTTCTGTTCGACCATGTTTAGCATTGTTTTCTGTTTTTGGTTGGCTGTTTACATGAGCCAGTTGATATCCTAACAGATCATCCGATCATCCCGCATAGGCCAGGATGGCTTTGCGACATTTGACGAGGTGAGGGCAGCTGGGGCGGGTAGATGCAGGTAGCATCCACAAAGATCAACGACCGTAGAAGCGGATTGGGACATATGTAGAAAGCATCAATGTATCATATCCTGGAAACACTTGTCTATCTTTTTGGCTACAAGCTCAAGATCATCCAAAGCAGATTTTTGGGAAAGAACATTCTTCATCATTCTTCTCTTTTGCTGCCTATATCTGCTTATGTAACAAAAATGAGACATACGATGATATATGGCCATGGAGGCGGCGAGCATCATGGGCGCCTGCGCTGCGGTTGGCACAGCAGCATCGAAGGACGGTGATCCAAAATCACGGCTGCCGGTGAGTTCCTTTTTGGAATGCGGGAAGCCCAACAATAAACCAACAAGCAGTTTTACCAGATGGTTGAAATACATAGATATAGTAATGATACTGATAATAAGTGATAATATTGAGAATAGCGATTAGTGATCACTATAATAACAATAGTAATATTAATAGTAAACATAATATTAATATATGATAATATATGTAAATTACAACAAAACATACATAACAATGAACACATTTGATAATACTAGTAATTAATCATGACAACGACAACGACAACAACAACAACAACCACAACAACAACAACAACAACATTAACAACAACAACAAAAAAAAAACATGAACACATTAATTGTTTTAATGATGATACATATATATATATATATAAATACTTTATCTTATAAATTCGTGTTGTCCTATGAACATATAGGATGGCTTGCTTGCAAATCCCTCATGTAGTTCGATAATTTTCCTATTAACACCTTCATTTATGGGGGTTTTCCCAGCTTGCCATGTTTCATTAGATCCAATCGGTAAGGGAAAGCAACTCGACCTCAAACACCTTTGTAAAATCGGCAGTGAAATGCGGTATCAATGGACATTGCGGGTATCGAGAAAATCAGCAGAAATATGAATGTTTTGATTGTATAATGATTTAAGTTATATAGCTAGGATGTTCAAACCTCCGCATCGTGGACTCAACATTCTTCAAACACATGCTTCAGGATAGGGATGGATAGGGTATACAAAGTCCTACAGAAGCGATGCCATAGCCAGAAAATTGTGCTCCTGAGCTCATGGAGTCGGCCTTTTAGCACGGGATACAGAGCATTTTTGATCCCAAATATGGCCAAACTTGTGAATTGTTAGGATTCATCCAGATTATTGGGTGATTATAGTTATTAAATGCTATTAGACTTAGTATGGCTAGTATAGTATAGTTACTGTACATATACTTACTATAAGCATCATACTTATTGCATTTTTTTTTGGTTATTAGTCCATTATTGGTTATTGGCACTTTCGGTAAAACTGGCGATATTTGAATGTGCCCTGATTTGACCAAGACTTTGTCGGTTGCGGCTGGTGGATCCCGGTGATCGCTAGTGATAGCAAAGTGATGCCCCCCTGCAGGCCCTGATCAGTTGTGTTTGTTGGCTTTGAACCCCTGAAAAATATTTGTGTATCATCATGAATCTATAGATGTATCCACCATAAAGGCAACACATTTAGCCTAGTTATGTTTATCCACTTACCCAAGATAACTCAACATAAATCAACAACAATCAACAAGAACAACAAGAACAACAATAACAACAAGAACAACAACAATCTCTGTAACATGGTGGGTGAAATCCCATGGTTGGTTCATTTTTGCCGGGTATTATCCACCAATTTCCTTAGCTAATGACCTGGTGCATTCCCGGCATTCCCCCCAGGAACAGCTTCATCAAGCAGGCGATCCGGTAAAGTTCATCCGTTGCGCAAATATTCCCGTTGACATATGTCATACTATATGCTTTACATATACATACATGATATTAAATATATAATATTATATAATAATACTTGGATCTATATAATATACATATAACGTACGTACTATGCATGATTTTGATGCATCTGGCAATATTCACTGCGTATTTTTCATTTGCTATGTTTTGTTTGTTTTGATATCCCCAACAATTGCCATTCAGCATGTATGAAAAGGTATAGTCTTGAATTTGGTGAAGTCCCTGGAGATTGAGATTTTTGCGACTTCTGACATAGGTGATGGACCAAGTGAAGAAAGATATGGAAGCTGACGATAAGCTGCGAAAGGATTGGGAGCAGGCGTGCCAACGCCACACACTGGGCATGGAGGGTTTCACGGGTTTCTCAAGTCATGAGGATCCGCAAAACCATGGATTACAATACTCAAATGGTCTAATTTGGATGACTTGGGGGTAGCACCATTTAAGAAACCTCCATATATTCTTACTATAAGTCATTTTGAATGTAGAGACAAGGCACTGTTCAAGTTTTTTCATTTGCAAAGTCACAAGGTGCTAAGAAATCTTTGCAGAAGTTAATGATTCCTATCCTGAAGCTGTCCAAAAAGTGATATCTTGGACTGCGGACTTGTTCAGAATCAACCTGGTGAGGCCCCCCAGTTATGTTTCTGGGTTTATAAACCCATTTCTCTCTGGTAAACTAACATAGACCTTGAACATAAGCAATTTTTAGTGGAAACTAATCTTCCAACCCCTATCTGCCAGGGTCTATGTTAATATATATATATAGTTATATTCCCTATAAACCATTAATCAAAGTATGTGCGTTAACTTAGCTATCGTAAACGGGGCCTCACGTTGAATGATTCTCGGAAATTCCCGGAATATCGTATCCCACAACGTGCTGCCCCCCCCCCCCAGTTGGATGTTTGTTGCTTTATGTCGCCCCCAGCAGCTTGTTCGATATATCTACCATAAACCCTAGTTGTTGGAGTTAGAAACCAACTAAAGGGCACCTTGCACAAATCACTAATAAGAAATTGTGTGGAGGTGTAGCAAAGTTTAGACATGAAAGACACAGATTTGATCCATCCAGAGCCAGGTAGTACCAAAGGTGGGATGAACAGTTTGCCAGTGGGTCCTCTGAAAACTATGAGCATGGGTAAATGCAATATGCGGTATCCCAAACTGGTGGATGTATATATATATATACACATATTATTTAATCACATATATATATACCCCCCCTGTAAACTAACATAGATGTGGAACATCTACAGTGTGTAGATCATTGCCCTAAGGAAACCATAGGTTTTCCACATCTATGTTGGTTTACCCTAGGGTATAAACTAGAATGACCAGTCCGCAATTTGGTTTTGCGCTCGTGAATTGGCAACGGAAGTTGACGATATTCTGGCGTCTGAACCCGCAATAAGGAAGGGAAATCCGTTTGGTACTATCTGTATCAGTACTTACATAATTCCTGAGAAGGGGACCAAGCTATTTTGGCATTATAGCATGATATAGCTAGTACAGTGGCTCACATGACCTGTGGTTCACCATTAAAAATATAGCTACAAATGTATCGTATATACATATATATATACACATACATACCTACCTATCTACCTACCTACCTACCTACATACATACATACATACATACATGCATACATACATACATGTTCATCCTTGAGCAGATTGTACCAATAATCTTGATATCATGGTAAATAGGTAGCAAATTTGTTGGTATCTACTGTGCCTTGAACTTGTTCTAGCTTTCAAGGATGATAGTACCGATACCCATGTATTTTTTCTTATCTTTAGGTAACTTTGCGAAACATTTATCAATACCCTCCACTTTTTCAAAACTGGTTTGGTCTTGGATCTATTTATTTTGGTGATCGATATGGGGGGTACCTTTTCTTTACCAGGGAATGTGGTTATTATTAATTGATATGAAAAGGATTTTAAAGGTAAGGACAGGTAATGCTATTCTTGTACACGTATACATACATATAGTATCCCCGCTAAACCAAATGGTGCTGCAATATACCATCACCATGGAGCCTATGGGTACTTTCCCGAGCCACTTACGATTGCGGTGAACCGCCAAGTATACAATCCCGCAATCCCATTTGTTGTTGGTTAAAGCTCCATTTTCCCAATTTTTAGTTGTTAAGTTAAATCCTATATTTACCTCTTGCATTCGGCTCCCGTTTTTTATCCCGGTATGGATATGACCTGATCAAAAAGAGGTTCAGAAGTCTTCCGACCGCATGCGAGAAAAAAGCGTCGCTGGGCTCAGCAGGTGATTTTTTGAGATACACACAACACACTGGGTGTTTCTGAATTTTGATGGCATCTCTGAGGTTCGGAGGGATTTAAGGAGATATGGTTATTCATTTTCCCAACCACATGATAGATGTGCTGTATTTTTGATAGAATTTGCTTGTGAAATCCCGTCGGGTATGAGTCAGACTTAGGTGGTGACGATTGCCAATTTGTGAGTCGAGTAGATGTTTATGTTTATATACTATAATTATCATTTCATGAAACGCCAACTATATTAGATTTCTATTTCTTGTATGGAATATTCGGAATAGTTACCAACATTTACCCCAAAAATGAATCACATGATCTTTATTTGCATGTTTAGTTTGACTAACTATTCTATTTCTAAGTTGGATCTATATTCTATATTGTTGATTTTTCCCTTTTTAGTGAAACATCGTCATGTTTTTTGATGTGAAAAACATTGCTTTTTTTTTTGGCGGTAGAACCGAGGCTGCTGGTTCTGAAAAGATGGAACAGTTTGGAGACAGGATGAAGAGTGTCTGGGTTGCGAAAACCGCGCTGTGAGGTGCTTCGGTTGGTGGGGAAAGAACCATATTTTTTTTGTTTTAAAAAATAGATTATTTTGTTATTTATATTTAGACTATATAGATACGGGTTATAAACCACTTGAGAGTGATGGGTTACTGAATTATACATATATAAATATAAGTTAGAATGGCTCCTAGCTGGGATGCAGATGAAAAAGTGGGGATTTAGCTGCAGAATTCATGGGATTTATATATGTCAACGAAGATTTACTTTCATGGGGCCTGAAAAGTCGATCATAATTATCATAATTTTCCATTGGAATCACCAACAAAAAATGTGGCTTCAACCTTGGATGGTGATGTATGGTATCCAGCTGAAAAGACAAGACATATATATATATATATATATACATATATAATGTTCATGTACAGTATATGTACGTACCCTTTTTGTAAACCAAGATAGTTATTTTTTTCTCTACAGGTAAATCCACTAGAAATGGCAATTTTCCATAGCCATGTTGCTTTGCCAGAGGGTAAATTTTGCATAGGCGGGCCTCCGTCATTGAGGTTTGTCTTCGCAAACCTCGGAGTTGCTCAGCAGGGGGCTCTGGAGGGCCCTGGACCTTTGAGCCCTGGACTGTGGCTCAAAATGTGGGGATCCAGAAGTTTTTTTCACAGATTTTATATGCAGAGAACTAACATAGATCTGGGAATTCTAGGACAATTATTCACAATTTTCGTAGATTTTCCACATCTATCTTAGTCGATGCGGTAAGTCTTTTTGGGTTAAACCTCATCAGACTTTAGGTGGTGAACCGAACCTGTTCATGGCTGCATTGTCTAGCCATAAAATGAAGGAGTATGCCATATCACCATACCACACTCAGCAACTTTATCTTCGGGGGTTATCCAATTGCTGAATCCAATGGATGGTTAAATTCAGTATTCTTGAAAGCGCTAAATCATGTTAATTTCCTATGTTTCTTGGCTGAAGTCATGATCTCCTTACCGCTTATCACATACCAATGATAATCACCAACAGTCTTGTTTCTCATTTTTTTGGATGGTGAAATCATGTTAAATCGTTAAATCAGATTAAAACCCTTAGATCATATTAAATCATTAAATCATATCAAAATTTAAATCTGTAAATCATATTAGATCACTAAACGTTTCTTCATTAACCACGTTTTTTCACGTTGCCCTGTGACTCCAAAACTACATCTCCAGGCAGTTGGAAAGACAAAGCGAGGGACATCGCCGGTGCGAAGACCAACTGGGACTGCGATGTGCATCCAATCAATGATAGCTATTATGAATGGTTGGGTAATGGCTACTAATCAGCTACTAATTAGGTAGTATGATTCAGGTATGTCCCAGTTACTTATCAAGTTAGATCAATGGCCACAAAAAACAATGATTGCTATTAAGGATATTATTCATGGTTGATAAGGGCTATGAATTTCATGGTTCATGTGTTATTGCTGGGATGATCATCCAGCGTACGTGCGTACGAATGGTGGCGAACTAGCCATGAATCCTAAGTTAGATTGGTTCACCCTAGTTAGAAGTGGATTAAGGCTACATAAATTCCACTAAAACCAGGGATATTTCACCTATAGTTAGTGCTTTATAATCCATTAATCTACCCATATTCTTCATCTATGTAAGTGGGGATATTTCATTAATCTAACATTTTTTCTCTACTTGACCCATTTACTAAGTTTGGATGCACCCCCAAGTGGGGTTGCTTCATGAACCATGTGAGCCTTTTCGATATTTTGGGTGTTACTATGTAGATGGTTCACTAACTCACCTGGGAATATGATTCATAGGAATATCATGGTTTAATGATGGTAATGGTTTAGTCATGGGAAACATCTTGTATGTCATGACGGTGAATGTAAGGGCAATTTTGAGCTGGTTGCCTGAGCCTCTTGCAATTTTGACGGGGACTGGACTTGGTTCAGCGAAAATGCTTGAGGAGTACAGTAGAGCGATCTTCAATTGGTCATGGTCATGTGGTGTACGCAAAATTCATGGCAACCCCGGATTAATGACGTTGATTAAGAAGCTGCAAAGAATCGGATTTCTGCAATGTTTATTCATTGGCCCTCGATGTTATGTATATATATATTATACATATATTATATTATATATATATCATATTCAACGATTATTATTCAATAAAGCCAGATTGATCAGTTGGCAGGATTAGGTCTTCTAATCCATCTCCAAAATAGGATGGGGCACCCGGAAATAAATCCTGGTTGACCAATAGGAGGGTGTAATCTCCTCAAATGAACCCGCTCAAGACCCGTCAAGCATCCGAGGGGGTTGCTAATTTAGGCTTAATTTACAATACCCGAAAACAAATGACCCAGCTTCTTGGGTTCTCTGCGTCTAACGAAACTGATCCATGTCACTATGGCTCAGACCTCAGCGAGGGTATTGCCAATAATTGACCCAGAAATCGCGGGTAAAATGCCAAATGAACTCTACAGTTGTTGGGTTGGTCAAGAAATTGTTCGTGGTTGAGGTTGATCCATATATATATTTATATATAGTATATAAATCCCATTGGTCTAAGTGGAGATATTCCATTGATCCAACTGTATTTTTGAGCCATTTACTAAGGTGGGGCCGCACCCCTAAGTCCTGTAGATGCTTTACGACAATCATTAAACATCAATTTTTCGCACCTGCCTCAGCAATCCAGGACCCTCACTCATGTAAAATCCTCGAAATCAAATGAAATCAAGCAGTGTAACCCCTCCATGATCATTTTGGTGAGTTCATCAGGTTTTTTTTTGCTTGGAGAGCTAGGTAAACCTTCATTTTGCTTAGTGAATCATGGTTTTTATGCCATGTTTTCACCTCCCCATTTTTTCCCGCTGTTTTTATGCCATCCTTGAGCCTTGAGGCTCCACCTCCAGCCGATTGGATCGAGTCGCGGAAGAGAACGAGGTCACCGGACTCGACGAGCTGGGAGCGATCATGAAATATGATTGTATCATTAATGAACATAAGATAACGTAAGTATAAGATAGTATACGCATACTAGTTTAAATAGTTTAACAATAAAAATAAGTAGAATAATAGATTCAGTGTTTTCTGAGGAATCAAACTGGTATTATTAAGATTTACTAAGTAGTTGATGGGAAATGAACATAACATGGTTATATAATGTTGTTTATATACATATATATATATATATGTATTATAGTTGTAGCCTATTGTTATGTGCTTGATGGGGAATGAACATCAACGAGTTATGGTGCCTTTTTTAGAAGCATGTTCACCCACATATCAACAGATTCCCCAAAAGTTTTCGAAATTTTCTACGGGAAAATTATGATTGACCAGTGGATTTAGGTTAGGGGTCAGCGAATTTCAGACAACCCCCCAAGAAAACGAGGGGAATTGGTTACCCAACGCTATTCATCAGTTACCATTTGTTTGATTCTCCAAGTGTTGCCACAGTTTTTTTTCGCTTTGCGTCACATGTCTGGACAGCTTGACGGAGCTTGACGGTGGCACAAGAACTTTCTCCTATCCCTGTCCCTGGCTTGACTCCCTTGGGTCTGAAGAGTGATTTGGATCATGAATCATGATTATGGATTTGACGTATGTTCTACTTTGCCTGATCTGAATCGTCTGACATAGGTATGACATATAGGTATCATGACATTCTGGCATCCTTTCGAGAAACGACGTATCAGCTGCTGGGATGAGCATCCCCGATCGATGTGAACTCTGAGGTGATTCGAATGGTGGCATTCAACAAGAAACGGGGTGAAAAGCAACAGCAAAGGGGGTGTTACGGCAGTTCAATGATACAGAAATATTGATTTGGAAACAAACCAGATTTCACCAAGACGAGAAGCACAGTATGTCACTTTAGGCAACGAAATTACATAGAGTATTGGGATTTTCAAGCAACCAAACGTTTTATGTTTCACCTGCTAGCTAAACGGGTCATTTTCGCAGCAAGGAACGAATGGAAAGTCGCTGGATCCTGGGAAATGCCTTGCATGTCCCCGGTACTGTGGATGGTTGGGAAATCCAGCATCAGTTCGTAAATGGTTTGTCCTGGTTTATCCTTGTTTATCCCGTTTTAATCCCATCAGAATTTACAGTATAGTTACGTACAGTTACCAACTGGTGGTGCAGGCTTGTCCACAGTATGTCCTAGCCTCACTATCTTCATCGCTTGCAGGCGTTCAAGAAGGCCAGGGAGGTCCTGAAGACCGCCAGCGATTCCACGTCTGCGGCCTCTTCGAGTCTTCTCAACAAGACGCGGGACGCCCGGCACAGGGCCGCGGGGGAGACACGGAAAGAATGGAGGACGATTGGATATCATGTGGTAAAGATGCTAAAACCAATAGATACCAATAGTCAACCTGCAATTTTGGAGGGTTTACAAAACCCGTTTCTGGCGAAACTGAGGATGGTTCATTATTTGATCACCACAGGGGAGAATGATGATAGACCGAGTGGATTGTTGGTACCTGACTTTTGGAGAAGCCAAGGGGGTTCGTTGAGGGAGCTATGGTCTTATGAGGATGGCTGTAGCCAATATGTCTTGGAATTTGGATGAATCTGGATGAATTTGGAACTTCGAGGCCACGCACAATATTTTCACTTTCTGTTCGATTGATGTCTCCTGAAATCCCTTGAACAGGGCCCCCCTCTGTCGGAGAACACCCGCCACACCGCTGTTGCGAAGGAGAAATTCTCCACTGTCATGGATGCTTCGTCCAGAGCCGTCGACTATTTGGGAGATGATCATAAGAAGGCGATGTCGGCAGAATGGCGGATGCTGGAGCCAGAAAACAAAGAAAGAACTGAAGTCAAGAATGGCCCATCAAATGGTCCGATAGTTTATGTTGTTATTCTCCACCTGGCAGGTGAGGGTCTCTAGATTTTAACAAAGGTGCAACTCCCTCACTCCTCCTCCTTCACCTCTGTCTTCCTCCTTAAATCACTCCTGTCTTCCTCCCAGGTCCGATAGAATGCCAGAAAGAATGTCAGAATAATATGTCAGGGTGTTGATCACTCGAAGTAAAGTAATTATATGTTATTATTAGTTGCTCTTTTTTCACAGGCTGACGATTGGATTTATGGTGGGTATATCCTTAATTAAAATTCATCATACAGTATATCTATAGTAGTTGGCACACGCCGCATAGACGGCCGTGTGCTTTTCACCATTTCTCAACATTTTCCAGGGTTTTGGCACGAGGTTGATACTACGTCCACGAGGGTCTGTGGGTGGGGTGGGGTGGGGCATGTTAACGTTCCTTGTAAGTTGCACACGTTGCTGATGTTCCGCACCTTGCCAGGATGTGGGGCAGGGGCTGGGGTGGGGTGGGGCATGTTAACGTTCCTTGTACGTTGCACTCATTGTTGATGTTCCGCAACTGCCAGGCTGTGGGGCAGGGGCTGGGGGGGGGTGGGGCATGTTAACGTGCCTTGGACGATGCAAGGAAGTTCGACGTGGAAGCTGTGT